>OCZU010000134.1_pt1 | contig 53384 bp, 42 predicted proteins | sample 1539001 | NCBI WGS metagenome assembly OCZU01 (sample SAMEA3539306, study PRJEB22396) | soil metagenome | biome: tundra; feature: field; material: soil | place: USA | collected 2010-05 | depth 0.15 m | reverse complement strand
AATAGTATTTGCCGAGTTTTAGGGCGTCGCGGGAGTGGATTGTCGTTGCGAGTTTCTTGCCGTCAAATAGGACTGGGGCTTGGGGCGTGGAGGGCGAGCCGAGCCTTGCTCGGCCTGGACCCCTCGGCTTCGCTCGGGGCAGGCTCACGAGGGCGGCCGTCCCCACATGGGCTATCTTTCCCACACGCTCTGTTGTGGCACCCTGCTGCGGAGACTTCACTGATGCGCGGAGGCGGAGGGTTACCAGCTCTACTTCGCGATCACGATGGCCGTAGCCGTAGCGGCGGTGGTGTTCTTGGTGGAAATCGGCTAACAGTTTTCTGGTGAACGGCAGGTTTAGTTCGTATCCCTGGCCGCGGTAGCGGATGTCCACGCTCGCTTGATAGCCAACTCTTCCCTGCCACGCTTCTTCTTGTTGAAAATCTTTCGCAGCTTGTTTCTTCAAGACGGAGAATTCGCGATTCAGTTGCGTGGCTGGGAATTTGCCGGCGACGCGCCAGAGGACGGTGCGGGAGTAATCCTTGACTACGTCGCTGACCAGGATGCCTAGAGCGGAAAGTGCGCCGGGCAGGGCGGGCACGATCACGTGCGGGATGCTGAGGGCTTCAGCCAGGGCGCAGGCGTGGAGGCCTCCGGCGCCGCCGAAGGCGACGAGGGCGTAATCGCGGGGATCACGGCCGCGCTCGATGGAGACTACGCGGATAGCTTTCTCCATGGTGGCGTTGACCACGCGAATCATTCCGGCGGCAAATTCCTCGAGTGTAAGAGGACTTCCCTGCCGCTTTAGCCATTCGCGGGTGACGCTGCGGGTGCGATCGAGATCGAGGGTGAAGTCGCCGCCTAGAAAACGCGTTGGTTGGAGGCGACCTAATAAGAGGTTGGCGTCTGTGACTGTGGGCTGGGTGCCGCGGCCGTAGCAGATGGGGCCGGGATCGGCACCGGCGGATTCGGGGCCTACGCGGAGGACGCCTGCGACGTCGAAGCGGGCTAGCGAGCCTCCGCCGGCACCTACGGTGTGGATATCGAGCATGGGGACGCCGATGGGGAGTCCGGCGACTTCGGCTTGGCTGGCTGTCGTGATGGCACCTTCTACCAAGGAGACGTCGGTGGACGTGCCTCCCATGTCGAAGGCGATGATGCGGGGGAAGCCGCGCGCGCGGGCGGTTGTGGCTGCGCCTACTACGCCTCCGGCGGGGCCGGAGAGTACGGTGCGGACCGGTTCGCTGGCGGCGGCGGACAGGGCGGTTATGCCACCGTTCGATTGCATAACGAAGATTCTCGGATGGGTGGCGGCAGAGACGTTGCCAGCAACGTCTCTACGACAGCTTTTTTCTAGATTTTCCAGGTAGCGCTGCATTATCGGTTGGAGGTAGGCGTTGATTACTACGGTCGACGTGCGTTCATATTCGCGGAATTCGGGGAGGATCTGGTGAGAGTTGGAGATTGGGACACCTAGCGAATTGAGGGCTTCTGCGATTGCTTGTTCGTTTCTTGGATTTGCGAACGAGAACAGTAGCGAGATGGCGATGGCGTCGGGGCGCTTCGCTTTCACTTGGTACGTTAGCGATTTCAAGTCTTCCAGCGAAGGTGAGGTCAGGATTTCTCCGTTGCTGGTGGTGCGTTCTTCGATGCCGAAGCGGAGATCGGTGGGGATTAGCGGTTCGATGCGGTCGAAGAAGAAGTCGTAGAGCTTGGGGCGGGCCTGGCGTCCGATCTCGATGATGTCTTCGAAGCCGGCGGTCGTGACCAGAGCGGTGCGGGCGCCTTTGCGTTCAAGCAGCGTGTTCGTGCCGACTGTCGTGCCGTGCAGAATCAGTAGCTCGCCTTGGTGATCGATTTTGCGGAGGGCTTCGACGATGGCCTGGGAGGGATCTGAGGGAGTGGAGAAGACTTTGAGCATGCGGAGGCGGCCGCTGCCGTCTATCCAGACACAGTCGGTGAAGGTGCCGCCGGTATCGATGGCTACGCGGAGGGGTTGGGGGCGGCGGGACATTGGAGTTGGATTCGGAAAATCAGGGTAACACTTGCCGCCGACGCTCGCTTTGCTCGCCGGACAGCCGAGGCGGCTGTCCCCACATTAGCTGTGGGTGACCCCATCCCTCTGCTAGCTCTTGGTGGTGAAGGCTAAGGTCAATAGCGTCTTTTGCTCTACCTCATGCGCTTTGGCGCTGCCGGTTGCCGGGCTGGCGCTGGAGCTGCGTTTCACTGAGAGCACGTGGCGGTTGCCGGCTAAGCGCTGGAGGCGGGGGAGCATGTTGAATAACGCGCCCATGTTGGCGGGCTCTTCTTGGACCCAGACTATGTCTCCGGTCTCTCCGTGGCGGGCGAATTCGGCGGTGAGTTCTTTGTCCGGGAAGGGATAGAGCTGCTCCAGAAACACGATCGCGGTGGAGTTGTCTTTTCTCTTCTTGCGTTCGGATCGGAGTTCATGGCCGATCTTGCCGGTGCAGACCAGGATGCGGTCGGCTTCTCCAATTTCGGTGTCGGGGAGTACGTTCTGGAAACTCTCTTGGGTGAAGTCGGCGATGGCCGATGATGCGTCGGGATGGCGGAGCATGCTTTTTGGGGTGAAGACTACCAGCGGTTTGCGCCAGTGACGCAGGGCCTGGCGGCGGAGCAGGTGGAAATATTGCGCGGCGTTCGAAGGCTGCGCGATCTGGATATTGTGTTTCGCGGCGAGCTGAATGAAGCGTTCGATGCGAGCGCTGGAGTGTTCCGGTCCCTGACCTTCGTAGCCGTGAGGGAGAAGCATCACCACGCCGGAGAGCAGATTCCATTTGGCTTCGCCGGCGGAGATGAATTGGTCGATGATGGCTTGGGCTACGTTGACGAAGTCGCCGAACTGGGCTTCCCAGAGGACCAGAGCTTCGGGATAGTCGCGGCTGTATCCATATTCGAATCCGAGTACGCCGGGTTCGGAGAGAGTTGAGTTATGAACTCCGCAACGGGCTTGGTTAGGGGCGATGTTTTCGAGCGGGACGTATTCGTTCTCGTTTTCGATATCGATCAGAACGGAGTGGCGCTGGTTGAAGGTGCCGCGGCGGGAGTCCTGGCCGGAGAGACGAACCGGGATGCCGGCTTTAACCAGGCTGGCGAAGGCTAGCGCTTCGGCCATGCCATAGTCCGCGGGGCGTTTCCCGGTGCCCATCTCGGCGCGCTGTTCTAAAAGCCTCTTCACTTTTGGATGGATGTGGAAGCCTTCGGGATAGGTGGTCAGATGATTTGTAAGCTCCGCCAACTCTTCGGTCGAGAGTCGGGTTTCGACTTCGAACTCCGGTTTGTGGAGGCCACCGTAGTATTGGTCCCAATACTTGGGTAAGTCGCGCATCAATGGCTTCTTGGTGCGCTTCCCGGCATTTTTCTGCGCGGATTCGAACTCGGCCCTAATAGCGGCGGCTCGTTCGGGAGCGTCGGTTGCTCCCGAGTCGTCGGCGTAGATTTCCCAAAGCTGCGGATGGTCTTTGATCTTTTTGTAGAGCAGGGGCTGGGTGATGGTGGGGTCGTCGACCTCGCTGTGGCCGTGGCGGCGGTAGCCGATCAGATCGATGACTACGTCGGTGCCGAACTGGTAGCGGTATTCGGTGGCGAGGCGGGCTACACGGACGACCGCGTCCACATCTTCGGCGTTAACGTGGAAGATGGGAATCGACTGGCGGCGCGCGATGCAGGCGGCGAAGCGGGTGGAGTGCTCCTCGAGATAGCTTGTCGTGAATCCCAGGAGATTGTTGACGACTACATGAATTGTGCCGCCCACGGTGTAGCCGGGGAGGTCGGCGTAGTTCATGGTTTCGGCGAGGATGCCTTGTCCGGCGAAGGCAGCATCGCCGTGAACGAGGAGCGGGAGATATTTCTCGCGGCCGCCTTCGCCGGTGCGGTCTTGCTTGGCGCGGGTGCGGCCGACGGTTACTGGATCCACGGCTTCGAGGTGGCTCGGGTTCGAGACGAGATGGATGTGGACCTTGTTGCCGCTGCGCGTCATGTACTCCCCGGTCGCGCCCATGTGGTACTTCACGTCGCCGGAGCCGAGGACGCTGCGCGGGTCGACGTCTTCGAAGCCGGCGAAGATTTCGTCCGGAGGCCGTTTGGCTACTTGGGCAATGACGTTGAGGCGGCCGCGATGGCTCATGCCCATCACTAGTTCGATGGCGCCCAGGCGGGAGCCGGCGTCGAGGATTTCATCGACCAATGGAATCAGCGCGGTCACGCCTTCCAGCGAGAAGCGCTTGCTGCCGAGATAACGCTGCTGCATGACTTGCTCGAAGACGTCGGCGCGGATCAAAAGATCGAGGATGCGATCCTGGTCTTCTTGCGGAGGCTCGGATTCCATGCGCTCGTAAATCCAGCGGCGGCGTTCCGGGGAGTAGATGTGGTTGATCTCGACTCCGATGGTCGAGGAGTAGATGGCGCGGGCTTCGCGGGCGTATTCGCCTTCGATCTGGAGTTCGGGAGCAATGCGCGGACGGAGGAAGCCGAGGGGGTCGAGGTCGCCCTCGAGATACCCCCACTGGCGGAAGGCGTTGAAGACGCCTTCCCGTTCGGGGTTGGCGCCATTGGTGTTTTCTATGACGGCTGCGCTGCTGGATGTCTTGGATTTCGTGGTAGCCATATTAGTTCGTTACTTAGGATAACGGATGCCGGCGGGGGTTGGGGGATTCTGGGCCGCGAAAACAAAATCTTAACCACAGGGGGCACGTGGGACACAGGGTAAACACATCACCTACGACGGCTTCGTGAGGGTGTAGGGATCCTTCGGCTCCGCTCAGGATGACACAGGCAAAGAGTGTTCTCAGGCCACGATTTTGTAGGGGCGCATCATTTCGTTGTCTTCGTGCTCGAGGACATGGCAATGCCAGACGTAGCGGAATTCATCGCCCGGGTTGACCTGGGTTCCGCGAGGTAAGTCGAAGCGGGCTATGACGCGCGTGACGTATCCCGAATAGGTCTTGATGGTGTCTTTCCAGGCGGGGCGTTCGTTCGATTCCGGCGGCATGGGGAGGCCCCTGAGAACGAGTTTGCCGGTCTAGAGGTAAGTCTTGGTATCGAAGGGCTGGCGATTCAGCACTTGAAACTGGACTTGATGAATGTGCATAGGGTGAACATCGCCGGTCGTATTGGCGAAAGACCAGATTTCCATGGTGCCTGCCTTCGGGTCCTCGGTGATGGGATCGTCCCAATGCTTTTGATCGAGCAGGCCGATCATGGTGTAGCCGTCGGAAGCGCGATCCATTTCCGTGAGGGAGAGGGTTCTTTCGCGGACTGCATGAGCCGGGTTTAGGGGCGACCAGGGGAGGAGCGCATCCGGTAGTGAACTGGTGTCTTTTCCGGAGAGCGGTTTCGTCACTTTGAAGAGCATCACGTCGCTGGGTACGATTTCGCCGCCGCGCGCGTAGGGTGCAGGGGCGTCGTTGGTGAGGGCGAGGTTCATGCCGGCGTGCTGGGAGAAATCAATGACGATATCGAAGCGCTCTCCCGGAGAGAAGATCAAGTAGTGCATACTGAGCGGCGCCGGCAACAGGCCGCCATCGGTTCCGTTCTTGGGCTTGTAGGTGGCGAACACATGATCGAAGCTGCGGTTCTCACCGATGATCACGATCAAATGTTTGATGGGCGTTGCGGTAGGTGTTGGCTTGGCAGGTTGCTGAGCGGCGGCTGGCGCCCCGAGGTTGGCAAGCAGAGCAAACAGGCTTGTGCCAACGGCTAGTTGCTGTCTGGCTTTTGCCAGGAAACTTGACGAAGACATGGATTTCCTCCTGAGACTGGGAACTTCAGAGGCCAAGGTAGTGGGTGAGCGGTTACCAGCAGGTGAAGCGGAGATGAATTGGCGAAGAAAAGAAATCCACAGTGGTGAGCGGTGCTGGGACGGGATCGAAGGAATTGCGGACGGATTCGCTAGTCTTTTGGGGCCAATGTAAAGCGCAGGTTAACAAATTTCCACAGGGATCGCGCCTGTGAGTTCTGCTCCCGCGCTGGATCTTGTCGCGACGCCGCACGTGTCACTCCAGAACGGCTCGCTGCGCTCGGCTGGACAGCCGAGTCGGCTGTCCCTCTGCGAGCGATGTAGACTGGCAGGCATCCCTTTTGCGAGGGATCGACGCGCCCACATGCCAACTCTTCTGGGAATTCCGTTCGATGTGAACTCTTCTTATCTGCGCGGACCGGCGGGCGCGCCGGCGAAAATCCGTGAAGCGTTCCGCGGTGATGCTTCCAACAAATGGACGGAGCTGGGCGTGGATTTGGGCGTGGTGGGTGCGTTTGCGGACGCGGGTGATTTGCGATTGCGCGATTCGCGGGCGACGGTTGGAGATGATTTTGCGGAGATCGAGCGTGCGGTTGGCGACTTGCTGGACAAGGGTGAGCGTCCGGTGTCGCTGGGCGGCGACCACTCGATTACTTACCCAGTGCTCAGGGCGTTCGCGCGGCACGATCTGGAGGTGACGATCATTCATTTTGACGCGCATCCGGATTTGTATGACGAGTTCGAGGGCAGCCGGGTGTCGCACGCATGTCCGTTTGCGCGCATCATGGAAGAACGTCTGGCGAAGCGGCTCGTGCAGGTGGGAATTCGCACGATAAATGGGCATCAGCGGGAACAGGCGGTGAGGCTTGGAGTTGAGGTGGTGGAGATGCGAGCGCTGCCCGCGTATGAACGACTGGAGATTCAGGGGCCGGTTTATGTGTCGTTCGACATGGATGTGCTTGATCCGGCGTTTGCGCCGGGAGTCTCACATCGCGAGCCGGGCGGGATGACTGTGCGGGAGGCGGTTGCTCATCTGCATGCGATCGCAGGGAACATCGTTGGGGCGGATATCGTCGAATACAACCCTGGGCAGGATGTTTCCGGAATGACGGCTACGGTGGCGGCGAAGATTCTGAAGGAGATTATGGGGAAGATGATTGGGGGGAGTGAGAGCGGCTTTGTTAGGGCACAGCTTCGAACAAGCGTCAACCGAGAAAAAACCTGAGCAGTAGTAGAAATGCCTTGCCGGGGCAATGATAGCGCCAGCGGGCAAGGGGTCCTTCGACTCCGTGGCTGGTTCGCTTCGCGAACCAGCCACTCCGCTCAGGATGACAAGGTTATGGTGGGGGTGAGGTTATGCAGGGAAACGGTCTTTTCCAGGTTGCGAGCAAGTACGGGGTGGACGAAACCGTGAAGCGGCTGGAATCGGTTCTCGCCGAGCGTGGCGTGCGGCGGTTCGCCCTGATCGACCACAGCGGAGAGGCGGAGAAGGTTGGGATGAAGATGCGGCCGACGAAGGTGGTGATCTTTGGCAATCCGAAGGGAGGGACGCCGCTGATGGTGGCCGCTCCTACCGTGGCGATCGATCTGCCGCTCAAGGCGCTGGTAGCGGAAGACGAGAACGGCAGGGTGTGGGTCTCCTACAACAGCCCAGAGTACCTGCAGCAGCGGCACGGCGTGCCCGAAGAATTGATCAAGAATATTGCGGTGGTGGGCGCGCTGGTGGCGAAGGCTGTGGAATAATGCTGCCGTCGCTGTCGCTTCGACATTGGGGGCAGTGTGGTTGAGGATTCCAACCGGGCTCGCGACCATTTAGCCAACGAGCGCACCTTTCTGGCTTGGGTGCGGACGAGTGTCGCGATTGTGGTGTTTGGGTTCGCGATTGGGCGGTTCGCCATTGCCATGCGGCAGTTGACGGAGTTTCAGGGCCACGTGTCGAAGACCACGGGGCTTTCGGTGTGGATGGGGATGAGTTCGATTCTGGCGGGTGTGGCGATGGTGGTGGCAGGACTGGCGCGGTATCGCAGGACGCGAGCCCAACTGGACGCAGGGAAGTTTGAGCCGGCAGGGTTCGTTGTGGATCTGGTGACGATTCTGATCGTGTTGTTCGGCTTGGCGCTGGCGGGATATTTGATTTACGTGGAAAAGAACCTGGGTTAGTAGGCGATGCGGTTGTAAGTGTCTTAACGAGGATTCAGCGTCGAAAACTTATGGCGAACGATCAGGAAAAAGAGGCGGCGGCGCGGGCGAGCTTGCGGTTCGTCAACGATGGTCAGGTCGTGGGGCTGGGGACGGGATCGACGGCGGCTTATTTCATCCAGCTTCTGGGCGAGCAGGTGAGGAATGGGTTGAGAATCCGCGGCATACCCAGCTCCGACCGCTCGCGGCAGCAGGCGACTAGCCTGGGGATTCCACTTACCACGCTGGATGAATGCCAGCAGATCGACGTGACTGTGGACGGAGCGGACGAGGTTGATCCCCAACTGAGGTTGATTAAGGGTGGTGGCGGAGCGCTGTTGCGGGAAAAGATTGTGGCCTCGGCGACGCGGCAGTTCGTGATTGTGGCCGATGCGACGAAGAGAGTTTCGGTGCTGGGAAAGTTTCCGCTGCCGGTAGAAGTGATCAAATTCGCGCAGGCGGTGGTGGTGACGAAGATTGAGGCGCTGGGCGCGCAGGTGACGGTGCGCATGGGAGCGGACGGGAAGCCATACTTGACGGACGAGAATAATCACATTCTTGATTGCCGGTTCGGAAAGATTCCAGATGCGGATGGGCTGGCGCGGCAGCTTAGCGATATGCCGGGCGTGGTGGAACATGGGCTGTTTATTGGTATGGCCAGCGTTGTACTGGTGGCAAATGGGAGCGAGATTGTCGAGCTGCGACGCGGGCATTAAGCTCGCAACAGAAAATGCTTTCACCACAGAGTCACAGAGTCACAGAGTCACAGAGACACAGAGACACAGAGAGAGAACCCTTTATTGTTCTTTTGTGTCTCTGTGGTGGATTGTCGTTCTCATAACTCTTCAACAAAACCACGGCATTGAATGACAGCGGGGCCACAAGGATCGGGGCGGAATCAACCTTCGCGGCGGCGTGGGCTGAGATACCGCATAGAGGCACCGGTGGATGTGACCGTGTTGCGTTCGGGGATTCCGGATGTATTGCCGGGGCGGTCAGTCAACCTAAGCGAGGGCGGCGCGGCCGCGGTGCTTGCGGGGGAGTTGTTGCCGGGTGAGGCAGTGGGCGTGGAGATCCGGCTGCCGCTGTTAGAGGATCCGCTGCGCACGCGGGCGCTGGTGCGGCATCACAATAAACTGCGCTCGGGAATGGAGTTTGTCGGGCTGTCGCTGGAGCAGCAGGCGACGATTCGGGATTGGGCGCTAAGAGCTAAAGCAGAACCAGAACCGGGAGTGCGCAAGAGGATTCCACCGGGAGCCGGGAAGGGGTCTGAGAGTGGAGGGCCAGGCGGTTCGCGGCCTCCCGCGCCCAGGGGGAGAGACCGAGGATGGATCTCCTTGTTGCTGTCGGTTGCGATCTTAGTGGCGGTTTTGTGGTGGCGCTGGAATCGCGGTTGGGAAGATCTGGAGTCGAATCTACAGAAAAGTGAAAAGACCGTGGAGTCGACACAGCCTCAGGCTCACGTTCCCGCCGACGTGATGGAGAAGCTGGTGACTCACCGCGTAGATCCCGATTATCCCGCGGCGGCTCGGCCAGCGAAGCTGCAGGGAGTGATTGTGCTGGATGTGGTGGTGGGTGAGGACGGATCCGTGCTGAATGTGCGTGCTCAGAACGGGCCGGACGTGTTGGCGCAGGCCGCGATGGATGCGCTGCGTTGGTGGCGGTTCGAGCCTTATCGGATTGACGGCCGGCCGGTGGTGGTGGAGACGACGGTAGCGGTGGAGTTCAAGCCCTAGATCGGTTCTTTTCAAATGCGGCGTTTGCGCAGGGCGCTGAGAACGATAATGCCGCTGACCGCAAAGGAAACGACCGCCGCGAGCGCGGCGATCAGCATGAAGACTCCGTTGAGGTGAAGGACGTCGGCGAATACGGCCCCGATGGCGAAGACAACGCCGAGCGCGTTGAGCCACAACGGACCGCGAACGGATGGAGCCCGACCGGGCGAGGAAAGATCGGGACGCAGGCGAAGTTGTAGGAGCAGCGCTGCCACGCCGATCGCTGCTACCACGACCAACGCCACCGGACTCAGGAAAGCTCGCTGGCTGGTATAGAGGACAACCAGCGCAAGAGCAGCGAGCAGCAGGCCGGCAGCGATGATAGTCGGGCCACGCGGCTGGGGATTGGGTCTAGGGTTGGAGGGATCGTCAGGCATGGAGTTCCGTAGCCAGATTTATACAGGCGCGGGGGAAGGTTTACAAATTGGACCGCTTGCGATTGCATTTCGAATGCCTTCCCGGCGGGCCGCTGGAAGTTCCGCTTAGGCTCAGGGACTAAAGCCCAATCCAAGTGTTTACCTTCAACGCATGGGGGTAAGCCTGCTCCACCCTGGGGTCAGGACGACTGGGTCGTGTTTAGGAGTCCGGTGCGGGGTGGCTGAAGTGTCAGCACTGGCGGCAAAGGAACAGCGAAAGGCGGGATAAGTCAGCAAGGCGTCCAGCCCACGCGAACATTTGTAGTCACGCACAGACCGAATGAGCCAACAAGAGGACGGGGTTAATCCCGTCCTTTTTGTTTACAATGGACGCTCGCTCGCCGACCGCGGCATGGCTCGCTTGTTATTTGATCCCGGCACTCACGATATGGGAAAAACGATCCTCGTCACGGGTGGGGCAGGCTTTATCGGATCCAACTTCATCCTGCAGCGGATGGAGCGGGATTCAGCTTCCGTCGTGAATCTGGACAAGCTCACGTATGCGGGGAATCTGCGTAACCTGGAGACAATCGCAAATGAGCGGCGGCACGAATTTGTGCATGGCGATATTGCAGACCGCGGACTGGTGCGCGGTCTGCTGGAGCGCCGCAAACCGCGAGCCATCGTGCATTTTGCCGCCGAGAGCCATGTGGATCGCTCTATCCGGGGACCGGATGATTTCATCCGCACAAATGTGGATGGAACTTTCGCGTTGTTGGAAGAAGTGCGGGCTTACTGGGGAGGTCTGGCCGGAACGGAGAGAGCAGAGTTCCGATTTCTACACGTTTCCACCGACGAGGTGTACGGCTCGCTTGGGCCCGAGGATCCTGCTTTTTCTGAGACCACACCTTATGCACCCAATAGTCCGTATGCGGCTTCGAAGGCTGCCTCTGACCATTTTGTCCGCGCCTACCACCACACATACGGGTTGCCGGTCCTGACGACGAACTGCTCGAACAACTATGGACGATTCCAGTTTCCGGAAAAATTAATACCCCTGGTGATCCTGAACGCGCGCGATGGTAAACCGCTGCCGGTTTACGGAGACGGACAGAACGTCCGCGACTGGCTCTATGTAGAGGATCACTGCGAAGCGATCGCCGCGGTGCTCGCTCGAGGACAGGTTGGGCAGACGTACAACATCGGCGGCTGGAATGAGAAGCGGAACATCGACATCGTGGAGACGATCTGTGACATTGTGGATGAGATGGCGGGAAGCCGCGGGCCTGCGCGCCGAAACTTGATTACATTTGTGAAGGACCGTCCGGGGCACGATCGCCGCTACGCAATGGATGCAACTAGAATTGAGCGGGAACTGGGTTGGCATCCAGTGGAAACATTTGAGAGTGGAATTCACAAAACGGTGCGGTGGTATTTGGAGAATGAAGAGTGGGTCCACGCTGTGACCAGCGGAAGCTACCGGCAGTGGATTGAAACGCATTACTCTTCTTGAATTACAGCGTTGAATTACGGCTTTGAATCGCAATCGCAGCTCAGCAGAAGAATCGTTCTATGATGCAGGCTTCGAACACGAGTTATAAAGGAATCATCCTGGCGGGGGGATCGGGGACACGCCTGTATCCCGTGACCCATGCCATGGGGAAGAGCCTGCTCCCGGTCTACAACAAGCCGATGATCTATTACCCGTTGTGCACGCTGATGCTGGCAGGTATCCGCGACATCCTTCTTATTACCACGCCGGAGGACGTGCCCAAGTTTCAGGTGCTGCTGGGGGACGGTAGTCAGTTTGGAATCAAGCTGCAATACAAGGTGCAGCCCAAGCCGGAAGGAATTGCGCAGGCGTTCTTGGTGGGCGAGGCGTTCCTTGGAGCCAGTCCCTGCGCCCTGGTGCTAGGCGACAATATTTTTTATGGCCACGACTTGGCCAAGGACTTGCGAGAAGCCTCAACTAAGACGAAAGGCGCGCGCGTGTTTGCCTATCCCGTGCACGATCCCGAACGGTACGGAGTTGTGGAATTCGATGCCGCAGGCCGGGCTCTGAGCATCGAGGAGAAACCCAGACAGCCGAAATCGCGTTATGCGGTGACCGGACTTTATTTCTACGATGATCAGGTGGTCAAAATTGCGAAGTCCTTGAAGCCCAGCCCGCGCGGCGAGTTGGAGATCACCGACGTGAACAAGGCATATCTGGAACGCGGTCAATTGGAAGTGGTGGTGATGGGAAGAGGCATGGCCTGGCTGGATACGGGCACACATGAGTCGTTAATGGATGCGTCGCTCTACATACAAGCTATCGAGAAGAGGCAGGGGTTGATGGTGGCGTGTCCCGAGGAGATTGCCCTCCGCTCCGGTTACGTTACGGCAGCGCAAGTAGAGAAAATTGGCAACTCGATGAAGAACAATAGTTACGGCGCTTACCTGCTGCAACTTTTACGAGAAAAAGTATTCTGATGGATGGAGTTGAGGCAATCCGCCCTGCCATGGATGCACTCAAGAAAATCCCGACTTCGCTGCCCGGCGTATTCGTGTTCGAACCACAAGTATTCGGAGATGAACGTGGGTTCTTCTTCGAGAGTTACAACCAGCGGATCATGGCGGAGGCGGGAGTTGTCGAGAGATTTGTCCAGGATAACCATTCGTGCTCGTCTCGCAATGTTCTGCGGGGCTTGCATTATCAGGTGAAGCATCCGCAGGGAAAACTTGTTCGTGTTGTCGCGGGGGAGATTCTCGATGTTGCCGTAGACATGCGCCGGAGTTCTCCCAGCTTTGGACGCTGGGAGGCGGTACGATTGTCGGGTGAGAACAAGCACATGCTGTGGGTTCCTGCGGGCTTTGCACACGGATTCCGCGTGCTCTCGGAAAGGGCTCATGTGCTTTATAAGGCAACGGATTTCTACGCACCCGACCACGAACGTACGCTCGTCTGGAATGATCCCTCGCTGAAGATTAACTGGGAACTGGACGGCGAACCGATAGTGTCGGCAAAAGACCGGCGCGGCGCGGCCTTCCGAGACGCCGAGAGCTACGATTAAATTCCGATGCGAGTCACAATTTTTGGCGCCTCTGGCCTTCTGGGTCAAGCGCTCATGCGCGAGTGGGGTGGAGATGCTGTGACTGGACTCAGCTCTCGCGATGTAGACCTACGCGATGCGAAGCGGGTGCAGCAGGCAGTGCAGGAAACGCGCCCCCAATGGATCGTGTTGGCCGCGGCGTACACCGATGTGGACGGATGCGAGAGCAATTCGGATCTGGCTTTTGGGGTGAACCGCGATGGAGCAGTAAATGTCGCCACGGCGGCGAAGACAGCCGGGGCGGGGCTGATCTTCCTCAGTTCGGATTACGTCTTCGACGGAAAGAATACTACGCCTTATGAGACAGACGACGCGCGCAATCCGCAGAGTGTGTACGGACGGACCAAGTCAGAAGCGGAGATCAAGCTGCTGGAGTTATTGCCGGATTGTTGTATCGTCAGAACGTCTTGGCTGTTTGGAACGGGCGGGAAATGCTTTCCCGATACGATCTTGAAATTGGCCGCGAGCCGCCCTGCTCTCGATGTGGTCGATGACCAGCGCGGTTGCCCGACTTACGCGATAGACCTGGCGCGGGCGATCACTCAACTGTGCGGGAAGAAGGCCGACGGAATTGTGCATGTGACCAATGCCGGCGACTGCACTTGGTTTGAGTTTGCGCAAGACATTCTCCGGAGCGCGGGGTTGGCCACAACCGTGCGGCCGGTGAGCAGTCAGCAGATGGCACGTCCTGCACCCCGACCTGCATATTCCGTTTTGTCTCCGACTCGTCTGCAAGCTCTCGGAATTGAAATGCCTTCCTGGCATGATGCGTTGCAGCGGTACCTGGAACAGCGACAGGGTCCTACTACTTAGCACGCATTGCTTCGCTTCCTGCTGCCCTGCTACGATTGCCGAGGCCCGCCTGGGGATCTCGTGAAATTAATCCAGAATTACATTGATGGGCATTTCGTGTCTGGGAAGCGCGAGTTCGCGGATGTGAATCCTGCGGACGGGACTGTGATCGCACAAGTCACTGAAGCCGACGAGGCGCTGGTGGATGAGGCCGTGGGCGCCGCTCGTCGTGCGTTGGGCGGAGAATGGGGGGGGCGACTCGGAGTCCGCGAACGCGCAGCACGATTGCACCGGGTCGCGGATGCGATTGAGAAGCGGTTTGATTGCTTTGTTCAAGCCGAAGTTGCTGACACGGGCAAGCCAGTCTCCCTGGCTTCCAAGCTTGATATTCCGCGCGCGGCGGCGAATTTCCGCGTCTTTGCCGATTTGTTGAAAACGGCTGGGCTGGAATCGTTTCAGACGGAAACTCCGGGTGGAGCAAATGCTCTGAACTACGCCGTGCGCAACCCGCTCGGCGTTGTTGGTGTAATCACGCCATGGAACCTGCCGTTGCTCTTGCTCACCTGGAAGGTTGCGCCGGCGCTGGCTTGCGGGAATGCAGTGGTCGTTAAGCCTTCGGAAGAAACGCCGGCTTCAGCCACAATTCTCGCCGAGGCCATGCAGGATGCGGGAATCCCGGATGGCGTCTATAACGTGGTGCATGGCTTCGGGCCTGGGTCCGCGGGAGAATTTCTGACGCGACATCCTGACGTGGACGCAGTCACGTTTACCGGCGAATCAAGAACGGGTGCAGCCATCATGAAGGCAGTCGCACCCACGGTAAAGCCGGTTTCGTTTGAACTGGGCGGTAAGAATGCGGCGATCGTGTTCGCGGATTGCAACTTTGAAGAGGCGGTGAACGGCTTAGCCGAGGCCGTGTTCCTTAATACCGGACAAGTCTGCTTGTGCGCCGAGCGGGTTTATGTGGAACGCAAGGTTTTCAGCGCATTTGTTGAGGCATTGAAACAGAAAGCAGAGAGCCTGCATTTGGGTTGGCCGAACGATCAGAAGACCGATCTGGGGCCGCTGATTTCAGGGCAACATCGAGAGAAAGTGCTTTCTTACTACCAACTGGCCCGGGAAGAAGGAGCGACGTTGGTCAGTGGCGGAGGAGTTCCGAAGTTTGGCGACAATCGCGACAACGGTTTCTACGTGCAACCAACCCTCTATACTGGACTTCCTGAATCGACGCGGTGCGTGAAAGAGGAAATCTTCGGGCCCGTTTGCCACATCGCGCCGTTCGATTTGGAAGAGGAAGCCGTGGCGATGGCCAATGATACGAAGTATGGACTCGCCGCATCGGTCTGGACCCGCGACCTGAAGCGAGGCCATCGCGTTGCGCAGCAAATGAACGTGGGTATCACGTGGGTGAATTGCTGGTTCTTGCGTGATCTGCGAACGCCGTTTGGCGGAGCGGGATTCTCCGGCATTGGCCGCGAAGGCGGAATGCATTCTTTAAACTTTTATTCGGAACTGAACAATATCTGCATCCGGCTGTGATAACTTGCGGCCACACAGGATGTGGCTGCACATGATGACGACAATGAGCGGAATGGAAAGCAAAGTTGTTGAGGGGAAAGCGGTGCCGCGCGGAAAATATCCGCATGTGAAGCGGGCTGGCGACTTCTTGTTTGTGTCCGGCACCAGCGCGCGTCGTTCCGACAACACGATTGCCGGCGCCGAAGTCGATCCACTTGGCGCTACGCGGCTCGATATCCGTGCACAAACGCGGGCGGTGATTGAGAACATCCGCGAGATTCTGCAAAGTGTGGGAGCACACCTGCAGGATGTAATCGAGATATCCACCTATCTGGTGAACATGAATGATTTTGCCGGTTACAACGAGGTGTATGGCGAGTTCTTCGGGTACGATGGACCCGCGAGAACCACGGTGGCCGTGCATCAGTTGCCGCATCCGCACTTGCTGATTGAGATTACGGCCAGGGCTTACAAACCGTTGCAACAGGAGGCGCGATGACGTCCATCAAGAATCTGAAGGCGTTCAACTTTCAGGCCTGGATCGAAGAGAATAAAGAGAAGCTCAAGCCTCCGGTGGGAAACGCACAAGTGTGGGAAGACGGCGAGATGATGGTGACCGTGGTTGGTGGACCGAACCAGCGTCGCGACTATCACGATGATCCAACGGAAGAATTCTTCTATCAGTTGACGGGCAATATTGTTCTCCGCATTATGGAGGCGCCGGGAAAGCCGCCGCTGGAAATACCAATCAAACAGGGCGAGATTTTTCTCTTGCCCAAGCACATGCGCCATTCGCCGCAGCGGCCGGCTGATACTGTTGGCGTTGTGATCGAAGTACCGCGCCCAGAAGGCTCGCTGGACGCCTTCGAGTGGTACTGCCCGAGCTGCCATCAATTGATCTATCGCGCGGAAGTAAGGCTGAAGAGCATTGTGAAGGATCTGCCGCCGTTGTTTGAGCAGTTTTACTCGAGCGAGAGCCGGCGCAAGTGCAAGCATTGCGGCATGAGTCATCCGGGCAAATGAATGCAAGTCATCGATATTCACAATCACTTTTTCCCCAGCTCATGGCCCGACTTGGCCGCACGCTACGGCACACCGAACTGGCCGTGGATTAAACATACTGAGCAGGGGAAAGCGGACATTATGGTGGGGGATCGGTTCTTCCGCCATATTTATTCAGCGTGTTGGGATCCCGAGGTTCGACTCCAAGAGATGGATCGCGACGGAGTGGACCTGCAGGTTATCTCTGCCACGCCGGTTCTGTTTGCGTATGAGCGTCCGGTGGAACATGCGCTGGATTGTGCACGCTTATTCAACGATGCGGCGCTTGACCTTTGCAGCCGTGGAAAAGGCAGGTTGAAATCGTTCTGCCAGGTGCCCCTGCAGGACATTGATGCAGCTTGCAAAGAACTCACACGATGCATGCGCGCAGGTCACTTGGGCGTGCAGATTGGAAATCATGTCGGAAGCAGGAATCTGGACGACCATGGGATTGTGACTTTTCTGCATCACTGCGCGGGTGAAGGCGCCGCCGTACTTGTCCATCCCTGGGATATGTTGAGCCCGGAACGCATGCCGAAATACATGATGCCATGGACGGTGGGCATGCCGGCAGAGACACAACTATCGGTCGTGGCGCTGATTCTGAGCGGAGCGTTGGACCGCCTGCCGAGCACACTGCGCATCTGTTTCGCGCATGGCGGCGGGAGTTTCGCGTTTTTGCTCGGGCGGCTGGACAATGCCTGGCATCACCATCCGATCGCGCATGGCGAAAGTCAGCATCCACCGAGCCACTATCTCAACCGCTTTTACACCGACTCCGCGGTGTTCGACCGGCGCACTCTGCAATTCCTGGTGGGGACGATGGGCCCAGGGCAGGTGATCCTCGGCTCCGACTATCCTTTTCCGCTCGGGGAAGAACGCGTGGGCTCACTCATTCGCCAAAGCACTCTGCCGCCAGACACCAAGACTAAACTGCTGAGCGAGAATGCGATGCAGTTCCTGGGACTTAAAACCCAGTCGGACGCGGCCGGAGAGAAGAGGTCTGGCGCGGCCGTGGCTTCGTCGCCTCTCGCGCCCGAGCCGGGGCAGCTCACATACAGTTCGTATTTGAAGGTTCCGGAACTGCTCGAGTTGCAGCAGCCGCAATCGTCGCCAACTCACCATGATGAGTTGCTATTCATCCTGGTGCATCAGACTTACGAGTTGTGGTTCAAGGAATTACTGCATGACCTCGATGCCGTGGTTGCGAACTTGCAAAGGGCTGGCACGGCGCCGCAATCGCGTGACGAAGTCTACGAGGCGGCGCGGCTGCTGCGGCGCTGTACCGAGATCACGCGGGTGCTGGTGGAGCAATTCACGATTCTGGAAACCATGCTGCCCACCCACTTTCTTGCGTTTCGCAGCCTGTTGGAGCCGGCCAGCGGATTTCAGTCCGAGCAGTTTCGAGAGATTGAGTTTCTATGCGGCTTGAAGGACGAGAAAATGCTTCGCTATCACCGGCCTACCGCGGAAGCTTATGCCAGTCTGAAGCGCCGGTTGGAGGAGCCTTCGCTGCGCGACGTCTTCTTCGGAGCTCTGCAGTCGATGGGCAAGCTGGCACCCGCAAGCGCGGACGCGACCGAGAAAGAGCGGTTCGAGGCACGAGCGCGCGCCGTCCACGAACTCTACAAGGATGAGCATCACCATCGCGACTGGATCGATGTGTGCGAGCGGCTAACCGAGTTTGACGAACTGGTCGTGAGCTGGCGGTTGCGGCACATTCAACTGGTCGAGCGAATCATCGGCGTCCGCATGGGCACTGGAGGAAGCACGGGAGCCTCTTACCTGAAGCTCACCCTCGACAAGAAGTTCTTCCCTGAATTGTGGGAGGCGAGGACATTGCTGACCGAGTGAGGCGTTTGTCTCTTCAAATGCGCTCATCGAAAGTGTTCATCGAATTTCTCAGATGAAGCCCGCACCTGACACAATCACACTGATCGGCGCCGGACTGAACGGTCCCCTTCTGGCTATTCTTCTAGCGAAGAGTGGATTCGCAGTTGAGATCTACGAGCGGCGTCCGGACATGCGGCGAGTACGCAGGAGTGCCGGCCGGTCCATCAACCTCGCCCTCTCAACTCGCGGCATTCACGCATTGCAGCAGGCCGATCTGTGGGAGCGGATGCGGAGCATCATCATCGCGATGAAGGGACGGATGATGCATTCGATTGCCGGAGAACTAACGTTCCAACCCTATGGCAAGAATGAAACGGAAGTCATCAACTCGATTTCCCGGGCTGAACTGAACATCGCGCTCTTAGATGCCGCTGAGGAAGGCGGCGCGACCATTCACTTCAATCAGCGCTGCACGGGATATGACCTAAAGAGTGGTGCAATACGACTGCGCGACGAGGGAACGGGCGAAGAGACTATGCGGGAGGCTGGAGTTGTGATCGGCTGCGACGGTTCAGCATCGTCGATTCGAGCGGAGATGCTCAAGTTGAATCGCTTTAATTTTTCTCAACAGTATCTCGACTACGGCTACAAAGAGCTGACGATTCCGGCTGGACCCAAGGGTGAGCATCTGCTGGAGACTCATGCCTTGCACATCTGGCCGCGCGGTAATCACATGCTGATCGCATTGCCCAATATTGACGGCACGTTTGCCTGCATTTTGTTTCTGCCTTTTGACGGCGCAGACAGTTTTGCCAGCCTGACCGTTGGAGCACAAGTTGTGCAGTTTTTCCAGTCTCGCTTTCCGGACGCAGTTCCCTTGATGCCGCAACTGGTGGACAACTACTTCGCGAATCCGACGGGCGCAATGGTTACGATTAAGTGTTCGCCGTGGCATGTGGAAGGAAGGGCTCTGCTTCTAGGGGATGCGGTTCATGCCATCGTTCCCTTCTTCGGCCAGGGGATAAACTGCGGATTCGAGGACTGTACTTGTCTGGTCGAATTGCTCGACCGACACGGTGCGGACTGGCTTCGCGTGTTCGGCGAGTTCGAGCGTGAGCGCAAGGTCGATACCGACGCCATCGCGGACATGGCCATTGAGAATTTTACGGAGATGAGAGATCGAGTTGCGGATTCGCGGTTCCTGTTTCGAAAGAAGGTGGAATTGGCGCTGGAAGCGAAGTACCCTCAGCTTTTCGTTCCGAAATATGCCATGGTGACCTTTCACCAAATTCCTTATTCCGTAGCCTTGGCTCGCGGCGCAGTTCAGGATCGGATATTGGCTGAACTCTGTGAGTCCATCAATCGCGTGGAGGATATCGACTGGGACAAAGCGGAGCGGCTGATTCGCCGCGATCTTACTCCGCTGGAGATCAGGCAATGACCGACCTCCAGCGTCGACCAGAGTTTCAAGCGAGTGAGGATTTTGCGGTCACGATGGATGAACGCGATCCGCTGAAGGGCTATCGCGAGCGTTTCTTGTTGCCTGAGGCTGCAGGCGCGGGCGTATATCTGTGTGGTCACTCGCTCGGCCTGCAGCCCAAGACGGCTGCAGCCTACGTTGACCAGGAACTGAAGGACTGGGCTCAACTTGGCGTGGAGGGCCATTTCCAGGCAAGGAACCCATGGGTGCCCTACCACAAGCTCCTTACTGAACAGACCGCGGAACTGGTAGGAGCGAAGCCACTCGAAGTTGTGGTGATGAATTCGCTGACCGTAAACCTTCACCTGATGATGGTTTCGTTTTACCGTCCAACGAAGGGGAAGCACAAAATTGTTGTAGAGCGTGGAGCCTTTCCCTCCGATCAATACGCCGTGCAATCGCAGATTCGTTTCCATGGCTTTGACCCCGCAACTGCACTAATCGAACTGACGCCGCGGCCCGGTGAGTCTTGCCTACGCGATGAAGACATTGAGGCGTTGATCGAGCGCACGGGTGATGAGATCGCACTGATCATGCTGGGAGGAGTGAATTACGTGACCGGCCAAGTGTTTGATATGGCGGGCATCACGCGCGCGGGTCGCGCGCGAGGCTGCCTGGTTGGTTTCGATCTGGCGCACGCCGCCGGAAACATTCCTTTGAACCTCCATGAGTGGGGCCCGGATTTTGCCGTGTGGTGCAGCTACAAATATCTGAATGGCGGTCCAGGCTGTACTGCTGGTTGTTTTGTTCATGAACGGCATGCGCGAGCCTGGGACCTGCCGCGATTTGCGGGCTGGTGGGGTCACGACGAACAGTCACGGTTTGAGATGGGGCCGGACTTCCAACCGATGGCCGGCGTCGACGGCTGGCAGTTGAGCAATCCTTCGATCGTCACCCTGGCGGTCCTGCGAGCGTCGATGGATATTTTCCATGAAGCAGGTATGGAGCATTTGCGAGACAAGAGCGTGTCGTTGACCGGCTATCTGGAATTCCTGCTGAATCAGAATGCATCTTCAGGCTTTTCCATGATTACGCCGCAAAAGAAAGAGAGGCGTGGCGCGCAGCTTTCTTTCCGAATCTCCAAGAACGGGCGCGCGCTGTGTAAACGGCTGACCCATGAAGGCTTCGTGGGCGATTGGCGGGAGCCGGATACTTTCCGGGTTGCACCTGTGCCCTTGTACAACTCCTATCGGGACGTTTTTCGGTTTGCTCGGCGATTCGCGGAGGCAATCAGCTAGGGGCGGGCCAATCCAGGGCACTTCCGCGATTACTGTCAATTACACGATTACTTTGGTAATGCCCGCGCTATCCGTCATCAACCTAAACTCTTACAGTGGGCTTAATCTCTATGCGACAACCCGGCAGGTGGACGGGAATCGTGTGTGCCGTGGTGTGCGTTCATGTCTTTGTGTCTCTGCTGGCGCCTCGCAACATTGGACTGACCGCTTTCGGTGACCTCACGCAATCTGTTCTGCTCTTGTGCGCGACGCTATCCATTCTTTCAAACGTTAGAACCAGCTACAAGAAAGCCCAGCTTTTCTGGATACTCATGGGCTTCGCCTGCGGGATGTGGTTCTTTGCGCAGGTGCTGTGGACTTATTTCGAAGTTTTTCTCCGTCAGGATGCGCCGAACCCGTTTGTCGGAGACGTGGTACTGTTCCTGCACATCGTTCCCATGATGGCAGCCCTCGTCGTGCAGCCGCACATTCAGCGAAATGACCACTCGCTGCGGCTTGTGTCTCTCGACTTCTTTCTGCTGCTTACGTGGTGGCTTTACCTGTATTTGTTTATCGTGATTCCGTGGCAGTATGTTTCGCCTAACGAAGCTGCGTACGGCCGCAGCTTTGACGTTCTCTACGCCTGTGAACAGATCGTTCTGATTGTGGGGGTAGGACTGGTTTGGAGGCGCAGTCACGGCTCCTGGCACACTATCTATGGGCAGCTTTTCAAAGCTGCATTTTTCTACGGTGTGGGGTCGATTCTCGCCGGTGTGGCGATCGATTATCACCAGTACTACACGGGCAGTCTTTACGACGTTCCGCTGGTAGCGGCCATGGCGTGGTTCGTATCAGTTGGGTTCATCGCACGTGGATCTGCGTCGGACCGGCCTACTGACCAAAGTCCTCGCCACAACCACAGCATGTGGACTGCGAGGTTGGCGATGATTGCCGTATTCTCCACGCCGCTCATGGTGGCATGGGCGGAGTTTGGGGGAGGAACTCCCCCGCGGGTGCGCTCCTACAGGTTGTTCTTAACCGTGGCGGCAATGGTTTTCATGGGCGCACTGGTGTTCGTCAAGCAGCACTGGATGGACCGGGAACTGCTCCACCTGCTGGGTCTGTCGCGCCAGAATCTCGATGAAATGTGCAAGCTGAAAGACGAATTAGAGAGCAAAGAACAGTCTCTGCGGTGGCACAGTTTGGAACTGCAGCGGAAGAATCTTGAGCTTCAGGAAATCTCGTTTACCGACCCTTTGACCGGCGTGTGGAATCGGCGCTATCTCGAAGAGATTCTTACGGCAGAAGCCGGACAGGTCTTGCGGAATTACGAGCGGGCCCGTGGCGGCGGCATTCGCAAGATGGATCATCGTGATCTGGTCTTCATCATGGTGGATGTGGACTTCTTCAAGCAGGTGAACGACGTTCATGGTCATCCCGCGGGCGACCGCTTGCTGCAACGAGTGGCCGAGCGCCTGACCAGAGTGGTGCGCAAGTCCGATGTACTGGTTCGTTGGGGAGGAGAAGAATTCCTGATCATGTCCCGATCCGCGGACCCGTCCGGTACCCCTGCTTTCTGCGAGCGCATCCTGGATATCATGGCGTCAGATGCATTCGAGCTCGGACACGGCGTTCGGGTGAGGAAGACGTGTTCTGTGGGATGGGCTCCGTTCCCCTGGAGCCGTGGCGCGTACGAGGCCGTTTGCGCCGAAGAGATCATCGAACTCGCGGATACGGCGCTGTACCGGGCAAAGGCTGGGGGCCGAAATCAGGGCGTAGGAATTCTGCCGGGCGATGGCGCGGCTGCAACTCCCCACGCAATTACGCTGGAGGCTCTGCAAAACGACAACGGTGTTCTGACCCGTACGGTCATAGTCCAGAACACCGGCGGGGGTGTCCAGCATTTTGCTGAAGAAATGATGCCCAGTGAACCGCGCGACGTCTGAGTTCACACCCACCTGCAGCTGGTCGCTAGAAACCGAGTCGGGGTTTTGTCTTCAACCGCGAATTGCTGATTCAACTCTTTCCAAGCCGCTTGACCTCTGAAGCTGCGTTGACTACATTAGGAAGCCGCCTTGCCGGAATGCGAGGACTGCACCATAGTGAAGTAGCCGCACTTAGCCAAAAGTAGAATCTGTGAGGCACACCCGATGATGAATGCAAAAAACACCTCCCGCAAAACGGGCTTGCGCCAGAAGGCACAACTGATGTCGGCTTCAGAAATTGAGCGAACGCTGGTCCGCCTAGCTTATGAGATTGTCGAGAAAAATGGAGGTGTCGACGGTTTGGGGTTGGTTGGCATTCGCCGCCGCGGAGTCCCAATTGCTGAGCGCCTGGGCAAGATCATCACCCGCATCGAGAACGCCAAGGTTCCGGTCGGCTCTCTGGATATCACTTTCTACCGCGACGATCTCTCAACGCTTGGGCCGAAGCCAGTCGTACAGGAGAAGGAAATCGGATTTTCGATTGAGGACAAGAACATCGTTCTGGTCGACGACGTTCTTTTCACCGGACGCACCACGCGGGCCGCGTTAGACGCGCTGTTTTCGCACGGCAGACCGAAACGGGTGCAGTTGTGCGTGCTGATTGACCGCGGACACCGGGAAATACCGGTCGAGGCCAGCTTCGTGGGGCGTAATGTACAAACTACGATGGACGAAGTGATTGAGGTCAAGTTAACTGAGATTGACGATGCGGAGAAGGTTCTCCTCATGGAGCGGTAGGACGGGCGAGTAGACCTTCGGGCAGAAAACTCAAAAGGACGGCGGTTCATCCGCCGTCCTTTCTTGCTACTGCAACCGGTTAGGACAATCTGGTGCAGATCGCCTTGGTCTGGGTGTACAGAGTCAGGCCGTCGTGTCCCATCTCGCGGCCCCATCCGGATTGTTTGTATCCGCCGAAGGGCAGCGCTGCGTCGAAGATGTTGTAGCAGTTGATCCACACCGTGCCCGCGCGAAGATGCTCTGCGGTCCGGTGTGCTTTACTGATGTCGCGGGTCCAGACGGCAGCAGCCAGGCCGTATTCGCTATCGTTGGCGCGGAGCAGAATTTCCTCGGGATTGTCGAACGGCATCGCCGTTACCACTGGCCCGAAGATTTCTTCCCGCACCACCTTCATGTCTTCACGAGTGTTCACGAGAACGGTAGGCTCTACGAAGTAGCCTTTGTCACCTTTCTTATGGCCGCCCGTGACTGCGGTGGCGCCTTCCGAGAAGCCGGCCTCCAGATAACCGCAGACCCGGCTTAGCTGTTCCTGAGAGACGAGTGGTCCCATATTCGTCTGGGGATCGAGACCTGAACCCACATTGATTTTCTTCGCGTGATCGGCGACGCCTTCCACGACCCGGTCGAAGATTGGCTTCTCGATGTAGAGCCGCGATCCGGCGCAACAACATTGGCCGTGATTGAAGAAGATCGCGCTCGCAGCCCCGGGGATGGCGGAATCGAGATCAGCGTCCTTGAATACGACATTCGGAGACTTGCCGCCCAGTTCCAGCGATACCTTCTTCAAGTTTCCGGCCGCGGCGTGAACGATCAGCTTCCCGACTTCCGTGGAACCTGTGAAAGCTATTTTGTCCACGTCGGGATGGGCAGCCAGCGCGGCACCTGCTGTCTCGCCATAGCCCGGCACAATGTTTACCACACCTTCGGGGAATCCGGCTTCCATGATCAGTTCGCCGAGACGCAGCGCCGAAAGCGGGGTTTGTTCCGCCGGTTTCAATACGACTGTGCAGCCGGCAGCCAGCGCGGGACCCAGTTTCCACGCCGCCATCAGCAGGGGAAAGTTCCAGGGAATGATTTGTCCTGCAACTCCAACTGGCTCGCGCAGCGTGTAGGCAAGATATTTCGCTCCCGGCGTGTATGGAACGGAGATCGGAATCGTATTGCCTTCGATCTTCGTGGTCCAGCCCGCCATGTAGCGAAACAGATCCACGGCCAGGGGCACATCGGCCGCCCTTGCAATGGTGAGAGGCTTGCCGTTGTCGAGACTCTCCAGGTATGCGAATTCTTCGGCGTGCGCTTCCAGTAGATCGGCGAGTTTCCAGATGAGGCGCCCGCGTTCGGATGCAGTCAGCCGCCGCCAGGGTCCCTGGTCGAAGGCCTTGCGCGCCGCCTTCACAGCTTGTTCAATGTCTTCGCGATCGCCTTCTGCCACCTGTGCGAGAACTTCGCCCGTGGAAGGATTGTAGGTGGGAAACGTCTTGCCGGAAATGGAGGTTACCCATTGGCCGTTGATCAACATTTTGCGTGGTTTATCAATGAACTCCGCGACCTGCGGATGAATCTGCGGTGACACTGCGATGCCCATACATCCTCCTTAGATCAGCACATAGATCGAACATGAGTTGGCACGACGTAATGCCAAAAAGATGCCGGGTGGAGAAGACTGACGGAAGTATGCTAGTCCGGAGACAGCACAAAAGCAATGCCGATTCAACGGGTCTCGGGCGACTGCCTCCGAGGCTCAAGGTTATTCTCCGTAAGGAACCCAGATATTCTTTACCTGGGTGGCATGTTCGAGAAACCACCGTCCCTCGGCCAGCTTCGGATTAAACCAATCGATGACTCGGCCCTCGTTTGTCCAGACCTGTTTCAGATTGCCGACTGACATTGCTTTCGCGGCAGTGGCGCTGGCTTCGTCCCCAAAAGACCAGATGGCATCCACATCGTCATGCTCGGCGAGGACCTTCAAGAGTTGCGCAGAGTATCCCGTAACAATATTCACCGCACCGCCCGGCAGGTCGCTGGTACCAAAGAGTTGATAGAGATCAGAAGTAATGAGCGGGTATGCTTCTGACGGAACTGCGACCACGGTGTTTCCTACGGCGAGCGCCGGCAGCACGAGAGAGAGGAAACCTAATAGGGGCGCATCCACGGGACAGATGATGCCCATGGTTCCGAGCGGCTCGTTCATTGCAAGCGCGATATTGCGAAACGGGGGATTGTGCACAGCGCCGTCAAATTTGTCAGCCCATGCCGCGTAAGAGAAGATGCGTTCGATGCCGAGTTCCAGCTCCGCGGTAGCTTGCTTCCCACCGACGGCTGCCGTGAGTCCGCGAACGATTTCGTCGCGGCGCTGGGAGAGGTTCTCGGCGCAGTAGTAAAGAACCTGCGCGCGATGGTGTGCTGTAGCTCTTCCCCATGCCTCGGCTTTGCGCGCAGCCTCGACGGCGTTGCGAATGTCCTTGCGGTTGCCGAGCGATGCTTCCCCCAACAATCGCCCATCGGCTGAACGCACCTCCATGCTGTAGCCAGAGTCCGGCCGCACTTGCTTGCCACCTACGTACAGCTTTACCGTGCGATCGATGGCAGGAGTACCGGCCACCGGCTCTTGTGCCGCGCGCGGAGCGGCAGGTGCGTGCGCGGCGGGCAACTTGGGAGCGTTCTTGAACCACGCTGGCTGCAGATATTCCAGCAGACCTTCCCTGCCGCCTTCGCGCCCAAACCCGCTCTCGCGGTAGCCGCCGAAGCCACAGGAAGCGTCGAACAGATTCGTGCAGTTCACCCAGACGACACCGGCTTTCAGTTGCGCCGAAACCTGCAAGGCCACGTTGATGTTCTCGCTCCACACGCACGCTGCGAGACCGTAGACTGTGTTGTTCGCCAATTCAACTGCTTCTCTCGGAGTACGAAACGTCATTGTGGCTAGCACCGGTCCGAAGATTTCCTGTTGCGCAACAATCGATGTCGGATGCACGTTGCTGAGCAGCGTAGGTGGATAGTAAAAACCGCGCGCCGGCAACGCGATCTGCGGTTGCCAGCAGGTGGCGCCCTCCGCGATCCCCTGACCAACCATCTGGTGGATACGATCCAGTTGCACGCGCGCCACGATCGGGCCGATGTCGATTCCTTTGTCCAAAGGAAGACCGACGCGCAACGTGCTCATGCGCTCCCGGATCTTACCGATCAAAACCTCGGCAATGCTTTCCTGCATCAACAGGCGCGAGCCCGCGCAGCATACCTGCCCCTGATTGAACCAGATTCCGTCTACCAGTCCCTCGACTGCGCTGTCGAGGTCGGCGTCGTCAAAAATTATGAATGGAGACTTTCCTCCCAACTCAAGAGACAGGCGCTTGGACGTCGGCGCCGTGGCGCTACGAATGGCGCGTCCGACTTCAGTGGATCCAGTGAATGCAATTTTGTCCACGTCGGGATGTTTGACCAACGCCTCGCCGGTTGAGCCGTCTCCGGTCACGATGTTGACGACTCCGGCGGGCAATCCCGCTTCCTGACATAGCTCGGCGAAAGCGAGCGCAGTCAGAGGAGTGAATTCCGCGGGCTTCAACACCACCGTGTTTCCAGTAGCCAGAGCCGGGGCAATCTTCCACGCCGCCATCAGCAACGGAAAATTCCAGGGGATAATCTGTCCTACGACGCCACACGGCTCGTACCGGGGAAACTCCTGGTCGAGAAGTTGCGCCCAGCCCGCATGGTAGTAGAAATGCCGCGCTACCAGCGGAATGTCTATGTCACGGCTCTCGCGGATGGGCTTGCCGTTGTCCATCGTCTCCAAAACAGCGAGAAGCCGGGAATGTTTCTGCACCAAACGCGCCAAGGCGTAAAGGTAGCGCGCCCGGACATGGGGAGTGAGTGCGCGCCACTTTGGAAGAGCTGCGCGCGCGGCCTGCACGGCAGCATCAATGTCCGAGGGTGAACCCTGGGCGACGGATGCGAGTTTTTCCCCATTGGAAGGATCAAGCGTCTCGAAGTATTCGCCAGCGGCCGGCACCTGCCACGTACTGTTGATGAAGTGCTCGAAGCGATGGCCGTGGCGCTCCAGCCAGGCGAGGGCTTCTTTGGGGTCTTCTGGAGCGGGCCCGTACTCCATGCTCGCAAATTTCTCGGCAATACTCATGTCGGTCGACTCGATCCTCTTCTTGTCCCGCTTCTTGTCCCGCAACGACGTCTGGAAATTACGCGATGGGATGACGATACTCCGCCGAATAACGCCCCGTCGCATAATGATCCAGTTGTCGCTCGATATCTCCCAACAACCCACTCGCGCCAAAACGAAAAAGCTCCGCGCGCATCCACGACTGCCCTAACTCTTCCTTCATCATGGCCAGCCAATCGGTCGACTGCTTTGCGGTGCGAATCCCACCGGCCGCCTTGAAACCTACTGCCATTCCCGTTTGCTCGCCGTATTCCCGGATGGCGCGAGCCATCACCAGTCCCACTGGCAACGTGGCGTTGGTGGGTTCCTTGCCGGTTGAGGTCTTGATGAAGTCGGCTCCCGCCATCATGGCTACGACGGCGGCTCGCGCCACGTTGCGCAGAGTTAGCAGGTCGCCGGTGGCGAGGATGACCTTCATGTGAGCGGCCCCGCAGGCTTGTTTGAAGGCTGCACTTTCGTCATACAGCGCCTGCCAGCGTCCGCCAAACACATGGGCTCGCGTGATCACCACGTCAATCTCATGCGCACCCGCTTCCACGGAGCGGTGAATCTCCGCAACCCGCTCGGCAAGCGGCGATAGACCTGCGGGGAATCCGGTGGAAACCGCTGCGACACGGATGCGGCTTCCTTCCAGGGCGCGCAGTGCGGTTTCAACGAAAACGTGATAAACACAAACCGCAGCGACCTGCACTTCGAGTTCTTCGATTCCGAGTTTGTGCACGAGGTCCTGCTGCACTGGTTGCCGCGCCTTGGCACAAAGGCGGCGCACACGGTCTTCCGTGTCATCGCCGGATAGCGTGGTCAGATCCATGCAGGAGATCGCCCGCAGAAGCCATGCCGCCTGCCATTCCTTCTTCACCGTTCTGCGCGCAACCTGAGTCTGGGCGCGGCGTTCCACGGCGCTTGTGTTTACCCGAACTTCCTGCAACCAACCAAGGTCAAGGGGAATTCCAACATTTCGCTGCAGTGGACGCCCACCAAGAATCGCGACGGAACGTTCGCCATGCGGCTGCGCTCCAGCGCCGCTGGCCGTTTCATGAGCTGCTCCGGAATGGCTGCGATCTACCGGCACCGGGAATTTGCCTCGCCTCGGACAACCCACTCAACCCGCAAGCTGCATCCTCGCGCTGTAATTGTACGGCAGGCAATCTCACAACGCGAGTTCGCAGACCGCTTCGGGTTGCCTTCAACTGCGTCCAAGAAAAAGCAATGGATTGATGGGCCAGGGTTTACAATTGCCCTCGATTTTGCCCTTTCGCGGCGAGAACTTATCCGTTATGAACAAAAAGAGGCTGCCTGCCGGAGTGCCGGCAAGACTGCTGCGGTCAGCCAAGAGAGTCATGAAGAACGCGCATGCGCCTTATTCGCATTTCCGGGTCGGGGCCGCCATTCTCCTCTCGAACGGAAAGATTTTCTCCGGTTGCAATGTGGAAAACGCTTCCTACGGCATGACCAACTGTGCCGAGCGTACGGCGATTTTTTCGGCCGTCGCGCAGTTCGGTCCAAAGATTGAGATCCGCGCAGTCTCCGTGGTCAATGACCAGGGAGTACCCTGTTCGCCATGCGGCGCGTGCCGTCAGGTCATTTACGAATTCGGCCCCGACGCAATCATCTTCTTCCAGAGTGCCAACGGGCCGAGGCAAGCTCACATTACCGAACTCCTTCCGGAAGGATTCCGCCTCCAGTGAATCCAATGCAAGCTCCAACCCAAACCTTCCGCGCCATTGATGTGATTCGCAAGAAGCGGGATGGTGGCGAACTGTCTCGCGGCGAAATCCAGTCCTTCGTGAACGCGTACACTGGTGGCGATATCCCGGACTATCAAGTGTCAGCCTGGCTGATGGCCGTCGTGCTGCGCGGCATGACTCGTGCTGAGACTTCCGCGCTGACGGATACTATGCTTCGCTCGGGGGAAGTTCTGGACCTCTCTTCCCTCGCGGGGAGAAAAGTCGACAAACACTCGACCGGTGGCGTGGGTGACAAGACTTCGCTCGTGCTGGCCCCGCTTGCAGCAGCAGCCGGCGTTCCTGTTCCCATGATCAGCGGCCGCGGCCTGGGGCACACCGGAGGCACGCTGGACAAACTGCAGGCTATCCCCGGCTTCAACGTGAATCTTTCTGTCGCTCAATTTCGCCGAGTACTCGAGACTTGTGGGTGCGCCATGATCGGCCAGACCGCCGAAATTGCTCCCGCCGATCGAAAACTGTACGCACTGAGGGATGTGACCGGCACCGTGGAAAGCCCGTATCTGATCTGCGCGTCTATCATGAGCAAGAAACTTGCGGAAGGCATCGACGCGCTCGTCCTCGACGTGAAGACTGGCTCCGGAGCATTCATGAAGAGCGAAGAAGATGCCGCATTTCTCGCCGAACTTATGGTTGAAACCGGCGAGAGGATGGGCAAACAGGTCGTGGCGCTCATCACGGACATGGATCAGCCGCTGGGATGCATGATCGGCAACGCGCTCGAAGTTGTCGAGGTAGTGGAAGTCCTGCGCGGGGAAGGGCCAGAGGATTTGCGGCAATTGTGCCTCGAACTTGCGGGTTGGATGCTGCATCTGGGTGGAGTCTCGCCTACGGTCGCCGAAGGAAAGAAGCAGAGCGAAGAACTGATCGCTTCCGGCAAAGCGCTCGACAAGTTTCGCCAAATGGTGGAACTTCAGGGCGGAGATCCGCGGGCGATCGACGATCCGAAGAGACTGCCTCAGGCTCACCATACGATGATACTTTCCAGTTCCAAGAACGGGTATCTCGCAGCACTAAGGTGTGAGCAGGTTGGGACTGCGTGTGTCGTTCTCGGAGGCGGCCGCGAACGCAAAGAAGATTCGGTCGACCCCGCGGTGGGGATCGTACTCCACAAGAAAGTAGGAGACGCCATCTCGGCTGGCGAGCCGCTGGCGACGATTTATTACAATGCGGAAGCACGCTCGGCTCGCGCGAGGCAACTGCTCGAGGAGAGTTATCAGATTGCCGATTCACCGGCGGATGAAAAAAGACCTTTGATCCATCGCGTGATTGGAAAACCGGGAGAGACAAACTGATGGGACGCTTCACTGGAATCCTCGGCCTCTTGACCATGCTGGCATTGGCTTACGCCTTTTCGACCAACCGGCGCGCCATTCGGCTGAAAACCGTGGTGTGGGGCTTAGGTTTGCAGATCGCTTTTGCGGTATGCGTATTGAGAATCGACGCCGGGCGGCGAGCTTTTCAAGCAGCCGGCGATATAGTTAACCGCCTGCTCAGTTACGCCTTCGTCGGCTCGCAGTTTGTTTTCGGTGACCTGGGAAAGCAAGGCTCCCCTCTCGGTTTCTATTTTGCTTTTCAGGTACTGCCGACCATTATTTTCATCTGTGCGTTCTTCGCCGTGCTCTATCACTTCGGCGTCATGCAGTTGGTCATCAAGATTGCCGCCTGGGTCATGACGCGGGTGATGGGCGCAAGCGGCGCGGAGTCGCTCAACATCGCGGCCAGCATCTTCATGGGACAAACGGAAGCGCCGGTGACCATCCGGCCGTTTCTGCCGGATCTGACACGCTCGGAACTCATGACCGTCATGACCAGCGGCATGGCCCATGTCTCCGGCGGAATCATGGCGGCCTACATCGCATTCGGCATAGAACCCAAACACCTCCTGAGCGCAGTCATCATGACCGCGCCCGGCACGCTGCTCATGGCGAAGATGCTCGTGCCCGAAACCGAGCACCCGAAGACCGCCGGACGAGTTGTCATGCCCGAAAACGAAGAGCAAACCGAGAAAGAAGAGAATCTGCTCGGCGCGGTTGCCCGGGGGACGACAGACGGCCTGCATATGGCCTTGAATATTGCTGCCATGCTGATTGCCTTCCTCGCCCTGATCGCGCTAGCGGACGGCATTCTTGGTGGAATTCACCATTGGGTGACTTGGGTTCCAGAAAGCCTGGAAAAGATTTTCGGAGCTGTCTTCGCTCCGGTTGCCTGGGTGATTGGCGTTCCCTGGCACGACTGCGGAGTGATTGGAACTCTGCTCGGCACACGCATGGTGCTGAATGAGTTGGTGGCATTCTCTATGCTCGGACCAATGAAAACCGCACTTGATCCCCGCTCATTCACCATTGCCACGTTCGCGCTGTGCGGCTTCGCGAATCTCAGCTCCATCGGCATCCAGATCGGTGGCATCGGCGCGCTCGCGCCCAACAAGAAGAGCGAATTGGCGCGACTCGGGATTCGCGCGATGCTGGCGGGAACCATGGCCAATCTGATGTCGGCATCGATCGCCGGCATGCTGCTCTAAGCTGCAAATCGAAAAACGAATTCCTCCGTGCGGCAACTTCAGGAAAAATATCCCGGGTTAACCGTTGGCCCGCGCAACCAGGGCGATCGCCAGGCCATAAAAAATGAACATGAGGGCAAGGTAGCCCTTGGCACGAGGTCCCGAGTTCGCAAATTCTTTCCACGCCAGGACTCCCCATAGTGCCGCAACCATTGGAGCAGATTGGCCGATGGCGTAAGAAATGGCAACGCCGGTGAAGCTCGCGGCAACCAGATTGAAGACCGTACCCGTGCCCCAGATGAAGCCTCCGAAGAGGCCTAGCAAATGTCCAGAAGCGGGCCCGCTGAAGAATCCGCTGAAACCCACGGGCTCTCCTACCAGTGGGTGCTTCATGAAATAAATGTTCCAGATAAAACAAGAGAGCAATGCTCCCAGTGTCAGGAACACGGCAGCGCTATAGGGTCCCAGCGTGTTGCCGCGTGTCATTGCGTGCGTCATGAAGGGAGCCCATAAGCCCATCAGAATTCCTGACACTACGCATGTGATCAGACTTTTTGTTGACACGGAGCGTCCTGCCGCTGCGAGACTGCCATAGGCTTTCCCGTCCAAGAGCACCGCAATGAACGCGCACACCACGCCGAGTGCCAGGAAAGCGGCGTTACCTCTCGGCTGAAGTACGTAACTCAGCACAGTTCCGACCACCAGCGCGATCCCAATTGAAATGGGAAATGCGACGGCGAGTCCGGCCATATCAATCGCTGCGACGAGCAAAAGATTGGCAAGGTTAAACAGTGCACCGCCGATGAGCGCGTTCACAATGTTCGAATTGTCGGCCGCACGGACGTTGTTCAGAAAGCTGGAAGAATCATTCCCTGTACTCCCCATGGTGAAAGCGAGCACGAGTGAGACCAGGAAGATGCCGACAGCATAGTCCCAGTAGAAAAGCTCGAAGCGATAGCCTTTGACACCTTTGTAGGTATTTGCCCACGAACCCCAACAAATAGCGCTCGTGATCATCATCAACAGCGCAGTGCTCAGACTCGATGGTGTGAACATCGACTCTCCTTTTGGCGTTGTGAGGGCTTGAGAGTGTGTAACTTTACTCTTCTTCTGTTTAGGCGACAAGCGCGAAGAAGAGTGAACATTCGGCGATCTGACCGCTCACCAGGGAATAATTTGACACAACCCAGGGTGCCCAATAGACTCGGCGTTTTCAAGGTTCTCCGAAGGAACTCATGGCCCGGCGCCCTCGCATTGGTGTGGTTGGAAGTGCCAACATTGACTTGACAACATTCACGGATCAGTTTCCGAAGCCGGGGGAAACCATTTTTGGTCAGAAATTCGATCTCGGATTCGGGGGGAAGGGTGCGAATCAGGCAGTCGCGGCGCGCCTTTGTGGCGCGGATGTGTGCATGGTGGCGCGAGTAGGGAGCGACTTATTCGGTCCTGCCACAATCGAGAACTTCAGGAAACTTGGTATCGACTCAACCCATGTAAAACAAGTTGAGGGTTTATCCAGCGGCGTTGCGCCAATCTTCGTCGAGCCCAACGGGCAGAACCGCATTCTTGTGGTGAAGGGGGCCAACGACGCGCTGAAACCAGCGGATGTCGACGCCGCTGCTGCGATGCTGAAAGCCGTCGACTGCATCGTCCTCCAGTTTGAGATCCCGCTGGAAACGGTTTACCATACGATCGCCTTTGCCAGAGAGCATGGGATTCGATGCATTCTGAACCCGGCGCCCGGCCAGCCTGTCGACATGCGCGCGCTGACCGGCCTCGATTACTTCGTTCCGAATGAGAGTGAGGCCGAAGCCATTACCGGGGTTGCGGTCCGGAATGTCGAAGACGCAAAGAAATGCGCGGAGAGACTTGTGGCGGGTGGTATTCGCCGCGTGATCATCACGTTGGGAGCCAACGGATCCCTCCTCGTGGGCCGCGGGGTGAGTGAACATCTTCCTCCGTTTTCCGTAAAGACTGTCGACAGCTCTGGCGCAGGCGACGCCTTCATCGGAAGTTTCGCCGTTTTTCTCGCGGAGGGAGTACCGGAACAAGAAGCCGTGCGGCGCGCCAATCTGTATGCCGGACTTTCAACGACTGGTGTTGGAACGCAGAAGTCTTTTTACGATCGCGCGCGATTTGATTCAGAGTGGGTGCTTCAAGCACGAAACTAACTCCTCCTTCGGAGGTCTTTCGGCGTGACGCGGCAGTCTTGTTCACGAAGCTGTGCAGAATAAGGAAAGAAGTCTGCTCTTCGTGTTGTCTGCTTCCGAAAAATCTTGACTTCAGAGGGAGCGGCCATTTATAAGGCCCTTCTACGGTCCAAGACCTCCCGGTTTCAATGCGGAACGCAAAGTCCGTTCGTGATTCGGTGCGGGGCCGCCGAAATGAGGTTGCAATGCGGAGTACGAAGGCGCCGTTCGCTATAGTTTTCTTGTCGCTTGTGGTTTCAGTAGGTCCACTCCTGTACGGCCAGGCGACTGGCAGTTTCTCGGGCACCGTTTCCGACAAAGCGGGCGCGGTAATCTCAGGCGCGACGGTAAAGGCTACCTCGCAGGGAACGGGTCTTTCCCGCGATGCGAAAACTGATGACTCGGGTCATTACCTGATCCCCCTGTTGCCCGTCGCGTTCTACACGATTCGAGTGGAGTCCCAGGGTTTCCAGGCGGCCGAACAGAAAGATATCCGGCTGCAGGTCGATGAGCATCGTGAACTGGATTTCGCCCTCGCACCCGCTTCCGTTACAACTGCGGTCCAGGTAAGCGCGACCGAAGTAGCTGTAGAAACCACGAATCCAACGCTCGGTCAGGTGATCACTTCCGAACAAGTGGCCGATCTCCCCTTGAACGGCCGCAACTTCGTGCAACTGGCGACACTAACGCCGGGCACGACCGCGTCAACCAGCCCGGTGAGTTTCTTCAATGGTGCTGCCAGCAGTGAAGCCTCCACTCGCGGATCGTTCTCGCTTTCGGTCGGTGGTTCTCGCGAACAGAGCACCGATTGGCTGTTGGATGGCAACGATAATAATCAGTTGGATGAAGGTGGGATTGCGATTTTCTCCTCGATTGACGATATCCAGGAGTTCAAGGTTCTAACCTATAACTACTCGGCCGAGTATGGAGAGCGTGCAGGCCCGACCGTATTGGTCACGACGAAATCAGGATCGAACCAGTTCCATGGGTCAGTCTTTGAATTTTTCCGAAATACAAAACTTGACGCCAGCAACTACTTCACGCGCACGCAGGCGAAATTCAATCTGAATCAGTTCGGCGGCTCACTGGGCGGGCCGATTCGAAGGGACAAGACCTTCTTCTTTGTGGACTATCAAGCCAAGATGCAGCGACAAGGCGTGCCGTTCGACGGGTTTGTTCCCACCACCTCCATGACGACGCCCGACGCGAACGGCAACTACGATTACAGCAACAATCCGTTTGGAGTACAGCTGAACGACCCTTACAGTTTCTCCCCTTTGATCTGCAACAACCTTGGCAGCACTCTCGTTCCTGTCGCCGTCAACTCCAACGGATCCCAAACCACCTCCGGCAGCACGGTTAACTGCGACATCATTCCCGCGGCGCTGGTAAATCCGATCGGGGCGAAGGTAATTCAACTCTATCCCACCCCCAACGCCCCGGCCGGCTCCTCCGGCTTCAACTATGTGGACCAGCCCACGAGGAAACTCAACGAGGGCACATGGGATTTCCGTCTCGATCACAATTTCTCCAGCAAGGATTCAGCATTCGCGCGTTTCAGCTACGATCAGGCAACGAACTTCGTTCCCGGCGGCTCGCCGACCTGGTCGGAAGCCACGGCGTTCGGCAGCAATCAGTTCATCAACAATCACGGCCGCAATCTGGCTCTTTCTGAAACCCACGTGTTTTCGGCGAATACCATTAATCAGCTCAATGCCGGCTTCAGCCGGATTTTCAACCACATTCTTTCATTCGGTACCGGAACCTGCGAAGCGGCGATCATTGGGATTCTCGGCGCCAATTTGGGCAGTAAGTGTGACACCAATACCGGATACCCCGCCAGCCTGAACCAGGCAACGAATGACTGCGTTGGCTGTGGCATGACGTCATTTTCCATGTCGGCCTACTATGCGGTCGGCGACCGCGGCTATGCGCCATACCAGGGTGGAACCAACGTTTACTCGGTTTCCGACACACTCGATCTGATTCGCGGAAAGCATGAGATCCGCTTCGGCGGGGTCTACCGCGCCAACGAGATGAATGTGCGCAACAATGCGTCGCAGGACGGTTTCATCACGGAAACCGGTCTTTTCACGAACGACGACATTGCAGATGTCCTCATCGGCGCCATGGGAGTTTTTGCCGCCCACGACCAAACTTTCCTGGGCGCCACAGTTGGCCGCCGCTGGAAGTTAGTTCGCCCATTCGTTCAGGACAATTGGCGCGTCACTAATAATTTGACGCTCAACCTCGGGGTGGCTTGGGCCTTGGTCACACCCGAAACTGAGGTAGAGAATCGGCAATCAAACTTCGATTCCGGCTCGCTTACCTGGTTTGTTCCCAAGGGCAGCCCGGCGGGTTGCGCGCCCGCGATTTTACCTTTCCCGTGCGTCTCCTCCGACGGGCGTATAGGCATTCAATTTGACAAAACGGCCTTCGAGCCGCGCATCGGGCTTGCCTGGAAGCCCATGGGAAGCCAGAACACCGCGATCCGGCTGGGGTACGCGATCTTCCACGATTCTGCCTGGAACCAGGGGGGACAAGGACTCTGGCAGAACCCGCCGTACTACGCGGAAGTTGATCCCAATCCTTTTGCTCTCAGTTACGGCAGCACTGCAGGCTCACTTTCCGGCGGTTTCCTGTTAACCGCTCCTCAAGCCCCCTCCACCTTGGCCGTGCCTGGCGGCTACATTTATAACGCGCCGGTGAACCCCGACAATTACACCGGTACCCTCCAATCCATGAACCGCAATTTCAAACAGGGCATCGTTCAGCAGTTCAACCTGAACATTGAGCACCAGTTGCCCGGCAACATCGTGCTGACTGCGGGCTACGCCGGCTCGCGCAGCGCCCACATTCTTGTCAGCCAGGTGAATGAAAACATCGGGTCGCCTGCTGCGTGCGGCGTAGTGGCTGGCTACACTCTGGGTTGCGGCCGCAACCCCATCATTCCCTCAAACCCCTTTCAGTTAGTCAACAGCAACAACAGCGTAGGCGCAGCCACATACGACTCGCTGCAAATTAAGGCGGAAACCAAGAGTGCGCGGCACGGCATCTACGCGCTTTTGGGCTATACCTATGCCCGCAACTTCGACTCTGGCCTAACCGATGGCTTGGGCACTAGTGTGGGCGCGCTGTATTGGCCACTGCCCGGCACCCAGAAGCTGGACTGGGGATTGTCGCAGCTCAACGTTAACGATACTTTTACCGCCAGCGTCCTCTATGATCTGCCATTCGGCAAGGGCAAGCGCTTCGGCAGCAACTGGGGAGGAGTTGCCAACACCATTCTGGGGCATTGGCAGATCAATCTGATCGAGCGAGCCGAGTCTGGATTCCCGCTGTTCGTCGTCGACAGCTCCAATATCGGCCCGACGAGCACTCCAGGGCCGGGAAACACGGGCACATATCTTAACTACAATTTCTTCAGCTTTAACCGTCCCGACTTGGTGGGCGACCCCAACCGGCCCGGACCGGAAGGCGGCCAAACGAACTGCCCCGCCCAAATTCACACGCACCAAGACTGGTTCAATCCCTGCGCTTTCGCGAAGGCGCCCCCGGGAGAACTCGGTACCGTCCCGCGTGCTCCCGTCTACGGCCCGCGTTTCGTGAACACGGATTTTTCAATCCTGAAAGACTTTCCGATGTCCTTCCGTGAGGGCATGAACCTGCAATTCCGGGCAGAGTTTTTCAATCTGTTCAATCACCCGCAGTTCTTTATGGGAGGCATTGGAGATACTGGACAGCAGGACATCAATACGCCTTCAAGTTTCGGCGTAATCAATCAAACACTGAACAATCCCCGGCTGATTCAGTTTGCTCTCAGGCTTAATTTCTAGGGCTGTGTCGCGTGCCTCAAAAAGGGCAGACACTGAGGTCAACTTAGTCTGCCCTTTAATTTTGTAATCGAGGAATCCGCCGGAGGAATGACAAGGCAGTTCAGCGAGGGTAACGATGAAACTTTGGCGGGATTGGTGTTTGGCAGCAGGCATACTACTGACGTTATTCCTCCCATGCTTGGCCCAGGCGCAACGAAAGATCATTATCGATCAGGACGCGGCGGGACCCGCCGGGACTGACCAGCAATCGATGCTCTTGCTGATCCAGTCTCCGCAGACGGAGGTCTTGGGCATAACGGTGGTGACGGGCGATCAGTGGCTCCATGAGGAAGTGGCGCACACCTTGCGCATGCTCGAACTCATCGGACGAACCGACATTCCGGTCGTGACGGGCGCGGAGTATCCTTTGGTAAGGCAGAAGCAAGAGACCGAGCGATGGGAGCAGCAATATGGCGCCGTAGCCTGGCTAGGAGCATGGACACCCAGGTTCTATCATCCGCCAGACCAGTTGGGAGAAATGCCGGAAGGCAAGCCTACGACCAGGCCAGCAGACGAAGACGCGGCTCACTTTCTGACACGCGTTGTGCACAAGTTTCCGAACCAGGTAACTATCTACGAAGGCGGTCCCATGACAAACCTGGCTCTTGCCATAGCCATTGATCCTGAATTCGCGGGTCTGGCGAAAGAACTGGTGTTCATGGGCGGCAGCTTCAATCCCCGGACTGACGATCCCGAATTCGCCAACACCCCGACCCACGAGTTCAACCTCTGGTTCGATCCGGAAGCGGCTCACATTGTGCTCCGTGCGCCATGGAAAAAAATCGTTTGCACGACGGTGGATATTTCAGTGAAGACGAGGCTTACCCCTGAAGTAGTCGACCGCATTAAGGCCGGCGATTCGCCGGCGGCGCGCTACATCAGCAAGTATGTGCGTCTGCGCGGCAACTACAATTATCTTTGGGACGAGCTGGCGGCGGCGGCGTGGCTCGATCCGACGCTGATTACGAAGAAGGAAACGCTCTTTATGGATGTGGACCTGGACCGTGGAGCCGGCTATGGCAACACTCTGAGCTGGACCGATCGCGACAAACCGAAGATTGAAATGCAGCCGGTCGAAGTGCAGGATGATCTGGACCTTGATAAGTTTTACAAGATGTTTGTGGCTCTGCTGACCACCCCAACGCCGCCAAGGGATTAACCAGAGGCGTGCTGCCATGAGCCTGCTTCTTGGTTCGCGCGTGGAAATGACATGGATTTTAGCCTCAGTTCTATGAAGACTCGCTCTTCTTCGACTCTTCGGAAAACTGGGATCAGGAACAGCATTCACAAACTCCTATGCGAGCCTGCTGACATGGCGCTGATTCGGCCTGGATTCCTTCGTAGCTTGCCTGTAGCCACGTTTTACCTTCTCAGCTTTCTGCTGCTTTGCTCTCTCGCCGCATTGCCGCTCAAGGCAACCGAACCCGCCGCGCGAACCTTGGATTCGGGCTGGCAGTTTCGAGCCGTGGCAGAGACAGATAGATCTGACGTCAAGGAATGGCATCCCGCACAGGTTCCGGGCGTCGTTCAAACCGACCTGCTGCATGCTGGTCTCATCCCCGATCCTTTTGACCGGAATAATGAGTTTCGACTTCAATGGATCGGCCTGGCCGACTGGGAGTATCAAACCTCTTTTCAAATCGATGCGGCCGCGCTAGCGCACGACCATATCGACCTGGTCTTTGAGGGGCTGGATACGTTTGCGGACGTCTACCTCAACGACCTAGCTGTTCTCCATGCCGACAACATGTTCCGCCGCTGGCGGATCCCCGCCAAAAAATTGCTGAAGCCCGGTCCGAATACGCTGCGAGTAGTGTTCCATTCGGCGGTCGAGAAGATGCTTCCATACGTCAAGTCGCTGCCCTACGTCCTGCCTTCGATCTCAAGCTTTAATTTTGGCAACGAAGACAACATCGCTACCGCCCCCTACACGCGCAAGGCTCCGTACCACTTCGGCTGGGATTGGGGACCGCGCTTCCTCACGGAAGGCATCTGGCAGCCCGTGCGGTTTGAAACCTGGGACGCACTGCGCATTGAGAGTTTCCATATCCACCAGCAGAACGTCGATGCCGACCTGGCCAATGTTACAGCAGAGCTTGAGATCGAAGCCGGCCGTCCCACAACGGCCATCCTCACACTGGCTCACGATGAAATGTCTGGATCGCAAACGGCGGATGGAACCCAGACGTTGCAGCTTAATGCCGGCATCAATCATGTTTCCATTCCCCTCCGGATCGCAGCGCCGAAGCTCTGGTATCCGGTCGGGTATGGCGCCCAGAGCCGTTATCGGTTCTCTGCCTCGCTCCGTGTCGGTCGCGACATTGCGGCTCGGACTGAAACCAGAACTGGATTGCGCTCAATCGAACTGCGCCGCGTCGCCGATCAGTGGGGGAAAAGTTTCGAGTTCGTCGTGAATGGTATTTCCGTCTTCGCCAAAGGCGCGGACGTCATTCCCTTCGACAGCTTCCCCAACCGCGTCACTCCGGAGACTCATCGCAGGATTCTCGAGTCCGCTCGCGACGCTCACATGAACATGGTTCGGGAATGGGGTGGCGGTTACTACGAGTCCGATGATTTCTACGATATTTGCGATGAACTCGGCATTATGGTTTGGCAGGAATTCATGTTCGGAGGCGACATGGTTCCTGGCGACACCTCCTTCCAGGAAAACGTCCGGCAAGAGGCTATCGACCAGATTAAGCGCCTGCGGAATCATCCCAGCATCGTCATCTGGTGCGGAAACAATGAGGTCGAAACTGGCTGGCATCACTGGGGTGACCGTGAGGAGTTCAAGGCATCGATCTCGCCAGAGGCACGAGACCGCGTCTGGCAGGATTATGTGATCCTCTTTGCCGACATTCTCAAGGGTGCGGTCACGCGATACGCCGATCCCGTACCTTACTGGCCCAGCTCCCCGAGCGCCAACTTTGAGGAAGTTCCTGATAATCAGCACAACGGCGACATGCATTATTGGTCAGTGTGGCACGCGCAAGCGCCTGCTTCGGACTACACCCTGCAATTTCCGCGCTTCATGTCAGAATTCGGATTCCAATCGTTTCCCGAGATGCGCACCATCCGCGCGTTCGCCACGCCTGAGGACTTCAACATTCACTCCACCGTCATGCTCGCACACCAAAAGAACAAGGGCGGGAACGAGCGCATCCTCACTTATATGCTGCGCGAGTATCGCGAGCCCAAGGACTTTGCTTCCTTCGTTTACCTGAGCCAGGTGCAGCAGGCGGAGGTCATCAAGATCGGGGCCGAGCATCTGCGCCGGCAGCGGCCGCGCACCATGGGCTCGCTCTACTGGCAGTTGAATGACTGCTGGCCCGTGGCTTCCTGGTCCAGCATCGACTACTACGGTCGGTGGAAGGCCCTCCATTACTACGCCCGCCGCTTCTACGACGACGTCCTGATCTCGCCCTTTTTGCACGACGACAAAGTGGACGTCTACGTCGTATCGGACAAACTTCAATCACTCTCCGGGACGATTCACATGCGGCTGCTCGACTTCTCGGGAAACGCCCTGCTCGACCAAACGAAGGACGTACAAATTCCCGCGCAATCCAGCACAATGTATTTCAGTGTTGATAAAGCGGCGTTGTCAGTAAAAGCTGATCCTCACCAAAGCTTTCTGGTGTTTGAACTGGAAGTAGCCGGAAAGCGAATCTCCCGGAACCTTGTGTTCTTCGATGTGACGCACAACCTGGAACTGCCGGTTCGGCCCAAGATAGAAACGACCCTGACCAGAACGGGCGAAGACTACACCGTCACGCTGCAGTCAGCGAAACTCGCCCGAAGCGTATATCTATCTTTCGCCGACCTCAATGTCCAAACCTCGGACAACTATGTTGATCTACTTCCCGGCGAGCCCACAACGATTCGTCTCAAGTCTTCCGCCACAGTCGAGCAACTCAAAGCCGGGCTGACAGTCATGTCTCTCACCGAGGCGTTCAATTCAAATTGACCTTTTCGTGCCCGCCTTGGTCCGGTCCTGGCCTAGCCAGTTTTTTCAAGCCCCAGAACCTTACGGGCTTCATCAAGAGTTCGCACCACCGTGACTTTTGGTCTGGTTTGACGCGACTACACTTGGGCCAGGCGGGCGGCTCCAAACATGTGATCCTGCGGAGCGATGACGACGTGCATTGATGTGGGGCTCAGGATGCTCTCGCGCTGTGAGAACTCCTGAATTGCGGAGGTTGACAGAGTGCCAGCCGTGACCCCGCTGAAATCCAGGATTAGTGAAAAACTTGGGTCGAAATCCGGGTTGGAACGAGCCATGGAAGCGAGGCCTAAAGCCTCGGCATCAACCCAAGAGGTGCCAGATTCACGGTTGGCGACAAGTCCTGCTGCGCATTTAGGTAGGACACGCCACGCATGGCATCACGGACCGTTACACCGTGGATGCGCTCAGAGGGATGTGAAATTGCGGCGAGAGACGGCTGAACAGGTTGGTCTAGGTTTCCACATGCCTGATGTGGAAACCAAATTGCCAGTTGCACCCATTGCACTGAACTTACGCCCAGATGAATTCGCCGCGAGTGCTTGAATAATTTGGTCGGGGAGAGAGGATTTGAACCTCCGACCCCCTGGTCCCGAACTGGGGGGTGCAGAGGCAATTTCGTTGCTACTCAATCATTTAAGTGGTGCTTCAACCGTCTCATTCTTGTTCGATCACGCCATTGTGGGATGAATGTAAGTCCTCGAATGGCAGTCCCCACCAGGGATTCATGAGGCCACTCAAGCCCTTTTCTTTCCGAAATCAGGCTCGCAAGCGATATGTGTCACCCTACGCGTACGTGCCTGAACCGAGCCTACGAGGAGCGGACTTGCACCAGACCGTAAACAAAGGTTGCCAGGGCCGCTTTAGCAGTCATCCATCCTGCGCCGTTACACGGGTGGTTTTTCCAGACCGCGCAAGGGGAGCGCTGAAGTCTTTGGGGTGGTAATCTTGGCCCTATGCATCCGTCGCGAATCATCCCAGCGCAAGTACCCTACTGGGACAGCGTGGCGGGCGAGAAGCGTTTTTCCCACCCGCTCCGTCTTGCATGGCTGACACGCCACACAGGTTCAAGCGCGCGTATTCTCGACTTTGGATGTGGCTATGGAAGGACGCTTGCGGAGCTTCTGTGTGCCGGTCACGAAGATGTTATCGGCGTCGATTTTTCGTTCAAGATGCTCAAGTGTTGCCGCTCCCACCTACCAGATGTGAGGCTAATCCAGAATTACGGCCAGACGATTCCGCTACAGAAACATTCGGTGGATCTCGTGCTGCTTTTTGCTGTACTTACTTGCATACCTCGGGACGAAGATCAGCGTGCCCTGCTACGTGAAATCAGGCGAGTGCTTCGTCCAGGTGGTCTTCTCTACATCAGCGATCTGCTTCTGAACCGCGATTTGCGGAATCTTGAAAGGTACGACCGTTACGCCGAGGAATACGGAACTGGCGGGATATTCGAACTCCCGGACGGTGTGGTTGTGCGCCATCACCGAAAAGAGTGGATTGAGGAGTTAACTGGTTCATTCGGTCAGCTCGAATTCGAGCCCTTCGAAGTCACCACCATGAACCGCAATAAGTCAGCGGCTTTCCAATATCTAGGCCGTGCCTTCCCATTTCCTGACGCTTGTGTTTAATCGTGCCGGATTCCTTCCTGGGGGAGCCGGCAAATTGTAGAAGTGAAAGTTCCGACGTGCCGCAGAAGTCCTATTGGGGGAGGATCGGGCGCAAATCAGCGTCTTGCCTTTGAACAGCAAAGCGCCGGATGCGTGGAATCGGTTGCCGGCGCACAGCCGTTACCGACGCCCGCCACGTCCCCTACTCTCTGGGCGGTGGCGTCGTAGCATTCGAGGTTCAGCAGAACAGCGATGTGACGTTTAGCCTGTACGACTGGGACCGTGTTGATGCCAAGACCGGCCAGCCGCGGGCACTTCAAATCGATCAAGCGCTTGCCTGCATTGATTTTGCGGAGGGTGGTGCGGCCGGTCGGGTGACGCGCATGATGGAAGCGACAGCGCCGGTGGAACGCGAGAGCCTCTTTCCCTGTGAACATTTTTGGTTGTGGCGTCTGCGCGGACCGTCGCCATTTGCGGTCGGCGCCGCGGGTGTGCCGCGCGTGCTGGCATGCATCGAGGGCGCGGGGCAGGTCGAGCACGAGGGTGCCACTTATGCCGTCGCGAAAGGCGACGTATTGTTCTTGCCGGCGGTGGTCGGGGTGTGTGCCTTTCTGCCCAGTAGTGCAGTGAGCTTATTGGAAATTGGGATTCCTGAGATGACAACAATTCAGAGGGTGGAAGAATAGTGAAAAAACTAATTGTTTTTGATCTGGACGGTACACTTGCCGAAAGTAAATCATCTCTCGATGCCGAAATGTCGGGGCTGCTGCACGACCTTCTCGCGATCGTCAAAGTGGCCGTGATTTCCGGAGGTGGATGGCCGCAGTTTGAAAAACAACTGCTCTCCAATCTTTCTCATGACGAACGCCTGACGAATCTATCTCTCCTTCCTACATGCGGGACAAAGTTCTACCGATACGATGCAGCAGATTGGAAAAAGATCTATTCAGAAGATTTCACAACCGAAGAACGAGAGAAGGTCCTCAGTTCTCTCAAGAAGGCTATCGGAGTCGCGGACTTCAAGGTCGAAAAGCTCTGGGGAGAGCAAATTGAAGACCGGGGCAGCCAAATCACGTTCTCGGCTCTAGGTCAGCAGGCCCCTCTAGAAGAAAAAATCAAATGGGACCCAGATTTGACCAAGCGAAAGAAGATCAAAGCGATCCTCGATACACTTCTTCCCGAGTTTTCTGTCCGAACCGGGGGCTCGACATCGATCGATATCACCAAACCTGGCATTGACAAAGCCTACGGCATCAGAAAACTGCGAGACCTCCTGGGCATTTCATTGGAAGAGATGATTTTCATAGGCGATGCGCTGTATGTGGGAGGAAATGACTATCCCGCCGAACAAGCAGGTGTGGTTTCTATCCCAGTGAAGGATCCCAACGAGACGAAACGGGTTACCCAAGCGATCATCGCTTGTTTAGCAGATCAATATCCGAAAGGGTGACCTTGGGCGGGGATCAGATGAGTGAATTTAACTTGCAGCGGCTAGGAATATTGATGGAGCCGGAGCCGGGTAATCCCCAGGAGATCGAAGGCGTGCTGAATCCCGCTACCGCTCGTGGCCGAGACGGTGAACTCTATCTCTTCCCGCGGCTGGTCGCGCAGGGGAATTACTCTCGCATCGGCATCGCGCGAGTGCGGTTCAATGAAGCGGGCGACCCGGCTGGCGTGGAGCGGCTCGGCATCGCACTGGAGCCGGAGGCCGATTATGAGCTGCGGACCGATGGCAGCGGTGGCTGCGAGGATCCTCGTATCACATTCGTGGAGCCTATGCAGCGCTATATGATGACTTACACGGCACTTTCATCCCGAGGCCCACGGATCGCCTTGGCTGCATCGAAGGATCTCTTTCACTGGCAACGCTTGGGTCTGGCGACCTTTGCTCCGCGCCACCGCATCGAATTCAGCGACGTGGATGACAAAGATGCCAGCCTCTTCCCCGTTGCCATTCCGAACCCATCCGGGAAACCGGAACTGGCCATCCTCCACCGGCCGCTGTTTCCCGGCACTCGTCCAAAAGAAACCTCCCTCCGCCCCGCGTCGCGTGCGGTGGATCTTGATCGGGAAAGCATCTGGATTTCCTACTGCCCGATGTCCTTGGAGGCTAGTGAACCAGATTGCCTATGCCGTTTTACCTCTCACCACCGGCTGGCGACTCCGGTGTCGCCCTGGGAGCGGCTCAAAATCGGCGGTGGCACTCCGCCCATCCTGACCCGGCACGGCTGGCTGATCGTTTACCATGGCGTCGGCGAAATGGGGGAACCGGGCGGCGAAGTACACGAACTGTGCTACTCGGCCGGAGTGATGGTGCTCTCCAAAGAGCATCCGCAGGTGATTCGCTATCGCTCCACGGAGCCGGTGTTGACGCCGGTGCTGCCGCAGGAACGCCACGGCATCATCGCCAACGTAGTGTTCCCCACGGGCATCGACCGGCGCGACGATCTCGGCTCACCGAACCGCGTCGACGTCTACTATGGGATGGCCGACTACCGGATTGGCGTGGCACGCCTTGATGTCCCCGATTTCTTGCCGTCGGAAGGAGTCGCGGACCCAGCGGAGGCAAAGGTTTAGGCCACCGATTTCGAGAATTCAGAACCGTGAGCGAGACTTCTTCGACGGCGCCTCCACTGAAGGTGAGAAGAGAACGGAGGGATGAATGGCTCAGAAGGTTCTTGTGGTCGACGTGGGTGGGACTCACTTGAAGATTCTTGCGACCGGCCAGCAGACGCCGCGGAAAGTCACATCGGGACGAAAGATGACAGCCCGTCTGATGTGCGACTGGGTGAGGAAGGCAGCAAGCGACTGGCCGTACGACGTCGCCGCGATCGGGTATCCGGGCCCCGTGGTGCACGGTAAGCCCATGCGTGAACCATACAATCTGGGTAAAGGTTGGGTAGGGTTTGATTATGCCAAAGGGCTCGGTTGTCCCGTAAAGGTAATTAATGACGCCGCCATGCAAGCAGTTGGCTCATACAAGGGAGGCCGGATGCTTTTTCTCGGACTCGGTACCGGACTCGGTTCGGCAATGATTGTGGATGGCGTCGTCGAACCAATGGAGCTAGCTCATCTTCCTTACAAGAAGGGAGGAACCTACGAAGATTACCTCGGATTGAAAGGTCTCAAGCGGATGGGAAAAAAGAAATGGCGCCGGTATGTTGCTCGCATAGTGGAAGAACTCCAGTCAGCCTTGAGCGCAGACTACGTCGTCCTGGGGGGCGGAAATGCAAAGAAAATCAAAACCCTACCGCCGAAAACGCGTTTGGGCGCAAATGGGAATGCATTCATCGGCGGCTATCGCTTGTGGCAAGCGAAACAAGGTACAGGACCCAACGCGTCCGCCGCGTAGGTACAGAATCCATCGGAAGATCTCAATCAAATTCCGCAACCACCCTGCTGAGAATGGAAAAGAAGAAACCACGAATGCACCTGGAGCCTTTTTGATGATGAAAACAGACTCACAGCAACTTGCGCCCCACATGCAATCGCGAGAGGCTAGTCCCTCTGACTCTTTTGTGTTCTTTGGCGCGACCGGAGACTTGGCGTATAAGCAGATTTTCCCCGCGTTGCAGCAGATAATCCTTCGCGACAATTTCAATCTGCCAATCATTGGCGTGGCGAAATCGGGTTGGACGATTGAACACTTACAGGCGCGAGCGCGCGACAGTCTAACGCAGCACGGTGGAATCGATGAAAAGGCCTACGCCAAGCTCGTTCAATTGCTTCAATACATCGACGGTGACTACCAGGATCCTAAAACCTTTGAAAAGTTACACAAGGCTCTTGGTGAAGCGCGCAGTCCGCTGCATTATCTAGCAATTCCTCCCGACCTCTTTGGTGCGGTTGTACAGGCACTAGATCAAGCAGACTATACGGGAAATGCACGAGTCATTGTTGAGAAGCCGTTCGGGCGAGACCTGGCGTCAGCGCGAAAACTGAATGCGACCCCGCACTCGGTGTTCCCTGAATCCGCGATTTTCCGAATCGATCATTTCCTCGGGAAAGAGGCTGTGGAGGATCTGTATTTCTTTCGGTTTGCCAATACCTTCCTCGAACCGATCTGGAATCGTCACTACGTCGATCATGTGCAGATCACCATGGCCGAATCTTTCGGCGTCGCCGGACGCGGCCGGGTGTATGACGAGAGTGGCGCTATCCGGGATGTCGTACAAAATCACCTACTACAAGTCGTGGCTCTTCTCGCCATGGAACCTCCCACGGAGCTGACACCCCGAGCTCTGCATGACGAACAATTCAAGGTCTTCCGTGCGATCGCGCCCATCGCAGCCGACGATGCAGTTCGGGGTCAGTTCGCGGGGTACCGCAATGAAAACGGTGTGGCGCCCGATTCCCAGGTCGAGACCTATGCGGCGGTTCGCCTGCATCTTGATTCCTGGTGCTGGACAGGCGTGCCTTTTTTGATCAGAGCAGGGAAATGCCTGCCAATGGACGCAACAGAGGTGTTTGTAAGACTGAAGGCGTCTCCCTTGCGACAACAGATTTCTGACAGCAACTATTTGCGGTTCCGGTTAGGTCCAGATTTTTCCTTGAACTTAGGAGCCCAAGTGAAGCGTCCTGGCCCACAAATGCTGCCCATGTCCGTGGAACTCTCCGCCAGAGAAAACGATAAAACTCAGCGGGAGAGCCCGTATGAACGTCTTCTGACGGATGCCATGCACGGGGATAAAATTGCTCTTCGTTCGCGAGGATGTAGTAGAGGCTGCGTGGTCGATTGTCGATCCGATTCTTAACAACGCCGTGCCTCTGCTTACCTACAATCCGGGAACGTGGGGGCCTCAAGAAGCTGATGCCCTCGCTACAGATGTCGGGGGATGGCGCAACCCGGCACCCTAACTCCGCCTTTGGAACCCCAGACGTCGCCGCTTGTTTACGTGGTTTGGGTATGCGTGGTGATCGCCCTATATCCGCTTTGCCACCAGTTTGCGGCCCTAAAACGGAGCCGCAGCAATGCCTGGCTCAGTTACCTGTGAACCACAGTCATCCGGCATAGACGGCGAGTTCGGGTGTACGGCGGGAATGAGCTGAGACCTACTCACCGGGCGCTGAAGGAGACAGCTCAGAATGGGCAAGTGCAGGAGGTACATCCGTGGCATTTGCAACTGACTACAGGCACATCGGCATCGGGTTCCTTGCGGTGGTTTCCACAGCAGTATTGCTGTGGTTCGGCAACGGCCTCGCCCCCTGGTGGCCGCTGATGTGGTTCGCTCCACTCCCGGTGCTTTTGTTCGCGTTGCGCACTTCGTGGTGGGGCGCAGCTTGGGCCGCATTCCTCTCCTCGCTAATCGGCAGTCTCAGCATGTGGCAATACTTCCGCGCCGCGCTGCAGGCTCCGCCCACCATGTGGATGGGTATTTATTCCGCCGTGGCGCTCGTGTTCACTCTGGCGGTGCTGCTCTTCCGGGCGCTGCTGCTGCGCGGCGCTCCATGGAGTGCACTGCTAGCCTTTCCGGCGACATGGGTTTCGTGCGAAAACATTGGGAACCTCACTACGTCGAACGGCACGGCGGGTAGTCTCTCCTACTCGCAGCTGAACTTCCTGCCCTTCCTGCAACTTGCCTCCGTCACCGGTCCCTGGGGCATGAGCTTTCTGCTGCTGCTATTTTCCGCCGCGCTGGCCATCGGCCTGTATCTGCGCCATATCGCGCCGAAGCAAGCGTTGCGCATCGTTGGCGCGAGTTTGGTCGTGGTTGCGCTGGTACTGATCTTCGGCGCGGTGCGCCTTGCTCAGCCATCTCCCCGCCAACAAGTGAAGGTGGGCCTTGTCACGTCAGACGAACCAGCCCATGTGGATGTTGCGGCTGAGGGTGCGGACACCGAGCGATTGTTCCGTGCTTATGCCGGCGAAGTCGAAAAACTCGCCGCTGCCGGGTCTCAAGTCATCGTGCTGCCGGAGAAGCTCGGGGCGGTCGAGGATGCCAATACCAAACCCACCGATGCTATCTTCCAATCCCTGGCCGACAAGACCGGATCCACGATTGTGGTGGGTCTGGTTCACGTATCCTCACTGCTACCGCCGCGGCTCGTTAAGTACAACCAGGCGCGCGTGTATGCGCCGAGGGCTCCCGTGCTGAGCTATAACAAGCACCATTTGCTGCCACCCTTCGAATCCGGGCTCGAGCCGGGCACGACCCTTCTGCTGCTGCCTGAGCCCACCCAGAGTTGGGGCGTGGCCATCTGCAAGGACATGGACTTTACGCCGCTCTCCCGTCAGTACGGCGAAGCGGGAGCAGCCCTGATGCTGGTACCCGCGTGGGATTTCGCTGTGGACCGCGTGTGGCATGGCCACATGGCAGTGATGCGAGGCGTAGAAGACGGCTTCAGCATTGCGCGCGCTGCAAAGGGCGGCTCCCTTACGGTGAGCGACGACCGTGGCCGGATGATCGCCGAGACTCGAAGCGACTCTGCGCCTTTCGCCATGCTGGTGGCGAAGGTACGAGCGCTGCACGACGCAACTCTCTATCTCCTGCTGGGGGACTGGTTCGCGTGGATCACGCTGGCGACACTCTTCTTCACACTCGCGCAGCTCTACCGTTCCAGGAATTCGCGCACATATCAAAGTAAGGCCGCGCAAGACCATGCCGATCATGTCGGCAGCAGCCCGCCGAAAGAGCGGACCGACTCGGTGAGGAAGAAGGCGATACCATGGAAGTCAGGGATAGGAATGGTTGGATGCGTTGTCGCATACCTTGTTCCTCTAATTCTCTTGATTGTGATTTTGGTCAAAGTGAACCGAATCGCGAAGGTCCAGGATCGAAGCGGACCAGTTCCGCCGCTACTCCAAATTACGCCATTTAGCGTTACGCTAATCAGCGTAAGAACATGAGGTTCGAGTCACTTGCGTATTACGCCATTTAGCGTTACGCTAATCAGCGTAATATGGCATACCAAGAAAATCCGTTCGTTTTTGGCGAAATCATCGACGACGCAAATTTCGTCAACCGCACTGATGAACTCAACCAACTAGTCCGAGACTTGGCAGATGGCCAAAAAGTGTTCTTGTTATCACCGAGACGCTTCGGAAAGAGTTCGCTAGTTGCTCTGGCCCTCCTCAAACTCAAGAAAAGACACATTCATACTGTCAGCTTAACGGTGAGCAGCTACTCCAGCTACGCCCAATTCCTGGAAAAGTTTGCTGAGAAGGTGTTGCGCGCTGCCGGTCCTTGGGAGCGGGTCAAAGATTGGGTTACGCGATTTGGTCGACAGGTTAAGCCCGACGTCAGCATCAACATGGCGACGGGCGAGATCAGTCTGTCCCTAGGTAAAGGGGCGGGTTTTGATCCCACGCCGATCGCACCGGACGTTTTCGCGCTGCCGGGAGAGTTGACCAAGAACGCAGGAATTCGCATGGCGATATGCCTTGACGAATTTCAGCAGATTTCCCAATTTAATGGAGGCTCGGTCGAAAACGCCATACGGAACCAGGTTCAGGAGCAACGCGAGGTAGGGTATGTTTTCGCAGGATCTCAACCCTCGTTGATGGAGGAAATGCTTTCTGCAAAACGTCCCTTCCATAAAGCCGGCCCTCAGATATTCCTGGACAAGATCCCGGCAAAGGACTGGAAGGACTCCCTTACTCGCCATTTTCGTAAGAGGGGCCGAACCCTCGACGATCCAGGTTTAGAGACTCTGCTGGCTTCCGCTGATTTGATTCCATATGACGTGCAGCGGATCGCGCATGAGCTTTGGGATTATGCGGAACTGAAGGATAAACGTCAACTCGATGTGTCAGACGTGAAATCCGTCATCGAAAGTCTAGTCACGAGCCAATCAACTTATTATGAACTTCTCTGGGAACAACTCTCGGCGCGGCAACGCGCAGCGCTACAGGCAATTGCTTACCGCGGGTCCTCCGAAATCTACTCCCAAGGCGTCCGCGAAGAGTTTCGTCTCGGACCAGCGTCTTCTGTTCAGAAGGCTCTTCAGTCGCTTGATTCGAGAGACATTTTAGATCGGTACAAAGGCAACTATTTCTTCCTAGACCCGCTTTTTCCTTGCTGGATTAAGAAGAAGGGTGCGTAGGGGTAGCTGTGCCATTCAGCGTTACGCCGAAAAGCGTAGTCAGGTAAATGCTTCTTCCGGATTCCTCAAAAGCCCTGTGCGCTGAATTATGCGACCCAATCTTTACACAACAACTCTGCCTGCGCCAGAACGGTGAGGGTAAAGCCATTGCACTTTGGGTAGCAATTGCGAACCTCCGATTTGCCCTTTGGGGGCGCAGAGACTTCTCAGTGTTCCATGCCGACAGAATCGAATGGCACGATGCGTCCCTCAGAACCGACCGTGGCTCGTGAAGCGGGGTGAGAAAGGTACAGTCTCTCGGCGTCGCCTCAACCGCCGATGCGCGCGCTGGATCGGCGCACCACCAATTCGGGTTCAATCGCAATTTCCGGGACGTACTCCATGCGCCCCTCGATTCGATCGAGCAGTGTCCGCGCCGCGATCTCACCCATTTTCAGCAGAGGTTGTCTTACCGTGGTGAGTGGGGGATTGATATAGGCAGCGCTTGGGATGTCATCGAAGCCCACCACCGAGAAATCGTCGGGGACGCGCAGACCGGCTTCCTGAAAAGCCGAAATGGAACCAATTGCAGAAATGTCGTTGTAGGCAAACAGCGCGGTAAAAGGCTGCCCACGCGCAAGCAATTGCTTGGCGAACGGATACCCCAGGTTGGGCGTGGGATCGTCTCCTTCGAGCTGCACGATCAATTCTGGGCGCATGCAAATTCCCAACTGTGCAGCCGCTTCACAGATCGCATTCCAACGACCCTGAGAATCAACGCTAACCGACGAACCCTTCATGAACGCGATTCTGGCGTGGCCCAGATCGAACAGATGCTTCAGGGCCAGCGATGCAGCATGGCGGTGATCCAGAATAATATTGGTTACTCTATTGATCCTGCGATGGCCAGCAATAGCCACTGTTGGCAGATCGGGTTCTTCGGTCAAGAACGTGTCTACGGTAATAAAGCCTTCGACTTCCCGTTCCCGAAGCATGTTCGAATAGGTGGCGAGCAGCTTCTGATCATGGTGATGAGCCACGGTGAGAAAGAAAACATTACGCTCTCGAAGATAACGTTCGATGCCGCTAATTATGGGGAACCATAGGCGTCGCCGATTTCCGCTACAATCACTCCGATGGTGTACGTGCGCTTAACCCGCAAGGAAAGGACGAAGAAATTCGGGCGGTAGCTGAGCTCCCGCGTCGCAGCCAAAATTCGGCTTTTCGGGTGCCAGCAAGGACCAGAACAGAGCCCGCGAGAAATCCACCGAATGAAGTCTGTTAAGAAAAAGGGAGATCGGATTACGCTCCGGCACGGAGCGCGAGGCTGAAGAATTGTTCAGGACCGCCGAAACGGTGCTGGCCGTGAGTCCGACGCGTTCAGCCACCGATTTCAGCGTTACCGCCGGCCTTTTGCTTTATTGTGTAGGGCGAAGAGCTATCCATCCCCGGCGTTCCTAAATCGGAGGTCTCATGAGCCTGAAATTGCTGCTGTGTTCGTCTTGTGCCCTGCTGTTCTCTTCT
>OCZU010000130.1_pt1 | contig 54162 bp, 44 predicted proteins | sample 1539001 | NCBI WGS metagenome assembly OCZU01 (sample SAMEA3539306, study PRJEB22396) | soil metagenome | biome: tundra; feature: field; material: soil | place: USA | collected 2010-05 | depth 0.15 m | reverse complement strand
CTGACTCATCGTCACCATCCCTGAGAGGGTGACAGAGTCTCGTTGCAGTTAGGGGGTGACATTATCTTGGAGCATCTACAGGGAGGTTGGTGACCCTTGTTCCTCTTCTCCTCGCTGTGCGAGAATTCCGCCGATCCTCCGATGAATCTCCGGGATCAACCTAAAAGGAATCAACCATGAAGCGCCTTCTCGCCGTCTCGCTGTGCCTGTTAGCCATCTCCCTCTGCGGTTTCGCTAAGTCACCTAAGCCGACCGCGAAGAAATCCTCAGCCGGCCCCGCCCCCGACAAAGCCTACATGCAGAAAATTTGGGACGGTTGGTCCACTCTCGACCCCGGCAATGTTGCCAAATACTATGCCAGCGGACCACACACATTTTTCGATATCGCTCCCTTAAAGTACGCCAGTTGGGACGAATACGAAAAAGGCGTGAAAGGCGTTCTCTCCGGCTACAAGAGCGCGAAGCTTACGGTAAACGATGACGCCGACATTCATCCGCACGGAGATTTGGTCTGGGCCACCGCGACGATAAAGGAAGAGATGACTACCAAAGCCGGCAAGATTGAAATGGGCAACTTCCGCTGGACCGTGGTTTGGGAAAATCAGGATGGCAAGTGGCTGATCGTCCACGAGCACGTCTCCGAACCGTTGCAGTAGGATGGTCGCTTGTCCAGAAACTTGCTGACCGCGCTGGCTGCATTCGTAGCGCTAACCTTCTCCGCTGCCGGGATCGCATCCGCCTTCACGGCGCGCTCCGTGCGCATCTGGTATCCCGCGCTTCGCAAGCCGCCTGGGAATCCACCCCCATCGTACTTCGGCCCAGTCTGGACCGTCCTTTATTTGCTGATGACGATCGCCGCCTGGAACGTATGGCGAGTGGGTGACGGCTGGTCTGGAGCTTCGCCGGCGATTACGATTTTTCTGATTCAACTCGCGCTGAACGCTGCGTGGTCGGTGATTTTCTTTGGACTGCGCTCCCCCGGCCTGGCCCTCATCGAGAGCATCCTGCTCTGGGCTGCAATTCTCGTCAACATAGTTTTATTCTGGAGAATCTCAACGTTTTCCGGTGCGCTCCTCATGCCCTATCTCGCTTGGGTCACCTATGCTACATATTTAAATGCCGGAATCTGGCGCTTGAATCCAGCCCCTTCTCGTTCATAACAAGAAACGCAACTGGCTCGATATTATTTCCGCCCCCAGCCTCAGATTCGGACTCAGCGGTAATTACCTCAGTAATCCCGGTAACCTCGGATCGCTTGCAGAAACAACTTTGGTGCGACAGGGTTAATACAAACTAAGTGTGTGGGGAGATTTACCATGCGAGACCGAATCGTCCTTCTGATTTCGTTTTTCCTCCTGGCCAGCGTGACTTGGGGCCAGCAACAATCATCGGGCGGCAACGCCCAGCCCAGTGCGCAGCAGAACATGCCGGGCATGGATATGCCGGCTCATGACATGTCGAATATGAAAGGCATGCCCATGGGTACAGATACAGATAAGGACAAAGACGACAAAGACAAAGACAAAGACAGCGACGCCGGCATGCACGCCATGCATTCCATGGAAGGTCACATGGATATGGGCCCGCACATGAAGATGACGGCGCTCCATCCCGCCAAGCCCGGCGATGCCGACCGTGCTCGGCAGGTGGTGGAATCCGCGCGCAAAGCTTCAGGAAAATACATCGACTATCATGCCGCGCTGGCCGACGGCTACAAGATTTTCCATCCTGAGATTCCGCAGAAGATGTATCACTTCACTAACTACGAATATGCATTTGAAGCGGCTTTCAGTTTCAATCCCGAACACCCAACGTCCCTGCTCTATGAAAAGCATGGCGACAACTACAAACTGATTGGCGTGATGTACACGGCGCCCAAGCGCCTAGGCGAAGATCAACTCGACCAGCGCGTTCCGCTCAGCATTGCGCAATGGCACGAACACGTGAATTTCTGCGCCGCACCCGCCGGACGAAAGAGCGAATATCTGATCCCGCATCCCCAGTTTGGATTGAAGGGTTCGATCACCACGCAGGACGCCTGCGATACCGCCGGCGGAACTTTCCATCCCGTAATCTTCAACTGGATGGTTCACGTATACCCGTTCGAAAAGGATCAGGCCGGCATCTGGTCAGTCGAGCGCCAACACGGCGACGCAGACTAATGTAATTTTGGCTGGCCCGGACTGCCATGCTTTTTGGGTGGCGCAGCGCTTCAAGGCCTGCTCTACCCGGTTACAATCTCCAGAAATACACTTCCTGGGTATGCTGAACTCCATCGACTCATTCTAATTGCCGCCGAAGAGCGAGGGGGTGACGGAATGGCCGTCCAGGTAGAAGGTGACGGCGCCGTTGAGGTCGGTGCGGTAGACGTGGACTCCGGCGGCTTGGAGGCGGCCGAGAACCTCGGCTTTGGGCAGGCCGTAGGAGGTGTGGAAGCCGACCGAGATCACGGCGAAAGCCGGCTTCGCGGCTGCCAGAATCTCCGCTGTGGTGGATGTGGCGCTGCCGTGATGGCCTACCTTCAAGAGGTCCGCGCGGGGATGGTGGAGGGTGGCGATGCGACGTTCTACGGCTTTTTCGGCGTCGCCTTCTAACGGGACAGAAGTCTCGCCATAGCTGACGTGCAGGACCATCGAGTCGTTATTCTTGGGCTCGAGGCCGATGGGCCAATCGCGCGGGGGAAAGAGTACGTCGACCTTCGCGCCGCCTAAATCGAAATCGTCTCCCTCCCAATGGCGTACGACAGTGATTCCCAGCGCGTGCGCTTCGGCGATTAAATTGTCCAGCGCTCGACTGGGCGGCAACAGACCCACCCATAACTCTTTCGGCCGAAAATCTTTCAGGATTGCGGCCATGCCTCCGATGTGGTCGGAGTGGCCATGGGAAATTGCGACGGCGTCGAGGCGGGCAATGCGGCGCGTCCACAAATAGGGCGCGACCACGTCTTCGCCGAAGTCGAGTTGCGAACTGGCGCCCCAGACCGGGCCGCCGGCATCGATAAGCAGGGTGCGACCTTGCGGCATGACGAGCAGGATGGCGTCTCCTTCGCCGACGTCGATGGAAGTGACCTCGAGAATTCCAGCGCGGGTTTGCGGTTTGGGCGGCAGGAAGGCGAGAGCCAGGGATGCCGCTAGGAGAGCAACCGCTCCGATCGACGCTAGAAGTGCGCGACGGCGAGCGAGAATCATCGCCAGGATCAAAGCGGCGGAAGCTGCGGCGATCATTACGAGAGACGGCGTGGCTACGCGAAGGTCGGCCAGGCGCAGGCTACCCAGGCCATGTACCGTGCCGGTGATGGCTTGCAGCGCGAGGGCGGTGAGCAACGCCGGAAGTCTGGCGAGCAAAGGGGAAATGTATCCCAGCGCCACCGAGAGTACGGCTGTGGGCATCAGAAGTTGCGTGAGGGGAACCACGGCGATGTTTGCGGGAAGGCCGATGGTGGTGGCACGGTGAAAGTAGTAGGCCATGGGCAGGGCCAATCCCATCTGCATCACCGCCGATACCAGCAGCAGTTCGAACGTACGCAGGAAAAAAATCGTCCCGCCGCGAACCGACCGCAATGACCAGGGAGTGCCGATAAAATGTGCGAGGCGAGCGGCAATCAAGCGCAGATCGACACGGAACTGCGCGACTCGCGGCGGCAGGGTTGCGCCGTAGTCGTCGGCGTCCCAGTGGGCGAGAGCGCGGCGGTAGAGGCGCGAAGTGCGATCGACGAGGGGCAATCCGATTGCCGCGACAATGAGCACGCAGAGGAATGTCATCTGGAAGCTGGCGGCGAAGAGTTGACGGGGATCGAAGACGAGCAACCCGAGGGCGGCTGCTCCCAGCGCATTGACCATGCAGCGATCGCGGTAAAGCAGGCGCGTGCCGAGGAAAATGGCGCACATCAGCGTAGCTCGCCAGACTGGCGCGCCCACTTCAGTGAGAAAGGCATAGGCAATGCAGAACAGGATTGTGAGCAGCGTGGCGGGAATGTCGGCGAGGCGCAGGCGGCGCAGGGTCCAGAATATAACGAATGCGAGGATGGTGACGTTCATGCCTGAGACCACGAGGACGTGATAAGTGCCGGAGCGCTGGAAATCGACTCGGGTGTCGCGGTCGATGAAGGCCTCTTCCCCGATGACCATGGCGTCAATCAGCGCGGCCTGCGGTGGTGGCCAGAGGGCGTGTACTTTGGCGATGATGCTGGAGTGAATTCTTGTGCGCCAGAGTTCGAGGCGGTTTCCCGCGAAGCCGGGGAGCAGTTGCACCTCCTCAGCCTTGGCGGAGGCGAGCGCGGCGATGCCGTTCGCGGCCAGGTAGCTTTGATAGTCGAACGCGCCGGGATTTCGGAAGTTGCGCGGTAGCTTCAGCTTGACGGGAAGGCGAATGCGTTCGCCATAGCGGAAAAGGCGCATCGCGGGTGCCGGTGGGACTGGGAGCGACGCTGATTCGTTGGAGTGGGCGGCATAGATTCCCAGGCGGACGCCGGAATGTATGGGGATTCGCGTGGCGTTTTCCGTGACAATCTCTTCGGTTTGGACATTGAGGGTCTGACTGACTTCGTTTGGAGATGCTTCGCGCAATCTGCCTTCGCGAGTGACGTGGGCGGTGATTTGGACTTCTGGACCGTAGGCGAAGGGGTCCAGACTCGGATCGAGAATGCTGGAAGGTCCTCTGAGTTGGATATGAAGAGCGCCGGCCAGGAAGAATGCACCGAGAGCGACGGTTATGGCGAACCGCTCTCGTCTGTGGACGAAGTAAAGGGCGGCAGCGACAAACGCGAATCCAGCCGCGAGCCACCAGGAGGTGGGACGCGAGAGGTATGTGCCAGCGACTATCCCCGCTGAGTAGGCCAGCGCGGCCCAGAGCATGGGCTGGCGCGGAGGCTTGAGTTGGAATTCAGATGGAGCGGGCGGCGGCGGGAGTGGGGGCAAGGACGGCATTCATAAGGCCTATGGTACTGATGTGAGCTCCGCGCGTCGGCACCTTTAAGCGCCTCGCTGCGCTCGGCGAGACAGCCGAGGCGGCTCTCCCCACACAGGCAAAGTCATCTTTTTCAGCAATATCCGATATTAGCGGACTAAGTGCAGCACACTCTCGAGGTGGTAGGTTTGGGGGAATAAGTCGACGAGATGGACCTGATCGATGCGATAGCCTGCGGCTTGGAGCGGTACCAGATCGCGAGCCAGAGTGGCCGGGTCGCAGGACACATAGGTCACGCGTGGCGCGTCCACACCCGCTAGCAAACGTGCCACGCGATCACCCAAGCCGCCACGGGGCGGGTCGACCACTACTAGGTCAGGCTTATGCAGCACTTGGGGGAGGACTGCACCATGTCCGGCCCGCCCCTTATCTCCGCGTTCGGCCAGGTATTGCTCGGTCGCGGCGTGAACCACCTTTCCATTCACGGGCAGATTGTATTGGAGATCTTTGGCGGCTGTCTGTGACGACTCAACAGAAACGATGTGACGGATATTACGGGCCAGGGCTGTGGAAAACAATCCGACGCCGGCGTAGAGATCAAGCGCGACTTCACCGGAGTGGCCGGTCGTGACAATGTTGATAAGTTCGTCGGTCAAGAAGCGGTTGGTTTGGAAAAAGGCCCCGGCGCTCACGCGGTAAGCGGCATTCTTTGTCTGATAGGTCAATTCGGAAGCGCCCACCGCGACCAACGGTTCCTGAACACCTTTCTGCGGCTCACGAAAGGCCACAACGCCGGCAATCTCCGGCATAGCCGCGCACAATTCTTCGGCCCACGCGCGAACCGCGGCGCGGCGAGCTTCAGGGGCGCACAGGAACTCGAGCAGCAGGTTCGTTTCATTTCCGTTGGCATCGGAGTTGGCAAAGAATTCAACTTCGCGCACGCCTTCGACGGCTTGGCCGGCGCGTCCAGATTTCCACAGGGCGGTAATACCGCGGTTAATCAGTGGCGAGCTGATGGGACACTCTTCGACGGGCAGCAATTCATGCGATGCAAACTTAAAGTATCCGGCCGCGAAGTCAGGGCTCGTGCGCACTTGCAGACGCGAACGGTTGCGATAATTCCAGGGCGGCGAAGGGTGGACTTCGATTTCGCAGTGCAGGTCGAGCTTGGCGATTCGGCGCAGGTTCTCGCGCAGGATCTCCTTCTTGATCTCGAGTTGGTGTTGGTAGGGGGCTTGCTGGTAATGGCATCCGCCGCAGTGGCCAAAATGTGGGCATGGTGGCGGGATGCGGTGCGGAGACGGCTCGATGATTGCCTCGGCATGAGCGCGGGCGAAGCCGGGCTTTTCTTCGGTGAGTGCAGCTTCGATCTTCTCTCCGGCGAGAACAAAGGGAACAAAGACGGCTTTACCGCGACCGCGGTTGTCGGCAGGAAGGCGAGCGAGTCCGTCGCCGCCATAGATCAGCTTTTCAATGTTTAGGAGCAAGATTTGATTCTACGGCATGGGCAGGGCGAAACCCGGATTGCGGGTTTTCAAACCCATTTGGGCGCACCTCAGAGCGCTCGCCCGGCCGCTGCGCCTGAGGCCCACGCCCATTGGAAATTGAAACCGCCAAGATGCCCGGTGACGTCTACTACTTCGCCGATGAAGAACAGGCCAGGGACTTTGCGGCTTTCCATGGTTTTGGCCGAGAGTTCATCGGTATCGATGCCGCCGGCGGTGACTTCGGCTTTCTCGTAACCTTCGGTTCCCGCTGGTGAGATGGACCAGGTATGCACCTGCTTTTCGAAGTCAGCTAGGGCGTGATTTGTCCAGGAAGTGGGCGCGTGCAGATCCAGCCAGCGGTCTGCGAGGCGCTGGGGTAGAAATTTGCGCAGTTCCGATCGGAGCGTGGTGAGGTTTCTCGGTGTCTTCGGATCGTGAAGTGTGGCGGTGACTTCGCCTCCGGGCGCAAGATCGATCAGGATGGGCTGCGAGTTCTTCCAGTAGGAGGAAATCTGCAGGATCGCAGGGCCGCTCAGGCCGCGATGCGTGATCAACATCTTCTCGCGAAACTGCTGGCTGGCACATGACGCAATTACTTCCGCAGAAACGCCGGCGAGATCGCAGTAGTGGGAACAATCCTCCGCGTTCAGCAACAGTGGCACGAGTGCAGGCCAGGGCTCGCGGATGGAAAGACCGAACTGGCGCGCGAGGTCGTAGCCGAACGACGTGGCGCCGATCTTTGGAATGGAAAGGCCTCCGGTAGCGACGACCACTGCGGGCGCACGGAATTCGGCATCCACGGTGTGTGCGACGAACTCAGTCGTTCGTTCGATCTGGTGAATCTTCGTATCCAGGGAGATAGCGACGCTGGCATCGCGGCATTCGGCTTCGAGCATCGCGAGGATGTCGCGGGCGGAGCGGTCGCAGAAAAGCTGGCCCAGAGTTTTTTCGTGGTAGGGGATGCCGTGCTTTTCGACGAGGACGATGAAATCGGCGGGAGTGTGGCGGGCCAATGCCGATTTGGCGAAGTGTGGATTCGAGGAGAGAAAGTTTTCCGGACGGCAGTGAAGGTTGGTGAAATTGCAGCGTCCGCCGCCGGAGATCAGAATTTTCTTTCCGAGGCGGTCCGCATGTTCTAGCACAGCGACGCGGCGTCCGCGCTTGCCGGCTTCGATAGCGCACATCAAGCCCGCCGCGCCACCACCGAAAATGAGTGCATCGAAGGAATGGATCATCACATGTAAAAGAGGCTGAGGCGCGGGAGGCCGTATTTTTCCAGAAGGCGCTTGTGGACGTATTGTTTCTGTAGTTGCTCGATCTGTGGTGCCGCCATCTGGCGGCGGTAAGGCGATAGTTCACGATCGGCCTGGGCGCGTGCTGTGACGATTTCTTCATCGGGCGTGGCGGCGAGCAGGGCGGCAAAAAGCTTTTCCTCCAGTACGGTGAGATGGCGCTCTAAGTCTTCCAGTTTTGACGCCGATTTTGTGCTCTCCACTTCCTGGGCGAGTTTGCGCAGTGTGGTTGCGCAGTTCTCGGCAACCGCATGCACGGAAACTCCGGCCGTGTGCGGCAGCTTCGCGGTGTGTAGAAGGTCCGCATTGCGGCGCAGGAACGCTGCGATGGTCTCGGGTTCAAAACCTTGCCCAGCTACCGATTTTTTCGATGGTAGATTTCCTGCAGCGGAGCCGACTGCGGCTTCTTTCATGTCTTCCGCCGCAGCCAGCGCTTCCTGCGAGCAGTAGGCCAGACTGTTCACCTTCTTGGTTTTCACGGAACGCTGGTCGTAGCGGTCGAAGGCAGCGTCGATGCCGCGGAGCGCAGCTTCGAGGGGAATGCCTGCATCCTTCCAAGTTTCGATCAGCGCCCAGTCGAGGGTGGTGAGTAGCAGGCCGCCGCCGCGACGGCGCAGGAAATGTTCCTCAATTTCGGTGAAGTAGTTGAAGTAATTGAATTGATCTTCCACGGCGGGTCAGCGGGTGGAACGCGGAGTGGAAGGAGCGCGCTCGTTGCCGCCATTCGATTTTGCGGGCGACGTCCGGGGCGAGGACTTTGATACCTGGGAGGCGGGTTTCTGCGCGGCTTTCGGCGCGAGGCCGGGGCGCGCCGCTGCATTGCGCTCCCAGATGATGCGCAGGCCTTCGAGAGTGAGGAAATCGTCCACTTGCTTGATGTACTTCGATCCCGTCCCGATCATGGGGCCGAGGCCGCCGGTGGCGACCACCTTCGTCTCTTTGCCGAGTTCGCCGAGCAAGAGTTCGAGGATGCCATCGACCAGACCGAGGTAGCCGTAGTAAAGGCCGGACTGCAGGCTGCCGACGGTGTTGGTGCCGATGACGCGGGCGGGTTTGCGAATTTCCACGCGGGGCAGGCGCGCGGTGCGCTGAAAAAGCGCGTCAGCAGAAATGCCGATGCCGGGGCAAATCACTCCGCCCATGTATTCGCCTTTTGCGGAAACGCAGTCGAAGGTGGTGGCCGTGCCGAAGTCGACAATCACACACGGCCCGCCATACTTTTCAAATGCGGCCACGGCGTTCACGATGCGGTCGGCGCCGACTTCCGCGGGATTGTCATAATGCACCGGCATGCCGGTTTTCACGCCGGGCTCGATCAACAGCGGCTTGGAATTGAAATAGCGCTCGCACACTTGGCGGAGTACGGGATCGAGCGGCGGTACGACGGATGAAATCACGATGCCGTGAATTCCTGAAGCCTCGAGGCTGGCCATCGAAAATAAATTGCGGAACAGGACGCCGTACTCGTCGACGGTGCTGCCTTGGCGGGTGGCGACGCGCCAGTTGGCGACGAGGCGCTCGTAGTGCGGAGTGTCATCGGCGTCTGCGTTGGGATGCACGTGCACAATCCGGGCAAAGACTCCGAGGACCGTATTCGTGTTGCCGACATCGAGAACGAAGAGCATGGGCGTCTCTGCTGCAGTTGGCAGTTGGCAGTTAGCACTCACCACTCGGCATTCAGCCGCTGCAACTCCGTGCTGGCTGAAGGCTAAGTGCTCAGTGCTGGCTGCTGTTTCATCTCTCTCACCGTGCCACTCAAAATCGTCTGCAATCCGTGCGCAGTGCGGACCTGGAGGAAGCCGCGTTCGTCCAGACCTTCCGTGGTTCCTTCGATTCTGGAACTGTTTTCTTCCACGAAAATCTGCTTGCCATGCGCCCACGAGGAACACTCAGCGAAGCGCCGGAGAATCGATGGGCGCGCATCCGTCTCTTCAATCAGGAGACGATATTCCCGGTCGAGCGATTTTAGCAAAGCCGCGGCCAACTCGACTCGCGACCATTCCGTGCCTGTGGCCATCCGCAGCGAGATCGCTTCTTCTTCCAGCTCTTTCGGAAAGCTCGTATGGTTCACATTGATTCCGATTCCCACGACCACGTGGCGGACGCGCGTGACTTCGGCGTTCATCTCGGTGAGAATGCCGCAGACTTTCTTGCCCGCGATCAGCACATCATTGGGCCACTTCAAGTCGGGAGCCACACGCGAGTCAACTTGTTCAATGGCGGCGCGGACGGCCAACCCAGCCGCCAGCGACATCACCAGTACGTCGGACGGCGGCAGCGGTGGCCGTAGAACCACGGAGCAGTAAATCCCCGCGGAGCGCGCGGACTCCCAGGAGTTCGCGCCGCGGCCGCGGCCGGCAGTCTGCTCTTCGGCGAGGAACACGCTGCCCTCGGCGATGCCGTCGGCAGCCGCCGCCATAGCCGCCGTGTTGGTTGAGCCGATTTTATAGAAGTGGTGAACGTGAGTGTCGAAGATAGTACCGCGCAGCAACGGGCCGAGAATTTCAGGCAGCAGCAGATCGGGGACAGATTTGAGTTGATATCCCGTGGCGGGGTGGCCGGCAACATCCACGCCCAAGCCGCGCAACTGCTGAATTAGCCGCCAGACTTCGAAACGGTTCGAGGAAATTTCCTGCGCGATCTTCGTGCCGCTGACCACGACTGTGGCGTGCTCCATTAATAGGCGCACGATGCGGCCGAGGCGAACATCGGTGGCCTGTTCGTGGGGTGCGGGCGCCTTTACACGCGCCATCCGGGTCCCTCGAATTGTCTTGGTCTGCTTGATGACGGAATTATGCGGGAGTGGGGGGAAAAGCACAAATACGGCCTTTCCCGCGAAGGGCGCTAAGGCTCACGAAGGAGGATCGCCTTTATTTCTACGCCGGCACGACACGCATGCTCATATCCACGGCCAGGGGCGAGTGAGTGAGGAGACCGACGGAAATGAAATCCACGCCGGTGTCGGCGTAGGTGCGAATATTTTCCAAACGGATTCCGCCTGAGCATTCCAGGGGAATGCGGCGTCCAAGCTGGGCGCAGCGCTCGACTGCGCGGCGCACGTTTTCGGGGGACATGTTGTCCAGCAGGATCGCTTCCGCGCCATGGGCGAGAGCGTCTTCGAATTCTTGTGGGGTGCGCACTTCTATCTCGATGGGCTGGGAGCCGCGCCGGTTGCGGACTGCGTGCTCCAGGGCGGGCACAATTCCCCCCGCCAGCGCGATGTGGTTGTTCTTGATCAGCACTCCGTCGGAAAGATCGAGGCGGTGGTTCTGGCCGCCGCCGCAGCGTACGGCGTACTTGTCGATCACGCGCAGGCCGGGAGCGGTCTTGCGAGTGTCGAGAATGCGCGCTTTGGTGCCGGAGACAGCGTCTACGAACTTGCGGGTGAGGGTGGCGATGCCGCTCATGCGTTGCAGGAAGTTCAGGATGACGCGTTCACACGACAGAATCACGCGCGCGTTGTGGCGGATGACCGCGACCGACTGGCCTTTGTGCAGGCGAATGCCGTCGAAAATTTCGGGATGCGTGGTCACTTCGTAGTGCGATGTTACTGCGCCGTCGAGGGCAGCGTAGACATCGAGGATGCGAGCAATGACACCGATGCCGGCGAGAATGCAATCCTGTTTGGCGAGGATAGTGGCGGAGGCGCGCTGGTTGGGATCGATGCAGGCATAGCTGGTGGCGTCGCGCGTGGCCCGGTCTTCGAGCAGCGCGTTTTCGAGAATCGCGGTGATGCGTCGGCTGTTAAAGTCCATAAGTACAAGTTGCCAGTAGCCAGTTATCAGTTGCCAGTTTCGGGACAACGCAGTTCTTTTCGCTGGCTCTTGATTTTTGCAATCAGTCCGACCAATTCTTGTGCTCGCCTGCGCAGACCTTCGACTACTTTCTCAGGGGCTTTCGCAAGGAATTGTTCGTTGCTCAGCTGCCGCTGATTGTTTGCGAACTCTTTCTCCAGCTTTTCCAACTCTTTATTCAGGCGCTCGCACTCGGCGGCGACGTCAATCTTTCTCTCGTAGATGACGTGGACGTCGAAGCGCGCGGTGCTGCGGGCGCCGGCCTGTTTAGCCAGCGAGCTGTCGACAAACCTGATTTTCTCCACGTTCGCCAGGCGCTCAATTGCGGCGCGATTCTGCTCGATCATCGAGCGAATCACGGGCTCGTGCGCGAAGACTTCGATTGGGACTTTGACCTTCGGCTCGACTTTCAGTTCTGCCCGCACATTCCTCACGTTGACGATTAAATCCTGCAGGATTGCCATCTCGGTCTCGGCGGTCAGATTGAACTGTTTTTCGTCGGCCTGCGGGTACCCTGCCAGGGCAATCGACTTCAACGGCGGCTGGCCTTCATATATCGCTTGCCAGATTTCTTCCGTGATAAAGGGCATCACCGGATGCAGCAGGCGCAATGAAGCGTCGAACAATTTGACGAGGTTCGCACACGCGGTCCGCGCAGGGCCTTGATCGGCGCCTTCTTCGAAGTTCAGCCGCGGCTTGATCAGCTCGATATACCAGTCGCAGAACTCGCCCCAGAAAAAATCATAGATGCGGTTTGCCGCTTCGTGGAAGCGGTAGGTCGCGAGGGCATCGTTCACTTCGGCCGTGACGCGATTGAAGCGGGAGAGAATCCAGCGGTCTTCGAGGGTGTTGAGGCCGAATCCCGCAACCCCGGCGTGGAGCCCAGAGCCTGTGTGGGACCGGGTCTCTGACCCGGTCCCGGGACGAAGTCCCGGCTCGACGCGATCTACATTCATGAACATGAATCTAGCGGCGTTCCAGATTTTGTTGGCGAAAGCGCGGTAGCCCTCGGTGCGGCTTTCGCTGAAGGCAATGTCGGTGCCGGGCGCGGCCATGGCCGCTAGGGTGAAGCGGGTGGCGTCGGTGCCGAAGCGCTCGATGATCTCAAGCGGATCGATCACGTTGCCTTTCGTCTTCGACATCTTCTGCCGCTCGGCGTCGCGAACGAGCGCGTGAATATAAACCTGGCGGAAGGGGACGCTGTCGTTTTTCTTGCCTTCCCATCCGCTGGCTTTCTTGATCGCGGGATCCTGCTCGTGTCCCTGCATGAAGTGGCATCCGAACATGATCATGCGAGCGACCCAGAAGAACAGGATTTCGTAGGCAGTGATGAGCAGAGTGGTCGGATAAAAAACTGCCTGATCGCGCGTCTTCTCCGGCCAGCCTAACGTGGTGAAGGGCAAGAGCCCTGAGGAAAACCAGGTGTCGAGCACGTCGGAAACCTGCTCCAGCTTCGTGCTCCCACACTTCGTGCAGGTGAGCGGCTCCTCACGGGCCACGATCACATGTTTGCAATCCGCACAGGTCCAGGCGGGAATGCGATGTCCCCACCACAGCTGGCGCGATATGCACCAGTCGTAGATGTTGTTCATCCAGTTCAGATAAATCTGTTTGTAATTTTCGGGGACGATGGTGATCTCGCCGCTTTCGACGGCCTCGATCGCCTTCTGCGCGAGCGGCTGAATCTTGATGAACCACTGCTCCGAGAGACGAGGTTCGACCACGGTGCCGCAACGGTCGCATTTGCCGAGGGAGAGTGCGTAGTCTTTCTCGGCGGCCAGAAATCCCTGCTCTTGCAAATCAGCCAGCACACGCTTGCGTGCCTCGTAGCGATCGAGACCCGCGTAGGCGCCGGCGTTCTGGTTCATGTGCGCGTGTTCGTCCATCACGTCGATTTGCGGCAGGTTGTGGCGTTTGCCAGCCTTGAAATCGTTGGGATCGTGGGCGGGCGTTACTTTCACTGCGCCGGTGCCGAACTCGGGCTGCGCCAGTTCGTCGACGATGATGGGAATCTCGCGATTCATCAGCGGCAGCAGAACATTCTTGCCGTGGAGATGCGTGTAGCGCTCATCTTTCGCGTTGACGGCGATCGCGGTATCGCCCAGCATGGTCTCGGGGCGCGTGGTGGCGACGGTGATGAACTCGGTCGTGCCCGGCATTGTTCCGACGACCGGATAGCGGATCTCCCAGAGTTTGCCGGCGACGTCTTCGTGCTTCACTTCGAGATCGGAGATAGCGGTTTCACAGCGCGGACACCAGTTGACGATGTACTTGCCGCGATAGATCAGGCCTTCTTCATACAGGCGGACGAAGACCTCGCGCACGGCGCGGGAAAGATTTTCGTCCATGGTGAAGTATTCGCGGTCCCAGTCGACGGAGGCGCCGAGGCGTTTCATTTGATCGAGGATTGCGCCGCCGTAGTGGCGCTTCCATTCCCATACGCGCTCGATGAATTTTTCGCGGCCGAGGTCGCGGCGCTTCTTGCCTTCTTTGGCGAGTTGGCGCTCGACCATCATCTGCGTGGCGATGCCCGCGTGATCGGTGCCTGGCAGCCACAGCGTGATGAAGCCGCGCATGCGATGCCAGCGGACGATGATGTCCATCTGCGTCTGGTTGAGCATGTGGCCCATGTGCAGGCGGCCGGTGACATTCGGCGGCGGCAGCAGCAGCGTGAAGACCGGGCGGGTTTCGCCTTCCGGCGGGGTGGGCACGGAGAAGAGTTTTTCTTTTATCCAGTAGTCGGCCCAGCGGGTTTCAATCGCGCCGGGTTCGTAGGATTTGGGTAAGTCGTGCGGCATTGAGGAAGTCTAAAACCTTAACCACGGGGGCACAGAGGAGCACAGGGTCGATCCATTTCCTCTATCGCTTCCGTAAGTTTGGGCTTTCGTTCATAAAATAGCGATGAAGTTTGATATTACAGGCGCGGGAAAAGAAGGGTCAAACGGAAGCCGTCTTGATTTCATGGGTCGGGCCGGTCTGTCTCAAACCTTACCAGCTGTGAAACACCCGACTATTGCGTTGACTCGTAGACTTGCACTTCCGCAAGCGAGAGATAATTCGTACCGAGGAGCCGGACTCGCACAAATTGTCCAGACACGTTGGGGACCTTAACCTTGAGTGACGGGTCAGGGTAGCCTCCGTCCGTATAAAAATCCTGTCCCCAAACTTCACGTTTTGACTTATCCAGGATGCTGACACGGAAATTTGAAAGCCTCTCCGGCACCATATCCGTGCGGTTCCAAATTACGATTCCCCCGATCGCAAAGGTGTCTTCAAGATCAACTTGCCAGAAAGCGTGGGGTTCACTGTTTGTGTGCGTAACAGATTTCTTAAAGAAATCCCCGTTTGTGTTGCCGTCAACAGCCCTCGATGCAGGCGCACAGCCGTAGTTGCAATAGCTTGAAGACTGGATTGCTGACTTCCCCAAAGCGAGGTTCTTTTGCTGGGCATTTATCGCAGTCGAAAACACAATCATGCCTAGGCAGACGAACCAGATGGAAGCTTTGCGGGCCAAGGACTGGACGTTCATGATGCTCACCTCATTGCAAATGGCATTCTTCCCGATTAGTTAAACCGGAATTTCCTTTTTAACCTCGAAAACGGCACCATTGTACGCCGATCTCGCCTGTTCTCGGCATTGTGAGACGATCTTTCATCGGGACAATTTCGATTAAAGAAAATCGGTCGCTCGGAGTAAGGTCACGGCGACCAACAGAATCTGCCGTTCCGCCCGCGTGCCACGCCCCACACTCCCCCGCGATGCCGCCCATACCCAGCGGGGGTAGGGCTGTAGCAATTTGCCCTCAATGCGTATAACCCCGTCAAACGGAAGCCATGCCGTCAGCTATCAGCTGTCAGCTTGATCGATGCAGGTGGAATCTTTCGTATGGGAGGTGGCAGCAACGTGCTTTAACCGGCCGCTGATAGCTGACGGCTGAGAGCTGATAGCTCGAGCGCTACTTTTTCTCCGCCATTTTGCGGGTGATCTCGGCCATGAGGCGCGGGCGAAGATCGGCCAGGACGCTGTCGACGATGCTGGCGACGTCGGTGGGATTTTCGGCTGGCGGGGCAGCAGTTTCTTGCACGGTATCGGCACCAGCCGCGGCAGCCATTGCGGCGGACTCGACGGGAGCGGGAACGGGCGCTTCGAATTCCTGCGGTGCTGGCTCCGCGGTCGCAGGCTTGGGGGCGTCGGTATCGCGGATCTGACGCCAACTGGCCCACGCTGCCGCGGTGGTCTTTACGGTTTCGGATTCAGGTTCTTCTTTTTGTTCTTCTTTTCGTTCTTCGGCATACTCGGCGTGAACGATGGGCGCGAAGGCATGGCTCGATGCAATTGCCTCGACCACCGCCGGGTCGGATTCCGGCGCGGGCGGCAATTCCTGCGGCGCAGCTGCGGTCTCCACGGCGGCGCTTTCAGGCTCGGCAACTGGTTCGTGGGTCGGCTCCGCTAACACGGGAGACGGCTCGGGCTGTGCTTCTACCGGCGCGAGCTCGGCGGCGATAGGGGCAACAAATGCGTCTTCGAGTTGCGGGATGGAAGCGGTTGCGAGCTCGGGAACGTTTGCGGGCTCGGCGGCCACGAAAGAATCCGCTGCAGCTGTGTTTGATTGCACGGCCAGCGGCGGCTCGGGTTCCGACGCTTCGGTGCTCGTGAAGTGCGGAGGTTGCAACGAGGGCTGAGGCTCTGGAGTGGAAATTGCATCCGTGGGCCTGTCTCTTTCTTCTGCGGCTTCGGCCGGTGCAGAAAAATTCTGCGGCGGCGCGATGTCAGGCAAGGCGGTTACATTCGCAGAAGCAGTTTCCTCAGCCACGAAGGCGGCATAGGCCTTCTGCATTTCCTGGTCGAGCGAGATGGTGGCCTCTTCGCCTTCCAGGGCAACTGCAACTGCCGACCAGCGCGAGGCGCTTCCGTTCGCGGCGGCCGTTGCATCAGTGGCCATGGATTCGGCGGTCATGGATGAAGTGGCAGCCGCCATGGTCATGGGCACATCCTGCGATTCCTCTGACTTTTCGTCAGCTTCGCGGCGAAGGTGTGTCTCAGCCGCAAAGGTCTCGCCGGCTGCACTCTCTATGTTTTCCGGGACCAGATTTTCCGAAACAACGTTTTCTGGTACGACTTCCGGCTGCGCAGTCAGCGCGGGAGCGCAGGCGGCAGTGGGCTGGGCCTGAACATTCTCTACTGCTCGGTCTTCTACTCGGTCGGCAGCCAGCTCCACACTTGCGGGACTTTCCGTTTGAGGGGCGGGATGCTCCTGGATGGTTGCGGTGACGATCTGTATCTGCGCAGCGGCGGCCGCAATCGCGGCAACTTCCTCCGGGGTCACATCTTTGGGCAAACCCGCCGGAGCCAAGGCGGCCACGTCCACACTGGTTTCGGCTGCCTGGTGCTTCTCTTCCTTCTTCTCTTCCCTCTTTCCTGGGGCTTTCTCCGCCGGGGTTTCCACCACGGTGCGGAGATCGCGATTCACGGGATTGTAGATGGAAGCATCGTCGGCAGCTTTTTCCTCCGTTGTCTGCTCGTGGGGAAATCCGATGCGGCTCTTCCAACCGTTGTCGTCGCCGGCGGAGTCGTTTCGGCTGATTCGTCCAGCTTCTTCGGCAGCAGCGATGGCGCGCGCAAAGCGACCGGGCTTGGAGGGTTCGGCGCGGGGCACCACTTTATCTTCGAGCTTGGATAAGGCGGCGAGCAATTCGCTGGCTTCGAAGGGCTTGACGATAAAACCTTCGGCGCGGACGCGGTGCGCTTCTTCGGGCTTGAACGGTTCCAGTTTGCCGACCGTCAGCAGGACGGGAATTCGGGCCGACTCCTGCGATTCCTTGAGGCGCTGGCAGACCTCGAGTCCGCTGTAGCCGGGCATGTAAACATCCAAGATGACGAGGTCGGGTTTCAGTTCAGCGATCTTTTTCAACGCGGCGGAGCCGTTATTGACAGTAATGACCTCATAGCCCGCATCCGCGAGGATTTTGCGCCCCATGTTCTGGGCGGTCACGCTGTCGTCGGCAAGCAGTATCTTCCGGGCCAAGGAAATTTTTCCTTTATGAGGGGAGATATCGCGAAGGTAACCTGCCCCGCGTTGTAAGTCAATGATCAGACGGCATGTTACTTGGTTACCGGCGGTCAGCGTCTAGTGCGCGGGTGAGGGAAACGGGCCGTCAAGGCCGGCCCGTGCCTCAGAGGCTAACGCCGGGACTATTCTGAGACACTTGCGGCATCGCTGAAGCGATTGATACGAATTGCGGGTCACTGGCTTCTAGAAGGAAATGACTTTCTTCAGCCCCTTCTTTTTCTTCTTCTTGCTGCTCGAAATATCCTGATCGCTGGCCAGGCTGGAGCTCGAATTCGCGCTGGCAGTTGCGGTGCTGCTGGACGCGAGCTGGCCCTGCTGAATCTCGTTGACCTGGACTGGCGGCGGTAAAGGCTGACTGCCCGCCGCGATACTTTGGGCATTCGCCACCGGGGTTAGCTCGTTGGGATCGGGAGGCCCGCTGGGTTTCAATTCGTTCGCGGGGACAGCTGGCTTGAGTTCGTTGGGATCGGGCGCAGTATTCAGCCGGGCAAAAGGATCGTTGTTTACGGGCGGCACAGCCAAATCCGAGCGCGGGGCAGGCTCGTTCGCGGCGGGAGGTCCAGTCTTCACGGCTTCCACACTCAGGCCATTTCCACCACCGCCCAGGCCCATTGCCCTCGCGGCCGTTGCTCCCGAATCTTTGCTGGCCGCCACGGGCGTGGGATCCACCAAGGGAGGATCGCCGACTTTCGCGGCCATGGCTACGTCTGGTCCCTTCTTCACCACGCTCATCAACTTGGTAAGAGTGTCGCTTTCCCGCCGGCTCTCTTCCTCTTTTCGGTTCTGTGCCACCGCCGCTTTTGTCGGTCGCGGGATGGGCTGATGCAGAGCCGCAAGGCGCTTCTTGGCGTCATCGCCGCGCTCCATCACCGGATACCGCGTGATGATCTGCGAATACGCCCCGGTGGCTTCCTTGGTGAGTTCCTCGATCATGTTGGCCTTAACCTTCTCCATGACGCAGCCCGGCTGCGGGCTGATGTTGATGCAGGCGGGCCGGAGGCGCATCTGCGCGATTTGACCTTCATAGTTCTGACCCAGTACATACAAGGCTTCGTCGGCTCGGCTGTAGAGGGGGTATTTTTCCACCAAAGTCTTGAGGCGCGCGATCGATGCGGGATACGACAGCCGCAGGAAATAGAACTTTCCAATCTCGAACTCGCGCTCGGCGAGAACTTCCTGAACTTCCAGCAGACGCTCCTTGCCTTCTTTCACCAGCTTAGGATTATCCGGGTATTGCATGATCAGGTTGCGATATTCATCCTCGGCGCGCTTGGCGTGGGTGTAATCGCGATCGGCTTTCTCCATCTGCTGGTACTGGATGTTGGCGATCTTCAACTGGGCCTCGGCGGCTTCCGGCATGTTGGGAAAGAAAGTCTCGAAATCGCGATACTCCTGTTCGGCCTGAGCCAGCGAAGCGGTGCCGCCCTCGGCGTACCAGGAATCGCCGACCGCCAGCTTGGCGCGCGCGATGAACTCGGAATCGGGATAGGTGTTGATCAAGGTCTGCAGCGTCATGCGGGCCACGTCGAAGCGGTTGTGCTTCATCGCGTCCATGGCTTTGTCGAACAAGACCTTATCCGGCTGCTTCGACCCCACGTTGGCCAGCGGGTTGACAGACTTTTTATTGCTGCAGGCGGATGTGATGATGAGCAGCGTACCCAGAACCGCGATGAAAGAAACTCGACGTGACATAAGACCTCGACTGAGTATTTCTAGTTTGTAGGGCTTACCTGATTGCTAGACTTTCAGCAGCGCCGCTTCGGTCGCCGCCTTCAGCAACGCTTCTGCATTCTTTGTTGGATCGCCGCCGCCGAACACGGCGTTGCCTGCCACCAGAATTTCCGCACCCGCCCGCACCACGTCGGCCACCGTGTCGAGCGCCACGCCACCATCTACTTCGATGCGGTAGGCCAGCCCGCGTTGGCTGCGAATCTCGGCTAACCGGCGCATCTTGTGCAACGCCGCGGGAATAAATTTCTGCCCCCCAAACCCCGGATTCACCGACATCACGAGCACGTAGTCCACAATGTCAAGCACTTCGGCCAGCGCATCCACTGGGGTCGCCGGATTAATCACCACGCCAGCCAGACAATTATGGCTCTTGATGAGATGCAGCGTGCGATTCAAGTGCTGGCAGGCTTCCTGATGCACCGAGATCCAATCCGCGCCAGCGTCGGCGAACCCCGGAATGAATTCGTCCGCATTCTCGATCATCAAGTGGCAATCGAGCGGCAGTTTCGTGACTTTGCGCAGCGATTTCACCACCGGCGGACCGATGGTAATGTTGGGGACGAAGTGTCCATCCATGACGTCCACATGGACGACACTTCCGCCGCCTTCGCCCGCGGCGCGTACTTGCTCGCCCAGACGGGAAAAGTCAGCGGAAAGAATCGACGGTGCCAGTTCGATCAAACGTGTCTCTTAACCTGAGATCTACTCTGTGAAATCCAGTCAAGGAGCGGCTTCGGAAAATTCTAACACGGTAACTGCCACGGCGCAGGCCGTCTTAAGGACTCAGCGAGGCTATGTAGGCGGCGATCGCCTCCATATCGTCAAGAGTAAGCCTGGCGACGATTACCTTCATCGTTCGTGCGGCAATTCCGGCGCGCGCACCGCTTTTCATGTCGTAGAGTTGGCGGACGATATAGCTCGGCGAGCGGCCTGCCAGCCGCGGCACTTTGCCCAAGCCTTTCAGATCGGGACCGTGGCAGGTTGAACACGCCGCTCTTTTGCCAGCGCCCGTCTTTGCCAGCACTTCACCTTTCTTAATGCTGCCTACGGGAACATAGGCGATGAAGCCGGAATGGTCGTCGCGCAGCTCGGTCCGTTCCAGATTTTCCGGGGTCTCGATGATGCGCTGCGCAATCGGTTCCATCGCGCCCGCGCCGGAAGGGACCAGCATCCAGCCCGCAACGTGAGTTTTGGGGACGGTGTTGGTTTCGACTACGCGAATCGACGGTAATGGCCTTATTGCGGAGAAGTATTCGGCTGCGGCTTTTATTTCTTTCTCGCTCGCCTTGGTTTCGAATGCAATCATGGCACGCGTCGGCCCGTGTTTGGGTTCGGAGCTCTTGCGCAGACCGCTCTTAAAATCAGCCAGTTGCTGAACGATGTAGGCCGCCGGCAATCCAGCCAGGCTGGAATTCTCCGGCCGGCCTTGGCCGTTGGGTAAGTGGCAGAATCCACATGCGAAAATGTCGGGCGCTCTGCCGCGCGAAACGATCTCCGGCATGGCTGGATGGCCAGCGGGATGCCAATCCGGAGCACCAAACATATTATCGACTTGCGCGAGGGTGAAAGCGGCGTTGCTGCCGGGCACGTGCCGGGCAGTGGTGTCGGCCGGTACACTTGGCGCGCCAGCGGCGCCGGTTGGGGGATCAACGGCATAGGCCCAATACGGTGGAGGCTCGGCCATGGCTGAGGGTTTCGCGCTGCCAGGATTCTGCGCGCTAAGCGGCACGAACGCCCAGAAAAGGATCAACCATGGAGCGGTCTTCCGCCAGAGCCGGCGCCGAAAATAATTCCACGCTCCCGGCTTTTTATTCTTCATCGAGCGTAGAAGAGTAACGCATTGCTTCGTCACCTGCAATCGAATGAGAAAGGTCAGAGTCTGGCGACTCAAAATCGAAGCAGCCGCATGTTACTCTCGTCGAACGTGGCTGCCACGCCCCAATTCGCAACCGCTGTTTACGGTCTGGCCGCGGTGTTGTTCTGGGGGACCAGCGATTTTCTTGGCGGCTATGCCACCCGCCGCGCCAATGCCTTCTTGTTCACCACCGTGGTAAACATCGGCGGGCTGATTCTGGTGGGGACGCTGGCCTCGGGCACTCATGCGCAATTTCCATCCGGACGAAGCGTGCTGTGGGTGCTGGCTGGCGGCGTCTTGGGAGGCGCGTCGCTGGCAATTTTTTATCGCGCGCTCTCCTCCGGAAGGATGGGATTGACCGCGCCGGTGGCTGCGGTGCTCAGCGCCGCGATTCCAACTGTTTTCGGTATGTTCACAGAAGGCTTGCCGGGAAAAATTCCGGTCATCGGATTTTTCCTGGCCGCGATCGGGCTCTGGCTGATCACGCGCGCGGAGCATGGACACACTCCTGAAGGGATTGGGCTCGCACTGCTTGCCGGCACAGGGTTTGCATGCTTCTATTTGTGCGTCCGGCAAGCCAGCGACAGTTCCGCGTTCTGGATCGCGACGTTCACCCGAACTGGAGGCTTGCTCATCACGGGTGTAATCGTCTTGCTGCAAAGAAACTTCAGCGACATCACTGCCGCCGGGTGCCGGTGGGGCTTGCTGACTGGCTGTATCGACTCGCTCGGCACGATACTGTTCGTTCGCGCGAGTCAGACGGGGCGTCTGGACGAAGCTGTTGTCATCTCGTCCTTGTATCCCGCGGTCACGGTGCTGCTTGCCCGCATATTGTTGAAAGAACATCTCACGCGCTGGAGGTTCGTTGGACTATTGGCAGCGCTGGCGGCGGTGCCGATGATCGCGGCGGGATAGGGACATTTCATTCCATGTTCTGGAATTTGGAATAAAAGCAATGGCGCTTGTCGAAATCCGCAATCTGACCAAGATTTATTCGCGAGGTGAATCGCCGCTGGGCGGAAAGCTTCGAGGCGGAGGCGGAGGCGAGGTGCGCGCCGTCGACGATGTCTCGCTCGACATCCACGCGGGCGAGACCCTTGGACTGGTGGGCGAATCGGGCTCGGGCAAGAGCACGCTCGGGCGATTGATGTTGCGCCTCATCGAGCCGACGAGCGGGAGCATCCGCTTCGAAGGCCGCGACTTGCTCGGCGCCAGCCGCGGCGAGATGCGCCGCCTCCGCCGTGATCTGCAGATTATCTTTCAGGATCCATTCGCCTCGCTTGATCCGCGCTTCCGCGTGGAAGAGATCATTGCCGAGCCGCTGATCATTCATGGCGGTGGGCACGGGCGGGATGGGATTCGCGGCCGCGTCGTCGAACTGCTGCGCGCGGTGGGGCTTGACGAATCCATCCTGCGGCGGTTTCCGCATGAGTTCAGCGGAGGGCAGCGGCAGCGCATCGGCATCGCGCGGGCCCTGGCGGTGCGTCCTAAATTCATCGTGGCGGATGAACCGGTGTCCGCGCTCGATGTCAGCGCGGGAGCGCAGATTGTGAACTTGCTCGCGCAATTGCAGCGCGACTTTGGCCTGACCTATTTGTTCATTTCGCACTCGATGCCGGTGGTGCGCTATCTCTCGACGCGCATCGCCGTGATGTATCGCGGCAAGATTGTGGAAGTCGGTGCGACTGAACAAATCACCGAGAGGCCGCAACATCCTTACACTCGCAGCCTGCTCGAGGCGACGCCGGAAATCTCGGTCTAAAGTCACGCGGCCATTCCCGCCCGAGTCGCCATCTAGCTGAGCTGATTCTTGGCTACGGGTCTGATTACGATCCGGCCTTTCCCGCCCAAGTGACTGAAACAGAAGGGGCAAGCGGAGGGCCACGTTAGTTACCTTGCCGGGCGCCGATTCTGCTGACATCCTCGGGAAGATAGAAGATGAAGATAGAAGATGAGGGAGGAGGATAAGGGAGAAAGATGAGGGAGATCGAACAGTTCGCGGGCGTGGACTCGCCGGGCAGCACTCCGGAGTCGATTTGCGGCTGCGTAGCCAAGATCTTCCAGGTACGAGAAACGGAAGTCGCGCTGCTGGAGCTGGGCGGAAGTCTGCTGAACTTCCTGTATCCTCCTGAGCTGAAAACGGCGGGGGCGATTCCTCTTTCCAGTTCGGCGGTAGCGGCCCGCACCGCGAGGACGAAACAGCCGGAGCTTTTCAATGGCTTCACCCAGGTAAAGCATTTCAGCATTTTTGAACTGGTTAAGCTGGGCGACAGCGGGCTGGACGATCAGGTCATTCAGAAGCTCATGTCCGCCCCCGTTCTGGCCAAGAATGGAGAAGTGATTGGTGTGATTCAAGTCTCCCGCAAAGCTCCACGGCCAGCCGCGGCGGGGCCGGACTTCACTGCTGACGATCTGCGGAAGCTGGAATCGGTGGCTGGCTTCATGGGTAGGCTGATGGCCCGGGACGAAGTGGTGGCGAGAGAGACCGCAACTGGAATCTGACGGAATTTTGGGAGTATTCCCCACCCGGCTTTGCACAGAAAGGCCGAGGGTTCGTGGTGCTCACCCTTCGAAAAACGCGGAGGGTGAGGCAGCCTCGGGTCGTGATGCGCAAGGGTGGGCCAGTTGGCCCACCCTTGCCCGTCATCGCTCGCCTTCTGCTATTCTTGCGGGATCGTTGTTCAAGGGCAAAACGACCCCCTCACCCGATCTGGAACACCGTCAACGAAGCAATTCCCACAGGCCTGTCGCGATGAACAAAGTGCAGATCGCGCTTATGCCTAAAAGGATTCCAAGGTGCGTGCCCTGCCGCAACTCTCCCTTCAGATATTTCGTCCAAGCGGAGATTAAGACAGCGCCACCAACCGAGATCGCAAACCACGGATTGATCTGCCCTCCGTGAGCTGCGTTAGAGACGGGTCCGAAGATCATCATTTGTGTTTGGCGCACCCTCCATTTGTGGTGACGTTCAAATACACTCCGAAACCACCGCCCCGACCGAAAAGAAAGCCTTCAGCGTAGAGGCCAGCCCCCGAAGTGAATCCGACGGTACCAGCTGAAGCGGAGACAACAGGAGTGTCTACTCCGAAACCTCCGTATGCTAAACCCTCGCTGCCGAGAGTGGCGTTCCCATCTGTCGACACTACGTAGCCACCGCCTCCCTGTATGCCTGCAACAGTACCACCACCTGCCTCGAACAAAGCCCCTCCGCTTGTCCCGTTTACAGTGTCGAACTCGTTTATGGCTCCGGCGAATCCGTGGACTGCGCCTGCACTAAGCTCGCGACCGGCGTAGTAGTACACCCCGCCTCCGCACAAGGTCGGCGCAGCGTTTGCGATTGCCGTGATGTAGCGTTGTGCGCTGGGGCTCAAAGGAACGTCATTAGGAACGTAGATTGGCACTGTTGTAGTTAGGTACTGCCACAATGTACCTTGCTGCCCAGTTGTGTTGGACGCCACAGCGTGCTGGGGTCGCCCGGCGAGATCCGCCCCGTTTTGCGTATAGGCGTCGTCGACCCACTGGCCGCCATTGTCAGTGCATTCGCCGGTGTTTGAATTGTAATCGAACTGTGACGAGTCGAATCCAGAGGAAGGATCGTCGTGATCGCTGTAGTCGCAATACAGCCCCAGCGGGTCCTTGTAGCTGAGAGGGTTGTTGAGCACATAGGCATAACGGTTCCAGCTCTGCGGATTGCTCGGATCGGCAGCATTCAGCCCCGCAGGATCGGGAGAAATCCAGCGGCCCTGGCCGACGTTCAGTTCTCTATTAGGTGTGTCAAAGATCCCAGCGATGATATCTTCTGTGTCTCCGGTGAACATCTGCCCAGGTGTACTGGCTCCGGTAGCTAGCTTGTTGTATACCTCGCCAAACGGAGCATAGGCTTGATCCGACAATATCGTGTGATTGGAAATGCCTGAAGAGATGCGAGAATTCCCCAACCAGTCCTTGTGCATGTAGTAATTTGAAGCGGCGTTGCCATTCACTTCAACAGTGCCATTCCCAGGGGTTGGCCAGTAGGCATAGTAAGGAGTACTGCCGCCGGTCATGTATGCGGTTTTGCCTAACTGTGTATACCAAATCTCCGTGTAGGCTCCGTTGTAGCTCGTTTCAACGGTCCGACCCAATGCATCGTAGGTAACGCATTCCCCGTTCGTCGCGCAAGCGCTGGAATCAATCGATGACAGCTTACCGTACACATCCCAAGTGTACGCGTGGATGGAGTCATTTGTAAGATTCCCATTATTGTCATACGTAGTTCCGGAAGTGTAGTGGTTGCTTGCGGGGTTGTATCCGGGATCCCACGAACTGCTTCCAGACTTTGTAAGATTTCCATACTGGTCATAGCTAAAGGTTTGGCCCCATACGGAGCCACAACTAGCGCTAATTAGACGTCCCAGATCATCGTATCCGTTGCCCGAGGCTGTTCCAAAAGTGCAAGTTTGCGACCCTGCTGAGTTGAAGCCATCGACAATGGCCAACTGCTGCAGCGTTCCGTTCGGGTTCCAAGTCAGCGCGGCAGTCTCCGAGTCGGAGCCGACTTGGAACGTCCAGTTTTTCATCCTTCCAGTCAGATCGTAAATGTAATCGCTCTGATCCGTGCCAGTACCGAGATCAATGTAAGTGGGTTGGCTACTAGTGTTGAACGTTGTGCCGGCCACGATAGTGGCAGTGCCTTCTTTGAGGGAGCTAGCGCGGCCCTCCCCATCCAAACCGTACGTCATAGTATAGAGGCTTGGGTTGGCGAGTCGAACAGTGAGCGGTGTACTGTTTCCCGCAAAAGTGGCGACCGAATGATAGTAGAGTCCGGAATGTGGGGTTGATTCCCACGTGTCCCCTACGTTCCCGTCCTTGTCATAACTGAACCACTCGTCGGTAAGCATGGAGTCCTGAGTGATACCGCAGTTGTCGGTTGCGGCCTCTACCATTCGTCCGAGCGAATTGCTAACACTCACACCAGTGGGGATCGATCCGAAATATCCCTGGGAGCTGTCGTATCGGAAGCGCTTGCAGTAGTTCGTTCCACTCTGGCTGCTATTGCCAACGTCTGTAAGGCGGTGCAATCCGTCGTGGATGTAGCAGATCCAACTGCCGTCAGGTTTGGTAATGGCCGTTAGATCGCCGGGCTGGCTACCGGCACAACCAAAAACGGCGTCATAGGTGTAGGTGGCGGCTCCTGATTCCGGATTCTTTTCGTAAGTCAAACGTGACAGCCCATCGTATTGATAAGTTCTGGTTTGCGCATTCTGAGTCACTGTTAGCAGGTTGCCGAGAGCATCGTAGCTGTATTTGGTTAAGAAACCCGTTGCGGGGTTGGACTGACCGCATGATCCGCTTCCGGAGGCGGAAGTGATCTCACAAACAGAGACGAGTCTCCCAAGACCATCGTATTCCAATTGCTTCTGGAAATTCTGCGTTGGGCCCACCTTCTGGAGCACGTCGTACATGGTGTTCGCGGTATAGGCGTAAGAAACGGTGCCTCCGCCTGCGTCGGTTACGGTGAGCGGGCGACCCATGGCGTCGTACTGAGTTGTGGTAACTCCGGTTCCCGTCGGGGCGGTCTGCCCGGCCGTTCCAGCGTAGGCTACCGACTGAGTTGTGAAGGGGCCTCCTGCAACGGTTGTTGTAGTTGTGGTCCAGCCGTAGCTGGTTTGAGCAGAATCGAAGGTGGAAGAGCTTTGACCTTGTTTATTCTGTTTGAAAATTGGGCGTCCCAACCCGTCAGTAGTTGCGAGCGTGTCTGTTGTTGAAACGCTGCCATTGAAGTTCATGGTACTTTCAAACGTCGTGGGAGAATAGCTGAACGAGGTGGTATTCGGAATGGGATCAACGACCGAGAGTGGACGATAGTACGGGTCAGCCGTGCTTCCGCTCGTGAAGTTGGTGGTCGTGACGTTGTGGTTCTCATCCGTGAGCGATGTCTGAACCCCACCGTTACAGTCCCACGCCATCGAACGCGACAGGCTAACGTTAGTTCCCGAGATGGTGACTCCGGTAGGCATCAGGCTGTCGCAGACGCCGCTATAGCTGTAGGTGCTGGTTGTACCGTTCACGTCCGTCGCGACATTGACGGTGCCGTTGGAATTGTAGGAGGTCGAACTCACCAGATTCGCGGCAGACGGGCTGACCCATTTTGACGTGGTGAGCAAATGGCCTTTTGGATCGTACGTGTACTTAACCTGCTACCTACCAAGTTACGGTGACCGATCCAGCAAACAACCAGACCCAATACACCTTCATCCAAGGCTTACACACACAGCGGTTGGTATATGAAGGCACGGTTAGTAGCGGAACCCTGCTCGAGTCTGAAGTAACCTGCTACAACTGTCCCGCATGGGTAATTCCCTCCACTCTGGAGATCGTAGGTCGTTGTGGTCTCGGAAACCGGAGGCCCGGATGGAGGAAACGTCGCACCAAAACCATAATTACTCACGGAGACTACATTCCCGTAGCACGGCGTACTCGTCTTGCAATCGTAAACGGCTTCGACCAGAGAGGGCGACGTAGACAAGGTTGTAGGAAAGAGGGATCTTGCCATTTTTTTTTCTCAACGGGGATGCTCACAACGATGTTGCTCGTAGCCAGATCAATCGACTCGTAGGCCCCGCCTACCTGCGTCGAGAAAGGCAACACTCCGCCTGCCGGGTCTTGGGCAAGGGCAATTCCGGATTGCACAAGCAATGGCAAGACGCCGAATATAAGCGATTTGGCTGCGAGAATGGCGGCGAATCGGGAGACATTGAAAGAGGGGTCCGTCCGAAATCGAAGCATTGTTAACTTCCTCCTGAGCGCGAAACAGTCTTCGAGCATCCACAAGATCTGAATGCTCGCCCAACGCGAGGGTACGCACCGCGAAATCGGGGCGAACCTGTTCAACACTTCAAGGGAAGTAGCGAGAAGAAACTGCCTGAACAGAAGAGCCGTCACCCGCCCAGGGACTATCCATCTCGCTAAATTGTCAAAGACCTTAACCGTGCGAGCCTGTGAATGTCAATAGCGATCTAGATCTTTCTGTCATCGATCACGTCGAACCGTGATTCGCATCACCGCATTTTGCAGAGACAGCGCCTGCCCTGAGCCAAGTCGAAGGTGCGGGGATTTTGACTTCCGATCCTAATCCGCGAACCTCACGCAGGAGCCGAACCGTATTCTTCGAATTGGCGACGAAAGATCCCGTTTCTCCTGGGGGCTGGCCCACCCTTGCCTTGAAATGGCTTCATGGATCACCCCGAACGAGGCTGCCCCATCCTTGCGCTTTTTTGCAAGGGTGGGCATCCGTGAAGCTCAGAACGATGGGTCTAGACTTGACAGAGACTGTGACACCGACCTTGTCATCCACAGCCCCAACCGCCGATCATTCTCGCGGGCGCAGTGCGCAGAACGATTTCGCAACGAGGCCCACACAAGCTAATCCCTTTGTCCTCGTCTCTGCGCATTTTGCAGAGGCAGCGCCTGCCCTGAGCCAAGTCGAAGGTGCGGGGATTTTGACTTCCGACCTAATCCGCGAACCCGCACGCAGGAGCCGAACCGTATTCTTCGAATTGGCGACGAAAGATCCCGTTTCTCCTGCTCCGACCTGTAGTACACTTGTCCTCCCCCAGGGATATCCATCCCCGCATTGGATTTCCACATGACCGCACTCGCCAAGAAAGTTCTGCTCATCGGCTGGGACGCGGCCGACTGGAAGATCATCAATCCTCTTCTCGATCAGGGACTGATGCCCACGCTCGACGATTTCGTCAATCACGGCGTCATCGGAAATATCGCAACTCTGCGTCCCATTCTTTCTCCCATGCTGTGGAACTCCATCGCCACCGGCAAGCGTCCAGATAAGCACGGCATCCTCGGTTTCATGGAGCCCGACCCGCAAACCGGCGGCGTCCGCCCGGTCACCAGCACATCGCGAAAAGTTAAGGCGTTGTGGAACATCCTGACGCAGCGCGGATACAAAACCCACGTCCTCGGCTGGTTTGCCGGACATCCGGCTGAGCCGATCAACGGCGTTTCCGTCTCCGATCTTTTTCCTTACGCCGTCGGCGCGCCCGATAAGCCGTGGCCGTTGCCGCCGGGCGCGGTGCATCCCGAAAAGCTGCGCGACGAATTTGCCAAGCTGCGCATGCATCCCGCCGAAGTCAGCGAAGCCGCGATTCTTCCCTGGATTCCCCGCGCCGCCGAAATCGATCAGGAAAAAGATAAAGGCCTGCAATCGTTCGCCAAAATTCTGTCGGAGAATTGTTCCATCCACAACGCCGCCACTTGGATTCTGCAAAACGAGCCCTGGGATTTTCTCGCCGTCTACTACAACGGCATCGACCACTTCTGCCACGGCTTCATGCACTACCATCCGCCGCGCATGGAAGGCATCCCCGAGGAGAAATTCGAGATTTACAAAGACGTGGTGAACGGTGCGTACCGTTTCCACGACATGATGTTGCAGACTCTGCTCGATCTCGCCGGTCCCGACGCCACCGTCATCATCGTTTCCGACCACGGTTTTCATTCCGATCATCTTCGCCCCCGCGGCATTCCCATGGAGCCCGCCGGTCCCGCCGTGCAACACCGCCAGTTCGGCGTCGTCTGCATGAAGGGCGAACACATCAAGCAGGACGAGCGAATCTACGGCGCCACGCTTCTCGATGTTACGCCCACCATCCTCACTCTCTTCGGATTGCCCGTCGGCGAAGACATGGACGGCCGCGTCCTGGTGCAAGCCTTTGAAAATCCACCGCAGATTACTCGCATCCCCAGTTGGGAGAACGAGCCCGGCGAGTGTGGAATGCATCCCGCCGATCTGCGCATGGATCCCGCCGCGGCGCAGGCTGTTCTGCAGCAATTCGTGGCCCTCGGCTACATTCAGCCGCTCAGCGAGGATCAGGAAAAAGCCGTCGCCACCGCCGTACGCGAGCAGCAGTACAACCTGGCGCGCTCCTACATGGACTCGCGCCGCTACACCGAAGCCCTGACAATTTTCGACGAACTCACGCAGAAATGGCCCGACGAAGCACGCTTCATGCAGCATCTCGCGCAGTGCTATCTCGCCCTGGGAAAACGCGCGGAGGCGAAGGATCTTCTGCAGAGGTTATTAGTGCTGAAGCCGAAACCGCGGCCGCAGCCGAAGCCAGCGCCGGATCAAGAACCGCAGGCAGCCTTGGCCGGCCAAGCAGCGGAGCACGGAATTGCAGCGGAAGAACCGCTGCGTCATCCCGAAGCCCCCCGTTCTCTCGTGGTCGACCCCCTGCTTCAGCAGGGGGCGGCGCAGCCGGGGGGCGAGGGATCTCCCTCTCCACAAGCCGCGCCGGAAGCCGAACACTCTCCGGAGCCCGCCGCAGAAAACCCAGCAGAGCCCAAGCCGCGCCCCTGGGCCGACTTGCTCATGGGCATCATTCAATTCGAAGAAGGCGACATGGACGCCGCCCTCGCCTGCCTGCTCAAAGCCGAAAGCGCCGACCCTCACCTGCCCGATCTCCACCTGCGCATCGGCGAAACTTATCTCCGCCAAAAGCGCACCGACGACGCCGACCGCGCCTTTCAGCGCGCCCTCGAAATCGATGGCGACAGTCCCGAAGCGCATTTAGGATTGGCCGTCGTCCGCCTGCGCCAGCGCCGCAACGAAGAAGCCGCCGAACAAGCTCTGCTGGCCGTCGGCCTGCAGCATTTCCTTCCGCTCGGCCACTTCTATCTCGGAGTCGCCCTCGCCCGCCTCGGCCACCGCGACCGCTCCGCCCTCGCCTTCGAAACCTCGCTCAGCATGTTGCCCGGCCTAATCGCCGCCCACCGCTGGCTCGCCGCGCTTTACACGCATCCGAATGGAGATTTGGAGAAAGCCACCCGCCATCGGGAAATCTTCTTGCGCATGAGAAGGCAGCGGCAGACGCAGGTAAAAGCGTAAGGAAATAAAATTAAATAGATTCTTAGACCTCCAATTCGACCGTCGCTGCAACACAGGACACGCTGTGCGTCATCGAAACGTTAACGAAATGGCGGTATCGAAAAAAAGACTATACTTCGGGAAAGAGAAGAATTAAATTAAGTGTCCCCCTCAGGAGGTCCCCATGGCAGATAGGCAGCAGTTTACTCGGACAGTTGAGCCGGACCCAGAATTGACAAGAATACTGGAGGCTTCGCGTAACACTCCCGTAACCGAAGAAGAGTTGCACGCTCAGCGAATCAGTTTCGCATTTGGCAACGCTCCCAGGGCTTCGGAGAAACTCATAACCAAGGACAGCATTAGACTTGCATCTGAAAACATAAAGCTGCTGCGCTAGCGGCAGCTTTTTCCCAAATTTATGTCCGTCCGGGAAAAAGATGATGAGGCCCTGTTCATCAAAATCCAGGAGCAAAACCTTCTTCGGCAATATGACCTGTTATCAAACTGCATAGAGATCGGACTCAAGAAGGGCATCGAAGCCTTTGACAAATACACTCTGTGGGCATTGAACTACGCCGCAGTTTCCAACATCTGCCAATTCGGAGGGCGATACCGGGAAGAGCCAATCCGCGTAGGCAATCACATCCCTCCTCACTTTAAGAACGTCCCCAACGAAATGGATCGGTTTTTTTCCGTCATACACGAGAATTGGACGATTCATAACCATCCGACCACACTCGCCGCCTATGCATTGTGGAGGCTGAATTTCATACATCCCTTCATCGAGGGAAATGGAAGAACCGCTAGGGCCGCTTGCTATTACTTAATATGCATGAAGGCCGGCAAGCTGCTAGGCGGCAGGAAGACAGTGCCGGAGCGTATTCGAGAAAACAGAGATCCGTACTACGCCGGCCTTCATGCGGCCGACCTCGCCTGGGAGCAGGGCCAGTACGACGTAACCGCATTGACCGTATACCTCGAAGGGCTCCTCAAGGGTCAACTAACGGAAGCGCCCTGAAGGCCTTTGCCCTGACCCCAAGGCCTCGCCGGCTCGCCGCCCTCTACACCCACCCCGGCGGCGACCTGGAAAAAGCCACGCGGCATCGGGAGATTTTCTTGCGCATGAGAGGGCAGAGACAGAAGGGGTGAGAGCATAGTCGTGCTGCGGCCTGGATTACAATTGTTTCTTGCAAGCGGTGATGCTGCCGCACCTCGTCTCAGTTCGGCACCACGCTTCCTGTTTAAATATGTGCAAACGATTTACCTTGCGGGCTGTTCTCATTCTTTGGATGCTCCCCCATGTTGTATTTGCCGGTACCAGCCCCAATCCCGTTGTGACCGGGCACGGTCAACATTGTTTTAGCGAATGCCAACGGAATAGTAGTCCTAGCCGACAGCAACCAGACCGGAAAGCTTCCATCCGGCGAACCATTTACGAGCCCTCTACCAGGGCAGAAGCTCTTTCGCCTCGACGACCACACAGTCTGTGCCATCGCGGGTTTTGGCGCCGCATCTCTTCCCGGGTTTCCTGAATTTACGAGCAGCGCAGCAGGGGTCTTGGACAAATATACCGAGGAACTGCGACGCAATGGAGGAGATCATGGCTTTCGAGAGAAGCTTACAAGTCTGGCATTTCTCTTTGACATGCAACTGTCTGGTATCGGCAATCTGCAGCACCTTGAACGGGCGCAAGTTGGAGACTACGGCTTCGAATTAATTTTAGCCGGCTATGATCTCGATGGAACTCCAAAGCTCGGCAAACTCGTAATCGGGGCAAGCCTTTCTCCGAACGGCATTTTTTCGCCTGTCCTGAAACAAATGGTGCAGACATCCGTAGGCGGAGAACTTGCTTACGAAACGGCCGGGATCGGACGGTTCGCTGTAGAGAACATTTTGACCTATCCTGCTCAGCTGGCCGAGGAAACAGAAATTAAGAGATATGCGGATTCAAGAGCGCTGGATAAGGGCGACTCCCTTACTACAGCCGAGATGGATGCCTTGGCGCGAGCGCTTGCCCGCCACTCGGCTCTAGTCAATCGCCACTATGTCAATGGCAGAATGTGGTGGCCTGTTGGAGGGGCAAATCAGGTTGCGATTCTGAAAAATGGGATGATTGAGAAAATCGAGCAGCGCTCATTCGGTTTCGCGGAACGCAGACTAAATATGAAGCCCTTCGGCATGCTAATGGGTCTCACATTGAATAACGGCGGCAGGCCAGACATCATCTTGTCGATTGTACAACCGGGCATGATCGGACTTTATCTGAAGATGGGTTTTGTCGGATCCGTAGTTCTGGACCGCGGATATTTCTTTGAAGACGACTTTAAGAATGGAACGTTGTATTACTCCGGCGGCGTGCTCGCGTTCGACACAAGTAATAGAGTGACTAACTGCGTACTTAAGCTCGGCGCGCATGTCGACAGAACGTCTTCTGATGTTCAGAAATTGATAAGCGGATTCCCTTGGAGTGCAGTAGAGGACGGCCCGTTCCCATACCCCTTTCCATCCGACGCTCCCCGATAAGTGGCGAGTGGCCTATCCTTGCGCCTTTTAATAGGGTGGGCAATCGTTAAAGCCAGGAACGCTGGTTTTTGATTTCGACCCCACACCGACTGTGACATCTAACCTTGCCATCCACAGCCCCGACCGCCGATCATTATCGCGGGCGCAGTGCGGCCACCGATTTCGCAACGTGGCTGGCGCGAGCTAACCCCTTTGTTTCACGGATTTTGACCCCTAAGTCCTTTATCGGGCCAGATTTGCGGGTAATTTCGCGCTAACGCGATGATTCCAATCGCCCGGGTAGGGTAGGGGTATACCCCCAAATTCGGAGGTTGATCCTACTGGATCGCGCTGCCGACTTGCGAGAAGACGTTGCCGGCGTTGGAGCCGATCAGGCGGATGGTGCCTACAACGATGACGAGGATGACGGCCAGCATGACGGCATACTCCGCGATGTCCTCCCCTTGTTCATCGGCCCAAAGCTTGCTCAGAAAGTTGTTCATGATTCCCCTTGATTTATGCTGCGCCCGAGACAGCCGAGGCCCTCGTGAACGGCGTGGTGTCGGATTGCGTCTCGCTCAATCCCCACGGATCGCTTTCCTGCGCCACCATCTGCAGGCCGACTTGATACTCGCCATCCGCGCCGTCTTTGTGCTCGCCGTCTTTTTGTTCAACCAGCAATCTGGTCCACATCACGGTGAACTCGATGCGGCGTTTACGGAACAGGACGACCAGCGTATCGAGCGCTCTCAGTTCGCGGCGAATCGCACCCAGCCGCGCTCCGGTGGGCGTGAGGTCGAGTGTATGCGCCAACGCCTCAAACAGCGTGCCAGACGCTTCTTTTCCTCGCACCCGCACGGGCAGCACGCCCGGAATTCGAGTCTGCCTGCGCCTGCTTATTTTCTTCTTGGTGAGTCGCATCGGGATCTGGAAACAGTCTGAGGCAAGCGCGATCAAACTGGAATGGCCCCGATGAGGGAGGCACGAAGGTAACCAATCCAAGCCGGGAAGTAAGTCGAATTCTTTTCGCTACTGCACCGTTTCTTCTCGCTACTGCACCACCTGCACCACGCTGCCGGAGCTGCCGAGATAATTAGCGCTCCCCTGATACGTAGCTTTCAGGGTAAAGGAACCGGTCTGCGTGAAGGTGGTGTTCAGCACCGCGATTCCATTGCTTAATGTTGCGGTGCCCAGAGCTTTCTTACCGTTCGTGAATTGCACCTTATTCGTGGGGACGGGCAATCCAGCAGGAGCGGCTACCGTCGCCGTCAGAATCACGCTCTGATTCACTCCAGAAGGATTCGGAGATGAAGTAAGCGCGGTGGACGTCGCCGCCTTGGTAACCGTCTGCAGAAACGCAGGCGAGGTGCTGGCCGAGTGACTCGCATCGCCGCTATAAACGGCGGTGATCGAATCCGTTCCGGCGGAGAGTTGCGTCGGCGAGGTTGTATAGGCCGCGCTGCCGTTGCTTAAGGTCCCCGTCCCTAGAGTCCCCTTCCCACTCTTGAACGTCACTTTGCCGGTTGGAGTGCCCGCGTTGGAGGTCACCGCCGCGCTGAACGTCACGGCCGTTCCATAGGTCGATGGATTCTGCGACGACGAATTAATCGCTGTCGTCGTGGAAAAAAGATCTCCGATGGCAATGAAGTGCCCGGCGTTTTCGCCGTAGATGGTTCCATCCCCACCAATCGAGGTAGGCGTGTATCCGGCGCTGATAGCGCGTTCCAGAAAAATCTTCTGCACCGGAGTTCCGCCCTGCTGAATGGCGTACAGGTAGCCGTCTTCGTTGTCGGCATAGACCACACCGTTCATGTCCACCGCTGCGGCGTTGACGCACCACTCGTATCCGTCGGGATGCTGCTTGTTGATGGTGGCGTCCTGATACTGCCACTGCGGAATCAGATTCGAATCGAGCTGCGTAATGTAGTAAGGGCCCGGCGGCGCGGGCGGGCACCACGTCCGATTATTGCAATAGGATCCGCTGTTGTAGTGATTGTCTTTTAGGATGACGGAATACGTGCCGTTGTTGGGATAGATGGCCGGAGTTGTGTCCCACCCAAAGTTGTAGTTCGCCTGGTAGGTTCCGGCAGAATTAAACTTGAGCAGATGTCCGCGTCCGTAGTTGTAGGCATCGTTGACACCCAGCAAGATGCTGTTATCCGGGGCCACCATGGGCGAGGCTGATGCTTGATCCGAAATAATTCCCGCGCCTTCGATATTTTGCGTGGGATCCAGCCCGGTTGCGCCGTAGATACTGCAACCATCGGGCTGACCGTCGGGTGGCAAGAGTATGTTGCAGCCATCGTCCAGCAAGCCCGCCATTGATGTGGACCACTGCAGGCTTAGGTCGGCGGCATTCACTGCCAGCAGATACGCGGCGCGTCCGGTGAAATGCGCGCGGCTCACGGCGTACACGGTGGAGCCGTCGAGCGAAATCGCAGGCGCAACGTTCAGTCCGGGCCGCTGTGATCCGCAGGTGATATTCGGAGGCACCGCATTCGCACTCGGAGGCCAGGGCAACTGGCTTTGAGAAAAAACTCCCAGGCAGGTTGTCGGCGCATTGGGCAGCAACGACGTGTAGGTAACCGTGCTCGTGCTACCGCTCGCGGCCACCTTCACCAGCCATGCGTTCACCACATTGCTGTCCCACGGCCAGGCCAGCACGACTTGCATCGCGCTGTAATAAATATTTCCCTGATTGTCGGCGGTTAATCCGCCGGCCACAAACTTCGTTGGATCTTCCGTCGTGCCGAACGGATTGATCTGCTGCAACACCGCTCCAGTAGTTTGATCGAGCTGATAGATCGTTCCGCCGGCGCCGGGGACGTAAAGGTAGGCACCGGCGAGAGCGGGCTGAAACAGCGGCTCCCAGCCGCCGAGGGCGTAGTCGTTCGGCACGGGCGTCCAATCGGTTGCGAAATTCCATACAGGTACGAGTTGCCCGTTTTGCCATTGCAGATCGGTCTCGTTCCAAATTTCCGTGTTCCAATCATTCGGCCCGCAGGGAAAAGGCTGGCCCGATCCGGGAGGATTGCAGGGCACATACGTTCCGGTCTTGAACATCATGTAGATGTTGTTGCCATTCACCAAGGGGACTTGGTAGTGCATCAGCAGGCCACCGCCGGACTCGGCCATCTCCTGGGAGGTGAAGGGATCGAAAATCTGATCGGAAAGTTTTGCCTGCAGGGATTGGCCGGCAACCGCCAGGAATCCGGTGTGCTGCGGATTCTGTCCCCATTGCGGCCACGCCGCGGAATTCTGAGCGAAAGATGCGACGGAAAATATTCCTAATGCAAGCGCGAAACCCAGATAGAAAACGAATGCCTGCGACAATGCCGATTGATTGCTCCCTTTGCTCACTTGCCTGTACATAGGCCGTTTCCTTTGGTTGATCGGCGCCCCCGGCTTTAGCGGGGAGAGGCGGCGTCACGCATTGTTTCTCATCGCCACGCGGCGCGCAAGAGAAGAAAGTCTTCAGGAGGATCGCTTGCGCGACCGTTCAGTGCGCCGGCGCGGTGGCATTTGTTTCCGCGGCGGCGTGAACGAAGGCGGAGTGCATGGCGTTCAACAGCGGCTGGCCGGTGCCGTTGTAGTCCTGGGAAAGTTCCCACATGAAAACGCCGCCGAGGTGGCGCTTAGTCAGGGCATAGCTGACTTTTTCGGACGTCGAAGATGGATTGTCGTAGGTGATGAAGCCAAACATCGACGCGTTCGGATCGAGCAGATAAGGCGCGTCGGCGAGGTCGTCAAAATTTTCGGTCCACACACCGGTCTTGAGGAGCTGCTCGACTTGAGAGTAGATCACGGTGGGCGCGCCCTTGTTGCCGCAGAGTTCATCGTTCGCGCAGAACGACCAGAGGCCGTAGACATCGAAGGCGTAGCCGTAGAACGCGGTGCCGAGATTGATTTGCTCGGCAGGCACGGAGTAGGTCGTAAGGTATTCGCCGGCGGAGGTGTCGAGGCTGCCTTCCTGTCCGGGATCGAGCGGGCTGAGATACAGCGGCGAGTTGTGGCCGGCGTGGTTGGTCCAGGCGCCGTGGAAGTCATAGGTCATGACGTTGTAGAAATCGAGGAGCGGCGTCATGCCAGGAAAATCGTAGACTCCGTAACCGCCGGGAGAGGACGAAACTGCAGCGGAGAGCAGGTATTGGCCGGCCGGCATAAGATCGCGAACGGCGGCGATGAGCTGAGTGAAATTGTCGGCTTGCGACTGGCTGTAAGGAACTTCGTAGTCGAAGTCGACGCCGTCGTAACCGTTGGCGATGGCGAAGTTGGCGATGTTCTGCGCGAACGTGGCGCGGAGAGTGGGGTCGGCGTCGATGACGACGAACAGGTAGGCGGGACCGCTGATGCACACTTCCACTTTCACCCCAGCCGCGTGAGCGCGCGCGATGAGGTTGGGCTCGAGGAAAACGGCGGGCACGGCGAGAGAACCGTCCGCTTTATTTGATGGCCCGATGTTCGAGTGCACGATGTGCGTGAGTTGATGGTAAGGGATGGTGGAAGCGTCATAGGGCGGAATGTTGTATTTGTCGGTGAACTCGTAGTAGGCGAGCAGGCGCGGGCTCGCGGCGTGGAGCACGGGGGCGAGCGTGAAAGCCGAGATCAGTGCGGCGAGGGTGGCCTTCAGGGTTAGGGTCATGGGGGCAGCCTGTGGATTGCAAGTTTAGGACTGCGGCGAGACCTGGTCAAGGTCAAAGGCAGCGGACAGGAGTGTCCGCGCCACACAAGTCCACTAGTGTATAAAAGATAAAGTTATGTCGCAGGCAGCGCCAGCTATTACGCGGAGCCCGGCGGATGTGGTCCGGATGACGCCGGTTTCGCAGGCGGCCAACGGGGTGTGCTACGCCGTGGCGGGCGAGACCTCCATTAGCTCGTTTGATCTGGAGCGGATGATTGCGGCGGTGCCGACCAAGGCCGCAGGGGCGCTGAAGCGCAAGGCTTATTATTTTGTGCCTCTGACCATCACGCAGGGGGAAGAGATTCTGATTGCGGACCGCTATGATGTGGCGCTCAGCGACAACGCGGTGTGCCATCGCAATCTGAACCTGGGCGATTCGCAGTGCGTGTTTATCTCCACGCGGCTGATGGATGACAAGTTTTCCGTGGCCTTCGAGTTCTATATCAACGTGGGGCATGCGCTGGTGGAAGCGGCCGGGGTTTCCGAGGAGTTCAGCGAGTTGGCGTGGAAGCAGGTGGAGGCGGGGACGCGCGGCGAAACGTCGCTGGATGCATGGGAGGCGCGCAAGCTGGCATTGGCGGGCGGGCCGGACGCGGAGCGCTTCAAGAACGAGTATTTCGAAGCCACGTTCTCCGATACGATTTCGATTTATCTGCTGTCTCTTTATTTAGACGTGGATTACTACGATCTGCGGGAGCGGGATTATCCGCTGCTCGCGCCCTCCGCGCTGGCGGAGCGATTGAGGAAAGTGGCGGCGCTTTTTCCGGCGAATGCGGGGTATGAGTTTGCGGTGCTGTACAAGCGGCGCGGCTGAAATTTCTTCTGCTACGGATTCACGCGGATTTCTTGTTTAAACACTCTTCTTCAAGCATCCCCAGAGATTTTAAGCCGGGGGATGACCCCGGATTCCGATAATGCTGCCGGCAGTTGTCGGACAAGAGTGTCCGACCCACACGTAAACCTCTACTTACTTCCAATCAGAAAATTTACTGTGCTGGGTTGATTGGGGCTCACCGTGACGGATCGTTCCCAGGTTTTCGGCTCGGTGAAGATGGGGCGCTGCACGGTGCGCTCGGTCAAGACGTCGTAGGCCTGCTCCTTGCCGGCCAGTCCCCAGCCTTCATGCCAGGCTACGATTTGATAGGTGCCGGGCGGCACGCCGGTGAATTCGAAGCGTCCGCTTTCCTCGGTGACGGCGTAGTAAGGATGCGAGACCACCATCATTTCGGCGTTCATCCAGACGTGGCCGCCATTGCAGCGCAGATTGACCAGGCCGGGCGTGACCATGGTGCGCGTGTTGATCTGATTGGTGAAGGGGAACGGCAGATTGAAGCTGGCCGCGCCGTCCATGTGGATGGTGTGCAGAGTGGCATCGGAGCTTTGCATCTGCAACTCGGCGTTTTGCGGCACAAGAAGAATGTGCGGAATGTAGTGACAGTGCCTCTGGTCCAGGTGACGGCGCTGCTCGGGCAACTCCATCGCCTTGCCGGCCGAGATATTCTTTAAATAGACGACGGTGTTGGCGACGCCGCCTTCGGGACCGACGATCAGGCGTTCGAGGCTGACTTTCTTGTTGCCGTCCGGGTCGCAGATTTGCGGGTCCTTGGTGACGGGAAAATCCAGTTGGTGCGGCACTGGCCCCGTCCATTTAATGGTGCCGGAGATGGTACCACTATCGGCGACGGAGATTACTTTATAGCCGCCTTGAGCCGCGGCAAAGGTTGTGAGGACAAGGGGGAAAACCAGCAACCGACAACGATCAATTAAACTGCGCATAACAAAAACCCCCTGATAGCCCACCGCCCGTTACACGCGACTCTCTAACGGTTCGTCGTGGAACGTGGGCTTAAATTTGGGTCGAACTTACTTGGTCGATCTTGCTTGGTCAATCTTGCTTTTTCGAGGGCAACGACTTGCACTGGCTTGCGAGACAGTGCGCAACGGGCCGCCGAGACGGAGGTTCGTTGGTGTTGCTCTTATCCCAAGCGGGAGGACCGCGTTGAGGCGGTTCGTGTGATTGGGATCACAGAATTAAGGTGCGCTAATGTGCTTGCGGTGTCGAGATTACCAAAGAGGGAGGACTACCGGAGCACATCCATTTCAAGGAATCGCAGGTCCCGAATGGATGAGGTCTGCCATGCCATGTCAGATGGCTTACAATCTTGCTTCCATGACGGTACTGGTTCGATCGTTCGCGAAAATTAATCTTGGGCTGCGCATTGGCGCGGTGCGGGAGGATGGCTTTCACGAACTGCTTACGGTCTATCAGACGATTGGGCTGCACGACGTGATTCACGTGAGCTTGAGCCGCGGGAGCGGGATTGAGATTCATTGCGACGACCCGAGGGTTCCGCGGGATGAATCGAATACTTGCCATCTCGTTGTCGAGAAAGCGATGCGGGCGCTGAAGGGCAAGGGCCGAGTTGTCATCGAGATTGAGAAGCGGTTACCAGTGCAGGGCGGGATGGGCGGAGCCTCATCGAACGCGGTAGCTACGCTGCTGGGGCTGGAGCGGGTGATGAAGAAAACTTTGCCGGCGGAGGAGCGGCTGCGGATTGCGGCGGAAGTGGGCTCTGACTTGCCGTTATTTCTGGTAGGCGGGACGGTGCTGGGCTTGGGGCGCGGGGAGCAGGTGTATCCGCTGGAGGATTTGCCGGCGATGGCGTGCGTGGTGGTGACGCCCGAGGTGGGGGTGTCGACGCCGAAGGCGTTTGCGGAATGGGATCGAAAATTGACGCTACCCGGATCATCCGATAGAATGGTTGAGCTTGGCCGTGGGCTTTCTGCGTGGCTGAGCGAGAGTTACTCCGGTGCTCCTTTTAGAAGGGGCCGGGCCGAGAATCCGCTTCTCGAGCTTGTCCGGGCCGGGATCAAGAACGACTTTGAACAGGTCGTCTTTCCTGAGTATCCCGAGCTGAGTGAAGGTAAGTGTGCGTTGGAGCGCGCGGGCGCGAAGTATGCGTCGTTGTCGGGCTCCGGGTCCACGTTGTACGGGCTATTCGCCTCGCAGGGGGCGGCGCGCGCGGCGGTGACCAAACTCCGCAGACAGGGGTGGACGGCGCAGGCGACGGTTACGCTGACGCGGCGGAAGTACTGGCAAAAGATTCTTGTTTCCAGTTTCTAGTTTCTGGTTGTTTAATAGGGCTATCACTCTTTCACCCGAAGCCGGTGTTCAGTTTTCGAAGATCTGAAACTGGAAACCGGAAACTTGAAACAGCGGTACTGGGCCGTCGACTAATGGTAGGTCAAGTGCCTTTGGAGCACTTTGTCTAGGTTCGAATCCTAGCGGCCCAGCCAAGAAAACAGTTCTCAGTTGCCAGTTCTCAGTTCTCAGTGAACTGGCTGAGCCCCAAAGACTGAGAACCGAGAACTGAGAACCAACTATGGCCACTTTGGTGACGCCGACGGAAGCGGAAAAGACGGAGAAAGCCGAGAAGCAGGCTCCCCCCATGCCCGAGGAGAAACCGGAACGCAAGCCGCGGGCGCGGGTGGACGAGAAGTTCAAAATTTTCAGCGGCACGGCGAACGAGCCCCTCGCCGATGAAGTTTGCAATTTTCTTGGCATGCCGCGTGGCCAGGCAATGGTGAAGCGTTTTGCGGACGGCGAGGTCTACGTCCAGATTCAGGAGAATGTGCGCGGCTGCGACGTGTTTGTGATGCAGCCGACTTGCCGGCCGGTGGATGAGCACTTGATGGAGTTGTTGCTGATGATTGACGCGTTCAAGCGCGCGTCGGCGAGGCGCATCACGGCGGTGATGCCTTACTTCGGGTATGCACGCCAGGATCGCAAGGATAGGCCACGAGTGCCGATCTCGGCCAAGCTGGTGGCGGATCTGCTCACTACGGCAGGCGCTCACCGGGCCTTGATCGTTGACCCGCACACGCCGCAGATACAAGGGTTTTTCAACATCCCGGTGGATCATCTGTTCGCTTCTCCGGTGCTGGTAGACCATTTCAAGAAGCTGAACTTGCCGAATCTAACGGTGGTTTCGCCCGATGCGGGCGGGGTGGAGCGGGCGCGGTTTTTCGCCAAGAAAGTCGATGCAGCGCTGGCTATTGTTGACAAACGCCGGGTGGAGATGAACGTGGCCGAGGTGATGCATGTGATCGGCGACGTCAAGGGACGCTCTTGTTTGATCATTGACGATCTGATCGATACTGCCGGTACCACGGTGAAGACGGCGGCGGCGCTGCTGCAAAATGGAGCGACCTCGGTTTATGCGTGCGCCTCGCATGCGGTGCTCTCCGATCCGGCGGTGGAAAACATTCACAACTCCGCCATCGAGCACGTTGTGGTGACGAACACTATCCCGCTGACGGCGGAAGCAAGAAGCGAGTCCAAGATTATGGTGCTTTCCATCGCCGGATTGATTGGACGGGCGATTCAGTCCATTCACGAAGAGACTTCAGTCAGCAAATTATTCATGTAAGGCAGGAACCGAAATTATGGCAACAACATTGGAACAAAACATTTTGGAAGCGAATCCGCGGGACGCTGGCACCAAGAATCAGGCCCGGCGGGTGCGCCGCGAAGGCAAGATTCCCGCGGTAGTTTATGGCGCGGGCAAGGACGCAATGTCGGTGAGCGTGGACCCGCGGCATGTGCTGCGCATCCTGCGCTCGGAAAGCGGCCACAACACCATTTTCGATCTGGCCGTCAGTGGCGGCGAGAATACCCAGGCCGAGACTGCCAAAGCGATGATCGTGGATTGGCAATATGAACCCATCAAGGGTCATCTACTGCACATCGACCTCAAGCGCATCGCCATGGATAAGGCATTGCGCGTGAGTGTGCCGATCATGCTTCAAGGCATGGCGGCCGGGGTGAAGACCGAAGGCGGGATTCTTGAACAGATGCTGCGCGAAGTGGAAATCGCGTGCTTGCCGGGCGATATTCCCAGCCACATCGATGTCGATATCAGCCATCTCACATTCGGCAAAGTGCTGCGCGTATCGGATTTGCCGCACAGCGAAAAACTGAAATTCCTTACGGACGCGAACCAGCCGGTGGCTCACGTGACCAGCGTGAAGGAAGAGGTTGTGGCTGCGCCGGAAGCGGTGGCGGCGGAAGCGGGAGCTGCGCCGGCCGAGCCCGAAGTCATCAAGAAGGGCAAGGCGGAAACCGAAGAAGAGGGCGAGGCTGCTGCCGAGAAGCCGGAAAAGGGCGAGAAGAAAGCCGAGAAAAAGGAGAAGAAGTAACTCCGTGGCGAGAGAAGCCGAGCTGCGCTCGGCTGGACCCTTCGAAGCTCAGGGCAGGCAGCCGAGGGCGGCTGTCCCCACATGGGTCGTGCCTGGGCCGGCTGTCCCCGCGTGGTTTGGGATGGTGGCGTGAAACTGATCGTCGGTCTTGGCAATCCTGGTGACGAGTATCGGTTGACGCCGCATAACCTGGGTTTTCTGGTGGTGGATCGCATCGCCGGCAACTTGGGCGTTGAGGTTCGAAACCGGCAGTGCCGGGCGCTTACCGCGCGGGCAGTGATTGGCGGCGAGAACGTGCTGCTGGCCAAGCCTGAGACCTACATGAATCTCAGTGGCCTGTCGGTGCGGGAGTTGGTAGCGGAGTACGAGGTGCAACCTGAATCGGAATTGATTGTGATTCAGGACGAACTGGATTTTCCGCTGGGCACGTTGCGGATTCATACGCGGCGGAGTTCGGCGGGACATAACGGGATCGAGTCGATCATTGGAGCGTTGGGCACGCAGGATTTTTTGCGTATCCGGATCGGCGTAGCCCCGGAGCGGAAGGTGGAGGATGGCGAGCGATACCTGCTGGCGCCGCTTCGCAAGGCGGATCTCGCGGTCGTAGATGGAATGCTCGATACCGCCGAGGAGGCGGTGAAGGTGATTTTGAAGGAAGGTCCGGCGGCGGCGATGAACCGCTTCAACCGCAAAGAGAAAGAGCCGGAAGAGAAAGATTAGCCACGGATTTGCACGGATGCTCACGGATCAAGATGTCTGATAGTTTTCTGGTTTATCCGTGGCAATCGGTGAAGATCAGTGGCAAAGATTTGGAGACAGCAAATGAATCGTACGTATGAGTTGATGTTTATTGTCCGGCCAGATATGGCGGACGAAGATCTGGAAAAACTGGTTTCGCACTTGGAGACCACTGTGACTTCCGCCGCAGGGACGGTGAAAGCCGTGGACCGCATGGGCAAGCGCCGTCTGGCTTATACCGTGCGCAAATTCCGCGAAGGTATCTACATCTTGATGACGATCGAAGGCACGGGCACGGTGATCCACGAACTGGAGCGCCGGCTGCGCGTGACGGAGCAGGTGATCAAGTTCCTTACCGTGCGCATCGACCTGGAGCAGAAGCGCCTGGATAAGATCAAGGCGCTTCGCGACTCGCGCAAGAAGGCCAGCGCACAACCTGCGGCTGTTGCGGAGGAAGCGCCTGCAGCGGCCGAACCGCCGACAGCGGATGTGCCAGCGGCAACGGTTTAAGAGCAGTTCTCAGTTCCCGGTTCTCAGTTCTCAGAAAAACCGGCCGAAATGAGTTTCACCAAAGATCATGAAGGAGCGTTATGACTGAAGAGACGAAAGCACCAGCTTCCACCGAGCGGCCGTCGCGGCCTTTTGGGGAGCGTTCCGGCGGAGGAGACCGTCCGCGATTCGGCGGCGGTGGTGGTGGTGGCCGTTCCGGGCCCGGCGGTCCGCCGCGTGAAGGTGGACGCAAGTTTTTCCGGCGCAAGAAAGTTTGCAAGTTCTGCACGGAAAAGATCGCCGACATCAATTACAAGGACTATCGGCTGCTCGGCCAGTTCGTGGCGGAAAGCGGCAAGATTGTGCCCCGGCGTTTGACCGGCGTTTGTTCGCCGCACCAACATCGGCTGGCTTCGGCCATCAAGCAAGCCCGCAACATCGCCCTGCTGCCGTTTGCCGGCCGGGCATCGTAGAAAAGCAGCTTCTAGCTCCTAGCTCCTAGCCTCTAGCTAAACCGGAGGCGCGGGACGCGTTGGTTAGCTGGAAGCTAGCAGCTAGAAGCTAGGAGCTATCATGGAAGTCATTCTCAAAGAAGATGTGAACAAACTGGGCGCGCGCGGCGACGTGGTGAAGGTTGCCGAAGGATACGGGCGCAACTTTCTTTTGCCGCGCAAGCTGGCAATTCAGGCCACGGCCGGCAACAAGGCCGTCATCGTGCAGATGAAGGCTGCCTCGGTGCGCCGCTCCGCCAAGGAGAAGTCGCAGGCCGAGGAACTGGCCAAACAGTTTGAGGGCGTATCGGTGTCGTTCCAGAAGCGGGCGGGCGAACATGATCAGTTGTTCGGCTCGGTCACTTCGGGTGACATCGCCGAAGCCATTGTGAAAAAAGGAATAACCCTGGACCGGAAGCAGATCCAGCTCCACGAGCCGCTGAAGACCCTGGGCGAGTTCACCGTCCCGGTGAAGCTGCACAAGGACGTGACCGCACACTTGAAGGTGGTCATCGAGAAGGAAGCGGTCGCGGAGTAAGGACGTGCAGCCCGTTTCTGAAGTTACGTTCTGGCTGCTGGAGTTCTGACGGTCGTGCCTTGACCGCGTCGACCAGCAGCCAGCCCTCTATCGCGCTTTCCCTTCGATTCCAGGAGAACGCCGTTGATCACGCCGCTCTATCTTTTGGCGGACAGCCAGCTGCTTTTTTCGCGGGCTGGCGATAACGGCTTTACCAGCCGAATTCGGGCGAATCTGCCCTCCAGCGCTCCCAAGGCGGCGTACATCGGAGCGTCCAACCATGACCGCGCGGAGTTTTATGGTTTGTTCGTTGCCGCCATGGAGTTGATGGGAGTATCCAATTGTCGCATGGTGCCGAGTCAGCCTGCGGAAGAAGACCGGCTCTTCCTGGATGAGGCCGACCTGGTTTTGCTGGCTGGGGGTGATGTCGAGCACGGCTGGCAGGTGTTCGAGCGAAACGGGTTGAAAGATCTGATCTTGAGGAAGCGCTGCGACGGTGGCACCCTGATAGGAATTTCGGCGGGAGCAGTCCAACTGGGCCTGGGCGCGCTCACCGATGCCCCGCAGCCGAAGAAATTCAGCCTGTTCGGCTTTGCGCCGTTCTATGTGGGCGCGCACGAAGAGAACGACGAATGGTGGAACCTGCGCGCGCTGGTGAACCTTTCCCTAGTCGGAGTTCGCGGAATCGGGATTCCGATGGGCGGAGGCGCGATTTACTGGCCGGACGGAACGCTGGAGCCGGTTCGACGGCCTCTGACCGAGTTTCTGAAAGAAGATGACCGGGTTGTGGAACGGATGCTGATTCCATTAGAGCCAGGCGCTGAGTAAAGATCGTTCAGCAAAGATCATTCAATAAAGATCATTGGCACGTCATCGTCATTCTAAGCAGAGCGCCATTGGTCCATCCGGTGCCGTCGGTTGGCAAGTGGGTGTAGTAGACGTAATAAGTCTTGCCTAGCGTGTGCGGATCTTCACCGAGGCCTACCGCAGTGGGATACGCCGCAATCGGGCCGAAAGTGCCGAGCAAGACGGGAATGGTCCAGTTGAGGCCGTCGGTGGATTCGGCGTAGGCGAAGTTCGTGTCGTCGGAAATAATCATCCCATAGCGCTGCAACCAGCTGTTGTAGTGGATATCGAGATAGCCCGAGAATGGGGCGGGCGGAATTAGGTCGGTGGAGGCTCCGCTGATCGCGGGCTGGAGGATCCAGCTGCCTTGATAAAACTTCTGGAAAGCGATGGAGTGCCTGGGGGACGATCCGAAGGCAACGTCGAGTACGTCGGCAGCCAGTGCCCGTGCGACCGAGACATTCGTGCTGGTCGAAACGCCTTGCGCATTCGTTGTGTTGAGCGTGCCGTTGGCGATCCAATCGGGGAAATACAAATAAAAATATTTGCCATCGGGTGAGAGGACGAGCGGGCCATCGCCAATTTCAAACCCTTGGAGTCCGACTGCGTAGGCCTGGTTGAGGCGGATGATTTCGCCGAGGTCGGTCCAGTGCAGGCCGTTATCTGAGGAAGCGGTCAGGCCCAGAGCTGCGTAGAGGGCGTCGTTCGGCAGCTCTGCATGATAAGTCGCCAGCAAGTTACCAGCTCCAGTCATTCCTTCAGGAACCTGATAGACCGGGCCTCCGCCCACGTAGCCGTAGCTGGGGTAGATGGGATTCACGGAAGGATTGGGATTCGGAGAAACGCTAACGTCCTCGGGATTGCCCGTGCCGAGAGGGTTATCGAGCGTTCCCACCGTGGTGGTAAACGATCCGGACTTGTTGTTGCCGATCCAGTGGCCTTGCCACATCTGGCGGTAGTGCGCTCCGCCGTCGCTGCCGAAGAACTCGTAACCGTTGGCTGTCTTGATAACACCGAGAGGCGTGTCGGGCCAGTCGAACGTGTCCGTGAGCGGCGGCTGGGCTTTCGCGCCTGCCGCGAGACGCTGCGCGGGGGAGGCGACGACGATGGGTGGAGTTAGCGAGGGATTGCAGAGGCGCGTGAGAGCCTGGGCTTCGCTGAGCGCGGAGGAGAGCTGAAAAAGAAGGTGGCTAGTAGGGCGACTGAGAAGAGCGGAGTGCGGAAGGGCATGAGAAACCTCGGAATGGAACGGAAGATGATCTGTCTTCGGTCTACATCGGTTAGGAACACTGGAATTTGAGGAATGTCGCGGGGGCGTTCGACAGCCGGCTGGAGTCGCATCGGTGCCGTAGGCACCTCGGAAAATAGCCCGCCAGTTCACTGGCGGAAATTCGTTTTGCAGGGCCAGCCGCGTCCCGTAGGGGCGCTTGAAAGTTCATCCTAGTTTTTCAGCCGTGCCTACAGCACGGGCCCCGCCACTGAAGTGGCGGGCTACTGTCAGGCGTCCCTCCTGGACGCGCTGTCGAGCTTCGCTCGACTGGACAGCCGGGGCGGCTGTCCCCACAAGTGTCTATCCAAGCTGTTGAGCCTCAAGCAGAAATCTCCATTTCCAGCCTATAATTTCTGCTCACGGTTCCACTGACTGAGCGTCTATTCCTATGCAAGCCCGGGTACGGCATCGATCCGGGCCAATAAGGATAAGACAAAACATGCCGGCCGATGTTTTAGCAGTAACACTTGCGGTTGGTACACGGGCCCACTCGAGAGCAGAGAGCGACAGGGTGGAGAAAGTCAGCGGTATCCAAGACCCCACGCGGGGCCGCATGGCTGGGCAAGAACGCCGCATCGACGATACGATCCTCATCCGCGAGGCGCAACGCGGCAACCGCGGCGCCTTCGAGGAACTGGTGCGTCACTACGATCAGGCGGTCTTGCGGCTGGCGCTGCACCTCACCGGCACCGAGCACGACGCGCAGGATGTGTATCAGGACGCCTTCCTCAAGGCCTACAAGAACATCGGAAGCTTTCGCTTCGAGTGCTCGTTTTACACGTGGATTTATCGCATCGTGACCAATCTTTGCCTGGATCACCTGCGCAAGAAGACGGTGCGCAAGGAAGATGCGCCAGTTGCGACGGACGCGTCCGGCGGGGAGTACAACCTGCTCGATCAGGTGCCCGACGGGCGTGCCGGCGCGAATCCGGAGCGCGATTTGATGCGGCGGCAGTTGGGGGCGCGGATTTCGGGAGCGCTGGAAAAATTAACTCCACGCGAGCGCATGGTATTTGAGCTGAAGCATTACCACGGATTGAAGCTGCGCACCGTGGGCGAGATTTTGCATACCACGGAAGAGACCGCCAAGAATACGCTCTTCCGGGCTACGCAGAAGTTGCGTGGGCAGTTGGCGGATATGAGGTGAGGAAAAGGTTTCAAAAGTTTCGAAGTTTCAAGGTTTCAAAGACCTTGGAACTTTTGAAACCTTAGAAACCTTGAAACGGGGTTGCTATGAAGTGCGAATGGGTTAGAGAGAATATAACGATGCAGGTTTATGGCGAACTGGCCGATGATGCTCGTCATGAACTGGAGCAGCATGTGGCGCGCTGCGCCGACTGCGCCGCCGAACTGAAGGCGGAGCAGGAGTTCCACGATCTGCTGTCGCGGGAACGCGCGGCGGAGCCCACGCCCAACCTGGTCGCGGCTTCGCGCATGCGGCTGCAGGAAGCGCTGGAGACGGCCGAGCAGGGCGGATTCTGGCGGCGGTTGGCGTTCGATCCAGCGAACTGGCTGCGGCAGGTTCGGTTCTCGCCCGCGCTGGCGTCCGCCATTTTAATTCTTGGCTTTGCCGGGGGAGTGGGAACGTCCTACAAGGTATTCGTTCATCAGCCGCCGAATGCAGCCACTGGCACGGCTCCCGCTCCGGCCGAGGCTTCGATTACCGGCATCCAGTCCATTACGCAGGAGCCGGGAACCAATCAGATCGACATCAAGTACAACACGGTTTCGACGCTGGAGACGCAGGGATCGATGAATGACCAGCGCATTCAGCAACTGCTGCTGTTTGCCGCCCGCAATAACTACAATTCCGGCGTGCGCATGGACTCCGTGGATCTGTTGACGCAGAAGCCGGACGTTTCGCAGGTCCGCGAGGCGTTGGTCTACGCCTTGCGCTATGACACGAATCCCGGAGTGCGGCTGAAGGCGCTGGATGGTCTGGGCGGTTTTGTGAAGGATGATGTGCGCGTCCGCGACGTGGTGCTGGAGGCGTTGGTGAACGACTCGAACCCGGGCGTGCGGACCGAAGCTCTGCGGCTGATCGAGCCGGCGAAGGCCGACGGCAGCGTGCGCGGCGTGCTGATGACGCTGGCGGCCAAGGATCAAAGCCAGTACATCAAGTCGCAAGCCCGCACCATGCTGGCGCAGTTGCCGGAGATTGATTGAGGAAGATTGCAGTTGGAGCGTTCGAACAGAAATCGGGGGAAATCATTTTGAAACGTTCGCCACAATTCGTCGGCCTGTTGGGCGTGCTGGCCATGCTTGCGCCCCTGGCGCTGGCGCAGGAGACACAGATATCCCGCGAAGGCGGAGCCTGGAGCCAGGTAGTCACCGGATCGCTTGCCGGAGTCAAGAACCTTAGAGTGAAGCTGGACATGGGTTCGGTGGTGGTTCGTGGCGCAAAGCAACCGGGGATCGACTACACCCTTCACATGCATTCTCACAGCTCCTCCGAAGAAGAGGCGCGACGCCAGTTCCAAGCCTACAAAGTCAGTGCTTATGTGAAAGGAGACACCGCGTGGGTGGTGGGGGAGTGGCAGGGTAACCATAGCTTTCATGTGGGTTCGGCGCGACTGACGATTGATACGGGCTCGCAGCGCAAGTTCTCGGGCGAGTTTGTGGTTAACATTCCGCGCGAAACCGAGCTGGTAAAGATCGAGACCGGGGGGGGCAACATTGACACCACCGGAGTGGCAGGCCGGGTGGAGGCGGAGAGCGGCGGCGGCAGTATGCACCTGGATGACATTGGGGGAGGAGCCCGCGCAGAGACGGGCGGCGGATCGATCGACGTGGGAACGATCAACGGAGATATTGGGTTGCACACCGGTGGCGGCTCCATCGAGGTGCATCATGCCAATGGGAAGATCACTGCGGAAACCGGCGGCGGCAGCGTCGAGATTATTTCCGCTGCTCAGGGTGCGAGCATTGAAACGGGTGGCGGAAGGATTGAGGTCCGTCAGTGCACCGGCAAAGTGAAGGCGCAAACAGGCGGCGGCAACATCGACCTGGGAGACATTGCCGGACCAGCCGATATTCAGACTGGCGGGGGCAGCGTTCACCTCGCCTCTGCCGCAGGGCGCGTCGAGGCTCACACGGGCGGCGGTGGAATCGAGCTCTATGGAGTTCCGTCGGCGCGGGTTGAGACCGGGGCCGGCGGCATCGTCGTGAAGTTTGTAAAAACCGGCGCTCCACCTAGCGATTCCAGGCTCGAAACCTCGGCGGGAGATATTACCGTTTATATCGCGCCGGACGTCGCGCTCTCGGTTCGCGCCAGCGTCGACTTGGGCAATGGTCATCACATCACTTCCGACTTCCCGGACATCCACATTGCCAGCGAAGGCGATCAGTGGGGACCGAGGACGCTCAACGCGGAGGGTAAGCTGAACGGAGGCGGTCCCGTCCTCAAGGTGCGGACGACTACCGGCGATATCTGTTTCAAGCGGGCGAATCAGTAGACGGTGTGCTTTGGCAAAGAAGCGCAGTGCATAAGTATTCAGGAGGTTGGTCATGCGCAAACAGATTTTGACGACGATCGCGGTGCTGCCACTGCTGCTCAACCTGTCGCACGCCGCACAAAAGTGGACGATGGAATCCTCGCCGCCCTTGGGCATTCCCAGCGAAGATTCCGGCAGCAGCGCGTATCTGGGCGTCGACATCGCGGATATTACTTCCGACCGCCTGGGCGCGCTGAAGCTGAAGGAAGAAAAAGGCGTGGAAGTGACGATGGTGGACCAGGACGCTCCCGCGGGCAAAGCCGGCATTAAGGAGCACGACGTCATTTTGACCCTGAACGATTCGGCCATCGAAAGCAAAACCCAGTTGCATAGGATGATCCGCGAAACTCCGCCGGGACGCGTGGTGACGCTGGGATTGAGCCGCGATGGACAACCCATGACCATCAAGGTGCAGCTGGCCGATCGGGGCAAGGAATGGCCCATGGAGAAGGGCTTCCATGTCCAAATTCCGCCCATCCCCAACATTCCACCGGTCCCGAATCTTCCGCCCATGCCGGATTTCGAGGTTCCCAACATGGGCGTCGTTTACGTGCATTCGTCGCTGCGCAGCGGACTGATGGTGGAGAATCTCACGCCCCAGCTGGGCGAGTTTTTTGGCGCCAAGAACGGAAATGGAGTGCTGGTGCGGTCGGTGGAAAAAGGCAGCCGCGCCGATAAAGCCGGCCTGCGCGCCGGCGACGTGATCACTCGCGTAGGAGATCAGCCAGTTCACGACACCAGCGACTTCACTCATGCCTTGCGCGACCGCAGCGCCGGATCCGTGAGCGTGGGCGTGATCCGCGACAAGAAAGAACAGACGCTCACCCTAACTTTGCCCGCACGCAAGGAATCCGGCGAGCTCATCGAGGAGAGCATTGAAGTGCCCGAACTGGATGCGGAGACTCGGACGGAGTTGAGCGAAGTGCAAAACGAAATCGCGAAGCTTCGTCCGGAGATGGAACTGGCCCGGGAAGAGACCCGCAAAGCCTCGGCGGAAATCCGCAAGTCTCTCTGCTCGCAGCAAAAACAAATGAAGGATCAAGCGGAGGAAATTAGACGGGAATTCACCCCCAAAGTTCGAGAGGAACTCGAAAAGAGTCGCCAGAAACTGCAGCAGGAGATGGAACGCCTTCGACAGCAGATGCAGGGAAACTGGCTCGACATCTAGCTGGCAAAATGGCGGCTCGGTACGTCGTGAGGCGCGCCTAAGAAGTTGCCGCTTGCCGGCGCGCCGGTGAGGCTAGGCGGACTTTATTACGTCCCGCCTGCTTGGCCGAGTATAGGGCGCTATCCGCGGCCCTTACCAGCCCATCGCGGCTGGTACCGTGTTGGGGAAAAGTTGCGGCTCCAGCGCTGATGGTGACGGTCCGGGGTACGCCGGGGAACTGCCAGCCTTCCACCATCTTGCGCAGTTTTTCCGCTACGACCATGGCTTGTTCCGGGTTGACCTGAGTCAACAGGATGCCGAATTCCTCGCCGCCGTAGCGGCAAACCACGTCAACCTTGCGCAGTTGCTGGTGAAACAGAGAAGAAACCTGGCGCAGCACCTCATCGCCCAGCACGTGTCCGAACTCGTCATTGAGCCGCTTGAACTCGTCAATGTCAGCCATGATGACGGCCATACCCGTTCCGTAACGCCGGGCACGTTCAATCTCTTCCATGATGCGCAGTTCGAAAAATCGGCGATTGAAAATGCCGGTGAGGCCGTCCAGATAGGCAAGCTGTTTAACCCGGTCAACGTAGTGGGCATTCTGAATGGCCGTGGCGCAAATGTCGGCCACCGATTCGAGGGACTGCTGGTCGCCATCGCTGAAGGCATCGGTTCTAGAGCTGTCCAATGCCAGCACTCCCAGCGTCTGGCCGAACGAAACCAGAGGAATGCACAGGCGCGACGCCGATTCCGCAAAAAACCTGCCCGCGGGAGTCTCGCAGAGATCTCTTTCCATCGACGTGCAGCTCTCGGCAAGAATGCTCGCCCAGGGTTCCATCGTCGCCGCGAAGCGCCCACCTTCCGGAATGCACGGCGTGAGCGTTCCGTGATGCGCCCGCAGCACCAGATCGTGATCTTCGCGCAGGAAAAGCGAGACATGCGATACGCCAAAGGCGTCCTGAATCAGCTGGCAAACTCTACCCAGCAAATCTTCCAGATCCAAAACCGCGGTCGTTTGTTGAGCAATCGCATTGATCGCCTGCAATTGGCGCGCGCGTTGCTGCTCCAGCGAGTAGAGGCGCGCGTTCTGCAAGGCTATCGACGCCTGAGTGGAGAACAGCGTCAGCAGATCGATCGTCTCGGAGTCGAAGTGGTCCACGCGATCGCTCTGGCAATCGAGCACGCCCACCACTTCGTCGCGCACCATCAAAGGGACGGCAAGTTCGGAGCGCGTCGATTTAGCGGAACAGAAATAGCGCGGGTCTTTGCTGACGTCGGGCGCGTACACGGGCTGCTTCTTAAGCGCCGCGGCTCCCGTGATTCCCTGGCCCAGAGATAGCCGATGCTTATCCTGGCCTTCGTCCCAGCCAATCTGCGAGCGGACGTACAACTGCTGCGATTGCTTGTCGAGCAGCACAATCGCCACGTTCCGCAGATGAAAATAGTCGTGCGCGATGCCCAGGATGCGCTGCAGCACCTCGTCCAAATCAAAGGTGGAGAGCACAGCCTGGCCCGCATCGTACAGGACCGCGATTTTATTCATAGAGCAGGCTAATGGTAACGTGGCGCGGATAGTTGGACAGGTTCCCAAAGTAACTACGAGGCCTGACAAAACTGAGTGACGTTCAGCCTCCCAAGGCTGCAATAATGGATTCGGGCTGGGCTTTGAAAGGGCGCGGCTTTAAGTCGCGCCGCAAAGCTCAACAAACATTCAACAGCGGCTTTAGTGGTTGCGGAAAAACTTAGTTTTTGGCGTGCTGCAGTCCTCCGCAACCTGCTTTCGTG
>OCZU010000129.1_pt1 | contig 54298 bp, 38 predicted proteins | sample 1539001 | NCBI WGS metagenome assembly OCZU01 (sample SAMEA3539306, study PRJEB22396) | soil metagenome | biome: tundra; feature: field; material: soil | place: USA | collected 2010-05 | depth 0.15 m | reverse complement strand
ACGCCGCTTTCCCAGCGATGGTCGGCAAAGCCGGCGCGATCGCCGAGATTGATCTGAAACGGGGTGCCGTCTGCCAGCGTGGTGCGCAGCAGGTCGCGCTCGTAGGCCCAGCCCTCGATGCCGTGCTCGGTGCGTACCTTGAACCACTCGGTGCGCCGCATCAGCACATCCACGGCCTCGCCGCGGGCGACCACCTGCGTGACCGGATAGCCGCGACCGGGGCCGGTATGGAGCTCCAGGTACGGCTGCACCACGAATAGCTGCAGGTAGTCACGCGCACTTGCAACCGCCGATGCCAGCAGCGAGAGCAGCAGGGCGGCGATCAGGGGAACGACCTTAGTTGGCCAGCGGCGCGTCGAAGGGGTTGTTGTAATACTGCGCTCCAATGTCCACCCACTCTGACAACAGGCGCAGCTCCGCTGCGGTCATGAACCCGGCATGGTTCACCGTCCCCGTGACGCTGCAGCCCAACTTCGCGCCCGTGACCGTCTGGAAAAAACACGAGCCGCTGGCGCTACCGGCAACCATCGAGCCGGGCACCGTCACCCCAGAGTCTACCAATTGATTGGTGGCATTGAGCGACAGGACATCGTGAGTGTCTACGAGCTGGGTATAGGCGCGCAACTGCGCCGTGGCGCTTTGCGCCGGATCGGGATCGAGCTGCAGGTTGCCGTCCGGGGGTTCCGGGACCGTGACGCCGCCGGTCGCAATCGTGCGCGTGGAGGTATGGCAATTGGTGCAGGTATTGGCGCCGCGCGGATCCGGCGTGGTACTGCCGCGCACGACGCTCCAGAGCGGATTGATGATGGTGGGGTAGTTAATGATGCTCAGGCAGTACCCCGACCAGGTGCTCTGGCAGGCTATCACGATCGGCTCGTTCGTTGTCAGGGCGCTGTACATATAGGAGATCGGCGCGTTCGGCCCGGTTGGATTGGTGTTGCCGTCGCCCCAGGCGTCCTTGAAGATCACGTCCTGGCTCAAAGCCGCGGCACTGTATGGCGCCGTGGGACTGTTGTTGCAGCTCGTGGCGCTCACCAGCTCCTGCGCCATGGTGCTGCCCGCGCAAAGGGCGAGCGTCGCCACGCTGCCGTTGCCGGCGGCAGTGAAGGTCGCACCGTCACCGCTATTGAGGGCGGTAAACAGCTCAGCGCGGCCATGCGAGCGGCCGCTGACCTGCACGGCGATGCCGTCAGTGTTGGTGACAACCTGCGCCGCCTGCGGGGTGTGGCAGCCATTGCAGCTCAGCACCTCGCCCGGCTGCACCGTCAGCCATGACAAATGGCGAGGAAAGTCCGAGAGCGCCTGCGCATTGGCGTCGAGGACCGTGATCTGGAAGGCGACATTTGCCGGCACCATGACGCGCACCGAGCCGTCGGGCTCGATCGGAACGTAGCCGAGCAGCTGCCGCATGTACCCGACCGATCCATTGAGCGCAATGTTGCGGTCGAATTTCGGGAAGCCGTCCTTGAGCTGCGTATCGCCGAAGGCCACCGCCTTCTCGATGCGCAGAAATCGCGCCGGTCGGGTCGCGGCGCTGGCCACGGCCACGGCCCCGAGGTTGGCGTTTGCCCCGAGTCCGGCCGCCACGCCGTCGCGATCGTAGACGCTGCGGATATCGAGGATGCCGTAGGCCGGATCAAAGGTGCTCGGCACGGTGCTGTCGATCGGACAACTCAAGTTCGTGGTGCAGGGAATCGTGCGCGGCTGCAGCGAGACGATATCGCTGATCATCTCGCCTTCGACCGGCGTGAACACGGGCTTGAGGGTACTGTCATTGAAGTTGAGCAGCCACGCGCTGTAGAGGGGCGGCGCGAGCGTCAAGCTCGGGTTGGTGGAATTCGCATCGGTGAGATTGGCCGCAGTGCAGGCGACAATCGTGCCGGTGGCGTTCTGCAGCCGGCACTGGCCCCAACTTACCAGCACCCGGTTGGTGCCGTCCCAAAGCGGAAAGGCCGAGTTGAAACGGCCGCCGGGGGAGGGTACCGGCACGCCGTTGGCCGTTTGCGTACGCACGTCGTTCTGCGTCGCGGCCACCTGCGCCGTGCTCGAGGTCGGATAGCCCGTGTCGGGTACCGATTGATTGTTCTCGACGTAGTCGTTGATGTCGATGATCTGCAGGTTGCCGCCGAAGTCGGCAGCGGTGAAGGGCCGCACCAGCGCCAGCACCCGTCCGTCCTGCAGCGGCCGCGTACCCAGGAACTGCACCGCGCAGCTCAATCCCTGCGGGCACGCCGCGGCGTTCGACGGATTGGTGCTGCTGGTGTCGTGGCTCTGGGCGCCATAGAGCAGCTGCACGTCGGTACCGTCGGGATTGACGCTGTAGAGATGCATCGCGCTGCCGCCGGTCCGGCCCGGTGCGTTGTCCCATCGGCTATACATCACGCGGCCGCTGGACATCAGGAAGGCATCGATGTCGTGGCTCGGATTGAAGGAGATCTGATGAATGCCGGTGCCGTCGGCATTCATGACATGCAGCACGAAATCGGAGGTGTTCTGGGACTCGGTCTGCGCTTCGAACGGTTGCACATTCTCGCCGGTGCCGCCTTCATTGATCAGCACCTCGCGCGACTGGGTCTGCCGCGTCGAGGAAAATACGATCCGGCCGTCGCTCAAGTAGTGCGGGCCGACATCGTTGGAGTTGGGGGCGGTGTCAATGCTGGTGCCCGTGAGCTGCGTCAGCACGCCGCCGGGTACGCTGTATTGCCAGATGTGCCAGGTCGGCGGCGCGAAATCCTGCTGATTGGCGCTGATCGGGCCGCGCAAAGCGAAGATCAGCAGCGTACCGTCGGGAGAAACATCGAGATCCTTGGCGTCCCAGAAGTGGCTACCGGTGATGCTGGCGGTGACGTTCTGTTCCGTGCCCGCAGGGCTGGCACTGCTGCGCACATAAATGTCGGCCTTGGTCCAATAGTTGCGCGGCAGCGTGACGTCGTCCTTGGCGCGCAGCGCAGTGAGATCGGTGCTGTCGGACGGGATCGTGCGCTTGATGTACGCGATTGCGAAATCGATGTTCTGCCCGCCGGATGATTGACCGCTGCCGATATTGAGATTACCGCGACTGCTGCAGGCAGCGATGATCGCCGCCGCGAGCGCGATGCCCAGCGTGCGTGTGTGACGTCTCATTCCTCGAAAGCTCCGTTGACGCGTGGTTGAGAGTTCATTCTTTGGCGTGTTGCCGCGACGTGATGTCAGTCACAGTTCTCGCACCTAACAATGCTGGTAACGATACGCTTGATACGTAATCAACGCTGCTGTCTGTGCTTTGAGACATTACGAGTCGTTAATCCCGTGCGTATAGTTGCTCGCGCTGTGCGAAGCCATTTTGCACCAGGGAGCGACGATGAGAACAGTAGCAAGGCGCAACGGCGCCGCGGGGCACAAGACGGGCGTGATGCTCGCCGCACTCCTGGGTTTTCAACCGACGATTCCGCTCATTGCGGGCCCGAACGAACAGGCGGTGCGCATCCACAATCGCCTGGCCGGCGTGCCGCCCAGCGATGCCGTGCTCACGCAGATGGCCACGCTCATCAGCAACGGCAACCCACAAGGCGCGGCGCAGCTGGCGATGAGCAACAGCGGCTTCTACAACGTGACGCTGCGCAATTTCATCGCCCCGGCAACCAACCGCGCGCAGTCGGCCTTCGTGCCGCTCAACGACTACACCGCCACCGTCATCGGCATGATCCGTGACAACGCGCCCTTCAACACCGTGCTGTCGGCCGATGTGCTGTATGTCGGCAATGTCAGCGGCGCGCCGGCGTACTCGCCCTCGAACAACAATCACTATCGATATCTCGATGACAACGGCGTCGATCTGAAAAGCGCGCTGGTCGCCACGACGCAGTCGTCGTTAACCGGCATTCCGTCCTCGGCCACTGCCGGGGTCATCACGACCGAGGCGGCCGCGGCCGCGTTTTTCATCGCCGGCACCAATCGCGCGATGTTCCGCTTCACGATGATCAACTACCTGTGCAACGACATGCCGCAGGTCATGGACATTTCTCGCCCGCCGGACCGTATCCGCCAGGACGTCAGCCGCTCGCCCGGGGGCGACAGCCGCGTGTTCCTGAACAATTGCATCGGCTGCCACGCGGCCATGGATCCGATGGTACAGGCCTTTGCGTACTACAACTATGATCCCACCGCTCTGCAGCTCGTGTACACGCCCGGGCAGACGCAGGCGAAATACCACATCAACACCGGCAACTTCCGCTATGGATTCGTCACACCGGACGATTCATGGGAAAACCGCTGGCGTACCGGCCCGAACACGTTGCTGGGTTGGAGCGCGGGGCTGCCCGGCAGCGGCAACGGCGCCAAGTCGCTGGGGCAGGAACTCGCCTCCAGCCAGGCTTTCGCCAACTGCCAGGTGCAGAAAGTGTTTCAGGCCATCTGTCTGCGCCCGCCCAGCAATGCTGCCGACCGCAGCGCCGCCGCGCAGATCGTGGCGGACTTCCAGTCCGGCGGTTACAACATGAAGCAGGTCTTTGCCGAGACTGCGGTTTACTGCATGGGCAACTAGGCATTCGCCTGCCCTCTCAGGGAGACTACTGTGAACCGAATCCGCCTCCGTCTGCCGAATCTGGTGCTTGCGCTGGCACTGCTGGGGCTGGCCGCCTGCTCGGGCGGCGCACCGACGACGCAGAACCCCGATACCGTGACCGCCGCGGCCTCGGTCTATGCCGGTCCCGCGCCCACGTCCGCCGACGTCGAGGCGTTCAAGGTCAATCTGTGGCAGAACATCAACATGTCCTCGCGCTGCGGCGGCTGTCACAAGGCCGGCGGCCAGTCGCCGATGTTCGCGCGCTCGGATGACGTGAACCAGGCCTATAGCGCCGCGCTGACCGTCGTGAACCTCACTCAACCCGATCAATCGACCATGGTGGTCAAAGTCGCCGGCGGACACAATTGCTGGCTCTCGAGCCCATCGGCGTGCGCAGATATTCTGACCACATGGATTCAGAACTGGGCCGGCGGCGGCTCGGGCGGCGCCGGCGGCTCGACGCAGATCACGCTCACCGCGCCGGTCGATCAGGCGGTCGGCCCGACCAAGCAGTTTCCGGCCGATTCCTCGCTGTTTGCCAGCACGGTCTATCCGCTGGTGTCGATGTTCTGCTCGCGCTGCCATTCGCCGAACGCGACGGTGCCGCAGTCGCCATACTTCGCCAGCAGCAACGTCGATCAGGCGTATGCGGCAGCGCAGGCCAAGATCAATCTGAATAGCCCGGCGCTCTCGCGCTTCTACGTGCGCCTGGCCACCGAGTCTCACAATTGCTGGCCGACGACGCCGGGCGGCCCGGTCGACTGCGCGGGCAGTGCCGCGCGCATGCTGGCCGCGATCCAGGCCTTCGCCAATGCAGTGCCGGTCACACCGGTGGACCCGACGCTGGTGGTGTCCAGGGCGTTGACGCTGTACGCGGGTACGATCGCGTCCGGCAACAATCGCTACGACGCCGACATCATTGCCCGCTGGATGTTCAAGGAGGGCACCGGCAGCACCGCGTTCGACACCAGCGGCGTCGATCCGGCCATGAACCTGACCCTCTCGGGCAATACCAACTGGGACAGCGCCTGGGGCCTGATCTTCGGCACCGGCGGCGCCAAGGCGCAGAGCTCAACCGCGACCAGCAGCAAGCTCTATAGCTCGATCAGCAGCAGCGGCCAGTACTCGCTCGAGCTCTGGGGGGCACCGGCCAATGTCACGCAAACCCAGGCCTTCATGGCGGGCTACTCGGGCGGCACCTCATTGCGCAACTTCACGCTCGCGCAGGATGCCATGCAGTACCAGGCGTATGGGCGCAGTACCGTCAGCGACGCCAATGGCGCTCCGCCGCTGACCACCGCGGCCGCGAACATGAATGCGCAGGCGGCACTGCAGCACATCGTGCTGACCTATGACCCGACCAATGGGCGCAAACTCTACGTCAACGGCAATTTCACCGGTGACGTGGACACCATGACGGGCGGCACGCTCGGCAACTGGGACAATACCTTTGCATTCCTGCTGGGCAACGAGACCTCGAACGATCGCCCCTGGCAGGGCGAGATCCGCTTCGCTGCGGTTCATAACAAGGCCATGACGGTCTCGCAGATCCAGCAGAACTACGCCGCGGGCGTCGGTCAGCTGTACTACCTGCTGTTCGATGTCAGCGCTCTGACCGGCGTGGCGCAGAGCTACATCCTGTTCACGGCAAGTCAATACGACAACTACAGCTACCTGTTCGATAAGCCGACGTTCATCAATCTGAATCCGAAGGCGCAGCCCGGAAGCATCCCGATCCAGGGCCTGTACATCGGTATCAACGGCCAGGAAGCCAGCGTCGGTCAGGCCTACAGCACGCTTAACACAACGGTCACCAATGCCAATTATTCGCCCACCGCGGGCCAGCTGCTCTCGAACATGGGTACGGTGATCGCGATGCAGCTCGGGCCGGCCACGGACCTGTTCTTCCTGAGCTTCGATCAGATCGGCACGCACACTCATGTGCGCACGGTGGCGGCGGCGGCCGCGCCGGCGCCGACGGATCTTGCGCCGTCAGCCGACATCGGCCTGCATGTCTACGATGAGATCAATGCCTCGATGGCGACGATTACCGGCGTGTCCCCGGGCTTGAGCGCGGTCAACACGACCTATCAGACTGTCGAGCAGCAGCTGCCGACGGTGCCGAATATCCAGGGCTTCCTGCCCTCGCAGGAAATCGGCATCTCGCAGCTGGCGATCCAGTACTGCAGCGCGCTGGTCAGCGACCCGACGCTCGAGCCGGCATTCTTTCCGGGCCTGAATCTCAATCAGACCCCGGCGCAGGCCTTCGGCACCAACGCCGGCATGGATCTGGTCATCACGCCGTTGATCAACAGCCCGGCGGTCGGAGCCAATCTTGCGACCCAGCCCACGGACCCGCAGATACGGACCGAGCTGTACAGCCTGATGACCTCGCTGGTCAACTGCAGCGTGACCGATCCGACCTGCGTGCAGACTCCGACGCGTACGCAGACCATCACCAAGGCCATCTGCGCCACCGTGCTCGGCAGCGCGACGACGCTGATCAAGTAGAGATTCATACGAGGCGCCAGTCATGAAGATCAGACGCAAGCGGCCCCTGGGCCTGCACGAACCGCTCCGCCACCCGGATCATCGCCGGCCGGTGACCCGACGCGACTTCCTCGCGCAGGGATTCATACGCGGCGCGGCCACGGTCGCCGGCATCTCGGTGTTCAGCCTGTTCGCCGATCCGCGCAAGGCGTACGCGACGCTGGCTCCGGACATCGCCGCGCTGAAGGTCTCGCCCTGCAACATCACCACCGGCTCGGGCATGATTCCCTTCATCTGCTTCGACCTGGCGGGCGGCGGCAATGTCGCCGGCTCGAATGTGCTGGTCGGCGGTTCCGGCGGTCAGCTCGATTTCCTCTCGACTGCGGGCTATAACCGGCTCGGATTGCCCGGCAACATGATTCCCAACTCCTCGGCCGGCGTCGGCAACTTCGTGGACCAGAGCTTAGGGCTGGCGTTTCACAGTGACAGTGCTTATCTGCGCGGCATCAAGCAGCGCGTGGCTGTGGGCACGGCGGCAAACGTCAACGGCGCGATCATGCCGGAGATGAGCGAGAACGATACCGGCAACAACCCGCACAATCCCATGTACGGGATCTACAGCTCCGGTTACGCCGTGCTGTCGCCTCCGGCCGGCAACAAGGGCGACCTGCTGGCGCTCATCGGCACCGAGAGTTCGACTTCGGGCGGCAATTCGCTGGCGCCGTCATACATGATTGACCCCACGGTGCCGCCGACCAAGGTGTCCCAGGCCTCAGACGTGACCGGCCTCGTGAGCACCGGCCAGCTGGTCGGGCTGTTGAGTCAGAACGATGCGACCGCGGTACTCGAATCGATCGAGCGCATCAGTAAGAACAAGCTCGATTCCGTCAATACGATGCTCGGAGTCCAGGACGCGGTGGTCAAGGATCTGGTGCAGTGCGGCTACGTCGGCGCTGCCGACCAGGTGGATCGTTACGGCAATGCGAGCGCGACCCTGAACCCGGACCTCGATACGGCGATCGTCGGCCCCGGCGGCATCTTCACGACCGCGGAATACAACGCCGACTCCAATTTCCAGGCCACCGCCGCGGTCATGAAAATGGTCGTCAACGGCTATGCGGCCGCCGGCACAATCGAGATGGGCGGCTATGATTACCACACCGGCGATCGCGCCACCGGCGAGATGCGGGATCTGGAGGCCGGACAGTGCATCGGTGCCTGCCTGGAGTATGCGGCGCGCATGAAGCAGCCGCTCATGATCTATGTCTTCACCGACGGCTCGGTGGTCTCGAGCGGTGCCATCGACAACTCGGTCGGCGGGCGCGGCAAGGGTGTATGGACGTCGGACAACCAGACCACGGCGGCCACGTTCTTCCTGGTCTACAACCCCAATGGCCGTCCGACCGCAATCAGCAATCAGATCGGCAATTATACGAGCGACGGCAACGTCAATACCACCTCGAGCCCCGGCGCCAATGCGGTCAATCTGCTGGCCGAAACGGTAGTGCTGAACTACCTGGCTCTGCACAACAAGGCGGGCGCGTTCCAGACGCTGCAGTGGGCCAGCGGCCTTGGAACCGGCCTCGGCAGCGCCAGTGCCTATGACGCATTGATCGCTCTGGCGCCCATTCGTTAGCCCGCGGCGCGCAGCCCGCGCCGCGTGAGCGAGGTCAAAGCGCGTCGGTGCGACACGGTCGCCAATTGCCGACGCATCAAGCCGTTTCCGGGTCTGTGGACTGGATCTCAAGCCATCTGCGGCCGATTGACGGATAATGTTAAATCGTCGCCAGGAGGTCACCTGCTAGAACCGTGAGGTCCTCGCAAGAGCTAGAGAGAGAGAGCGAGTGCGGCTGAAGCATCGAGCATTACGAGCTTTTGGGCTCACCCTGTGGGCCCAATGCGCTTTGGGTCTGGCCGCCGCCGCGTCCGCGGCCGGACCTGCGGCCGCATTGATCGCGAAGCCGGCGCCCGACTTCGCGTTGCCGGCATCGGTCGGCGATAACGTGCGGCTGTCCGAGTACCGGGGACAGCCGGTCGTGCTGTCGTTCTGGAGCAGCCGGTGCGGCCTGTGTGCCGCGCAGCTGACGGCTTTGGATCGCTACTACGGCACCTACCGCTCCTCGGGATTGGTCGTGCTCGCGGTCAGCGTCGAGGATGACCCGCAGCGCGCCGTAGATTATGCTCGCGCCCACGCGACATCCTTTCCACTGCTGCTCGACCAGGCCAAGAGCGTCAGCCGGGCCTATGGCATCGAGCGCTTGCCGACCACCGTGCTGATCGATCGCTCCGGCGTCGTGCGCTATCTGCACAACGACGACCGCGCCGGCGATCCGTCCTACGTCGCGCAGATCCGTGCGCTATTAGATGACGAGGTCGCCGCCCCTTGAATTCTCCCTCATCAATGCAGTCCCCCATGAACACAATGTCCTGCCGCCTGCTGCGCACGCTCTGGCCGCTGATCCTGGTGTCACTGGCCGATCCGGTTCTGGCAGCCGAGGCCGCCGCAACCCCGAGTTCGGCCGCGACAGCTCCCGCGCCCGATGCGGGCGCCGCCACGCGCTCCCTCGATGAGCAGATCCAGGGTCTCAAAAAGGACGTGGTCGATCTGAACAAGGATCTGTTCGTGCTCGAGGAGGAACTGCTGTTTCCGGCCAACACGCAGGTGGCGGTGTTCGTCTCCATGGACGTCGGGGACTTCTTTGCGCTCGATTCGATCACATTGAAGATCGACAACCGCGACGTCGGCAACTATCTGTACACGCCGCGTGAGGTCGCCGCATTGCTCAAGGGCGGTGTGCAACGGCTGTACCTCGGCAATCTCAAGTCCGGCCAGCACGAGCTGGTGGCGTTGTTCAATGGCAAGGGTCCGAACGAGCGCTACTATCGGCGCGCGGCAAACATCCGCTTCGAGAAGGGCGTGGGCGCCAAGTATCTGGAGCTCAAGGTCACCGATCACCAGCGCGCGCAGCAACCCGAGTTTGAAATCAAGGACTGGGAATAGGCCGCGTATGAGCGGCAGGGGCTACGGGCTGGCGTTGGCTGTGCTGTTCGCGGCGCTCGGCCTGCCGTCGGCGCAGGCGGCGCGCAACAGCGACCCGAACAAGCTGCCGAGCATTCGCGTGCAGGATCTGCACTACGGCGAAGTGCTGTTCCAATTCTATTCCGGCCAGGAATTCCAGGCGCTCACGGAGCTCGAGGCCTTCAGCCAGTGGCAGCGGTTGCCGCACCACGCCGCCGATGCGGATTTGCTCGCCGGCGGTCTGTATCTTGAGCTCGGCATGCACAACGAGGCCGGGGTGCGCTTCGAGCGTCTGCTCACCGACAAGGTGCCCGTGGGAGTACGCAACCAGGCGTGGTTCTACCTGGCGAAGATCTGGTATGAGCGCGGCTACTACGAGCGCGCCGAACAGGCGATCGGCCGCATACAGGGCACACTGGGCGCCGAACTGGAAGCCGAGCGCGTGCATCTGCTGGTCAACGCGTTGATGCGCCAGCAGCGCTACGATGACGCCATCGCACAGCTCAAGAGCTGGCACGGCGCTTCGGATTGGATGGCCTATGCGGGCTTCAATCTCGGCGTAGCCTTGGTGCGTGCCGGACGGCTGGCCGAGGCCGACCCGATCCTGACCTCGGTCGGCACGCTCAATACCCACAGTGATGAGCTGCTGAACCTGCGCGACAAGGCCAATCTGGCACTGGGATTCGCCTATCTACAGGCCGATCAGAGCGCCAAGGCGCGCGCGCCGCTCGAGCGCGTGCGCCTGAACGGTCCCTATTCGAGCCGCGCACTGCTCGGCGACGGCTGGGCGCATGCCGCGCTCGGTGACTATCGCGCCGCGCTCACGCCCTGGCTGGAACTTCGTCAGCGCAATCTGCTCGATGCCGCAGTGCAGGAATCGTACCTGGCGGTCCCTTACGCCTTCAGCAAACTCAATGCCGGCGCACAATCGGCCGAGTACTACGAGCGCGCGCTGACCTCCTTTGCGAGCGAATCGGACAATCTCGATGCCGCGATCGGGCATATCCACGAGGGTCATATGCTCGATGACCTGCTGGGCGAGGACAAGGATGCGCGCTACGGATGGTTCTGGCAGCTCAAATCATTGCCCGACGCTCCCCAGTCGCGCTACCTCTACACCGTGCTGGCTGACAACGATTTTCAGGAGGGCCTGAAAAACTATCGCGACATGGCGTACCTGCAGGGCACGCTGCGCCATTGGGACGACAGCATGGAGGCCTTCGCGGCGATGATCGACACCCGGCAGCGGGCCTATGCCGAGCGCCTGCCGCGCGCCGACGCGCTGCTCGAGAGCGATATGCCGGCGAAATTGCGCGATGCGCGCGCCGGCGTCGGCTCGCAGCTCGATGCGGTCGAGACCGGCAATGACGTGGCCGCGCTAGGCACGCCGAGCGAGCGCGAGCAATGGTCGAACGTTGCGCGGCTCGAGGAACAGCTCGCGGCGCTGCCGCCGAGCCTCGAGCGCGAGGAGGCGCGCGACAAGCTGCGTCTGATCAAGGGGGTGCTGTATTGGCGCCTCGATGCGAACTTCAAGGCGCGTGGCTACGAGGAGCGACGCTCGCTGCGCGAACTCGATGCGGCGCTCGAAGAGCTGCAGAATCGCTGGGTGCGCGTGCAGCAGGCGCGCGCCACGGTACCAAACGACACCGGCGATTTCGCGGCGCGCATCGCATCGCTGGCCGCCCGCATCCAGGCGATGCGCGCGCGGCTCGCGCAGGCCTCGCAGCAGCAGAATCAGTATCTCGAGGGCGTGGCTGAGTCGGAGTTGCGCGCGCAGAAGGAGCGGCTCGACGCCTATGCATTGCAGGCGCGCTTTGCGCTCGCGGACATTTACGACCGCGCCTCCGATCAAGGCAGCGGTGCGACGGCGCCCGCCCCGGCGCCCGCCCCGGCACCAGCCCCGGCACCCGCTCCGGAGCCGCGATGAAGCGCTATCGTCGCGCCATGCTCGCTTGGCGCTGCGCGGCGCTGCTGGCGGCGATCTCGCCGGCCATGGCAGCGAAAAGCCCGCCTACCGCTGCGCCCACGATCGGCGATCTGAGCGCGAAGTCGGTCGAGGTAAGTCCCGCTCCGGCGAAGAGCGGCGGGGCCGGCAAGGCGATGGAGAACTATCGCCAGTTCCTCAATCTGCAAAACGCCGAGCCGCGCCTGCGGGCCGAAGCGTTGCGGCGGCTCGGCGATTTGAGCCTGGAATCCGGCGAGCTCGAGCGCATGGCCAACGAGGTCACGCGGCTGGACATGCAGGGCGCCGAGGCGATTCGGCTGTATACGACTCTGCTCAAAGCCTATCCGGACTACCCGCGCAACGATCAGGTGCTCTATCAGCTGGCGCGCGCCTACGAGACCACCGGCCAGACCCCGCAGGCCCTCGTAACCCTCGATACGATCGTCGCGCGCTATCCGCAGGGACGCGACCTCGCCGAGGTGCAATTTCGGCGCGGCGAAATATTGTTCTCGAATCGGCGCTACCCGGAAGCGCAGGTGGCCTACCAAGCGGTGCTCGCGCGCGGACGCAATGGTTCGACCTTTTATGAGCAGAGTCTGTACAAGCACGGCTGGTCGCAATTCAAGCAGGGCATGAACGAGGACAGTCTGAAGTCCTTCGCCGATCTGCTCGACCTGATCTTGAGCGACCCGAAGGATAGCGCGCATGCGCGGCCCTGGGATTCGCTGGGACGCGCCGATCGCGAGCTGGCCGAAGACACGCTGCGGGTCATGAGTATTACTTTCTCGTATCTCGACGGCGTGAAGGCGCTCGATGAGTTCGCCGCTCACCGCGGCCGCATGCCCTATGTCTGGCTACTGTATTCGCATCTGGGCGATCTGTACGTGGAGAAGCAGCGCTATCAGGACGCCGCGGCTACTTATCGCGCATTTGTCAGCCGCGACCCGGTCGACCAACACGCCCCGACGCTTGAGATGGCGGCGATCGAGGCCTATCGCAAGGGTGGCTTCGCCGATCTCATGCTCGATGGCAAACTCGAGTACGTGCAGCGCTACGATTTCGGCGCACCGTTCTGGAAGGGCCGGGAGCATGGCGCCTATCCACAGCTCGTCGCCGAGCTCAAGACCAATTTGAAGGACGTGGCGCAGTACTATCACGCCAGCGCCCAAAAGACCAAGAAGCCTGAAGAATACGCCGCGGCGGCGCATTGGTATCGCAGCTACCTGAGCTCGTTCCCGGACGATCCGGACTCTGCCGCGACCAACTATCTGCTGGCCGATGCGCTGTTCGAGAGCCGGCAGTATCTGGATGCGGCCGACGAATACGAGCGCACCGCCTACGACTATGCGCGCAATGCGCGCTCGGCCGAGGCCGGCTATGCGGCGCTCGTGGCGGATCAAAAATATGAGGACACGCTGAGTCCGGAAGGCCGCCCGGCCGCGCATCAGCGCGCGACCGATTCGGGGCTGAAGTTTGCGCAGACGTTCCCGGAGCACCCCGAGAGCGCCGTGGTGCTCACACACGCCGCCCAGGATCTGTACGCGGCCGGTGATCAGGCGCGTGCCGCGCAGTCCGCGCAGGCGCTGCTGGCCCGTACGCCGCCGGTCGATGCCGCCAAGCAACGCATTGCCTGGACCATAGTCGGTCAGGTCAGCTTCAACCAAGGCGATTACCCGCAGGCCGAGAACGCCTTTACTCACGCGCTGGCGGCAGCGGCCGCGAATGATCCGGAGCGCGGGGATATTACCGAACGCTTGGCCGCCGCGGTCTACAAGCAGGCCGACGCCAAGCGCACCGCTGGCGACCAGGCCGGCGCGGCCCAGGATTTCCTGCGGGTCGGGCGCATCGCGCCCGGCTCGAAAGTCGTCGCAACCTCGCAATACGACGCGGCCGCCGCGCTAATCAACACGCAACAATGGGATCAGGCGATTGCCGTGCTCGAGGCCTATCGGCGCGATTATCCCAAAGGCGAATACAACGCCGACGTCGAGCGCAAGCTCGCGGTCGCCTACGAGCAAGGCGGGCACGCGGCTCAGGCGGCCGCACAGTACGAGCACATTGCCGAGAACCGCCAGGAGGATCGCGCCGTGGTGCGCGAGGCGATCGTCAAAGCCGCCGATTTATATGCGCAATCCGGCGATACGGCACGCAGCGCGGCGATGCTGGAGCGGTTGGTGCGCGACTACCCGACGCCGGTCGTCGACGCGATCGAGGTTCGGCAGCGGCTGCTGGATGCGGCGGCCAAGTCCGGCAACCTGGAGCGGCAGCGCTACTGGCAGCGCGAGATCGTCAAAGCCGACGCGAGCGCCGGCAGTGGGCGCACGGACCGCACCAAATATCTGGCCGCGCGCGCGCAGCTGGCACTGGCTGAGCCCACGCGGGATGCGTTTCGCGCCATCAAGCTGGTCGCGCCCCTCAAGCAGACACTCACGGCGAAGAGGAAGGCGATGGAGTCGGCCGTGCAAGCCTATAAGGAAGTGGCCGAGTATCAGGTCGCGCAGACCACCACGGCCGCCACCTACGAGACCGCAGAACTCTACCGCACCCTGGCCCATGACCTGATGGCCTCGGAGCGGCCAAAAAAGCTGTCGGCCGATGAGCTCGAGCAATATGACACGCTGCTCGAAGAGCAGGCGTTCCCGTTCGAAGAGCAAGCCATCGCCATCCATGAGATCAACGCCAAACGGGCGCCCGACGGCGTCTATGACGAGTCGGTGCGCAAGAGCTTTGACGCCTTGGCGCAACTCAAACCAGCGCGCTACGGCAAGATCGAGCACAGCGAAGCGTGGATCGTAACGCTCACGGCGCCGGGCGCCGCCGCGCCGGGCGCCGCTGCGCCGAGCAGTGCCGCGCTGGCTGACTATGAGCGGGCCGCGAAGCTCGCGAATAGCGGCAAGCAGACCGAGGCAGAACTGCAGCTACAGCAATTCGAATTGCGGTATCCCGGCTTTGCCGCCCCGGCGATCGATCTGGGCCTGCTGGCGCGCGCGCAAGGCAAGTTGCAGGACTCGGAAGACGCACTGCGCCGCGCGACCGTGCTCGACCCGACCAATGCGACGGCCTGGAGCGAGCTCGGCGTGACCTTGCGTCAGGAAGGCAAATTCACCGATGCGCGGGCAGCCTATGGGCAAGCACTCGCCAGCGATGCCGCGTATCCGTCCGCGCACCGCAACCTCGGCGTGCTGCTCGATCTGTATTTGGGTGACCCTGCCGCCGCACTGCCGGAATTCGAGCGCTACAAAGAGTTGTCCGGGGAGGACAAGCCCGTCAGCGGCTGGATTGCGGAACTGCGAGCGCGCACCGGGGTCAAGCCCGTGCCCGCCGCTGACGCCGCGGCGCCTGAGGCCCCGGCGAGCGCGCCGGTGGCGGCTGGCCATAACGGAGGACCAACATGAAATCATGGCGCATGGCGGGAACATCGATCGTGCTCGCGATGGTGTGGGTCAGCGTGGCCGCGGCGCAGGCGCCGGATCTCGAGCCGGGGGTGCAGACCTCCGCCCCGGCTCCCAGCGTCGCGCCGAAGCCGCCCTCGCAGCCGGCGGCGAGCGCCGCTGCTGCGCCGCCCAAGGACTCAGCAAAGACGAAGGACCACATCGAACTCGACACCACGCAGATCAGCGGCAATCGTGAGTTGCCGAAGGTCATGTATGTGGTGCCCTGGCGCAGGGCCGATCTGGGCGAGTTCGCCGGGCGGCCCCCGAACAGCCTGCTCGATGAGGCCCTTACGCCCGTGGATCGCGACGTCTTCCGCCGGCAGAACCGCTACTACGCGGCGCTCGAGGCCGGCGCGAGCGCCTCCAAGTCACAACCTGATGCGGCCGCCGGCAAAGCGGCCGTGCCAGAGGCCAAGGATGAGAAGTAGATCGCGGTATTGCGCGTTTGCGTCACTTTAGTTTGATCGTATCGGCGGATCATAGCGTTCAGGCATGGGAGTCAGCACGATGATGAGTCATGTAGTACGGTTTTTCCAGGGCGGCGGCGAGATGATGTATCCGATCGCCATTGTGCTGGTCGCCGGTCTGGCGATCGCGCTCGAGCGATTCATCTATCTCACGCACGTACAGTTGCGTAATCGCGGGCTGTGGAATCAGCTCGTGCCGCTGCTGCAGCGCGGTGATTTTCGCCAGGCGGTGCAACTGACTTCGAAGTCACCCTCGGCGATCGGACAGATCCTGAGTTACGGTCTGGCCCGCATCTCCTCGGCAAGGCACCGCGACGATATCGAGAAGGCCATGGAGGAGAGCCTCATGGATGTGGTGCCGCGGCTCGAGAAGCGCACTCATTACATCGCCACCTTTGCCAACCTCGCGACCCTGCTCGGGCTGCTCGGCACGGTCATCGGCCTGATCAACGCCTTTGCGGCGGTGGCCACGGTCAATCCGGCTGAGAAGGCCAATCTGCTTTCGGCGAGCATATCGGTGGCGATGAACTGCACGGCATTCGGCCTCATGAGCGCAGTGCCGCTGCTGCTGATCCACGCCTGGCTGCAGACCAAGACCACGGACACGATCGACAGTCTCGAGATGGCTTCGGTCAAGTTTCTCAACGCCGTGACCGAACGCCAAGCGCAGCCGACACCGGCCGCGGCCTGACGCGCAGCGCCTTAAGGCAGTAGGAAGCGCGCATGCGCCGTTCGTACCAGGTTCGCAAGCTCTTGCGCCACCAGCGCAAGCCGGCCGAGCTGCTGCTCGTGCCGATGATCGACATCTTTACCGTGCTCGTGACCTTTCTGCTCATGACGGCGGTGTTCTCCCGCACCGTCATACTGGAGTTGAAGTTGCCGCCCGCGAACGCCGAGTTCACGCCACCGCCCCCGGGGCTGCAGCTCGAGGTCATCGTGCGCAAGGACTCGCTGCTGGTCGACGATCGAAACTCCGGGCCGCTGGCACCGTTCCCGAACCGTGACGGTGCTTACGACTACGACGGGCTCTCTAAATACCTGCAGCTGGTCAAGTCCAAGTTTGCGGACAAGACCGACGCCACCGTGCTGCTCGAACCGGATATTCCGTACGACGTGGTCGTGCAGGTCATGGACCGGATGCGCGTGCTCGAGGTCAATGCCGGCTTTAACGTCGTTCAATACGAACTGTTCCCCGATATCTCGCTCGGCGATGCACCGGTGATCGGAGCGCAACCATGAGCATGTCAAGACGCGCCCGGTTCATGCTGCAGCATCAGCTGCGCCATCGGGTCGACGGTCAACTGAATCTGATCCCGTTTATCGATATCCTGACCGTCATGGTGTCGTTTCTGCTGGTGTACTCGACCAACGTCGAGGTGGTCCAGAACAGCAAGGCGATCGAGATTCCGCAATCGATTTCCGAGCGCCAGCCGCGCACGACCGTGGTCGTGATGCTGACCAAGGAGGCTCTGTTCGTGCAGGGCGAGCGCGTCGCCTCGGTGGCCGAGGTCGAAGCGACCCCCGGCGATATCATCGAGCCGTTGCGCGCAGCACTCAAGCGCCCGACGCTGGTGGGTCAGGAGATCAGCGAACAGGACCTGGCTGAGCGCGAGATCACGGTCATGGGAGACAAATCGCTGCCCTACGACGTGCTCAAGAAGATCATGCGCACCTGCACCGACGCGGACTATGGCCGCATCTCGCTGGCCGTGCTGCAGAAAGACAAACCGGTACCCGCTGGCGCGTTGGGACCCACGTAAAGGCGGAGATCAAGAGGATGCAGCTGTCCGAGTATTACCGCGACTACACGCTGGCCTGGGAGGTCGACCCCGAAGAGCAGCGTCGATTCCGTCGTCTGATGGGCGGCGGACTGCTGCTGGTGCTGCTGCTCGGTCTGATTTTGCCGCTCATCCATCTGCCGCAGGAGACCCAGACGGCCGCCGAGGCGGTTCCCGAGCGCCTCGCGCGCCTGATGGTGGAGGAAAAACCGAAGCCGCCGCCACCACCGCCCGTGGAACAACCGAAGCCGAAACCCGAGGTTAAACCGACCCCAGTTCCGAAGCCCGTGGACCGGACGGCCGATGCCCGGAAAAAGGCGCAGCAGTCGGGATTGCTCAAATTGAAGGACGAGCTTGCCGATCTGCGCCAGAACGTCGATCTGACCCCGCTCGGGCAAACAAAAAATCTGCAGGGCGCCGTGGGCCAGGATAGTCACGCCGAGCGCTCGCTGATCGCCTCGAAGGTGGGCTCGGGCTCGGCCGGCATCACTACCGCCAACGCCAGCCGGGGCTTTGGCACCGGCGCAGGCTCGCTCACGGGACACGATACGATGGCGGTCAGCTCGCGCATTGCGGCCGCCGCTGGCGCCGGCAACGTTGCCAGGGGCGGCAGCGGCAAGCCCTCGCGCAGCGAGGAGGAGATCGCGCTGGTATTCGACAGCAACAAGGGCGCCATCTATGCCCTGTACGGCCGTGCGTTGCGCGATCAGCCAGACCTGCAGGGGAAGCTGGTGCTCGAATTCACGATATCTCCTGCCGGTGAGGTGACAGAATGCCACGTCGTCTCGAGCGAGCTGAAGGATGCTGAGCTGGAGCGTAAGATCGTGGCCCGGGTGAAGTTGTTCCGCTTCGCAGCCAAGGACGTCGCAACGATTACGACCACCAAGCCGATCGAGTTCGTACCCACTGCTTGATATGAACCTGCAGTCCGAAATCGACTACTTCCACGAGCTGCAACCGGTGGACCAGGCGCGGCTGCTGGCCGTATTCCTGCACGAGCTCACGGTGGAAGCGCGCACCACCTATGGGCCCAATACCGAACAGGTGCATGACGCCGCGCGGCTGCGCTTCGTCAATGAAATCGTCTGCCGCCTGGCGCGTTTCATCGAGCAGCTGCTGGCTGACGACCAAACACGACCGGCCGACGACGTGGTCATGCGCATGCTGCTCTCACCGCGCGCCGACCAGGCCGCCGAGCGCCTGGTCATCAATGCCTACCGGCGCGCGATTCATGGTTTCGATCGCTACGATGCCACGGTGACCATGGACAAGTGACGGCGGCGCACCGTAACGTTGGTGCGTGCCCGTCCAATCTCTCGGCCAGGTTCTGATACTGCTGACCGCCTCGGTGCTGTTGGTGACGGCAGGCAGGCGCATCGGCCTGCCGCCGCTGCTGGGCTACGTGATCGTCGGTATCCTGCTCGGTCCGTACGCGTTCGCGGTGTTGCCGAATGGCGCGCAGACCCACGCCATTGCCGAGATCGGCGTGGTGTTTCTGCTGTTCACGCTGGGTCTGGAATTCTCCTTTCCGCGCATGCTCGCAATGCGCCGCGAAGTCTTCGGGCTCGGCAGCGCACAGACCCTGGTGGTGGGCGGAACCGGCGCCGTGGCGGCCCATGCCTTCGGCGTCAGCTGGCCCAGCGCGGCCGTGATCGGCGGCGCGCTCGCGATGTGCTCGACCGCCATCGTGCTCAAACAGCTCGCCGATCAGGATGAGCTCAACCGTACTCACGGGCGGCTCTCGTTCGCGGTGCTGCTGTTCCAGGACCTGGCGTTCGTGCCATTGCTGGCCCTCGCCGGTGTGCTGGCGGCGGCCCAATCGGGTTTCAGTGCGGCCTCGGTCTGGCGACTGGTGGGTTTGGGGTTGTTCGCGCTGGTAGCGGTACTTGCCATCGGTCGTTGGGTTCTGCGCCCGCTGCTCTATGTCATCGCTCACAGCCGGCTGCGCGAAGTGTTCACGCTCGCGGCGCTGCTGGTGGTTCTGTCCTCGGCCTGGATTACCCAGCGGCTTGGGCTATCGATGGCACTGGGCGCATTCCTCGCCGGCATGATGTTCGCCGAATCCGAATATAGCCATCAGATCGAGTCCGTGATCCGCCCATTTCGCGAGCTGCTGCTGGGCCTGTTCTTCATCTCCGTGGGCATGCTGCTCGATCTGCGGTTGCTATACGCGCATTTCCTGAGCATCTTCGGTTTGCTGGTGCTGGTCGTGGCTGCCAAGGCGCTGCTCTCGGCGCTCACGACGCGAGCCTTCGTGCCGAGCCATTTCAAGGCGCTGCGCACCGGCCTGGTGCTCGCCGGCGGCGGCGAATTCGGCGTCGCGCTATTGACGCTACTGGCGCAGGGACGGGATCTCCTTCCGGCGCGTGCCGCCCAGCTGCTGCTCGCGACCGTCGTGCTTGGCATGATCGTCAGTCCGCTGATCATCCGTTACAACCGGCGCATCGCGCGCTTGCTGCTGGGTGAGAAAGCTCCACCGAAAACTGCGATGCAACGCGAAGACCTCGCCGCCACCGACCTCGTGCGCCGCGAGCACGTCATTCTGTGCGGCTTCGGGCGCGTCGGCCGCTATCTCGCGCGCGTGCTGGAGTCGCAGGGCTTCGAGTATCTGGCCATGGACCTCGACCCCGCCAACGTGCGGGCCGCCCGTCAGGCGGGCGAGCCTGTGGTTTGGGGCGACAGTGCCGACGAGGAGCTGCTGCGCAGCCTCGGAATGGGTGTGGCGACGGTCGTGATCATCACGTTCGCAGATCCGGCGGTCGCAATCGCGGTCGTGCGGGCGGTGCGTCGTCTGCGCGGCGACGTGCCCGTTCTGGTCCGCACTCAGGATGATACGCGGCTGGCGGATCTGTCCCAGGCCGGGGCCACGGAGGTGGTGCCTGAAACCTTCGAGGCGAGCCTGACCCTGGTCTCGCAGGCCCTCACGTTGCTACAGCTGCCCGCCATGCAGGTCACGCGGGTCGTGGACACGATACGCACACAGCGCTATGCGACCCTGCGCACACAGCCGGCGGCGGCCCGGCTCGAGGAAGACACGGAGCCGGCCGAACTGCTGCGCTCGGTGGTACTGCCGCCGCGTGCCTGGGCCGTGGGCCGGCGGCTCGAGGAAGTGCGGATACACGGCGCGGAAGTCGCGTTCACGGCCATACGCCGTCAGGGCATCACTGGCCGCGAGCCTGCCGGGGACACCGAGTTGCGCGAGGGCGATGTAGTCGTCATCTACGGCTTGCCCGCGGCGCTGGAGCATGCCGAGGCGGTGCTGCTGGCGGGTTAGTTGCGGTTAGAATGCCGCCCCCCATGAATCGTGAAGATATCAAGTTCCCGGCGCGACATAATCCGCTGCGAGAGGATATCCATGCGCTCGGGCAGCTCATGGGCGAGGTGCTGCGCGAACAGTGCGGCGAGGAGCTGCTGTCGCTGGTCGACCAGGACCGGCTCACGGCGATCCGCTGGCGCGAAGGTGTCGTCGGCGCGGCCGATGCGCTCGCCGTGCGGGTGCGCGGGCGGCCCCCCCGCCTGGCGCGCGAGTTGGTGCGCGCGTTCTCAGCCTATTTTCAGCTCGTCAACGTTGCGGAGAAGGTCCACCGCATTCGCCGCAGGCGCGAGTACTTTCAGCAGGACGGCGACCGGCCCCAGCCCGGCGGCGTGGAGGACGCGCTTTCGGAACTCAAGGCCGCGGGCTTGAGCCTCGAGCAGGTGCTGGCGCTACTCGCACAACTCTCGATCGAGCCGGTGCTGCTGGCGCATCCGATGGAGTCCCCCCGGCGTACGACTCTGCGACGGCAGCAACGCATGGCGGGATTGCTGCTGGAGCGCAGTAACGCCACGCTCGCGCCGTATGAGCGCCGCACGCTGCTCGAGCGCATTCGCGCCGAGGTCAGCGCCGACTGGCAGACCGAGGAGCACCCGCGCGAGCGCCTGACCGTGGCGGATGAGCGCGAGCATGCGATTTTCTATCTCGCCGAGATTCTCTATCGGATCATCCCCGCGTTCTATCAGGAGATCGCGGCGGCGCTCGGCAAGCTCTATGGCACCTCACCCGAGACGCTGGAGCTGCCGGTTATCGTGCGCTTTGGCAGCTGGGTCGGCGGCGACATGGAGTCTTCCAGCGACGTGCATGCCAAAAGCATCCGGGAAACTCTGGCGCGTGCGCAGCAGACGATCCTGACCAATTACACCAGCGACTGTCAGCAGCTCGCGCAGTTGCTGTCGCAAAGTGAGCGTCGCGTCGGCGTGTCCAAGGAGGTCGTGCAGCGCATCGAGGAATATCGCACCCTGGTGCCGGGGGCGCCGGGTATTGCACCGGCGCGCCACGACCGCATGCCCTACCGCGTACTGCTCGGACAGATCGCCGAGCGTCTGCATGCCACGAACGATGGCCGCTCCAGCGGCTATCAGCAGCCCGCACAATTCCGCGCCGACATCGGTCTGATCGCGCACAGCCTGCTCGCCAACCGCGGTGCGCACGCGGGCTACTTTGCGGTCCGACGCCTGCTGTCACGCATTGATACGTTCGGTTTTCATCTGGCGACACTGGATCTTCGCGCGCGCGCCTCCGTGCACCACGCGGTGCTGGCGCAGGGGCTCGACGACCCGCAGTGGTGCCAGCGCAGCACGCTGGAACGGCACACGCGGCTGGTTGAGATCCTCGAGCGTGACATTGGCCCGGCCGGCAGTTTCCTCTTTCCCTACACGACGCTCTTCCGATCTCCGGCAGTTTCGATGCACTCGGCAAGCGCACGCTCGCGGTGTTCGACGCCATAGTGCAGAGTCGCCACCGCTACGGCGCTGACGCCATAGGGCTGTACATCGTCAGCGGCGCGGCGGCGGCCGACGACGTGCTGGCGCCATTGGTGCTGGCGCGCTGGGCCGAGGCGTATAACAAGAGCAGCGGCGAGGTTGCGCTCGATGTCGCACCGGAGTTCGACAGCGTCGATACGCTCGAGCGTTGCGGCGCCATCATGCGCGAGCTGCTCGAGGATGGGGTCTATAAGCGCCATCTCGAGGCTCGCGGGCGCCTGCAGACGGTATTGATCGGCTTCTCCGACAGCAGCCAGGAAAGCGGCATGGTTGCTTCGCGCTTCGCGGCCTACCGGGCGCAGCGGCATCTGACCGAAGCGCTGCGGCAGGCGCACAAGGAGCACGTGCTGTTCTACAGCCGCGGCGGCAGCATCCCGCGCGGCGGCGGCCGCATCGATACGGTGCTCAGGGCGTCCCCGGCCGAGTCGGTCAGTGGCGTGCTGCGCTTCACCGAGCAGGGCGAGGGCATCAGCCAGAACTACGGGCTGCATCCCAACGCCATGCGCACGCTCGAGCGTGCCCTGAGCACGCTGGCGCTCGCGACCCTGGCGGTCAAGCGCGGCGTCGCCGTACGGGAAGGCGTGGCATTGGCCGAATGCGTCGGCCTGGTGGCCAGCCACAGCGCTCGGGCCTGGCGCAGCCTGGTGTACGAGACGCCACAGTTTGGTGACTTCTTCCGCGCCGTCACGCCGATCGACGTCATCGAGCGCATGCAGATCGGCTCGAATCAGCTGCTGCGGGCCGACGAGCGCGGGGTCGGCGCGGTGCGGCCCGTGACCTGGGTATTTGCCTGGGCACAGTCGCGCCACATGATGCCCGGCTGGTACGGAGCGGGGTGCGGGCTCGATTTCGCCAAAACCGAGCGCGGCCTGCCATTGCTGCGGTGCTGCTATCAGGGCTGGCCGTTCTTCCGCACCCTGATCGATGACATCGAGACCATGCTGTCGCGCGCTGACACGGCGATCGCGGCGCATTACGAGCGGCTGGCCAGTCCCGATCTGCGTCCCTACGGGGCCATGCTGCGTGAGGAATATGATCGCACTTGTACGCTGGTGCTGGAAATCAAGGAGTGTTCCGCTCTGCTCGACACCGATCAGACGCTGCAGCGAAGCATCGCGCTGCGCAACCCCTACGTCGATCCGATGAACTTCATGCAGGTCGATCTGCTCGAGCGCTGGCGCGCGAGCGGGCGGCAGAATCGCGAACTGTTCGAGGCGCTGCAGGCGAGTGTGAGCGGCATAGCGCGCGGCTTGCAGACCACGGGCTGAGCGAAAGGCCCGCCGCTTATGCGCGAAATCGAGTTTGATATAACCGCCGTGCACGCCGATGATCAGCGGTCCAGCGTTCATTGACGGCGCCATGTACCGATACGATCAAATCGATCAGACCCTGGTCAACGAACGGGTTGCGCAGTTTCGCGACCAGACCCAGCGATTTCTGGCCGGCGCACTCAGCGAGGATGAATTCCGGCCGCTGCGGTTGCGCAACGGCCTCTATATTCAACGTTTTGCGCCCATGTTGCGGGTCTCGATCCCCTACGGACTGCTCTCGAGCCGGCAGCTGCACATGCTTAGCTCTATCGCACGGCGCTACGACCGCGACTATGGCCATTTCACGACGCGCCAGAACATCCAGTACAACTGGCCGAAGCTCGAGCACGTGCCGGACATTCTCGCGGAATTGGCCAGCGTCGAGATGCATGCGATCCAGACCAGCGGCAACTGCATCCGCAATATCACAGCAGATCATCTGGCCGGAGTCGCTCCGGATGAGATCGAGGATCCGCGGCCGTACTGCGAAATCATCCGGCAGTGGGCCACACTGCACCCTGAATTCAGTTACCTGCCGCGCAAGTTCAAGATTGCCGTGACCGCCTCGCCCAGCGACCGCGCCGCCAGCGAGGTTCACGATGTCGGCGTGCACCTCAAGCGCGGACCCGACGGGGCGCTCGGCTTTGAGATCCTGGCCGGCGGTGGCCTGGGTCGCACACCGATCATCGGCAAGCTCATCCGCGACTATCTGCCACAGGCCGATCTGCTGGCCTACCTCGAGGCGATCCTGCGCGTCTACAACCTCCACGGCCGGCGCGACAACATCCACAAGGCCCGCATCAAGATCCTGGTGCGTGCGCTCGGGGCGGAGGAGTTCAGACGGCAGGTCGAACAGCAATTTGAAGCCAATCGCGAGTTCGCGCCGCGCCTTTCCGAGCAGGAGGTCGAGCGCATGCGCGGCTACTTCGCGCCGCCGCCGTACGAACTGCTCGAGGAGCTCGCGAGCCCGGCCGAAGCGGCCGCTGCGCCGGGTGCGGCTGCGCCGGGCGCCGCTGCCCAGGCTGCGTTTCAGGCCTGGTACCGCTATAACACGCGCCAACACAAAGTGAGCGGCTACCGGGTCGTGTTTGTATCGCTCAAAAAACATGGCGAGGCCCCGGGCGATGCCACCGCGGCGCAGATGGACGCGCTCGCGGATCTGGCCGATCAGCACAGCTTTGGCATGATCCGCGCCACGCACGATCAGAATCTGGTGCTCGCCGATGTGCCGCAGCGCTCGCTGCGCGAGCTCTGGCAGGCTCTGGACGGCTTAGGGCTGGCGACGCCGAATATCGGTACTTTGACCGACATGATCTGCTGCCCGGGGCTGGATTTCTGCAGCCTCGCCAATGCCGGCTCGATAGGGATCGCCAAGCAGATTCATGCACGCTTTGAGGATCTGGACTATCTCTACGATTTAGGTCCGGTCGAGATCAAGATCTCGGGCTGCATGAACGCCTGCGGCCACCACCATATCGGCCACATCGGCATACTGGGCGTCGATAAGCACGGCAAGGAGTGGTATCAGATCACCATCGGCGGCTCCTCGGCAGCGCCGGCCGCGCTCGGTGAGGTCATCGGACCCTCGGTGGCGAAGGAAGCGGTCGCCGATACGATCGCGAAGCTGCTCGAGGTGTATCTGCGCGAGCGACACGGCGAGGACGAACGCTTCCTCGACACGGTGCGCCGCATCGGCATCGAACCTTTCCAGGAACGCGTCTATGAGACGGATTATTCGCCGGCGTGAAATCGTCGAGGACGAGCTGCGCTATGCCGGCGAGCCTATGACTGCCGGCACGGTTGCTGCGCAGACGGTCGCGGACTGGATCGCTGCCGCGGGCTCTGCCTCGGCGCCTGCCGCGGTTGTGCTGAGCGCCACGGACGAGGTCGACGCGCTGGGTCCGCATCTGCATCAGGTGCGATGGATTGTGATCGAATTTGCCAAGATTGGCGAAGGCCGCGGCTATTCGCAGGCGCGGATACTGCGCCAGCGCTACCGCTATGCGCACCAGTTGCGCGCCCGCGGTGCTATCAAACGCGATCAACTGTTTTTCCTGGCGCGCTGCGGCTTCGATGCCTTCGATCTCGATCCGTTCGAGGATCTGGCGGCTTCACTGGCGGCGTTCAATAGCTTCAGTGTCGCCTGCCAGGGCGGCGAGGACGCCGTAGTCAGCGTGCGGCGCCGCACATTCGCGGCTCCCCTGTCGGGATAATACTTCTGCACTCTGGCGCAAGCGCCTACACTCTCGAGCGCGCCCCGGCCTTAACGTGAGGCCGCCCATCCCATCCACTGACCGGGAGGTCACGGCATGTCGACAACCGGCCTCAGTGCGCCAAACGTTGAGCGGGCGGCGCTCAAGTCGGCCATCGAGGCGCCGCGTATCCGCATCGAGCGCATCGCTCCGTGCGTGGATGGCGGTCATTTTCCGGCCAAGGGCATCGTCGGCCAGACGATTGTCGTTGAGGCCGACATCTTCATGGATGGACATGGTCTGCTCGCCGCGCGGCTGATCTGGCGCGGGCCTGGCACGCTCGAGGAGCAGTCCACAGCGATGGTGCCGCTCGGCAACGATCGCTGGCGCAGCGAATTCACTCCGACCCGCGCCGGCCGGCACCGCTTCAATATTGAGGCTTGGCGCGACGACTGGGGCAGCTATCGCAACGATTTAGCCAAGAAGAGCGCGGCTGGCCTACCGGCGCTGCTCGATATCGAAGAGGGGCAGCGTCATCTGCTGGAGGCGGTCGCCCGGGTCGGGAAAGTGCCCGGCGAAGCGGCCGCGCAATTTGCCCGCCGCCTCGCGGGGCTGGACGAATTGGCAGCGGCGCAACTGCTGCTGTCGGAGGAGGCGGCCTCACTGATGGCGCGACTTCAGCAGCGCCGTTTCGTGACGCACCTGCCTGCGGATTTGATGATCGAGGTCGAGCGCGTCGCTGCGGGATTTGCCAGCTGGTATGAGTTGTTCCCACGCTCCCTAGCGCCCCGCAGCGGTGAGCACGGCACTTTTGATGACGTGATCGCGCGGCTGCCGGCGCTGCGTGCGATGGGCTTCGATGTGCTGTACCTGCCCCCGATTCATCCGATCGGGCGCAGCCATCGCAAGGGCCGCAACAACTCGCTGCAGGCAAATTCCGACGATCCGGGCAGTCCCTATGCCATAGGCGCCGCGGAGGGCGGCCACACGGCGCTGCACCCCGAGTTGGGCGGCATCGAGGCCTTTCGCCGCCTGCTGGCGGCGGCAGCCGTGCATGGCATGGAAGTGGCGTTGGACTTTGCCATCCAGTGCTCGCGCGACCATCCCTGGCTGACGAGTCACCCGGAGTGGTTTTCCTGGCGCGCCGACGGCTCGATTCGCTACGCCGAGAACCCCCCCAAGAAATATCAGGATATCGTCAATGTCGATTTCTACGCCGATCAGGCTAAACCGGCGCTCTGGCTGAGTCTGCGCGATGTGGTGTTGTATTGGATTGAGGTCGGAGTCAGAACCTTTCGCGTCGACAATCCGCACACCAAACCGCTGCCGTTCTGGCACTGGCTCATCGCCGATATCCGGGCGCGTCATCCCGACGTGCTGTTCCTGTCCGAGGCATTTACTCGACCGGCCATGATGTACCGGCTTGCCAAGATTGGCTTTGCGCAGAGTTATAGCTATTTCATCTGGCGCAACAGCAAGACTGAACTGACGGAATATTTCTCCGAGTTGACCACGCAGGCACCGAAGGACTTCTTCCGTCCACACCTGTTCGTCAATACACCGGATATCAATCCCTATTTCCTGCAGACCTCGGGACGAGCGGGATTTCTGATCCGGGCGGCGCTGGCAGCCACGCTTTCGGGTTTGTGGGGCCTGTATAGCGGCTTCGAGCTGTGCGAGGCCGCGCCGCTGCCGGGCCGCGAGGAGTACCTGGATTCGGAGAAGTATCAGATCAAGCAACGTGACTGGCAGTCCCCTGGCAACATCATCGCTGAAATCTCACGGCTCAATCACATCCGTCGCGACAATCCGGCGTTGCAAACCCACCAATCGTTGCGGTTCTATCATGCCGGGAACGATCAGGTATTGTGGTATGGAAAGTCCACTCCGGGCCTCGGGAATTTCATCCTGGTCGCGGTCAGTCTTGATCCGCATAACGTCCAGGAAACCCAATTTGAAGTACCGTTGTGGGAATTCGGGCTGCCGGACCACGGCGTATTGCAGGTTCAAGAGCTCATGCGCGGCACGCAGTTCAATTGGTACGGCAAGATCCAGCATTGGCGATTCCTGCCGCAGGAATTGCCGTTCGCCATTTTTCACGTGCAGCCCTGGCGAAGCCCCGCATAGAACGCCATGGACCAACCCTCACTGACGAGAAATCAAAGCCGCCGGCGCAGCACGCGTGCGGCCGAGGCACACGTTCGCGATCCGCTGTGGTTCAAGGATGCGGTCATCTATCAGCTGCACCTGAAGTCGTTCTTCGACGCTAATAACGATGGCATCGGCGATTTCCCCGGTCTGATTGCCAAGCTCGACTACATCGCCGATCTCGGCGTGAACACAATCTGGCTGTTGCCTTTTTACCCGAGCCCCCGACGCGACGATGGCTACGATATCTCCGACTATCGCGGCGTGCACCCTGATTACGGCACCCTGTCCGATGCGCGTGTGTTCATCGCCGAGGCCCATGCGCGCGGCCTGCGGGTGATTACCGAATTGGTCATCAATCACACCTCGGATCAGCATCCGTGGTTTCAGCGCGCCCGGCACGCCAAGGCCGGCTCTTCGGCGCGCAATTTCTATGTCTGGTCGGACACTGATCAGCGCTACGCGGGAACGCGCGTGATCTTCATCGACAGCGAAAAGTCCAACTGGACCTGGGACCCGGTCGCCAACGCCTACTATTGGCATCGCTTCTATTTCCACCAGCCGGATCTGAACTTCGACCATCCGCAGGTGCTCAAGGCGGTGCTGTCGGTGCTGCGCTACTGGCTCGGGCTCGGCGTCGACGGGTTGCGGCTCGATGCGGTGCCTTACCTGGTGGAGCGCGAGGGCACCAGCAACGAGAACCTGCCGGAAACGCACGCGATACTCAAGCGCATTCGCGCCGAGGTCGACGCCGCGTTTCCCGATCGCGTGCTGCTGGCCGAAGCCAATCAGTGGCCTGAGGACGTACAGCAATACTTCGGCAACGGCGATGAATGCCACATGGCGTTCCATTTTCCACTGATGCCACGCATGTACATGGCGCTGGCGCAGGAGGACCGCTTTCCGATCACGGACATATTGCGCCAGACACCCGAGATTCCGGCCAACACGCAATGGGCCATTTTTCTGCGCAATCACGACGAGCTGACGCTGGAGATGGTGACCGACAAGGAGCGCGATTATCTGTGGGAGCAGTATGCCGCCGATCATCGTGCACGCCTGAATCTGGGCATTCGGCGGCGCCTGGCGCCATTGGTCCAGCGCGATCGCCGGCGGGTGGAGTTATTGCACTCGCTGCTGCTGTCAATGCCCGGTGCGCCGGTATTGTATTACGGCGATGAGATTGGCATGGGCGACAACATCCATCTCGGTGATCGCGACGGCGTGCGTACGCCGATGCAATGGTCGAACGATCGCAACGGCGGCTTTTCGCGCGCCGATCCGGCGGTTCTGGTACTGCCCCCGATCATGGATCCGCTGTACGGCTATGAAGCAATCAATGTCGAGGCGCAGTCACGCGATCCGCATTCGTTATTGAATTGGATGCGGCGCATGTTGTCGATACGCCGGCTGCAACGCGCATTCGGCCGCGGCTCGTTTCGGCTGCTCTATCCAACCAACCGGCGCGTCATGGCTTATCTGCGCGAGCACGCGGAGGAAGGCCGCAGTGAAACCATTCTGTGCGTGGCCAACGTGTCGCGTTTTGCCCAGGCGGTGGAACTCGATCTGAGCCAGTTCGAGACCTGCGTGCCGGTCGAAATGCTCGGCGGCGCCGCGTTTCCGCCGATCGGCCTGCTGCCGTATCTGCTGACGCTGCCGCCCTACGGCTTCTACTGGTTCGTCCTGGCGCCGCTCTCGCGCATGCCGACCTGGTTCATGCCGGCCCCGCAGCCGATGCCCGAGTACGTGACGCTGGTGGTGCGCAGCTCGCTCGAGGAACTGCTGGCCGAACCGAACCGCACGATTATCGAGAAGGAAGTGCTGCCCGCCTACCTGCCCAAGCGGCGCTGGTTTGCCGGCAAGGATCAAGCGCTGCTCCAAACACGGATCGCTCACGTGACTGCGGTGCCCGGCATCGAGCCGCCGGTGCTGCTGGCGGAGATCGAGGTGCAGATGGCGCGCGGCAGCCACCGCTATCTGCTGCCCTTTGGCTACATCTCCGAGGACGCCATGACCGGCGCACTGCCGCAGCAGCTGGCTCTGGCGCGCGTGCGTCGCGGGCGGCGCGTTGGTTTCCTGACCGATGCGTTTGCGCTCGACAGCTTTGCGCGCCGCCTCATCGAGCTCATGGCCGGCGGTGCGCGCGTCGCCACCGACAGCGGCGAGTTGCAGTTCAATCCGACCTCGCGCTTCGCATCGATCAGCATCGGTCCGGAGGCCGCAGTGCGCCGTTTCTCGGCCGAGCAATCCAACAGTGCCCTGATCGTCGGCGGCCAGGTCATGCTCAAACTGTTTCGGCGCATCCATGGCGGTGCGCACCCCGAAGCGGAGATGGGTCGCTATCTGACCGAGCGTGGCTTTGCCCACATCGCGCCGATGCTCGGGGAAATCACGCGCCTGGGCCACGACGGCGTGCCGTTCGTGCTCGGCGTGGCACAGGGATTCATCTACAACGAGGGCGATGCCTGGAGCTGGACGCAGAATCTGCTCGAGCGCACGGTGCAGGAGGTGCTGGTGATGCCCTCCGGCGCGCCGTTGCCGGAACAGAATGATGCCATTGGGCGTTTCCAGATTGCGGCCAGCATGCTCGGCCAGCGACTCGGGGAGATGCATGTGGTGCTCGGACAGCCGAGCGACGAGCCGGCGTTTGCGCCGCGCGTGAGCGGTCCGCAGGATTGCGAGATCTGGGCGGCCGCGGCGCGCTCGCAGCTGGAGAAGGTGTTCGCCCTGCTCGATGCGCGTGCGCAATTCACCCCGGAGGAGCGGCACAGTGTCGAGATGCTGCAGGCGGCGCGCGAGCAGGCCCTGAGTTTGCCTGGCGTTTTGGCGCAGGCTGGCCTGGGCTCGCTGGCGACGCGCATTCACGGCGATCTTCACCTCGGACAGGCGCTGGTTGCGCACGGCGATGTCTTTTTCATAGATTTTGAAGGCGAGCCGGCACGCACTCTGCGCGAACGCCGCGCGCTGAGTAGTCCGCTGCGCGATGTCGCGGGCATGCTGCGCTCATTCGACTATGCCGCGGCGACGATCATTGCTGCGGGCGGGGCAGGGCAGGACGAGACGGCCCTGGCGCGCAAGCGCAGCATCGTCGAGCGCTTCTGGCAGATCTCAGGCAAGGCATTCATCGCCGCGTATCAGCAGGCCGCGGCACCGCTCGCGCATCATTGGGCAAGTCCCCAAAGCCCGCGCGATCTGCTGAATCTGTTTCTGCTCGAGAAGGCCGCGTACGAGATCTGCTATGAAGCTGCGAATCGACCGGCCTTGCTGAGCGTGCCGCTGCGCGGGCTCGCGCAACTACTTTCCCAAATCTCCAATTCAAAGCAAGGTAACCCACCATGATCGACGAGCGGTTAAACGATCCGGGCCTGATGATCGATGTGGCTGCCGCTGCGGCGCTCGAGTCCGGCAGCGCCGAGGATCCCTTTGCCCTGCTCGGGCCGCATGCCGATGCGACCGGCGTGGTTATCCGTGCGTTCGTGCCGCCTGCTGAGGCCGTGGAAGTCATCGGCCCGGACGATGAGCTACTCGCGCGGATGCTGCCGATTGAGCCTCAGGGATTGTATGCCGGCCGCATTGCCGCGACCGCGCGCTACCGTTTGCGCATCCACTGGCCCGGTGGCGTGACACAGGTCACCGAGGATCCGTATGCATTCGGGCTGCTACTGGGCGAGCTGGATGTTTACCTGCTGGCGGAGGGGAATCATCTCGAGCTCGGCCGCTGCCTGGGTGCGCAAACGTTGAGCATCGAGGGCGTCAGTGGCGTGCGTTTCGCGGTCTGGGCGCCCAACGCGCGACGTGTCTCCGTGGTCGGCGACTTCAATGGCTGGGACGGCCGCCGCCACGCGATGCGCAAGCGCGTCGAGGCCGGGGTCTGGGAATTGTTCATACCCAGGCTGCCCGTCGGCACCATCTATAAGTATGAGATCTTAGGTCCATACGGACTGCTGCCACTCAAGGCCGATCCGGTGGCATTGCAGGCGGAAGCCCCGCCCCGCACCGCTTCAGTGGTCGCGGATCCGACGCCGTTTCAATGGAGCGACGCGCACTGGATGCAGACGCGCGCTGCAACCGAAGAACACCTGCATACTCCGCTCTCGATCTACGAAGTGCATGCCGGATCGTGGCGACGCACCGGGCCGGACTGGCGGGGGCTGAACTGGGATGAGCTGGCCGAGCAGCTGATTCCCTATGTCAAAGAGCTCAAGTTCACGCACATTGAACTGCTGCCGATCATGGCTCACCCGTTCGGTGGCTCCTGGGGCTATCAGGTGCTCGGTCAATACGCGACTCATGCCGCTTTCGGCGAACCAGCGGCATTCGCGCGCTTCGTCGATCGCTGTCACAACGCCGGGGTAGGGGTTATCCTCGACTGGGTACCCGGACACTTTCCGACCGATGTCCACGGTCTGGCCTATTTCGACGGCACGGCGCTGTACGAGCACACCGATGCGCGCGAAGGCTTTCACCAGGAGTGGGGTACGGCGGTCTACAACCTCGGCCGGCGCGAGGTGCACTCGTTCCTGATATCCAGCGCGCTGCACTGGTTTGAGCGCTACCACATCGATGCGCTGCGGGTCGATGCGGTGGCATCGCTGCTGTACCGCGACTACGCCCGCGAGGAAGGGCAATGGATCCCGAATCGCTACGGGGGGCGCGAGAATCTCGAAGCGATCGACTTCCTGCGACACCTCAACGACGCGGTGGCGCAGCGCTTTCCGGGCTCCATGATGATCGCCGAAGAGTCCACCGCCTGGCCTGGGGTGACGCGGCCGACGAAGGAATGGGGCCTGGGCTTCACCTACAAGTGGAACATGGGTTGGATGCACGACACGCTGCGCTACATGTCGACCGACCCCGTGCACCGCTCCTACGACCACAACGACATGACCTTCGGCCTGCTCTACGCCTTTTCCGAACGCTTCGTGCTGCCGCTGTCCCACGATGAGGTGGTGCACGGCAAAGGCTCGCTGCTCGGCCGCATGCCGGGGGATACCTGGCAGCGTTTTGCAAATCTGCGCGCGTATTTCGGCTTCATGTGGACGCAACCGGGCAAGAAGCTGTTGTTCATGGGCGGTGAGTTCGGGCAGGACTGGGAATGGAATCATGACAGCCAGATCGATTGGGCCTCGCTGGAGCATCCATTGCATAAAGGTGTGCAGCGGCTGATCAGTGATCTGAATCACGTCTACGCCACCGAAGCTGCGCTGCACGCGTTAGACTGCGACAGTGCCGGATTTCGATGGATCATCGGTGATGACCGCAACAACAGCGTATTCGCCTATTACCGCAGTGGCTACGCCGACACCCCGCCGGTCATTGTGGTGTGCAATTTCACGCCGGTACCGCGCCTGCACTACCGGATCGGCGCGCCGCGCGCGGGCGGCTGGCGCGAAATACTCAATACGGACGCTGAAGCTTACGGCGGCAGCAACCTCGGCAACGGCGGCTGGGTCCAGACCAGCTCCGGGCAATGCCATGGTCAGCCTTTCTCGCTCGAACTTACGCTCCCGCCCCTCGCCACTATCTTGCTGCGTTATGGGGGGTGACAGACTCGAGGTACCCTCTGCATGAGTTCTGATCTACCCAAGCGCGCGTTAGCCGGCGCGCCATATCGGCTTGGGGCGACCTGGGATGCGAGCGGGACCAACTTTGCGGTATTTGCCGGCCACGCCGAGCAGGTCGAGCTGTGTCTGTTTGATCCGAGCGGCCGCACTGAGCAGCGGCGGCTGCCCATGCCGGAATGCACCGATGGCGTCTGGCACGCCTATGTGCCGAATCTGCCGCCTGGCCAGCTCTATGGCTACCGCGCGCACGGACCGTACGTTCCGGAGCAGGGCCATCGCTACAACGCCAATAAGCTGCTGCTCGATCCGTACGCCCGAGCGCTGTCGGGCCCGTTGCGGTGGAGCGATGCGCTCTACGGCTACCGAATCACCTCGCCGCGCGCAGATCTGTCGTTCGACCGCCGTGACAGCGCGTTTGCGATGCCCAAGGCGGTCGTGACGGTCGACCGCTTCGATTGGGGCGAGGACCGACCGCCCAGAACCCCCTGGGCTGATACCGTCCTCTACGAGACCCACCTTCGCGGCCTGTCGATGCGGCACGGCGCCGTTCCCGAGCGCCAGCGCGGCAGCGCCGCCGCGCTGGGTCATGAGCACATCGTCGGTCATCTCGAGCGGCTGGGCATCACCGCCATCGAGTTGCTGCCCATCCATGCCTTGCTCCAGGATCGACCACTGGTCGAGCGCGGGCTCGCGAACTACTGGGGCTACAACACGCTCGCGTATTTCGCACCCGAGCCGCGTTATCTGTCTACCGGCAGCCTCGATGAGCTCAAGACCGCAATCAAGACGCTGCATGCCGCCGGCATTGAAGTGCTGCTGGACGTGGTCTACAACCACAGCTGCGAAGGCAGTGAGCTCGGTCCGACTCTGAGCCTGCGCGGCCTGGACAATGCCGCCTACTATCGCCAGGTAGCGGGGGACCCACGGCGCTGCCTCAACTACACCGGTTGCGGCAACACGCTGAATTTGTCGCACCCGCGCGTGATTCAGCTGACGCTGGATTCACTGCGCTATTGGGTCACTGAGTTTCACGTCGACGGCTTTCGTTTCGATTTGAGCGTGACACTCGGGCGCGAAGAGGGCGGCTTTGATCCGGGCTCGGGCTTTTTCGATGCCCTGATGCAGGATCCGTTACTCGCGGGCGTGAAACTGATCGCCGAGCCCTGGGACCTTGGACCCGACGGCTTCCAACTCGGCAATCATCCCGCGGGCATGGCGGAATGGAATTCCAAATTTCGCGACCAGGTGCGCCGGGCCTGGCGCGGCGATGCCGCGCTGCGCGGCGCGCTCGCCGCGCGGCTTCAGGGTTCAGCGGATCTGTTTGATCACCATCGGCGCAGACCCTGGGCATCGCTGAATTTCATCACCGCGCACGATGGCTTTACATTGCAGGATTGGGTCAGCTACAACCAAAAGCACAACGAAGCCAATGGCGAGGAGAATCGCGACGGCAGCGACGACAATGCCAGCCAAAACTGCGGCGTCGAAGGGCCGACCGATGATGCAACCATCACGGCGCTGCGAGCAAGCATCAAGCGCGCGATGCTGGCGACGTTGCTGTTCTCCCACGGCACACCGATGCTGTTGAGCGGGGACGAATTCGGCCACAGCCAGCAGGGCAACAACAACCCGTACTGCCAGGACTCCGAGCTCAGCTGGCTCGACTGGGCGCAGGCGGAGTCGGCCTCGGGAGTCGAGCAGCAGCTGTTCCTGGCGCGGTTGCTGCAATTGCGTCGCGATCACTGCACCTTGCGCAGCGGCTACTTCCAGCATGGTCTGCTCGAGCCGCTGCCGCAGGTGCGTGACATCGAGTGGTTCGACGAGAACGGCGATGTCATGCGGCCCGAAGACTGGCAGTACACCGAAGGTCGCCTGCTGTGCGTGCGCCGTGCGTTGCGTCTGGACGAGGCGCGCGCGGAAGTGAGCCTGCTGTTGGCCAATACCACGCCGGATGTGCACTCCTTTCAGTTGCCACAGCCGCAGTTGCGCTGGTGCCTGCGGCTGGACACGGCCAATGGGTCGTTGGTGGATCGGGATATTGATCGACCGCAGGTCGAGGTGGCGCCGCACAGCCTGCAGCTGCTGACCGCCGTGGTCGAGACGCCCTCGCCCACGGGCGTGGTCCACACTGCCGGCGACACGGCAGTGCAGCCCGAGCAGGCGCCGCAGCATTCACGCGGGAATCAGATCCTCGGCCCGAGCTGGCGCCGCAGCATTCACGCGGGGATGAGATCATCGCCGACTAGAATTGCGCCGCTAGCGCTGCGGCGAGTTCATCGACGTGCGCGTCGGTATGCGCCGCCGACAGGAAGCCGACTTCAAAGGCGCTCGGCGCCAGATATATCCCGCTTTCCAGCAAGGCGTGGAATGGCGCGGCGAAGCTTGCCTTGGCGTCGGCCGGAAAGCTCTGCGGGGTCCGCATCGGTGTCACCGGTCGCCCGCGCTGCGACGCGCAGAGCCAGAAGATCGAGCCGACCCGCTGTACCGCCAGCCGCGGAATTCCGCTCAGCGCGCTCTCCAGTCGTGCCCCGAGCGTTTCAAGCTGCTGGTAGATGCGGCCATCCAGCAGCCGCTGCAGGACCGCGAGTCCGGCACACATCGCCAGCGGATTGGCGCTCAGGGTGCCCGCCTGATACACCGGTCCGGCCGGTGCGACCAGTTCCATGAGTTCGCGGCGGCCGCCGTAGGCGCCAACCGGAAAGCCGCCGCCAATGACCTTGCCGTAGGTGATGAGATCCGGGCGGATCCCGCTTACGCCGGCGTAGCCCTGGAAGCCGACCCGAAAGCCCGAGATGACCTCGTCGAAAATCAGCAGCGCTCCGTGCGCGCGCGTCAGCCGCGCCAGGGCCTCCAGGAATTCCGGCCGCTGAGGCAGCAGGCCGTAGTTGGCCGGTAGCGGCTCGATGATGGCCGCCGCGAGTTCGGAGCCGCGGCTCGCGAACAGCGTCTCGAGCGCGGCAATATCATCGAGCGGCGCGATCAGCGTCTCCTGGACGATATCCGGTGCGAGACCCGCGCTGTCGGGCAGCGGCGCCTCGGCCAGCCCTGAGCCGGCACGCAGCAGCATCGAATCGGTGTGGCCGTGATAGCAGCCTTCGAATTTCAGGATCTTCGAGCGCCCGGTGGCGCCCCGCGCCACGCGCAACGCGGACATGACGGCCTCGGTTCCGGAATTGACGAATCGAATGCTCTCGATCCAGGGAATCCTGGCCGTAATCAACTCCGCGAGCTCGAGGCTGTAGGGCTCCGCGGTGCCCAGGCTCCAGCCCCGCGCCAGCGCGGCCTCGGCAATGCTGCGCACCTGCGGGTCGGCGTGGCCCAGGATCAGCGGCCCGAAAGCCATGCAGAAATCGATGTACTCGCGGCCGTCGACATCGCGCAGGCAGGCGCCATGGCCGCCGACCATGAAGCGCGGCGTGCCGCCGACGCCGCGAAAGGCGCGCACGGGAGAATGCACGCCGCCCGGGGAAACGCGCTGCGCGCGCGCGAACAATTGCTCGGAGCGGTCAGCCCCCGCGCTCACGCAGCGAGCCACTCGCGCGCATAGCGCGCACCGTAGGTGATGATCATCGAGGCCCCGGCGCGCCTGAAGGCGGTCATGATCTCGCGGTGGAGCGGCGCGCGGGCGGCCAAGCCCTGCGCGCACAGGGCCTCGAGCGCGGCGAATTCGCCGCTGACGTGATACACGGCCCAGGGCTTGCGGATCGCCGTGGACAAGTCGCGCAGAATATCGAGGTACGGCAACCCGGGCTTCACCATCAGGATATCCGCGCCCTGGTCGGCATCGCGCTGCGCGCATTGCCAGGCGTCAGCGGGTCGCGCCGGATCGAGCTGGTAACTCGCACGATCTTTGAGCGCTACGCCCGCCTTGGGCGCCGAGTCCGCCGCCACGCGAAAGGGCCCATAGAGCGTCGAGTGAAATTTGACCGCATAGCTCATCAGGATGGTGCGATCGAGGCCGGCTCCATCCAGGCGCGAGCGGATGGCGCCGATGCGTCCGTCCATCATGTCGCTGGGTGCGACGCAGTCGGCTCCGGCCTGGGCATAGCTCAGGGCGGCCTGCTCGAGTTCGGCGACACTGGCGTGGTTGTCCAAATGATCGCCCTCGGCATTGAGCACGCCACAGTGTCCGTGCGGCGTCGAGGAGCACAGGCAGACGTCGGTGGCGAGCCAGATGTCGTGGCCGAACCGCTGCTTGAGGGCGCGAACCTGGCCAGCGGTAAACGACCAATCGATATTGCGCTCGCTGCGGGCGCGGGGCACGCCGAACAGCAGGAATTTGCACACGCCGGCGGACAGGTCCTGCTCGACCTGGCGCAGCAGCGATTCGCAGGTGTCCTGGTGTACCCCGGTCAGCCCCGGCACCGGCTCGCGGGCATTGAGGCCCTCGGCGACGAACAGGGGCTGAATCAGCTGGTCGAGCTGGACGTGGACCTCGCGCGTCAGAGCGCGGACGTGCTCATTTTGCCGCAGGCGGCGCAGATCAAGGGAACTCATGGGCGATGGATGATGCCGCGAAGCGCTGGGCCGCAGGTCATGCTTTGTCACACCGCCTGCCTTAAGCTCATACGCCAAAGTCATGAGACCAACGCCCAGAATGGCGGTCCTGATGGTACATCCGGTCTCTCAAGCCTCCAGGATCGACGCCACGGTGGTGCTTTTGCGCCGCGCGGTGGCCGATTATGGCCGCGTGGTCTACGCCAGCAGTCTCGGCGCCGAGGCCATGGTCCTGACCGACCTGATCTGCACACAGGTGCCGGAAATCGACATATTCAGCATCGATACCGGCCGTTTGCCCGAGGAGACCCTGGCGCTGCTCGAACGCCTCGAACGGCGCTACCAACGGCGCCTGCCGCTCTACTACCCGGAAGCGCAGGCGATTGACCGCTATGTGCGCGAGCACGGCATCAACGGCTTTTACGATGGTCTGGGCGCGCGCCTGAGCTGCTGCCAGATTCGTAAAGTGGAGCCGTTCAAACGCGCCATCGCGGGCTACCGCGCCTGGGTCACAGGAGTGCGGCACGAGCAGTCCGCTTTGCGTGCGCGGGCACAGCCGATCGCTCGCGACGAGCAGTACGGCCTGGAGAAGATCAGTCCGCTGCTGGATTGGACTGAGAGCGACATCTGGACCTATATTCGCGCCGAGCAATTGCCGTACAACCCGTTGCATGATCGCGGCTATTCGAGCATCGGCTGCGCGCCTTGCTCGCGCGCCATTGAGCCCGGAGAGGGCCACCGCGCCGGGCGCTGGTGGTGGGAACAATCGGATTCGCGCGAATGCGGTCTGCACCCGCGCAAGCGGCCGGCCGCAGTCGTCTAACTAGTGGATTATCTGCCGGTATTTCTCGATCTGCGCGGCCGGCTGACGCTGGTGGTCGGCGGCGGGGCGGTCGCGACGCGCAAAGTCGAACTGCTGCTCAAGACCGGCGCGCGCGTGCGCGTGGTTGCCCCCGCGCTGCATCCGGAACTCGCGCTCTATCGTGATGCCGGCCGCATCGAGTATCGCAGCGTGCTGTTCGAGCCCGCGCACTTCGAGGGCGTCGCGCTGGCCATCGCTGCGACCGATCGTCCGGAGGTCAATCACGCGGTTGCCGCCGCCGGCGCGGCGCGCGGCATCTTCGTCAACGTGGTCGACGACGGCAGCGCCTCCTCCTGCCTGATGCCGGCGATCGTGGATCGCTCGCCGGTCATGGTCGCGATCGGCAGCTCCGGACAGTCCCCGACACTGGTGCGGCGCGTACGCACTCAACTCGAGGCGCTGCTGCCTGAGCGGCTCGGAGAGCTGGCGCGCCTGGCCGGCCGCGCACGCACGCGGGTACAGCGCGCACTGCCCGACATCAATCAGCGTCGTCAATTCTGGGACCGGCTGTTTTCGGGCAGCATCGCCTCCAAAGTGTATGCGGGCAGCATGGCTGAGGCGGAAGCGTTGCTCGATGCGCAACTGCAATCGGCCGACGCGCCGCTGCGCGGTGAGGTCTATCTGATCGGCGCTGGCCCCGGCGATCCCGACCTGTTGACGCTGCGCGCGCTGCAGCTGCTGCAGCAATCCGATGTCGTGCTGTACGATCGGCTGGTCAGTGATGCGGTCCTTGAGCGCGTGCGGCGCGATGCCGAGTGTGTGTTCGTCGGCAAGGAATCGGGCCAGCATCGCGTCACGCAACAGCGTATCCATGCGCTGCTGCTGGAATATGCCGGTCGCGGTTTGCGCGTGGCGCGGCTCAAGGGCGGCGATCCGTTCATTTTCGGCCGCGGCGGGGAGGAGATCGACGCGCTGGCCGCCGCGGGCATTCCGGTCGTAGTCGTGCCCGGCATCACCGCGGCACTGGGTGCGGCGGCGGCAGCGGGCCTGCCGCTCACGCAGCGCGGCGTAGCCCAGTCGGTCACCTTCGTCACTGCCATGGGGGAGGGGGCCGAAGGGTTGGACTGGCGCTCGCTCGCGGCGCCCGGCCAGACCGTCGTGTTCTATATGGGAATCTCGCAACTGCCGCGCATTGTCGGGCATCTGCTCGCGCAAGGCGCGCCGCGCCAGCGTCCAGTGGCTATCATTGAACGCGCCACGCTGCCCGAGCAGCGTGTGCTCGCCGGGTCACTGCATGACATCGCGGAGCGCGCGCGGCGCGCCGGGATCCAAGCCCCCGCGCTGCTGATTGTGGGAGAGATTGCCGGCCGCGCCGCCAGTGCCGCGGCTTGGGTCGAAGCCTTGGGGACACAGCACGCATGAGTATCGTCCAGGACTTTCTCGATGCCGTGGGCCGCACGCCGCTGATTCGTCTGCGGCGCGTGAGCGAGCAGACCGGCTGTGAGATCTATGGCAAGGCGGAGTTCATGAATCCGGGCGGCTCGGTCAAGGACCGCGCTGCGCGTGCCATCGTGCTCGACGCCGAGCGCCGCGGGGTGCTCAAGCCCGGTGGCACCGTGGTCGAGGGCACTGCGGGCAACACCGGTATCGGCCTGGCGCATGTCTGCAATGCCCGCGGCTATCGCTGCGTGATCGTAATGCCCGATAACCAGTCGCCGGAGAAGTACGCCTTGATCGAGGCGCTCGGCGTGCAGGTGCGGCGCGTCAAGACGGTGCCGTACAGCGATCCGAACCACTACCAAAAAGTCGCGGGACGTCTGGCGGAGGAATTGCCGAACGCGATCTGGGCCAACCAGTTCGACAATACCGCCAACCGTCGCGCACACCTCGAGACCACCGGACCGGAAATCTGGGAGCAGACTGACGGGCACATCGACGCTTTCGTCGCCGCCAGCGGCACCGGCGGCACGGTCGCCGGCGTATCGGAATATCTCAAGTCGCGCCGCCCCGGCGTGCGTACGGTCGTGGCCGATCCGCCCGGCAGCGCGTTGTATGAATACATCCGCAACGGTGTGGTCAAAGCCACAGGCAGCGGCTCGATCACCGAGGGCATTGGTATCGGACGCATCACGGCCAACATGCAGGGTGCGCCGATCGACGATGCCGTGCACATCGAGGATACCGAGACGGTACGCTACGTCTATCGGCTGCTGCGCGAGGAGGGGCTGTTTGTCAGCAGCACCAGCGGCATCAATGTCGCGGCGGCCGTGCAGGTGGCGCGCGATCTGGGCCCGGGCCACACCGTGGTCACCGTGCTGTGCGACACCGGCTCGAAGTACCTCTCGCGGCTGTTCAATCGCGAATGGCTGGCGCAGAAGGGCTTGCTCGACGCCGCCGGTCTGGACAGCGTATGAGCACACACGTGCGCGCGCTGTTGCTGCTGGTCGCGCTGAGCGCAACCCCGGCGCACGCGGCATGGCTGTCGCGCGGCGTCGACGGCATCATGGGCACGCGTATCTTCGTGGAGCTGTGGGCCGAGGATAAGGACAAGCAGCGGGGCGAGCAGGCCATCGATGCGGTCATGGATGAGATGCGGCACATCGATGAGACCATGAGCGTCTACAAGCCTACGAGCGAAGTCTCGAAGGTGAACGCGCTGGCCGCAACGCAGCCGGTGAAGATCAGCCCGGAGCTGTTCAAGTTGCTGACCACGGCGCTCGAGTATTCGCGCATCACCGAGGGCGCTTTCGACATCACCTACGCCAGTGTCGGCTACATGTATGACTTTCGCGAGCGTAAGAGGCCGACCGAGCAGCAGATCCAGTCCGCACTGCCGGCGGTGAATTACCAGCACGTGCTGCTCGACGCCGCGACCAGCACGGTGCGCTTCTCGCAGCCCGGCGTGCGCATCGACCTGGGCGGCATCGCCAAGGGCTATTCGGTCGACTGCGGCATCGAGATCCTGCGCGAGCGCGGCTTCACGCACGCACTGGTCAATGCCGGCGGCGACAGTCGCGTGCTCGGCGATCGCTTCGGCAAGCCCTGGATCATCGGCATTCGCCATCCGGATCATCCCGACCAGGTGATCACGCGCGTGCCGCTGACCGACAGCGCGTTTTCGACCTCGGGTGATTACGAACGCTATTTCGACGAGGACGGCGTGCGCTACCACCACATCATCGATCCGCATACCGGGCATTCCGCGAGCAAGGTGCGCAGTGCGACCATCATCGCGCCGACTGCCACGCGCACTGACGGCCTGTCCAAGACCGCGTTCGTGCTCGGACCCGACGAGGCGATGAAGATCTACAACCGGCTCGATGATGTCGATGCGATCCTGGTCACGCCCGACGGGCGCATCCTGTATTCGAAGGGGCTCGAGCCCGCGAGCCCGCAGGTCTCAAACCCGCCGGCTCACTAGTCCTACGGTGTCCTTGGTCTACAACTTGCGCTTTGCGGGTCAGTACTACGACACGGACGTGCCGCCGATCTATTCCAAGGAGCAGTGGCCACAGCTGCAAAACCTGCACGAGACCTCTGGTTTCAAAGATTTTCGAGCGTACTCACGGATGTAATAACGTTGAATTTTTGCCAAAGTCACTCAAGGCTTGAGCGCGATTGCGCCGGGTCGGCGAGAATCTGCCCGTTAAGGGCGACCAGTCGGCCCGTGGCACGGTATCGAAGCCCGCCAGCGGTGCATGCCGATCGTGCTTGAGGATCAGCGAGGATAGCTCCGGGATCTCGATGGCAGCGGGCACGATGGCCACATAGCAGGCGGGCGGGGTCGGGCGTCAGCTGTGCGGTACCATTCGCCATGTTCATTTCAAATGGCTTCCTTGGAGAGGGCAATGCGAGCACAACGTGAGTTTCCACTGACGCCAAAGATGGCTTTGGCGTGGGCAATGCTGGGGTTTGGGCTGTGCTCGGGCGCGCAAGGCGCGTCGAGCTGGGAGCAGGGTACGAATTATTTTCTGATCGATCCGCCACAGGCGACCGCGGCGGCGCCGGGAAAGATCGAAGTCACCGAAGTGTTTTCATACGCCTGTCCGGCTTGCAATCACTTCTATCCGGTGGTCGACCGGCTCAAGGCCAGTTTGCCGGCCAATGCCGAGCTCGACTTCATCGCCGCCGGGTTCAGGCCGGATGAGGATTGGCCGATGTTTCAGCGCGCGTACTATGCCGCGCAGATTCTGGGGCTCGACAAGCGTACCCACGCTGCCATGTTCGACGCGATCTGGAAGACCGGCGAGCTGGCCGTGGAGGACCCGCGCACGCAGCGGCTGAAGCTGCCGGCGCCGAGCATCCAGGATGCGGCCGCATTTTATGCGCGTGCCACGGGCATCAAGCCGGAGACTTTCCTCGCCACGGCCAATTCCTTCGGCGTCGATACGCGCATGCGCCAAGCCGACCAGCTTGTCAGGGACTACCGCGTCGAGGGCACCCCCACGATCATCGTCAACGGCAGGTATCGTCTGGATGTGCAATCGGCCGGTGGTCCCGAGCAGGTCATCGAGCTCGTGAAATGGCTCGTGGCCAAGGAGAGCGCCGGCGGATCAAAGCCTTTAGCGCCTTGATGCCGGAGGCTGCGCGCGCTCAACGCCGAAATGACGATCGGCAATCAGGCAAAGAATCTCAAACATGATCGTTGCGCCGACCAGGGCGGTATTGCCCGTCTGGTCGTACGGCGGGGCCACTTCCACGACATCACCGCCGATGAGATTCAAGCCGCGCAATCCGCGCAACAGACGCTGTGCTTCCAAGGTCGTAATGCCGCCGATTTCGGGCGTGCCGGTACCCGGTGCATAGACGGGATCGAGTCCGTCGACGTCGAACGAGATGTAAGTCGCACCATCGCCTACCACCTTGCGCGCCTCCTCGATGACCCGCTCAACGCCCAGCGTGGCGAATTCCTCCATGAACACGACGCGCATGCCATGAGACAGCGAAAACTCGATGCCGTCCATGAAGTTCTGGCCGCCGCGAATGCCGATCTGGATGGTTCGTTTCGGGTCGAGCAAGCCGGCCTCAACGGCCAGGCGAAATGGCGCTGCGTGCGTGAACTTGGACCCATAGAACTCGCCCCAGGTATCGGTGTGGGCATCGATGTGCACCATGCCGATGGGTTCATGGGCCGCAATCGCCTTGAAGATCGGGTAGGTAATCGAATGATCCCCGCCCGCGCTGACCGGCAGCACGCCGGCAGCGTGGATCTTGCGATAGAAGGCCTCGATGTCTTCGACCTGCCTTTCCAGGTCGTATCGATGAGAAAGGCGCACGTCCCCGAGATCGGCGATCCGGCACAGCTCGTAGGGATTGATGCCAAGGCCTAAGTTGAACGAGCGCATCAGGCTGGAAGAATTGCGTATTTCACGCGGTCCATGGCGAGCGCCCGGTCTGTTGGTCACTCCGAGGTCGGTCGGGACGCCAATCAAGCCGATGTCGACATCGTCGAGCGAGTTCGCCAATGGAGCGCGCATGAAGGTCGCAATCTCGCTATACCGAGGCTGCTTCATCGGCTCGTACTCTGTCGCACAGACGATGTCCGGCTTCGTGTAGCTGTTTTCATTCATGCGTCATTATCCTTGGAGTGGCGCAGCCATCTTACAGAGGCTCACGACAACGTAGACGATCAGGCTCCCCCCAAGACCGACGTAGATCGGCAAATCGGAATCGATGCCGGTCACTGCAAGCAGTACGCAGACCAGGGTACTCCCCAGCGCGATGGACGCAAGCGCGCCGGCCGTGGTGCCGCGCCGCCACAACATCGCGCCGATGACCGCCACCAGCAACCCGCCAACGAGCAGATCGTACGCCACGGTAAGGGCGGCGATCACGTCGTGCATGAGGCAGGACAGAAGCATCATGACGACGCCAAGGATCAGCGTGACGGCACGGCTCTGGCCTATCGAACCGGCATTCCTGGTCCCGCGCAACCGAAGATAGACGTCCTCCAGCAGCACCGTGGAGGCAGCCAGCAGGCACGCACTGGCCGTTGACATGATGGCGGCGAGGGCCGCCGCCAGCACCAGGCCCCGCAAGCCCACCGGCAGCACCGCGTTGACGATCTGCGCGAACGCCGCATCGGCATGGGCGAGCGGTGGCAGGAATACCCGGCCCGCCGCGCCAATCATCGCGCCGGCCAGCGCGTAGCACAGGCAGTAGCAACCCACGCCGATGCCGCCGTTTCGTGCGACCTTCACACTGCGTGCGGTGAACACGCGTTGCCAGACATCCTGGCCGATGATGATGCCGAAGAAATACAGCACAAAGAACGAGACGATCCTGCCTGTGCCGATGTTTGTGAGCGAGAAAAACCCGCCGGGCAGGCGAGCATGCATCGCCGCGAGGCCGCCGGCGTGCCATATCGCGGCCGGCAGCAGAATGAACAGGATACCGACGGTCTTGATGACGAACTGGATGATGTCGGTCAGCGTCAGGGACCACATACCGCCGAGCACGGAATAGGCCACCATCACGGCGCTGCTCATCAGAATCGCAGGCGTTCGCGGGATGCCGACGATGACTTCCATGACCGATCCCACCGCGATCGTTGCCGTGACGCTGACCATCAGGTCGTACGCGACCATGACGATGCCACCGGCGATGCGCGCGATGGGGCTATAGCGTCGCTCGAGCAGCTCAGGCACGGTATACAGATTGAGTCCCAGGATGCGCTCGACGAACACCACGCTCAGCACGATGATGCCGAGACCGAGCATGAACACGAACCACATTCCCGAGACACCGTACTGGTATCCGAGCTTGACGCCGCCGACCGTGGATGCCCCGCCGAGCACGATTGCGGCGAGCGTGCCGGAGTAGAGCCACGGACCGACCGAGCGGCCGGCAACCAGGAACTGCTCCTGCGTGGTGGCTTTGCGGCGCGCCCAGAATCCGGCTGCCAGGATTGCGGCCATGTATGCGATGACGACGAGCAGGTCGATCTTGGCCATGTAGTGTCCTGTCGGATCAGCGGCCGACGATGGCGCTGAGTATCTGCTCGCTGTCGCGGATTGCCGGTGCTTCCCGGCTCAAGGCTAACGAGCGCGTAAGCCCCAGGCCCACCAACCAGCCGACATCGATACCCCTGTAGTCGATGGATTTTGTTTCAATCGACACGTATGCCGCCGCCGATGAGTTCGCGGCTCAAATCCGCGAGCTGCGCTTCATAGTGCCGCCACTGCGATACTGAAGAATCGTACATGGGCCGCCGCACCTGCACCGCGCTGGCGGTGGTCGTCGCAAGGGGGTTCTGGTGAAACTGCGCGCACGCCTCCTGCCATTCGAGGCCGCAGAAATCCAACAGCCGGCGCGTCTGCCCGAGTTGATCGGCGATCAAAGCTTCGTAGCTCAAGGAAAAAATCGCTCCGGGCATGGTCAGTTGCCAATGTTCCATCAGACGCCGGTAGGCCAGGTAGTGCTTGGCGAGCTCCGCGAGATCGTAAGAAAAGGGGTAGGCGTCTTCGAACAGGGTCTTATACATGGCATAACAGGCCGCCATCGGGCTGCGGCTCACATGTACGATCCTTGCATTGGGCAGCGCGCGGCGGATCAATCCACAGTAGAGATAATTCAGCGGCATTTTGTCCGTGAAGCGAACCCCGGAAGCACCGGCCGATCGCGCGCGCTCGAGGTAATCGCGACCCAGTGCCGCAAAATCCAAACTTGCGGAAGCAGCGACCAGCTCCCGGCGGGACATTTGCGAGCGCCCGCTTTGAAGGCGCACGGCATCGACGATGGCCAATGCAAAAGCCTTGAGCTCGCCCGCCGAGGAAACCATTGAGTGACTGCTCAGAATGCGATCGACGAGAGTGCTGCCGCTGCGCGGCAAGCCGACGATGAAGATGGGCGCGGCGGCGCCCGGCGCATCGGCGCAGGCGTGCTGCGCAGCCTCGGCCTTTGCAGCCGGGAATGCTTGGATGATCCAGTCAACGGTCGCAACGTCGGTGGCAATGTCGTATCGCAGATGCTCGCGTCGGATACGCGCGCCGCGCTGCAGCCGGCTAAAAGACCGTCGGTAATCGCCCAGATCCTCGTATTCCTTGGCGAGGGCATAGTGCAGCTGCACTGCTGCGCGCCAGTCGGGCTGCCGCGCGACGAGGCTTTCGAGCTCGGCGATATGGTTCCTTTCAGGGGTCTGGGTGCGCAGGTCCGAGCGATTTTTATAGGCCTCATAGTCAGCGGGCTTGAGGGCAATGACACGATCGTAATCGGCCTCCGCCTGCGCCAATGCCCCTAGAAACCGGCGCACCGCCGCGCGATTGAACAGGAACTGCGCATTGCCCGGCGCCAACGCAACCGCCTGGTCGTACGCCGCCAACGCGCGCTGCTGGTCGTTTCCGCGGCTGTACAGGGTGCCAATCGCGTCCCACAGCACAGGGTCGGCCGCGGCGCTGCGTTGTGCGGCTGCAGCCGCCTCGCAAGCGCTGCCAAGCCGTCCGAGCGCCAGCGCGATTTGGCCTGCAGCGATCCAGCCTGCGGCGAGATCCGGATGTTGCGCGTTCAGCAGACCACAGGCCTGCGCGGCTGCGTGCCAATCTCGCGCCTGGATCAGGCGCAGGACCTGCTGATGCAAGCTGGGGTCAGAGGCCTTCACGCGGCGCAGCCGATTGACCGGAGGCTGTCAGCGCCGCTTTCGGCGCCGCGGTGCAATCGGGGGCGCCATGCCCGGGATGTAGGATTCGGAAAACAGTTGCTGGCAGTGACGCTCGAAAGCCTCGACGAGGCGCGTTTTCTTCAGCTGCTTCAAGGTCGCGATACCGATGCGTACCGGCGAGGGATCGCCGCTCAGCGGGACTCGGTGGACGCGGCGTCCATCCAGCGCCACGGTGGCCCGGGGCCGAACATTGGCAAGCGTGTAGCCCAGGCCGTTTGCCACCATGGTTCGTACCACTTCCTGCTGTGAGGACGCCCAGGCGATGTTGGGCTCCAGCCGTTCCCGGATGAACAGCGACAGAAAATATTGCCGGCTCATCGGCAGATCAAGCAGCACCATCGGCAGCGCCGCAAGTTGGCTGAGCTTGACATAGCGCTCGTGGGCCAATGGATGCGAGGCGCCGAACAAGGCATAAGGCGGCAGGCTCGCGAGCGGCAAAAAAGTTATTTCGTCGCTGATCTGCAAGTCGTAGGTGATGGCTACCTCGGTCTCGGCTTCCCGTAGAGTGTGCAAAAGACCTTCCTGATGATTTTCCCGGCAGCGAATTTGCGTTTCCGGAAACGCCTTCAGGAATGAATGGATGAGTTCCGGCATCACGATCGGCGCCAGAGTGGAAAACCATCCGACCGACAGCTCGCCGCGCATTTGATGGCTGATGTCCGCGGCGGCCGAATAGAGCCCTTCGGCCTGCTTGAGCAGCTGCTTGGCGTCGCGAAGCAGGGTGCGCCCGGCGGGAGTCAGCGACAGGCCGTGCGCGTGATGGCGCAGGAACAATTGCACATCGAGTTCGCGTTCGATGTGAGAGATCGCGGTCGAGATGGCGGGCTGGGAGATGCTGGCGCGCTTCGAGGCAAGCGTAATGCTGCCGGTCTCCGCGGCCGCAATGAAATAGGTCAATTGCCGGAACGTATATTTCATGCGTCACCGGGCACACCGAAGCTCGGCGCCGCGGCCGGATTGACCGCCCGCCGTACATAGTCATCGATCTGCGGCGCGTAGAGTTCCCAGATGCCAGCGAGCGCCGCTACCGGATCATCGTCGGTCCAATCAACGCGCAAATCGACAATCGGCCACGCTACCTCCCGCACGATCAGCAGGCCCGCGGAATGGATCGGTCCAGCCTCGCCACCGCGCTCAAGGCCGGCGCGTAGGGCGTGCAGCAGGCACGCAGCGAGATGTCCGCTGGCCGCGCCAAACGCCGTGATCATGGCCGCGGGAATGTCCGACCGCGCCAGAAGATTGCCGGCAGCGGCGGCGTTCGTGCCGATCGCCGACGCGGCGATACCCAGTGCGTGGGCACCCGAATGCACGAGCGGCGGGCCGTCGCGTGCCACCACCAGCAACTGTCGATAGGCGCCGTATGGCGTCGCAGCCAGGGCTTCGTCCAGGGCCGCGTGCGCCTTCGCGCCGCGCCCCAGCGCCTCGAGGATGCGCGGTCCCAGCGACGGATCGGTAATGTTTTGAGTGGCCACGGCCCCGGCACCGGCGCGCGCATGCGCACAGCGCGCCGCGACTGCGGGCGATGAAGACGCGATCGCCACGCCGAACATTCGTACATCCGCGGAGCGCGCGACGATCGAGAAGGTCACCGCTCAAGTCTCATCGGGAATCACGGCGATCACATCCACCTCCACGAGCCACTCGGGACGCGCAAGACCGGCGACGACAATGCCCGTCGACACGGGGTAGACCCCCTGCAACCACCGGCCGATGATCCGATAGACGGCTTCCCGAAACCGCGGATCCGTCAGATAGATCGTGATTTTGCAAATATGCTCGAGCCTGGCACCGGCCTCGCTCAACAGCTGCTGGACATTCTTCATGGCCTGTTCGGCCTGGGCCGCAGCATCTCCGACCCCGACACTAACCGCCGTGTCGAGGTCCTGTCCAACCTGCCCGCGAACGAACACCGTGGCGCCACGAGCCACGACCGCCTGGCATAAGTCATTGTCGAGCTTTTGTTCCGGGTAGGTGTCGCGCGTATTGAACTTGCGGATGCGGCTATGCATGGATAACTCCGAAGTCCGCCGGCATGGGCGTCGCCTCGACCTGCGAGCCGTTCACGTGTAACTCAGGCTAACCTCGGCCGCGCTGGACGCTGTCCCAGACGGCCGCGCGTGCTCGCCAAACCACTGATTGACGGCACTGTCGCCGGGCGCTCGTGCAGTCTTCTCCATGACGCGTTCGGATAGATCCGCGGCTTTTCGCACGAAGTCGAGCGGGCCGTCCCAGTCAAAATTGCGATAGACCGCCGCAAGATGCGCAAACGGCGGCGATTGCGCGAACAGTTGGAACGTGAGCCGGTGACCGGCGTAGTCCGAGTTGAGCATGTCGCGCGCGAACGCCAGCAGCTTGCGGCGGTCATCGGCGATCCAGCGTTCATTCACCGAATAGAACTTGTCCAACCATGGCTTGGTCTGCGGCGCGTCGAACGAGGCCTTGTCCGGTGTCAGGCAGATCTGACCACCGCAGAGTTCGCGCGCAATATGCATCATCTCATGCAGCTGCGAACAGGCCATGACCCGTCCAGCGTAGAGCAGGGATTGGTTGGGCATCAGCAGTCCGGCTGGACTCATCTGCGCGAGCGCGATCGCTGCAGTCAGATGAGCATTGATCCCCTCGCGATACACGGCGAGCTGCGCGAGCTTTTCCTGCACCGCCTGCTGCTTGTCCAGTCCGGTCTGCCTGGCATTGAACAGTGCCGCGCCGATCATCATGTCGGCGAGTTTCAAATTGCGTTGCACGAATGCGAACGCGGAATATCGATGCAGCGTCGCGCGTATGAACGTCGCCGCCTCGGTGTGCCGGTAGAACAGCACGTTCTCCCACGGAATCAGCACATCATCGAAAATGACCAGGGCATCGACCTCGTCGAAGCGGTTGGACAGCGGATAATCGACGGCCGGTGCGCGCCCGGCGAATCCCGTGCGACATATGAACTTGAGGTTGGGCGAACTGAGATCGCAGACGAATCCGACGGCGTAATCCGAGAGCGCAGAGCTTCCCCAGTTGGCGTTGGTGGGCTTGGTGAAGGCCTGATTGGCGTACGGCGCGGCCGTTTCGTATTTCGCGCCCCGGACTACGATGCCGGCATCGCTCTCCTTGACCACGTGCAACAGCATGTCGGGATCCTGTTCCTGCGGCGGCTTGGAACGATCGCCCTTGGGATCGGTATTGGCAGAGACATGAAACGGATCGCCTTTGATGACGGCTTCGATGTGATGGCGGATGTTGGCCGAGAATTGCGGGTCGACTGCATTGAGCACATCCTGTCCGTCGAACAAGGACCACATTTCGCCGACCGTTTCATCGCCGACCCGGGTCACGATTCCGCCGATGTCCTCCAGAATGGTGTCGGTCGCGCGACGCTTGTGCCACCAATCCTCCTGCGTTCGCGGCAGTTTGTTCGCCACGGCGTTCCATTCACCCTTGTCCTGATAGGCGAGGAGCTCGCGCGTGGCCGCCTCATGCTGCATGTCGTAGATCCGGGCGCGGATATCGATCAGCGGCTTGAACATCGGATGCGTTGCAAGGTCCTTGACCCGCTCGCCGTTGATATAGACCTCGCGGGATTCGCGAATGGAGTCCAGATACTGCTCGCCGGTTCGGATCATGGGCACTACTCCGCGGGCTGGACCGCTTGGGTTATGATCGCGCATAGTCTGGTTCATAGAAACTAGAGAATTACTGCCCTCTGCTTTCGAAATTGTGAAGCACCGGGCGCATCGATAGCCTGTGACAATCTCCATAGGACTTACCTCAGGCGGTCGAGCAGAGCATCCATCATGGCATCACAGCGCAGCAGTTGATCCATGGCCACGAATTCGTCCGGCCTGTGGGCCTGATCGATCGACCCGGGGCCGCAGACCACCGTCGGGATTCCCAGGCGGCCGCTGAACAAGCCAGCTTCGCTGCCAAATCCCACCTTGATCCGCTCGCGATTGCCCGTCAGGGCCGCCGCGAGTTCCGCCACCTCGGAGTCTGGCGGGGTGTCGAGAGCCGGATATTCATTGCTGAGTTCGAGTTCAATACGGGTATCGGCATCGCCCGACATGGCTTCGGCGATGGCGGCGGCATCCGCGCGCATGGCGCTGACCAGCACGGCCGGATCATCCGTGGGGAGATTGCGAATTTCGAATTCGATTTCGCAGCGGTCCGGGACGATATTGAGCACCGTGCCGCCGTCGATCACGCCGACGTGCAGCGTGGTATATGGCACCTCATAGGCGCAATCGCGCGGACCGGTCTGCGCAATACTTGCCTGCCGCAGCCGGATCTTGTCGATCAGATCGGTCGCCATATGAATCGCATTGACCCCGCGATCCGGAGACGCGGAATGCGCCGCACGGCCATGGCAAATCGCCTTCAGAGCGGTCTTGCCCTTGTGGCCCACCGCAGGTCGCAGCAGCGTCGGCTCGCCGACGATGCAGAACTTGGGTCGATGACTCCAAACCGCCATGTCCTCGATCAGAGAGCGTACGCCCAAGCAGCCGACTTCCTCGTCGTAAGAAAACGCGAGCTGCAGCGGCAGCCGCAGGGGCCTGCCGATGGCGCGATCCGCCGCCCGTAGCGCGCACGCCAGAAATCCCTTCATATCCGCCGCGCCGCGCGCATACAGGAGCTCGCCCCGTTGCTGTAATCGAAACGGAGCGGATGACCATTTCTGGCCGTCGACCGGCACGACATCGGTATGTCCGGATAGCAGTATCCCGGCCTGCTCCGTTGGGCCGATGCTCGCGTAGAGGTTGGCCTTGCGTCCGGCGCTGTCCGGGTACAGCCTCGATGCAACGCCGCGCGAGGCGAGAAAATCGCGCACGTACTCGATCAGCGCCAGGTTCGAGTCGCGACTGACCGTCGGAAAGCTGATGAGCCGATCGAGAATTTGTGCGCTATTCATTTCCTCACGGACCGGGCCATCCTCAGTGCTCTTTGAACGAATAGCCTACAGTAAGCCCGAACGTGCGTGGTTGCGATACGATTGCCTGGGCGCGATTGCCAAAAATGGCCGGGTCGGAATAGGCACTAATGCCGAGATTGTTGCTCAGATTATTGACGAACAGCGTCGCGATCCAATGCGATCGTGCGAAGCTCAGTCGCGTATCGAGCATGGTGTAACCCCCGACGGTCGGCACGGTCGCCGACAGTGCCGGTATGACCGCACTCTGGTAGTGACCGCTGATCGAGTAACGCCAGTCACCGCCGGCGAACTCGACGTGCCCGTAGTCGAGGCTGATCGCGAGACTGCCCTTGGGCGTGCCGGGCAGTGGGCTGCCAATCGCCGGGGGCGGAACGGACACGTTAGGCACTACGAACAACGGATTGAGCGAGGTCAACTTGGTCTGATCGTAGGTGTAGTCCAGCTGGCTCGACAGATGCCGGGTCAGGTTCCCATAAAATTCCAGCTCCAGTCCGCGGCTGTACGCCTCACCGATATTCAGCGCTGCAGGTAACACCAATGGAGTCAGTTGCACCCCTTCCTGGATGTTGTGCCACTGAATGTCATAGATTGCCGCAGAATAGCGAAAGCGGTTCTGCACGGTTCCCTTGACGCCGATTTCATAATTATCGGCGGTGTCGGGCTGCAGGCGTGTCAATGCCGGAGGTGTCGTGTAGCTGCCACCGAGTTCGCTCGACGGCAAGGCGTTGACGCCGCCGCGACGAAATCCCTGCGAGTAAGTCGCGTACACGAGATTGGATTTGTCGAGCTGATAGGCGGTATTGACCTTTCCCAGCGCGCGACGCCACTCGTCGCTGAGCGACTTGTTGGCGGCGTAACCCGGGCCATCGAACAGCAGTCCGGTCTGCTGCGATTGCGTCAAGTTCTGCTTGAACACGCGCAAGCCCCCGGTCAGGCTCCAGGCGGAAGTCAGATGTGCGGTGAGTTCGCCGAATGCGGCCAGGTCTTTGAAGTGGGTATGGATGTCACCGATATAGGCCTGATCCTTGACGATCGGGATGCCGAAGACAGACGTGGTACCGGTCTCAGGTCCGTACTCGCCAAATCCGCATACGGACGGGTTGTGACTGGAACCATCCGGCTGCGGATAAGGCGGAGTCACGGCGCTGCAGGCATTGTAGTAGTCGTTATAGCCCGGGTAGAACTCGTGCTCCTGGATGAAGGTCTTCTGATCCTTGTAAAACAGACCGCCCACCCAGTCGAAGAAGCCGCCGGTCTTTGACGCCAGCCGGAACTCCTGCGACACCACTTTGTCGTCGAGCTGATCGCTGCCCTGAATGAACGTGCGCGGGTTCTGTCCGTAAAAGTTCTGATAGAAAAAGAAATTTGAGTAAAGAGCGGTCAGGTCGTCGTTGGTGTGGTTGTTGTGGTGCGCCCATGAAGTGTCCGAAGTCAGCGATGCGAAGCCAAGATCGTATTCCAGCGCCAGCGCTCCCAAATCCACCCGGTCGTTCGTCGACTCAAGACTATTGGTCGCCGATGAAAGGGAGTCCACGCCGGCAGGGACGGGCGCGTTATATAACTGCGGCAGCAGCGGCGGTGTGGTGGGCGGGAGCTGGTTGGCCGCGAGGATAGGCTGGTTGTAAGCCAGAGTCGAGGTCGCGGCGGACGGAAACCCACCGGCCGTAGACAGCTGATAGAAATAGGAAAGCTGGGCGTGAAAATCCTCGTTCGGCTTCCATAGTGCGGCAATGCG
>OCZU010000128.1_pt1 | contig 55044 bp, 42 predicted proteins | sample 1539001 | NCBI WGS metagenome assembly OCZU01 (sample SAMEA3539306, study PRJEB22396) | soil metagenome | biome: tundra; feature: field; material: soil | place: USA | collected 2010-05 | depth 0.15 m | reverse complement strand
GGTTCCAGCGGGCGTCTCTGTGGCCGAATTGGAATAGCGCCAGTGCCTATGCTGCGAGCCTGTCGTTGGACCCTGCTGCTTGCCGTCCTTGTTTTGACAGCGTGCGGAGGCGGGGGCGGAACCAGCATGACTAGCAGCAGTAGCAGCAGTAGCGGCAGTAGCGGCAGTAGCGGCAGTAGCAGCGGCGCGAGCAGTTCGTCCAGCGGTGGCCACAACTTTTCGGCCGGCGGCCCCAATGTTGTGCCCATCACGGTCGGACCGGGGCCGACCCCGAGCAGTTCGTTCTTCAATATTCCCTACGCCAGCGTTACCGTCTGTGTCGCGGACACGAGCACCTGCACGACCATCCAAGACGTGCTGGTCGACACCGGTTCGGTGGGCTTGCGCCTGTTGGCCTCGGCGCTCGGCGGACTGGCACTCACCCCGCAACCCGACCCCAATGCGCCTGACAACGTCATCGCCGAATGCTTGCCGTTTGCGGACGGCTATACCTGGGGCCCGGTCGCGACGACCGATCTGACCATCGGCGGTGAAAAAGCCAGTGACGTGCCGATCAATATCATCGATGACAACAGCAGCTTCTCGCCGATGGTGCCGTCGAGCTGCACCAGCCATGGCATATCGCTGAGTTCGGTCGACCTGTTTGGCGCCAACGGCGTGCTTGGCGTCGGTCTGTATACACAGGATTGCGGCCCCTACTGCGCGTACAGCGTAAGCCAACAAACCGCCCCCTCCTACTATTACAGTTGCACCGCGAGCACCTGTACGCCGGCGAGCGAGGCCGTGGGCAGTCAGGTCATCAATCCCGTGGTGCTGTTCGCCACCGACAACAATGGCGTGATTCTGCAATTGCCCGCGATCGCCGCCACCGGCGCCACTAGCGCAACCGGCTATCTGGTCTTCGGCATTGGCACTGAAGCCAACAATGGCCTCGAGACCGCCACGGTGCTGACCGTGAATCCGAGCAACGGTACCTTCACGACCGTGTTCAATACCCAGACCTTGAGCTTCAGCTTCTTGGATTCCGGCTCCAACGGCCTATTCTTTGCGGACAGTTCGATTCCCAATTGTCCGGGCAACGCGCAGGCTATGGAGTTCTACTGCCCGACTTCGACTGTGAGCCTATTGGCCATGAATGAGGGCCAGAACGGCGCCATGAGCACCGTGCCGTTCCAGATTGCGGACCTCAATAAGCTGAGCCAATTCGACTTCGCGCTGAACGACGTCGGCGGCACTGCCAGCCCGATCATGGGTTTCGGCACCAGTTACTTTGATTTCGGCTTGCCGTTCTTTTACGGCCGCACGGTGTTCACGGCGATCAACGGCATGCCGGCCGGCAGCGCCACAGGCCCCTACTTCGCCTACTGATCGGCGGTAGTCATCGGTGCGGCGGCCGACGCCATGAGCATTTTTTACCGATACTTCATTCCTGCCCTATGGCTCGCATGGCTCGCCTACTGGCGAATTTCCGCGGCTGACGTCAAGGCTGCGCAGCGTGTCGAGCCGCCTTGGTCGCGCGCTGCACACTTGCTACCGTTGCTCATCGCGGCCGTATTGCTTTGGATCCGCACGGATCCGGACGGCGGATGGTTGTTCCATCGCTTTCTGTCGCGCAGCGCCGCGAGTTTCTGGATCGGTGCGCTGCTGACAGGCATCGGGCTGGCCTTCAGCGTCTGGGCGCGTGTGCACCTGGGTCGCAATTGGAGCGCGACGGTCAGCGTCAAACAGGATCACGAACTGGTCCGCAGCGGACCCTACGCGCTGGTGCGCCATCCGATCTACACCGGGATGTTGCTCGGCTTGCTCGGTACCGCGCTCGCGCTTGGAGAATGGCGCGGCTTGCTCGCGCTGCTGATCGTATTTGCCGCGCTATGGCGCAAGCTGCGTCTCGAGGAGCGCTGGATGAGCGAAACCTTCGGCGAGACCTATCAGCGCTACCGCGCGCACACCGCAGCGCTGATCCCCTACCTGCTCTAGCGCCCTGCGGGCCTGGCGCTCAGGCGCCCGGCGGCGGCGCGAACGGTGAGACGCCGATGAGCATGGCATGCAGCCTGAACAGGAACAGTGCATACAGCGCGAGCCCGAGCACCACCGCGATCAGATCGTTATAGCGTGACGGCGGCGCGCGCGGCGGCGGCGCCTTGACGCGGCGCTTGAGCGAGATGCGACCGATGATCGCCCAAAGCAGAAAGGAGCCAAACAGCAGCACGTCGGGCAGCGTGCCGATGGCAAGCAGGTGCGCTGTCGCCCAGAATTTAACCGCCGCGAGCATCGGGTGTTTTGTCTTCGCCTGGATGGCGCCGGGCAGGTAGGTGGCCAGCAGCAGCGGGAACACCGGCAGCATCAGCAGGAAGGAGATGTCTCGCAGCCAGCCCGGCGGGACATACAGCACCACCGGCATCTGCCGCGCGTGCGCGAAGCCCAGCACCATCAGGATGAAGCCGACGCCACTGAGCAGACCAAAGCCGCCCTTCCACGAGACAGCGCCGACCAGCAGCAACATGCGCTCGCGCCAATACGGCGCCACGATCGCTACCGAATGAAGTCCGAAGAACAGGATGAGTCCAACGATCAGCGCCAGCATCGTATAATCCTTGCAGCCATGGCGCCTATGATGCGCCATACCACGGACGAATTCGAAGTTCAGGAGCAGCCATGACAGGACGCAAGGCGCATGGGCGATGGCTAGTCGCTAGCGCGCTGTTGGGCGCGTGTGCGCTGTCGAATGCCTCCGCCGCGGGGTTCAGCATCGATATCCCGACGATCAAGCCCAACAGCACGCTGGGCGACGCCGATGGCAAGCAGTTGCCCGCCGGCGCTGTGCAAGGCCGAACGGATTTCGGTACCGCGGGTTTCGGTGGCGCATGTCCGCCAGCCGGCGATAAACCGCATCGATACATCTTCACGGTGTACGCACTCAAGACGGAGAAGATAGACGCGCCGGCCGCAAGCACCGCGGCCATGGTGGGCTACATGCTGAACGGCAATCAGCTCGCCAAGAGCAGCGTGACCGCGTATTACGGGCGCTGAGGCAACCCGCGGCCCGGCATTCCGCGCCACTCTCATGGCAGCGGGGCTGCTCGGGCTGCTCGGCCTGCGCGCCACCGGCGCTGCGACCTTTGCAACTGCCACTACCACGCCGCAGGGCGCGCTCAGCACGACGCGCACGCTGCGCCTGCGCGGTTGTGATGGCCACTCAGGGATTCGCGCCCCGTTGCGCTCAAACGCGGCGCTGAATGCCGCGGCGGCACAATGGTCGCGGGGCGGGAAACTGAAGGCGGCGATCGAGCGCTCCGGATACCGCGAAGATCAGTCTGCCGGACTGCATCTGAGCGGCACTGCCCAGGCACTCAGCGATGCGCTCGCGCAGCATCTTTGCGCAGCGCTGACCGACCAGACGTTGATCGATGCCGGCACCTACGAACGCGGCAGCGACACCTGGATCATCCTGGCCGCGCCATTTGCGGCACCGAGCGCCGACGCCGGCGATACGGTCGCGAACGATATGCTGCGGCTCGTGAATGCCGCGCGCGCCGAGCCGCAACATTGTGGTCGCAGCATCATGGCTGCCGCGGCACCGCTACGGCTCAATGCGCTGCTGAGCCGCGCCGCGCTGACGCATGCGCAGGACATGCTGCGCTATAGCTACTTCGAACACGCCGGTCACGACGGCAGCAGCCCTGCGCTGCGCATCGCCGCCACCGGTTATCGCTATCGCATTGTCGGTGAGAATATTGCGTTGGGTCCGGAAACGCCGCAGGAGGCCGTGCGCGGCTGGATGTCCAGTCCCGGTCACTGCCAGAACATCATGGATGCGCGCTTCGCGGAAATGGGCGTGGCCTATACCGCCAGCCGCAGCGGCGAACCCCGCATCTATTGGGTGCAGGAATTCGCCGCAGCGCGCTGAGTCGGGTGTCGCGATCCGCTCAGTTTCGCGGCTGCGGCACCACGCGCAGGATCTCGTCGAAATTTCGCCCGGTGCTGGCCGGATAGTTGAGCGTCAGCCGCACCTTCTTTTTCGGATCGATCACGAATACGCTGCGCACGGTGAAGCGATCGCTCGCATTGGGATGAATCATGCCGTAGAGATTGGCGATACTCAGATCCGGATCAGCGATCATCGGAAACTCTACCTTGGCGCCCTGCGTCTGCTCGATGTCGCGCTTCCATGCAATGTGGTCATCGACCGAGTCGACCGACAACCCGATCACCTTGACGCCGCGCTTTTCAAATTCGCCCTTGAGCTTCGCGGTGGCGCCAAGCTCAGTGGTGCAGACCGGGGTATAGTCCTTGGGATGCGAGAACAGCACGCCCCAGGAGTTTCCGAGCCACGAGTGCAAGTTGATTTTCCCAACGGTGGTATCCGCTTCGAAATCCGGTGCGATGTCTCCGAGTTGCAGTGCCATGAATGGGCCCTCCGCAGATCAAGTTGAAAGGGAAAAGCTTTGCCTCGCAACGGCGCGAGCGCCGGCCGCGTACCGTCTACACTACAGCGACATGCGGATGACGAGGCGCTATAACAATGCTGTCATGATGCGGCTGGCGGCGCCGTGGACTATAGGCGCGGCAGCCTTTTCGATGACAGCAATCACCGACAGGCAGAGGGATGACGTCGATGAGCGAGTACTCGGCCGAAGTGATCTGGCAGCGCGGTGAGGCGCGATTCATCGACAATCGCTACAGTCGCGCGCATCGGCTGCGCTTTGACGGCGGGCTCGACGTGCCGGGCTCCTCCTCGCCGCACTCGGTACCGTTGCCGTGGTCAGATCCGGCGGCCCTCGACCCCGAAGAGGCGTTCGTCGCCTCGCTGTCGAGCTGCCATATGTTGTGGTTTCTGTCGATCGCGGCCAAGCGCCAGTATTGCGTCGATCGCTACCGTGACCTCGCGATCGGCACCTTGGGCCAGAATAGTAACGCTCAATGGTGCATGACAGTGGTCACGCTGCGGCCGGAGGTCCAGTTCTCCGGATCGCTCCAGCCCACGCCCGCCGATATCGACTCGATGCACCATGCCGCGCACGAGCAATGCTATATCGCCCATTCCGTGACCGCGCTGGTGCGCTGCGAACCCGTGATCAGGCCCTAGATAGGCTCAGAACAAAGGCATCGCGGCCGGAAGCCTCGCCGCACCGAGCGTGCGCGCCTCGAGCTCCTCGCGCCGCACCAGGCCCGCGATTTTGACGCCGAGCAGCCGCAGGCGCCGCTCGAGCGGCGCGCGCTTGAGGCATTGGCCCGCCGCGCGCCGAATCATGGCCGCATCGCTGGTATAGACCTCAAGGGTTTGCTCGCGCGTTGCGCGCTGGAAATTGTCGTAGCGCAGTTTGATGCCGATGGTCTTGCCAACGTAACCATGGCGCTGCAGATCCAGCGCCAGCCGTTGGCACAGATCTGTGAATAGCGCGCGCAACTCATCGCGATCGCGCACGGCATGCAGATCGCGGTCGAATGTCGTCTCGCGGCTCATGGATACCGGCTCGCTCTGCGTCACGACCGGCCGATCGTCCCTGCCCCAGGCCGACTCATGCATCCAGGTACCGTGATTGGGCCCGAAGTGCTGCACGAGCCAGCGCCGCTCGCAGCCCGCAAGCTCGCCGATCGTGCGAATGCCGAGCTGCTCGAGCTGGGCGCTGGCCTTGGGTCCGATGCCGCTGATCTTGCGGCACGGCAACGGCCAGATTTTCTGGACAAGCTGCGACTCGTAGACGATCGAGATGCCGCTGGGCTTGCGAAATTCGCTCGCCATCTTTGCGATCAACTTGTTCGGGGCCACACCGAGCGAACAACTCAGACCGGTGTGTTGTTGGATGGCGCCCTGGATCTGCTGCGCCAGCGCGCGGCCGCCCTCGAGCTGGCCGCCGTCGACGGCCGTGAAGTCGATATACACCTCATCGACCCCGCGATCTTCGATGATCGGCGCAAACTTCGCGATCACTTCCTTGAATAGACCGGAGTACCTGCGGTACTCGTCGAAATCCACCGGCAGCAGAATCGCCTGTGGACACAGCTGCGCGGCCTTCATCAGACCCATCGCCGAATGCACCCCGAATTCGCGCGCGGCGTAGGTCGCCGTGGTCACCACACCGCGGCCGGCGTAATCGCGCAGCCGCGGGAACTGCTCGGACGGCGCTTCCAAGCCGCCGTTGCCTCGCCGGCTGCCGCCGATGACCACCGGTAGACCGCGCAGCTGCGGATGGCGCAATAACTCCACCGATGCATAGAAGGCGTCCATGTCGAGATGGGCGATGCGCCGGATTGGGGTGGTCGGAATGGTGCTCATCGCAGCTTAAGCAAACCTCAATGCACCTTGAGCTCTTCGCGCTGTGCCTGCGGTCCAGACGCGCATCCTGTCTCACAGTCGCTCAAGGCTCAAGACTCGAAAGCAAACAGGAGAGATTGTCATGTCACCGATCGCAAAGAATTTGATGGGCGCGGTAGCGGCATTGGCGTTAACGGCTTGGCAAGGGGCCGCCCTGAGCACGTCATTGTCCGGGACCGCAGGCCAGACGCATTCGGTCACGCTCCACTATGCGGACTTGGACCTGAATCGGGCCGCTGCTGGATCGGCCGGCGCTGAGCGCCTACCATCACCGGTACACGACAAATGCCGCTCGGAAGGGCTGACCTATCGCAAATCCTAAGCGCGTCCAGACCCGGCGCCCGCGCCCCAGAGCAGGTCCAGCCCAGGGCTTCACACTGCGCAGGCTGCCTTTGGGCAGCCTGCGGGTGTTTGTTGCGGTCGCCGATCACCTAAATTTCACGCGCGCCGCAGACGCGCTCGGGGTCACGGCCAGCGCTGCCAGCCTGCAGATCCGTGCGCTTGAAGAGTATCTAGCGCGACCATTGTTTCGGCGGAATGGCCGTCAAGTGCATCTGACCAGCGAGGGCGCATGCCTGCTGCCACGCGTCCAACAGGCGCTCACTGACATCGAGCGCGCCGTCGACGATGTCCGCGGTGAACGTCAATCCGGGCCGGTCAAAGTCACTACGCTGTCCTCATTTCTGCAGCAATGGCTGCTGCCGCGAATGGCCCGGTTCCGCGCGGCGCACCCCGAGGTGGCTCTGCATCTCCAAAGCTCCCCCAATACAGTGGATTTTGTGCGCGAAGACTTTCACCTGGCGATTCGATTTGGGACGGGCGGCTGGCCCAATGTGAGGGCCGAGAAACTGCTGGAAGAATGGCTGCTGCCCGTCTGCGCTCCAGCGCTCTACAAAAAATACGGCCCGGTCCGCAACGTCGATGACCTGCGCCGCTATCCGCTGCTGCACAGTGTCAGCGAGCCCTGGACCACCTGGATGTTCGATGGTCGCGCCGATGATCCGTCGGCCGGGTTCCGGGGAGCGCTGTATGACGACTCCCAAGCCGTGGTACGCCTGGCGGTACAAGGGGACGGCTTGGCCCTGGGGCGCTGGTGCCTTGTGGCCGACGATGTCGGCAGCGGCGCGCTGGTTGCCGCCGGCGACCGACCGGTCCGCTTCGAGCGCAGCTATTGGGTGGTTTGGCCCAACCGGGCGCACGAACTCCCAGGCGTCAAGGCCTTCATCAGCTGGTTACGGATCGAAGCGGCAGCCTTTCCTGCACCGTCCAGCGCCCCGGCGGCCTAGATGATATTGTTTCTCAGGTAAAACAATACAGGGTATTTTTCCCAGAAAGATGGTGTCTTCTGGGCCAATAACAATAGCGCGTAGTCGGTGGACTCACCCGAGCTGTGCCAACCCAGATAGAGGGGCATGGCGCAGCAGGGCATTGCGGGCCTGCCATTGCTCTGGCGGCGCCAAGGGGCTTAGGAACTGCACCTCGCCGCCGACATAGGTGGCGATGGGCACGCCGTCGGCCAGCAACAGGCGATTGCCCGCCAGTGCCGCCACGCGCGAGCCCGGCGTTACGATCCCAGCGAGGTTCAACGGGTCGGCGGCACTCAACGATACCAGCGCACCGTCACGCTCGCGCTTGCGTACGCTGCGCAGCGCGCCGACCGCGTCCGGTAGTGCGTATTGCTCGCCGCTGACGCCGGCCACAAAGCGTCCGCCGCGGATGTGTCCTTGCGCCTCCAGGCGCCGATACGCGCGCAATAGCACGTGCCAGGGCGGTAACCATGGCGCCTCGCGCGCCAGCAGTCCCCGGAACACGACGCCATATCGGCGCAGCAGTAACCAGGCCACGGACTCGCTGAGCTCGGCCTGCTCTGCCGAGCCGGCAGCGGCGGCGGTAGAGGCCCCGGCGCGATGGACCAGACTCCAGCGTCCCGCTTCTTCCAGTCCGAACAGTGCCGCGCGTCGGCCGCGCGCGGCCAGCTTGCGCTTGCGCTGCAGCGGCATTAACAGTGCGCGCAGGCCGCCGAAGCTGTCGGCGCTGAGCCGACCGGCCGCCACCAGTTCGGCCAAAGTGCTCTCGGTCTGCGCCCGCAACAGGCCAGTGCCGTGCATGAGCTCGTCAAAGAATGAGGCACCGTGCTGCTGCAGATAGTCGGCCATCGCCTGCGCGTTGGCCGAGAGCGGCGCCTCCTGCCCGTCCAGCGGTCGCAGGCTCTGCCACAGCGGCCAGTTCTTGCGCGTCAGCAATGCAATCGGCGTCGCGCGCACCGGTCCGGCCGTAGCGCTCGCCGGCCGATCCAGTCGAGCCCACAGCGCGCGCCCCGACAGGCACAGACTATCGAGCCAGGCGCCATCGTAGTCCTGCAGTCGCGCGGGCAGCACATCGCCCTCCCAGGCTACCGCCGGCACCTCATAGCCTTCGAGCTGCTCGATGACGCTGTTGAGACTCGCCACGCCCTCGGGTCGCGGCGTGCGCGTGAGGCCCTGCCAGTCGAGCAGAAAGCGCATGAAGTCGGCGCTCGCGACCGGTTCGATCTCAGCACGCAGCGAGCGGATCGTGTAGCGGTGTATGCGCGCGAGCAGGCGCCGTTCGCACCATTCAAGCTCGACCACACCGGGTGTGAACTGCCCGCGCAGCACAAACCCCTCGGCCTCGAGGGCGCCCAGAGCGATCTCGATACGAGCGCGCGGCAACGCCAATAGAGCCGCCAGCGTCACCGCGCTCGTCGGGCCCATCGCCTGCAAGCGGCCGCGCAACAGCTCTCGCTGCGCCTCCTGCGCATCCCAGACTCGCTCTTTGTACTCCGACGGCGCATCGATCACAGGTTGCAGTGCGTGGTCCGGATAGATGCTGGCGAGCATCGGCAGCTGCTCGGCCGCTGCCCAGAATACTGTGCCCGCTGCAGCGCTGCCGAACGCATGCAGTTGGGTCGCGCGTCGCTGCTGCACCAAGGCCTCGAACGCAGCGGGCTGGCGGATCTCGAGCGCTTCGGCTTGCGTCATCACGCCGAGCAGCATCAACGCGTCGTGCAGTTCATCCGTCCCTTCCGGACTGGGCCACGCCTCGGTGCGCACCGCCTCGATTGCGGCGGGGTCCAGCCGAGCCAATTGCTCGGCGGTCTGCGGATCGAGCCAGCGGCGCGAGGCAACCGCTTGCGTGCGCCGCTCTTCGAGCGGTGCATCGTCCAGATAGGCGTAGGGCCGAGCGTTCAGGATTTCCTGCGCCAACAGCGAAGGATGCGGCAGATCGCGCGTGACAATCTGGATCTCACCGCGCTCCATGCCGCACAGGAGTGCCACCAGGCCGTCGATATCCATCGCCTCATGCAGGCAGTCGTGCAGCACCTGGCGCACCAACGGATGATCGGGCACCTCGCGCTCGCCGCCCAGGTTCTCGCCGCACGCGAGCTGGTCCGGGAACACCACGGAAATCAGGTCTTCGGCCGCCATGCGCTGCAATGGTGCCGGAGTCTTCTTGCCCGCGCGCATACGCCGCACTGCCAGCGCGATGGTGACGACCCAGCGCCAGCGGGTCGCAAACAGCGGCGCATCGAGCAGGGCCTGAACGAGCACCGGCTCCGCCGTGCGGCTGTTAAGAAAGCGCGGCAGGTCCTCGAGTGCGAAGCTGTGTGTCTCGCCGAGCGACAGCACGATCGCATCTTCGGTCGCAGCGGCCTGCAGCTCGAAATTGAAGGCGCGGCAGAAACGCTTGCGCAGCACCAGCCCGAAGGCGCGATTGATGCGCGCGCCAAAGGGCGAGTGAATCACCAGATGCATATCACCCGCCTCGTCGAAGAATCGCTCGAACACCAGCCGCTGCTGCGTCGGCAACACCCCCAACACTGCCTTGGCAGTGGCCAGATATTCGACCAGCTGGCGCGCCGCGGTTGCCGACAACTCGTGGCGCGCAGCCACCTCAGCGATGCAGGCCTCGACGCGTTCGGCATCGATCGTTGGCAGTGCGGCATCAATTTGCGCTCGCAGCCTCGAGACCGATGCCGACAGTTCAGCGCTGCGCGCTGGGGCCTCACCGAGCCAGAATGGCATCGTCGGCGGCTGGCCCTTAGCGTCCTCGACGCGCACGCGGCCGGCCTCGACCCGCAGAATGCGATAGGAGCAGTTCCCCAGTTGAAATACGTCGCCGGCGAGGCTTTCGACCGCGAAGTCCTCATTCAATGTGCCGATGAAGGTTCCGGTCGGCTCGAGCACTACCTGGTAATCGGCGTTGTCGGGTATCGCGCCGCCGCAGGTGATGGCGGTCAGGCGCGCGCCGCGGCGCGCGCGTAGGCGTCGATTCACCGCATCGCGGTGCAAATAAGCGCTCTGCCGCCCGCGCCGGGTTGCAATGCCATCGGCGAGCATACGTAGCAGCTCATCGAATTCGCGGCGCTCGAGCGCGTGGTAGGGCCACGCGCGCCGCACCAGCTCATATAGCTCGTCTTCACCGTACTCGCGCGCGCTGACTTCGGCCACGAGCTGCTGCGCGAGCACGTCGAGCGGCTGGGCAGGAATGTGCAGCGCGTCGAGTTCGCCGGCGCGCACTGCATCGAGCAGCGCAGTGCATTCGACCAGATCGTCGCGGCTCAAGGGCAGTAGTCGCCCCTTGGGCACACCGCCGACTGCATGGTTGGCGCGACCGACCCGCTGCAGGAAGGTCGAGATCGAACGCGGCGTGCCGAGTTGGCACACCAGCTCGACATCACCGATATCGATGCCGAGTTCAAGCGAAGCGGTAGCCACCAGCGCGCGCAGCGTTCCGCCCTTGAGCCGCCGTTCGGCATCGAAGCGTTGCTCTTTCGCAAGACTGCCATGATGGGCGGCAATACAGTCCTCGCCGATGCGCTCGCTTAAATGCCGCGTCACACGCTCGACCATGCGGCGCGTGTTGGCAAAGATCAACGTGGTGTGATGCGTTTGGATTAGCTCCGCCAGACGGTCGTAGAGGTTTTCCCAGACCTCATTGGACATCACCGCCTCGAGCGGCGAGTCCGGCAGCAGCAGCGCCAGATCGCGCCCTCGCACGTGGCCGCGATCGACAATCACGCAGTCATCGCTGTGCGCCGTACCGACCAGGAATCGTGCCACCTCCTGGATCGGCTTTTGCGTCGCCGACAGGCCGATGCGTTGCAGTCGCCGGCCGCACAGGCGCTCGAGCCGTTCGAGCGAGAGCGCCAGATGCGCCCCGCGTTTGCTCGAGGCCAAGGCATGAATTTCATCGACGATCACGCTACGCGTAGTGGAGAGCATCCGGCGGCCCGACTCGCTCGTCAGCAGCAGGTACAGCGACTCCGGCGTCGTGACCAGAATATGCGGCGCGCTCTTGCGCATGGCGACCCGTTCCGCCTGCGGGGTATCACCAGTGCGCACCTGGGTGCGAATGGGCGCTGCGTTCAGGCCCATCGCCTCGAGCTCGGCCGCGATGCCCGCGAGAGGCTGCTCGAGATTTCGTTGAATGTCGTTCGAGAGCGCCTTGAGCGGTGAGACGTAGACGACCTGGGTTCCCTCCGGCAGCTCGCCGGTGGCGGCCTGTCGCACGAGTTGGTCAATCGCCGAAAGGAAAGCAGCCAGTGTCTTGCCCGATCCGGTCGGGGCGGCAATCAATGTGTCGCGAGCGAGCGCGATCGCCGGCCAAGCCGCGACCTGCGCCGCTGTAGGCTCCGGGAACTGCGCGGCGAACCAGCGCGCGACGGCGGGATGAAAATACTCGAGCGACATGGGATCTTAAGTTTACCGCGCATCGCCGTGGCAGGCACATTGCGCCGCAACCAGCCTGCGCGTATATATGCGGATTGTCGCAGATTCAACCGCAAATCGACTTCAGCATCTTTCCGACCTCGATCGGCCCTTGCGGCATCGCCTGGGGCGAGCGCGGCATTCTCGCGCTGCAGTTGCCGGAAGCCGACGAGACCCAGACCAGAGCGCGCCTGCTGCGCTCGCGCGCACACGCTCGGCCTGCTAGCGCGCCGGCGCCGCTCCAGCGCGTCATCGACGACATCGTCGCTCTGCTCGAGGGCGAGCGGCGTCATCTGCAGCATGCGGTGCTCGATATGAAGGGTCTGTCCGCTTTCCAGCGTCGCGTCTATGGCGTCACGCGCACGATCGAGCCGGGGCACACGCTCTCGTATGGGGAAGTCGCTAAGCTCTGTGGCGATTGCCGCGCGGCACGCGCGGTCGGCCAGGCCCTCGGACGCAATCCCTTCCCAATCATTGTGCCCTGCCACCGCGTGCTCGGAGCCGGCGGCAAAAGCGGCGGCTTCTCGGCCCCCGGCGGAGTCACGACCAAGCTGCGGTTACTGAGCCTGGAACCGGCAGCGCTATGAGCTGGCGTTGCCTCAGACCTCACTGGCCAATTGCACGACCAACCAGAAAAAATTGTGCTGCCCGAATGAGCGGCATAAGATCCGGCTCCCTCAAAATCTGGAGCATTCTTAATGAGCCCATTCAGAAGCGCGTTAGCGGCTGTAGCCTTGACCGTCGCCAGCGCCTCGGTACTGGCCGCGCCTACCACCTTCATTCCCAACGTGGATCACACCTTTGTGCGCTTTTCGTATGACCACATGGGATTTTCCACGCAGGAATCGCGCTTCAACAAGACCACCGGCACCGTGACTTTCGATCCAGCGGCCAAGACCGGCTCGGTAGACCTCGTGATCGACACCAAGTCGGTCGACACAGGCTCGGAGCTGTTCAACGTTAACATCCAGAAAGCTGAATTTCTGGACACTTCGCAGTTTCCGACCGCGACCTTCAAATCCACGTCGGTAAAATTTGACGGCGATAAGCCGGTCAGCATCGCGGGCGAGCTTACGCTCAAGGGCATCACCAAGCCGGTCACGCTGAACGTGACCTTGTTCAAGCACGGCCTGAACATGATGAAGAAGGACGGCATCGGCGCCAACGCCACGGCCACGGTCAAGCGCAGCGATTTCCAAATGACCAAGTACGTGCCCCTGATCGGCGATGATGTGACCGTGACGATCGCCATAGAGGCCGCGACGCCCTAGAAAATCGCGTGCGTTGATGATCGAGGTATGACGCACATCGCATGGCGCCTCGACTCGAGGGGCGTGCGGCGCGATACAATCGTCGTTGCACCGGGGAGAACCCATGATCGATCTGTACTTTTGGCCGACGCCGAATGGCTTGAAGCTCAAGCTCTTTCTTGAAGAAACCGCACTGCCCTATCGCGCGATTCCTGTGAACATCGGCAAGGGAGAACAGTTCCAGCCATCGTTCCTGGCGATCTCGCCCAACAACCGAATTCCGGCGCTCGTGGATCATGATCCTGCCGATGGCCGCGGTCCGCTTTCGGTGTTCGAGTCAGGAGCCATGCTGCTGTATCTGGCGGAAAAAGTCGGACGATTCATGCCGCCCGACGTACGCGGTCGGGCCGAGGTCCTGCAGTGGCTGTTCTGGCAGGTCGGCGGTCTCGGGCCGATGGCGGGCCAGAACGGACATTTCAACGTCTACGCGCCGGAAAAGCTGCCCTACGCCATTGAGCGTTATGAGAAGGAGACTAACCGGCTCTACGGCGTGCTGAACCAGCGGCTCGCTGGACGCGAATTCATTGCCGGCAGCTATTCGATCGCCGATATGGCCTGCTACCCATGGATCGTACCGCATGCGGCGCACGGCCAGGATCTGCGGCAGTTTCCCGATCTCAAACGCTGGTTTGAGCGCATCGCAGCCCGTCCGGCCACGATCGCTGCCTATAAAGATGTGCCCAGTCCCTACTCGCGCAGCAGCCCACTGTCCGACGAGGAGAGAAAGGTGCTGTTCGGCCAGGACGCGGCAACCGTGCGGTCTGTCGGCAATGCCGCCTCGTGAGCGACTGCAGGGGCGGTGAACGCCAGCAGAGCGGCAACTGAAGGAGATTAACCGTGTTGTACCGCCTCTACTACTGGCCCGGCATCCAGGGACGCGGCGAATACGTGCGCCTCGCGCTCGAGGAGGCCGGCGCCCGGTACGTTGACATTGCCTTGGTGCCTCCCGAGCGCGGCGGCGGCGTGCCCGCGCTCGAGCGATTTCTCGAGGGTGCCGATATCGCGCGACCGCCGTTCGCGCCGCCGTTTCTGAAGGCCGGGCGGCAGTTGATCGGGCAGACCGCCAATATCCTGTTGTTTCTCGGTCCGCGCCTGCATCTCGTCCCGCGCGATGCCGCGGGCAGGCTCTGGGTACATCAGCTGCAGCTGACGATGGCGGACTTCGTCGTTGAGGTTCACGACACTCATCATCCGCTGGGCAGCGGCTTGTACTATGCGCAACAGAAGGCGGCCGCCCGCCGGCGATCGAAGGAGTTTATCGCCCATCGCCTGCCAAAATTCCTAAGATTTTTCGAGCGCGTCATCGAGCGCAATGGCGCGCGCGGTCCGTGGATGGTCGGCCGCAGCCTGACCTACGCGGATCTTTCCATGGCCCAGCTGATTGCCGGACTGCACTACGCCTTTCCCAAGGCGAGTCGCGCCAAACTACGCAACTGTGCGCGCCTGCGCGCGCTGCATGAGGCGGTGTTCATGCGGCCGAGGATCCAGCGTTATCTGAACTCCGGGCGCCGCTTGGCTTTCAACAATGACGGCATCTTCCGTCATTATCCCGAACTGGATCGTTGAGGCCGCCCTGCTCAGGACACGCGCAGCACAATCTTGCCGATGTGATCGCTGCTCTCCATGAGCTGATGCGCCTGTGCCGCCTGCTCCAGCGGCAACACTTGGTGGATGACCGGCGAGCAGCGTCCGGCATCCAGTACCGGCCAGACTCTGGAGCGCAGCTCCCTGGCGATTTCGGCTTTTTCCGCAACGGTGCGCGGGCGCATCGTCGAGCCCATGATCGAAATTCGCTTAGCCATCATGCGGCCAAGATTGAATTGCTCCACGAGGTTGCCGCCCAGCGTGCCGACGATCACGAGGCGTCCGTCCTTGGCCAGCGAGGCGATGTTGCGCTCGAAATACTTCGCGCCGATGATATCGAGGATCACATCGACGCCGCGCCCTTCGGTTCGTTCTGCAATGACCGTCTCGAACTGCCGCTCGCGGTAGTTGATCGCCAGTTCAGCGCCCAGCCCGATGCAGGCCTCCACCTTCGCCTCGCCGCCGACCGTGACGAATACGTGCGCGCCAAATTCCCGCCCCAGCTGTAGAGCCGTCGTGCCGATGCCGCTGCTGCCGCCGTGGATCAGCACGGTCTCGCCTTGGCGCAGCGCGCCCATTTGAAACAGGTTGGCCCAGACCGTAAAGAACGTCTCGGGCAACGCCGCCGCGCGTAGCGCATCAAAGCCACGGGGCCAGGGCAGCACTTGGCCCACCGGCGCGCGGCAATATTGCGCGTAGCCGCCGCCGTTCGTGAGGGCACAGACTCGATCGCCCAGCGCGAATCCGTGGACCTCCGGGCCGAGAGCCACAACCTCTCCGGCAACCTCAAGACCGAGGATTGGACTGGCATCGGCCGGAATCGGGTAGCGGCCCAACCGTTGCAATACGTCGGGACGGTTGACGCCGGCCGCTTCCACGCGGATCAGCACTTCCAGGCGAGCCGGTCGCGGCACCGGCCCCTGCGCCCATTGCATCACCTCCGGTCCGCCGGCGCCCGCGCATTCGATCAAGTTCATCTGGCTCGGCAGTGACATGGACAAATCCTCAATCCGCGCGGGCCTGGCCGATGTTGAACACCATGCCAAAAGGGTCGCGAATATAGCAACGCGGCAGCAGCGCGGTATAACCTCCCTATGGCTGGGTTTCGCACCAGGCGCGGACAGTGCCGGCGTGCACGGCGCCCACGCACGGGTTCAGCCCTAAGCTGTAACACAGCTCGGCGGGCTGCCCGATGCGCCACAGCGCCAGATCGGCGCGCTTGCCGACTTCGAGCGTGCCACGATCGTCCAGCACACCTAAGGCTTGCGCCGCAACCCGCGTCGCTCCCGCCAGAGCTTCATCGGCGGTCAAGCCGAAAAGGGTGCAGGCCATATTCAACATCAACAGAATCGACGTGCAAGGTGAGGTACCTGGATTGCTGTCGGTGGCGACCGCCATCGGGACACCGGCATTGCGCAGCTGCGCCACCGGCGGCGGATGCGTCTGGCGCAAAGTGTAATACGCTCCAGGCAGCAGCACCGCGACGGTGCCCGAACGCGCCAGTGCGCTGATGCCCGCCTCATCGACGTATTCCAGGTGGTCCGCGGACAGCGCCTCGAACCGCGCGGCCAGCTGCGCGGCTCCCATGTCGCTGAGCTGACCCGCGTGCAGGTGAATCGGCAGCTCCAAAGCCTGAGCAGCGCGCAGATACCGCTCGGTCTCCTGCGCCGAGAATGCGATCGCCTCGCAGAATGCATCCACCGCGTCGGCGAGCCCCGCGGCGGCAACCGCCTCGAGCCACGGGCCGCTTACCTTGTCGATGAACCCTGGTCGGTCCTGTGCAAACTCCCGCGGCAACGCATGCAGGCCCAGATACGTAGTGCGGACCGACAATGGCACCCTGCCGGCGATTTCGCGGGCGATGCCGAGCATGCGTGCTTCCGTGTCCAGATCCAGTCCGTAGCCCGACTTGATTTCAACGGTCGTGACGCCCTCAAGGCTTAAGGCTAGAGCGCGCGACTCCGCGCTCGAGAGCAGCGCTTCGTGCGAGGCCGTGCGCGTCGCATCGACCGTGGATTGAATGCCGCCGCCCGAGCGCGCGATCTGTTCATAGGATGCGCCGAGCAGTCGCTGCTCAAACTCACCGGCCCGATTACCGGCGTACACCAGATGGGTGTGGCAATCGATGAGCCCCGGCGTAATCCACAGTCCTGTGGCATCAGAGGACGGTATGCCCTGCGTTGCGATGCGACTTCGCGCCTCCAGGGCCGGGCCGATCCACGCGATGCGGTCCCCCTTGATGGCAAGCGCCGCATCCCGCATGGAGCCATACGGGCCGGCACCGGACCGCATCGTGGCGAGATCGCCGCCGACAAAGACATGGTCCCAATCCACAGACTCCGAGTTCAACTCTGCACCGCAGTGGCTTGCATTGCACGCCGGCAATCGATACGAGAAACTATGCGCCCTATACAGGTATAGTCAACCATATGCCCACGTACCAGATGGATTCGGTGTTGACCTCCGGCGGGTGGCTTCGTGACGTCGCAGTCACGGTTTCGGAGCAAGGTCTGATCGCCGGCCTGGCCGTGGGAGCGGAAGCGGCGGGCGCAACGCACATCACCGGAACCGTCGTGCCGGGAATGCCCAACGCACATAGCCACGCCTTCCAGCGCGCGATGGCGGGCGACAGCGAATTCCGCACCGGTGCGCGCGACAGTTTCTGGACCTGGCGCGATGCGATGTACGCGCTCGCGAACAGCGTCGAGCCCGAGGATCTGGAGCTGATCGCGACGCAGCTGTTCGTCGAGATGCTCAAGGCCGGATACACATCGGTCGCTGAATTTCATTACCTGCATCGTCACTCCGACGGCAGCGCCTATCCGGGACCGAACGCTCTGTGGCAGGCGATCGACGCCGCGGCACACACCGCGGGCATCGCGCTCACACTGCTGCCGACGCTCTATCTTAGCAGCGACTTCGGCGCCCGCCCCTTGCGCCGCGAGCAGCAACGCTTTCGGCTCAGTGTCGATGAGTTCCTGCGCGCCATTGCGCAGCGTCGCAGTGCTCGCAACGCTCACGACGGCGGCAGCGTGCACACCGGCGCTGCGTTGCACAGTCTGCGCGCGGTGCCGCTCGATAGCCTGCGCGAGGCCGTCGCCGGGCTGCGCGACATCGACCCCGCAGGCGTGATCCATATTCACATCGCCGAACAATTACGCGAGGTGCAAGCCTGTCAGCGTGCGACGGGGCGCCGACCGATCGAGTTGCTGCTCGATACCGGTCTGGTCGACCCGCACTGGTGCCTGGTGCACGGTACGCATGCCACCGCCGCCGAGATCGCCGCCGTAGCGGCGAGCCACGCCAGCGTGTGCGTATGTCCGAGTACCGAAGGCAACCTCGGCGATGGCTTCTTTGATGCGGCGCGCCTGCTCGCCGCGGGCGGACGCCTGTGCATCGGCTCGGACAGCCAGGCGACCGTGTGCCCGGCCGAGGAACTGCGCTGGCTCGAATATCAACAGCGTCTCAGACGCCGGCGTCGGGCGGTGCTGGCCACTAATCCTGAGCCGCATGTCGGCGCGCGCCTGTGGCGCGAATCCGCCCGTTGCGGCGCGCTGGCTCTGGGCCAGAACATCGGCACCATCGAGCTCGGTCGTCGCGCCGACTGGCTGGTACTGGATGCCGCTCATCCCGCACTGGCCGGCGCGTCCGAAGACGCGGTGCTCGATCGTCTGGTGTTCGGCGGCGGCCAAGCGGCGCTGCGTGATGTCGTGGTCGCTGGCCGCTGGGTCGTGAAGGATCGGCATCATCGTGACGAGGACGAGGTGGCGCGCCGGTTCGCGAGCTGGATGACGCGCCGGCCGCCCCGGGCGTATTGACTGTACATGTCTATACAGCCTAAGCTATCTGATCCATTGAGTATCAAATGATGCCGAAGCCAAACCTAGCGATGCAGCCGCTGTACCTGCAGGTCAAGAATCATATTTTGACCAATATTGATTCGGGCAAATGGACCCCTTCGGCACGCGTGCCGTCCGAAAACGAGATCGTGAGGGAGTTTGGCGTATCGCGCATGACGGCCAATCGGGCACTGCGCGAGCTGCAGGACGAAGGCGTATTGGTTCGAATCGCCGGGGTCGGCAGCTTTGTAGCCAACCGTCAGGCGCACACGCATCCGCTCGAGATTCACAACATCGCGGATGAAATCCGTGCGCGCGGCCACGTCCATCGCGCCGAACTCATCGCCTTGGAGCGGGTGCGCGCCGTGGGCACGCTGGCCCAAGACTTCGGCGTGGCGCCGAAAACCGAATTGTTCTACTCCGCCATCGTGCACTTCGAAAGTGACCTGCCGATTCTGCTGGAAGACCGCCACGTGCTGCCGAAGATCGGCCCGGATTACCTGAAGGTCGATTTCCAAAAGATGACCCCTTACGATTATCTGATGGAAGTCGCACCGCTGCAGGAAGCCGAGCATCTGTTGCGTGCCGTGATGCCCGATGAGCGCACGCGCAAGCTGCTGACGATGAAGCGGCGCGAGCCCTGCCTGCTCATGATCCGCCGCACCTGGACCGCCGGGGTCATTGCCTCGGTAGCGCGCCTGCACTATCCCGGCTCCCGCTATGAGATGTCCGGCCGGGTTCACCCCTGAAATCCATCCCATGCTTAGCCCCCTGCCGCCACGATTGATTCGCGCCGCCCGCGGCCGCACGCTCACTGCGCGCCACTGGACCACCGAGGCGCCGCTGCGCATGCTCATGAACAACCTCGACCCCGAGGTGGCGGAGAATCCCAACGAACTGGTCGTCTATGGCGGCATCGGCCGCGCGGCGCGCGATTGGGACTGCTACGACCGCATCGTTGGGACCCTCAGGAGCCTGGAGCAGCATGAAACCCTGCTGATTCAGTCGGGCAAACCGGTCGGCGTATTTACTACACACCCCGACGCGCCGCGGGTGCTGATCGCCAACTCCAACCTCGTGCCGCACTGGGCGACGTGGGAGCATTTCAATGAACTCGATCAGCGCGGTCTGGCCATGTACGGCCAGATGACGGCTGGCTCGTGGATTTACATCGGCAGCCAGGGAATCGTTCAGGGGACCTACGAGACCTTCGACGAGATGGGGCGACGCCATTTCGGCGGACAGCTCGGCAGCAAGTGGATACTGACGGCCGGGCTTGGCGGCATGGGCGGGGCGCAGCCGCTTGCCGCGACCATGGCCGGCGCCAGCATGCTCGCCGTGGAGTGCCGCCAGAGCAGCATTGCGAAGCGACTCGAGACCGCCTATGTCGATGTGCAGGCTCCATCCCTGGACGAGGCGCTCGAGATCATCGGGCGCGCACAAGCCAGTCAGCGGCCGGTGTCGGTCGCACTGCTGGGCAACATCACCGACGTGCTCGACACGTTGCAAGCCCGTGGCATTCGACCGGATGCCGTGACCGATCAAACCTCCGCGCATGACCCGGTCAACGGCTACCTGCCGCAAGGCTGGAGCGTGGAGCAATGGGACCACCGGCGCGCAGCCGATCCGAGCGGCACGGCCGCCGCGGCCAGCCGCTCGATGGCGCACCATGTGGAATGCCTGCTGCGCTTCAAGGACATGGGTATCCCGGTGTTCGACTACGGCAACAACATTCGTCAGGTAGCCCGCGACCACGGCGTCGCGCGCGCGTTCGATATTCCAGGATTCGTGCCCGAGTACATCCGGCCGCTGTTCTGCCGCGGCATCGGACCATTCCGCTGGGCCGCCCTGTCCGGTGATCCGGACGACATTGCGAAGACCGATGCCAAGGTCAAGGAATTGATTCCCGACGATCCGCATCTGCACCACTGGCTCGACATGGCGCAGGCTCGCATTCAGTTTCAAGGGCTGCCGGCGCGTATCTGTTGGGTGGGGCTCGGCCAACGGCATCGCCTGGGACTGGCCTTCAACGAGATGGTCGCGAGCGGTGAACTGGCGGCGCCGATCGTGATCGGACGCGATCACCTGGATTCCGGATCGGTCGCGAGTCCCAATCGCGAAACCGAGGCCATGCGGGATGGCTCCGATGCGGTATCGGATTGGCCATTGCTCAACGCGCTGCTCAATACCGCGAGCGGCGCGACCTGGGTGTCCATTCATCATGGCGGCGGCGTCGGCATGGGTTTCTCGCAGCATGCAGGCGTGGTCATCGTCTGTGACGGCACGCAGGCTGCTGCGCGGCGCATTGCGCGCGTGCTCTGGAACGATCCTGCCACGGGCGTCATGCGCCACGCCGACGCCGGGTACGACATCGCGATCGACTGTGCGCGGGCCAACGGGCTGCGACTGCCGATGGTGCCCTCGCCGTGAGCCCATGAGGCTCGCGATGGAGTTCAGGGCCGGCCAGATTTCACTGCCCACCTTGCGGCAGATTTACGCGCAGCCGACCGCAATGACGGTTTCGGCACACGATCGTGAACGCGTCATCGCCGCCGTCGCGCTGGTCGATGCCATCGTCGAACGCGGCCAGGCCGCCTACGGCATCAACACGGGCTTTGGATTGCTCGCACAGACGCGCATTCCGACCGAGCAGCTCGATCTGTTGCAGCGCAATCTCGTGCTCTCGCATGCCGCCGGAGTCGGTGAGGCGCTGCCGGACGCTGTCGTGCGGCTCATTCTGGCGCTGAAGATCAACTCGCTGGCGCGCGGATACTCCGGCATCAGTCTCGGCGTCATCGAGGCGCTGCAGGCGCTGCTGGCGCACGAGGTCTATCCCGTGATTCCAGGCCAAGGCTCCGTGGGCGCCTCCGGCGACCTGGCACCGCTCGCGCACTTGAGCGCAACGCTGATCGGTGTCGGTGAGGTGCGCCTGAACGGCCAGATGCTCCCAGCCGCCGAGGGCTTGCGGCGTGCGGGTCTGGCCCCCATCAAGCTGCGCCCCAAGGAAGGACTGGCGCTTATCAACGGCACGCAAGTCTCCACCTCACTGGCCCTCGCCGGCTTGTTCGGCGCCGAAGATCTATGGGCTGCGGCCGTACTCTCCGGCGCCATGTCCGTCGATGCCCTCAAGGGCAGCGATGTGCCGTTCGATGAGCGCATCCAGCAAAGTCGCGGACAGCCCGGGCAGATCGAGGTCGCACGAGCGTATCGGGCATTACTGTCCGGCAGCGCAATTCGCGCCTCGCACCTCGACTGCTCGCGCGTGCAGGACCCTTATTCATTCCGCTGTCAGCCGCAGGTGATGGGGGCCTGCCTGGACCTGATTCGCAACTGCGCGGTAACCCTGCAGATTGAAGCCAATGCCGTCACCGACAACCCGTTGCTGTTCGTCGATCAGGGCGAGGTGCTCTCCGGCGGCAATTTTCACGCCGAGCCGATCGCGTTCGTGGCCGATACGCTGGCGCTCGCGATTGCCGAGATCGGCAATCTCTGCGAGCGCCGGGTCGCAGTCCTGGTCGATCCCAAGATGAGCGGCCTGCCGCCTTTTCTGGTGGAAAACAGCGGCCTGAATTCAGGCTTCATGATTGCGCAGGTGACCGCGGCAGCCCTGGTATCCGAAAACAAGGCGCTGGCGACGCCATGCAGCGTCGACTCGATCCCGACTTCGGCCAACCAGGAAGACCATGTCAGCATGGCTACGCACGCGGCGCGCCGACTGGAGCGAATGCTCGACAATGCCGCCGCCGTGGTCGGCATCGAACTGCTGGCCGCGGCCCAGGGCATCGATTTTCATAGGCCGGCCAGGTCCTCTCCCTCGCTGGAACAGGCGCACGCGGCGATTCGCGGCGATGTGCCGTTCTACGATGCCGATCGCTACTTTTCGCCGGACATCCAGCGCGCACGGCAATGGGTGCAATCCGGTCGTCTGGCCGCCGAGATCGCGCGAATTCTGCCCTCGAGAGCCGCGGCGTGAGCCCGGCGCTGTTTGAGACGCGCCGCGGTTCGCTGCCGATTCTGATCAGCTTTCCACATTCCGGCACCTACCTGCCCGAGGCGCTGCGCGAACGCTTCACGGCCTTGGGGCGCGAACTGCCCGATACGGATTGGTTCGTGCCCGAGCTCTACCGCGGCTGCCTCGAGCGGCTCGGTGTCAGCTCGCTGATTGCGACCCATTCGCGCTACGTGGTGGATCTGAATCGGCCCGCGGACGGAGCAGCGCTTTATCCGGGTCAGATCGAGTCGGCGGTCTGCCCGACTGAGACGTTTTCCGGCGTCGCGATCTACCGCGCCGGCCACGAGTTGTTGGCGACGGAGACGCGGGAGCGATGCGAACGCTACTGGCGGCCGTACCATCAGGCGCTGGGCGAACTGCGCGATGAGATCCTCGCGATCCATGGGCGCTGTCTGATCTGGGACGCGCACTCGATCCGCTCGCTGGCACCGCGATTGTTCGATGGACAATTGCCCGAGTTGAATCTCGGAACCTGGAGCGGACGCAGCGCCGGCGCGGAGCTCGTCGGCCGGGTCGTGGCGCTGATCGGCGCGCAGCAGCGCTTCTCCCATGTCGTGAACGGCCGCTTCAAGGGCGGCTACATCACGCGCCACTATGGCGCTCCCTCGCGGCAGGTGCACGCCATGCAGCTGGAGATCGCCCAGCGCGCCTACATGTCGGAAGCCGATGCGCCGCAATTCAACGCGCAAATCGCAGCACCCTTAAATTCGCTGCTCGAACAGATTATCGCAGCGCTGGCCTGACGGGGCAGCGCGCATCGGCGCGCTCATTGAAAGTGCTTCGATACCCGCAGGCCGATAGTCCTCGGCTGCACCGTGTACGCCTCAACGACCAGATTGACCTGCGGGTGCTTGATGATCGTCGTGTCGTCGAGCAGATTGGTGGCGTACAGCGTCAGTTCATACGAATGCAGGTCGAACCCCGCATTGGCATTCATGACCGCGTAGGAGGCATCCTGGTAGTTCGGGCTGCCGATCTGAAAGCTGCCATTGGATGGCCCGGTCCACTCGGCATCGGCATGGACGAAGGCGCTCATGCCATCCTTGACCGGCCAGCTGTAGTCGGCGCTCGCTGCTGCGTTCCACTCCGGCGTGTACAGCACATGCTGCCCGATCGACGCCGGACTACCGGCCGGCGCCGCCGTGATCTTGGCATTCTGCACATCGCCGTTCAGACCGACCGTAAAGCCGTCCAGCTCCGGGATCTTGTAGCGCAGTTCCAATTCGCCACCGCGAATCTCGGCATTGCCCACGTTGCTGACGTACGCGTAGCCGCACAGCGGCAACTCAATTTGCTGCTGAATGTTCTTCCACTGCGTGTCGTACACCGCGCCGGTCAGCGAGATGGTCTGATTGAGCAGCGCCGCCTTGGAACCGAGCTCATAGGTCCAAAGGCTGTCGTGCGCGTAGGAGGCAGGCTCGGCCGAAATGCCGAGATTGATGTAATCCTGCTCGCAGATGGCATAAGGCACGGGATTGTTGATACCGCCGACGCGAAATCCTTCCGCCGCCGAGGCGTAGACATTCGAAGTGCTGGAGGTGTCGAATTTCACCGAGACCTTGGGCGTCAGCGCATGGTCATGGGTGACGGCGGTGAATGCGTCCGGCAGGCCGACATTGAAGAAGCCGCCCGCAAAGCGGTCGTACGGCAGACGGGCCCAGTCGTAGCGTGCGCCGACCGCGCCGTGCAGTCGTGACGTAAAGTCGTAATCGACTTGCCCAAACGCGGCGTATTCCAGTTCCTTGCGCTCGGTCCGGTTGTGCTGGAACTGATCGCCGGCCCAAAGGTTCGGATCGGGCGGATACGCGACTGGAGATAGCGTGGGGTTGTCCGGACTGAAGCCATAGACCGACTGGAAAATCTGATTCCAGCCCGGTGCGACTTCCTTGTGCAGCAGGCGATAGGACTCATACGACAGGTAGAGGCCCCCGACCCAGCGCAGCGGCAGCTCATCGCCCGTCGGTGGCCGGGAGGCGAGTCTGAATTCCTGGACCAGATTGGTCACCGTCTGATCATCGTAGGCGGTGGTCGGCAGTGAGCTCAATGCGGGGTCGGCCTTGGCGGCAAACTGCGGCAGCGCCGGATCAAGGATGTACGGCACCACATAGGCGGGGTCGTAGTAGGTGCCGTCGGCCTGCCGATTGATGTCCTTCCAGTACCAGCTCGAGTTCGAGGTCAGATTGGCAAAGCCGAAGTCCTTTTCAATCTTCACGCTGGATATGAAGAAGCTGTCGCGCACCGGTTGGGCGACATTGTTCTGCTGCGTATACAGGCTCTGACCGAGAAAGAACGAGGGCTGGTCGTCCGCCTTGGTGCGCTGAAAGTACAACAGCGGCGTGATGCTGAAGCCCTCGCTCGGCTTGTAGGTCGCCGCGAGCTTGAGCGCCAGGTCATGCTCCTGGTTAACCCCCGATCCGATCAACTGGCCGGTGGACGCATCGAGATTGGTATAACCGGGTGGGTGGGCGTAGCGATCGATCCAGCCACTCTGATCGGCATATTGCACGCCGAAGCGCACGGCCAGCACATCGTCGATGATCGGCTGGTTCACGACTCCTCTGAAGTCGTAATTACCGCTGCCGTGCTGCGTATAGGAGCCATCGGCGGCGGTATCGGCCGAAAACTGCGTCGGATCGGCTTGTTTCTCGAGGTAACGCAGGGTGCCGCCCTCCGAGCTGGATCCATACAGCGTGCCCTGCGGTCCGCGCAGCACCTCGATGCGATCCATGTCGAAGAATTTAGGTTGTGAGCTGCCGACCTCACCGGGCAAGGTGATCGGCGCCTCGTCCATATAGACGCCGACCGTCGCGGCGCCCACGTTCGAGCTCACGCCACGAATTTCGATGGTCTCCTGTCCTTCGCCGGCCCCTTCCCCGGCGCCGGCGCTGAAGGACACGCCCGGGGTCATGCGCGTGATGGAATCGAAGTTCTGCACGTGCTGCTTTTCGAGCGCGGCGCCGTCGATGACCGAGACGCTGATCGGCACTTCCAGAATGTTTTCGCTGCGCTTTTCCGCCGTCACCACCACTTCCTGGAGCTGATCGGAGGCGGACGCGTCGGGGCGCGAAAGCTCTTGGGCCGCGAGCGGCGCCGCACCGCCCAGGCTCACCCCTGCCAACGCCAACGAGGCCAATAGCGTGGTCCGCAGTCGCATGAATGCTCTCCCTAACAATCTCAATACGTCTACGACTGCTGCACGGCCCGGTGGTGGCGCTACGCGTCGCGGATCAGTGTTGAAGCCGAATATACGGCGCCTCGCATTTGCTGTCTAGACAGGTCCGGACAAGCCTATAAGGGTGCGAGCGCCTGGTGATCGGTACTGCCCCGTTTTGGTGAAACCCACTGCGCTCTGTTCTATAACGGAACAGCGGCTGCCATGAAGTCAGGCGCCGATGCTGTCTAAACAACCCTGTACAGTACGGCAAGTCTGCAAGGCTGCGGCACACGGAGTATTCAATGGAACAGGCGCGACTGCACGACCTCCGCGATACGGACACCATACCCTCCGCGCTACTGGCCCGGACGGAGGCGGATCTCAGCGCGTTCACCGATCAGGTCAAGCCCATCGTCGAAGCGGTCAGGACCGAAGGCGATCGGGCTCTGCAGCGCCTCGCACGCTCGCTCGACGGCGTGACGGCCGCGCACATGACGATCCGGGTCGAAGCGGCGGAATTCGATGCCGCCCTGCGAGCGCTCCCGCGCGAAGTCATCCAGGCGCTCGAGCACGCGATCGACAACATTCGGCGATTTCACTCAGCGCAGAGCCCGCCGCAGTTGTGGCTCAAGGAAATCGAGCCCGGAATTTGGACCGGCGATCGGCATACGCCCATCGAGTCAGTCGCCTGCTACGTGCCGCGCGGCAAGGGCTCGTTTCCGAGCGTGGTCAACATGACCACGATTCCAGGTGTGGTCGCCGGCGTACCGCGCCTGATCATCGTGACCCCTCCCGGTCCGGACGGTAGCGTCGATGCCGGTACCCTGGTCGCCGCCCAGCTCATCGGCGTCAAGGACGTCTATAAATCTGGCGGTGCGCAGGCGGTGGCTGCGGTCGCTTACGGCACCGAGACGGTGCCCAAGTGTCTCAAGATCGTCGGACCAGGAAGTCCGTGGGTGGTCGCCGCCAAGCGTCTGCTGTCCGATCTCATCGATCCCGGCGTCCCGGCAGGCCCGAGCGAAGCGATCATTCTGGCCGACGACGCGGCCAACGCTGAGCTTGCAGCGTTGGACTTGATCATCGAGTCCGAACATGGTCCGGACTCCTCGGCCTTTCTCGTGACACCCAGCCAGCGCATCGCCAGCGCCGCATCCGTGGCGCTGCAGAAGTATTGGGGCGAGATGGAGCCGCGCCGGGCGGCGTTTTCGCGCGCGGTGCTGACCGGAGCGCACGGGGGCATCGTCCTGACGCGGGATTTCGACGCCGCCATTGCCTTCGCCAACGCCTATGCCCCCGAGCACATGGAGATTCTGGCGGCCGAGCCGATGGCCGTGCTCGGCCGCATTCGCAATGCCGGAGAGATTCTGCTGGGACCGTGCAGCCCGATCACCTTGGGAAATTACCTGTTGGGCCCCAACGCCGTGCTGCCGACGGGGGGCCGCGCGCGCACGGCCTCGCCGCTATCCGTGTTCGACTACATGAAGCGCAGCTCGGTGGCGTACGTCACGCGCGCTGGCTATGCCAGCGTGGCCCCGGACGCACACCGCCTGGCCCTGTATGAAGGCTTCGACGGTCACGCCCGCGCGGTTTCCCCAATGCGCACGGCATTGATGCCAGAGTGATCTCGATCCCGGCAAAACTGGTCGAGGCCTACCATGAGTACGCGGTGGGAGCGGACTACGCCGACAGCGTCGCCCTGCGCAGCGAAAGAGAACGATAGATGTGCGCGGCCGCATCCAGCGCCGACTCCGACTCGCCGGCAGCACTGGCGCTGCAGGCAACGCGATCCGGCCAATGGGATCAGGCCGCTGCCATTGTGGCGCGCCTCGTTCATGAGGTTTTTTCGCTGCACGCCGAATCGGTGCAGATTTCGCACGACGGCTATAGCTTTAATTCGGTCAATGGCTTCGTCCGACTGGAGAACGGCGAGCAGTATTTCTTCAAATTTCATCACGAGGAAGGTGAAGAAGTCACGCTGCAGGAGCTTTATCGCGGCGAGCTGCTGCGCGATGCCGGCTTTCCGGTCGATCTGCCGATCTACGTCTCGAAGCAGATCGGACGACAGCTGCTGCTGTACCGTCGCCGCCACGATCCGCGCTTCGTCGAAGTATGCGCCGGCCTGGACTTCAGGCCGCCGCACGAGGCCGAGCGCGCGATCCAGGCACAGATGGATCTGGATGAGCTGACGTGCCGGATTTACCTGCGCACGCTGCATGCTGCCAGCGCCGATGAGGTCGCTCGCGAGCCCATCCATCAGCTGTTCTACCACCGTCTGGTCAGCACCGATGCCCCGAATGTCGTGGGCGGCCGCGCGCGGCGATTCTTTTGGGACCGCACCTTCGATGTCGCGGGGCTCTTGATGCCCGCCGAGCAATTGCGGGCCGTCCATTGGTGCGTCAACGGCATTGACTATGTCGACACGATTGAAGAGCTGCTCGAGCGCAGCATCGCTGTGCTGCGACCCGCATGCCTGGCGCGCTTCGGCGGCGTCACGGCGCATGGCGATGCGCATAACGCCAACGTCTGGTGGGATGCGCAGGACGGCGATACGCCGAGGCTGATCCTGTTCGATCCAGCCTTCGCGGGCACGCACGTCAGTGCAATACTGGCCGAGGTGAAGGCAACCTTTCACAACATCTTTGCCCACCCGTGTTGGCTCTACAGTCCGGCGCAAGCCGATCGGTTGTACACGGTGCAGTCGCGGCTCGCCGGCGATACGATTCACATCACCACCGACTGGCGGCCTTCCGCACTGCGGCTGCACTTCCTGCGCGACAAAGCCACGCGGCTGTGGCGTCCGCTGCTGCAGCAGATGGCGGCACGCGATCTGCTTGCCGCCGACTGGCGCAGCACGCTGCGCTGCGCGCTGTTCTGTTGTCCGACCCTGGTCAAGGATCCGTGCGCCGGCGGCGCCGGCGACCACACGCCGCTCTCATCGGCGGTTGGGTTGTCGATCGCGATCCGATGCGGGTCGGAGCCGACCGGCGGTGCGCACGATGAAGTGAGCGACTTCCTCGACCAGATCGCTCCCGGGCCGTAACCGATCTTCGCGTATTCGCGATATGCGCCATTCACGTTGGCATTTTTGCAGCGCACGCGCTACGTTCACCTACGACGGTAAGCAACACGCGGTTATCGGGGTTCCTGATTACGACACCATTGGTGGGCTAAAGCGTGTCGAGTCGAAAGATGGCAAGACTCTTACCGTGACCGTGAAACTGACCACCGCCAAGGGCGAATTGGAGAATGACGTGGCGGTATACGACAAGCAATAGAACGGCGGCTGGGTGTACGCCGGGGACGCCGTATTGCGCTGTTGGGTTACTGCGTTCGGCGGGAATCTTGCGGCGCTCTGAACGCTCCGGTGGTCAGGGTGCTATATGCCTCCGTTCCCTTGACGACGACGCGATTGCGACCTGCTTGCTTCGCCTCATACAGCGCCTCATCGGCCAATTGGATTGCACCCTGAGGCGTCCGACCGATGGTCGGCGCAACGATACCGACGCCCACACTCACGGTGACCTGCGATAGGTCCGCCCTATTTGCCTCATGCGGCGTGATCTGCAGACTTTGCACGGCATGGCGAAGCCGTTCGGCCGTGTCTTGCACGTGCGGGAGCGCCAGGTCGTAGAGAATTACAGCGAACTCCTCTCCTCCATAGCGCGCTGCAAGATCCAGGGGCCGGCGTGCGAAATCTTGTACCGTCTGGGCGACGCTGCGCAGCGCAACGTCCCCGGCTTGGTGACCGAACGTGTCGTTGTATTGCTTGAAGTGATCGATGTCGACCATGAGTACGGCGATGGCGCGCTGATCGCGCAGCGCATGCTGCCAGACACGCAGCAGATGTTCATCGAAGGCGCGACGGTTCATCAGTCCGGAAAGCCCGTCGCGGGCGGCGAGCTCACCAATGAGTGCGGCCTCGAGAAAATTCCTGCGGGACGATTTCTCGACGTCGTGGTAAACGATTGCGCCGATGGCGCTGGTCAGCGCCAGGACGACCGTGCTGTTCAGTAGCATCACATGCGGCAGACCCACGGCGAGGGCCCCAGCCGCGAAGGCGATCAGCGCGATCGCGGACGCTACCAGCGCCTGGCGAAACATCAGACCGGCAAAGAAGAACACGCCGATCAGGTTGACCGCGAGAGCTGCCAATTGCTCACTGTGTCCCTCGGTGAGAGCGCGCGCTATGAATACCGCGATGAGTGAGGTGTATATAGTCACCAGCACGCGTGCGGCAGGTAAGTAAACGCGCTCGTACCGCCGGCTCCAGGACAGCCATACCAGCGCCGCGGTACACGGCATCAGTGCGCCCAGGTGCGCCAGGGAGAAAACGTTCCAGATCCCGACGCGTCGTACGGTATCGATGGTAAAAAGCGTGGCTAACGCCAGAGTCATTGAGAACCAGATCCGCACGCGCGGACGCGCGCGCTGCAGATGCGACGCCCTGAACTCTGCTTCCAGCGGCGCTACGAATTGCAGATCCGCTGCACCGCGGCGCAACTCATGCGCGTAGATGGAGCCAGGAAAGTCCGCAGGGTTCAGACGCGTGGTGGGCATGTGCCGAATGGAAATAACCGCGGTGCACGTGGGATCGTTGCAGCCACTCGGCAAACTCCAAAGTGGGGTGCGTCTCGATACAGGACAGGCATCGACACGCACCCTGCGAACCCTATCACAAATGCAACGTGCAAACAGGAACGCAGTCCACAGTCCGCTCATTGGTCGACAGCGCCAAAACTAGCGTAGCACTCCCTGCCGCGCTACCTGCGTTGGCTCTTGAGCCATTGATCGACCTCGGGCAGCCGGGCCTTGCGTATCCCGGCGAGATAACGGACGCTGGCCTCCGACTTGCGCACGTCCTGGCGCCCGTCCGGCGGAATATGGGCCGCGGCGAACCTGTTGAGTTCGTCGATGAGCCTCAAGTCCGAGGCGGTGTTCAAAAGACTCGGCACGAAACGCGCGCGGAATGCAGGCTCGAGCACAGAAGCGATCTTGTCCCAATGCGAGACGGCAAAATCGAACGTCATCTTCGGATGGCGGCGTGCAGCCGTATTGATCATGTCAGGGACCAGCGTCGGCAGCGGCTCGCCGGAAAGGGCCAGGTCGAGGGCTTGCTGTACCAATGTACTGTCGTGCGCTGCGGCCAGCAGATCGTAGAACTCCTGCCGCTCGATCTCGGTTTTAGCGGACTGGGCCATGCTGTGTAGCTGATTCCAGGTCACCTGATCGGCGTACAAAGCGACTACCTGTAGAGCGGTTCGACGAGCCCCGGCATCAAGGCTCGATGGGTCGGAGACGTAGCGCTGGAACCGCTGCCGCGCTTGCGCCAACACCGCCGGATCGCCAAAGTCTCCCAGTGCTCCCGCCAGCTCCGAGCGCAGCAGCGCCACATTGTCACGCTCGCTCGGAATCTTGTCCCAGCCGATGCGAGCGAAGATCGGGTTCAGCACGCCGCGCGCATAGACGCGGAACGCCGCTTGCGTCGGCAGGCCATCGTAAAAAACGTCGAGATCCTGCAGCACGCCAACGAGCGCAGAGGCGACCTCTGGTTCGGCGTCGGCTGGAACGCTCTTCGTCAGGTTGAGGAACGAGGCCATGCTTTCGTCGCCGACATAAGCGAGGCTGCCGGTGTCGTTCAAGATGCCAAGTTGATCGGCTGGCGACAGGGCAGCGTAGCGGGCGGTAATCGCCGCGAGGCCTTCGTTGGAATAGCGGCTACGCAAATAGGCGCTCTGCCCGGCGTTTAGAATCGCCGCGTCGCAGCCAGAGACCTGGACCGATGTGGGAACGGCTCCAGAAACCACCGTGGTGGCGGACTGCCCGCCAATCGTGGCAATGGTGATAGGCACATGCCAGACGCGCGCCTTGGTCGAATCCGCATCGATGGCAAAATGCCCCTGGGCGAGTCCGAGCGTAGTCACGCGGTCCGTACAGCTGGTGGATAGCTCGCTCACCATCGGCACGCCTGCCTGCAGAGTTAAATCATGCGCGATCTGAGTGATCGGCCGCACCGAGCCCTGGTCCATTTCGCTCCAGAGATCGTCGGTCACCGTATTGCCGTAGGCGTGGTCGTGCATGTAGCGACGCACGCCTGCACGAAACTCATCCTCGCCGAGGTAGGACTCCAGCGTGCGGATCACCTCCGCGCCCTTGGAATAGGTAATGTTGTCGAATGCGCCGCTCGCCTGCAGCACGTCCTTGATCGGCGTGATGATCGGATGGGTCCCATCCCGCGCATCCTCCTGCATGGCATCCTGCTTGGGGCCGAGGTTTTGCAGCCACACCTTCCATTCTGGGTGGAAGTGGTCGATGACCTTGCTCTGCATCCAAGACGCAAATCCCTCGTTCAGCCAGAGGTCGTCCCACCAAGCCATGGTCACGAGGTCGCCGAACCATTGGTGCGCCATCTCGTGCGCCACCACAAGGTAGACCCGTTGCTTGTCCTGTTCGGTGGAGACGCGCGCGTCGATCAGCACATCGCTCTCGAAACCGAAAATGGCGCCCCAGTTCTCCATTGCGCCGAAGAACGCACTGGACCCCGGGCCCGCGATCAGATCGAGCCTGGGCAACGGATACGGCGTGCCGAAATAGCTGTCGTAGTAGGGCAGGATGTCGGCCGCTGCATCGAGAGCGTAACCGGCGCTGGCCGTGTCGCCACGCTTGACCACGACGCCCACATCCACGCCGTCTACGGTGCGATGCACACGCTCGAAATCGCCCGCGCCGAAGAACAACAGATAGGAGGACATCTTTGGCGTGGCCGCGAAATGCACTCGCTTGAGATCACCCGGCAGCGCCTGCGTCGAGGCGATCGGCATATTGGCGAGCGGCATTTGGTTTGCCGGCACCGTGGCCGTGAGCTGAAAGGTTGCCTTACGGGCAGGCTCATCCCAACACGGCACGAAGCGCCGGGCATCCGAATTTTCGAACTGCGTAAATAGCGCGCGCGCCTTCCCGACAGGGGTGTTGTAGTCCAGAGCGAACAGGCCCGAGGCCTGCTGGTAGATCTTGCCGTGGTAGATGAGTCTCAGTGTGTAGGCGCCCGGCATTATCGCGTGACCCACGGCGAAGCTCACAGTCTGCATCCGCTCGTTATAGCTAATCACGGGTGCTCGCGCGGCACCGGAGAGCGCAGCGCGGTCGATGACGATGTCGAGGCTGTTGAGCACGAGCTTGTTCGTCGGCTGGTGGACCGTGAGGTCAATTTCAACCGAGCCTTTGAAAGTCAGCGCCTTGGCATCCGGCGTGATGTCGATGCGGTAGTGGTCGGGCGTCACGGCGGTGGGCAGCACCACTCGCTCTGCGAGGGCCGGTATGGGATTGACGGTGGTCGCCAGAGAGGAAACAGGGATCGTCGTGGCGAGGCCCAGGATCAGCATGCAGCCGCAACATTGCGCCAATGCTCGCATGAGCATGACAGTCCCAAACCAGGAAAGGGATCGAGACACTAGGCTCGCGAGCCGATATTTTCAATGACAAGCGCTTGAGCTGGACCTTGCGTCACGCCTTAGAGCAGCGGGGCAATGGCAGTCCCCATGGGAAATTGACAGCTCGCCTGGAACGCTGCAGTCACTCGAAAATGGTACGGCATTGGTGCCAAGGCGCGGGACCGGGAAGCGCACAGATCATTGAATCTACGCCCAATGGGAAATCCCATGCCGAGGCGTCATAGCCCGTCCGCCTTAAGGTCCCTCTATCTTCCGATTGCACTGGCCAACAGTGAAGCGGTCAGTGCGACGGTATGGCCATTTTTTTCCATCAAGCGTTATTACAATAGTAATAACGCAGGAAATTAGCTAAAGCTTGCCCTCAAAGTCCGAAATTCGGGAATTCGCTCAGTGATCTCCTCCGAAGGAGGTGCAGCCGCCTTCAAACGGGCGATGGCAAGCCGCTGTTGCTGATCGAGAGGCGGAGCAGATCATGGCGTGTTGAGCCATGGTATAACTCGGGTTATACTGCACTCGTGAAAACCGCCATTTCCATTCCCGATTCGATATTCGAGGAAGCGGAGCGCTTGGCCAAGCGGCGCGGATGGTCGCGTAGCGAGCTGTACGCCAACGCCGTTGCCGAATACGTCAAAGGCGAAAGATTCCTCGGCGTCCGCGAACGGCTCGATGCCGTGTATAGAGTACGTCCGGAGGATTCAGAGCTCGATGCAATCATAGAACGGGCGCAGGCGCAGTCGCTGCCCAAAGAGAAGTGGTAATGCGTCGGGGCGAGATCTGGTGGGCGTCGCTCAGCGATCCCGTCGGTTCGGGTCCCGGATTTCGTCGCCCTGTCCTCGTCGTTCAATCCGACGATTTTAACGAAAGCGCGATTCGCACCATGATTTGCGCCGTGGTCACATCGAATCTGCATCTGGCAGACGCACCGGGAAACATTCGCTTACCGCGCAGGGTAAGCGGTCTGGCTCGGGAATCGGTGGTGAACGTATCGCAACTGATCACCCTGGACAAGCGGCTGCTGACGGCGCGCGTAGGCCGTCTTGCATCTGAAACACTGCGGAACGTCGACGCCGGCATGCGACTGGCGCTGGCACTGTAGCCTAGCGCCCGGCCAGAGATGTGCTACAGATCGATCGTGGCGCGTTGATGGCCGTGCGCAGTGCGGCGGCAGTGTCGAGGTCGCCCCCTTCGACTATTCGCAGGATGCGTCCGCTCCCATCGGCGATCAGCACAGCTGGTACAGGAATCGGCGCACTGCGACCGTACTATGCGGGACGACCGACAATGCAGGGGCTGGTCCTGGGCTATGGGGCGATCGATACCGCCGAGATAGGGCGGCCTGCCAGTCTTGCAGTGCAGTTCTCTTTTAGATCCAATGCTTCCGAAGCAACCACACTTTGATGATCTGCGTAAGCCCCATGTAGCTCAGCAGCGTGAGCATCAGGATCGGCCAGTACATGTGCGGCAGGTGCGTGAGGCCCAGTGCCGAGGACAACGGCGAATACGGCAGCCACATACCAAATGCCATGATGGAAAGTGTTGTGAGCGTCAGCGGAAAACTCGCCCGACTCTGCACGAACGGAATCTTATTGGTGCGAATGACGTGGATGATAAGCGTTTGCGTCATCAACGACTCGACGAACCAGCCAGTCTGAAATAGTGACGCACGCGATGGATCCCAGCAGTTGAAGACCCAGAGCATGACGAAGAAGGTCGTATAGTCGAAAATCGAACTGATAGGGCCAATGAAGAGTATGAACCGCCTGATTTCCGTAATGTTCCAGGGTCTCGGCCGCGCGACTTGCTCCTCGTCCACGGCGTCCGCCGGGATCGGTACCTGTGAGAAGTCATATAGGAGATTGTTCGTCAACACCTGAATCGGGGCCATCGGCAGGAAGGGCAGGAACGCACTTGCCCCCAGCACGCTGAACATGTTCCCGAAGTTGGAACTCGCCCCCATCCGGATGTACTTGACGATATTCGCGAACACCTTGCGGCCTTCGATCACGCCTTCGTCCAGCACCATGAGGTCCTTCTCCAGCAAGATCAGGTCCGCCGACTCTTTGGCGATGTCCGTGGCGGTGTCCACTGAGATACCGACGTCCGCGGCTCGCAAGGCGGGTGCGTCGTTAATCCCGTCGCCCATGAATCCGACGACGTGCCCTTTGCCCCGGAGGAGGCGGATGACCCGCTCTTTGTGCGCGGGAGAGAGGCGCGCGAACAGCGTCGCCTTCTCCGCTGCCTCGGCCAGTTCGGCGTCCGACAGCTTCTCGACGTCGCCGCCGAGCAGCATCGGGTCGGCCAAGAGGCCCACGTCCTTGCACACCTTGCGGCTGATCAGGTGGTTATCTCCCGTGAGAATTTTTACCGCGATGCCATGCTTGTGTAGAGCTGCCAGGGCGCGGGCCGCGGTGTCCTTCGGCGGGTCCAAGAAGGCAACGTACCCTCTGAGTACCAGTTCTCGCTCGTCATCTTTGGCGCAAATTTGCTTCCCTGGCAGCTCTCTGGTGGCGACTGCCAGCACGCGGAAACCGTCATTGCTAAGGCTGTCGTACTCCTGTTTCAGCCCGACGATCAGATCCGGGTCCATCGCGGACAATTTGCCGTCGAGTTCGAATTGCGAGCAGCGGCGGAAGATCTCTTCCGGAGCCCCCTTAGTGAGTAGCACCGCCTTGCCTTCGGGATCCTGCACCAGGACCGACATCATGCGTCGAGTGAAGTCGAACGGCAGCTCATCCAGCTTCTTATAATTCCCGACAACCGCCTTGCCGTGAAAGTCGACACTGTCCAGAATCGCCCGGTCGAGCAGGTTTTTGAGGCCGGTCTGGAAGTAGCTGATCAGGTACCCGTCGAGGAGCACGTCATCGCTTTCACGCCCCGCGACGTTGCAGTGACGCATGAGGACGACACGGTCTTCAGTGAGCGTACCCGTCTTGTCCGTGCACAGCACGTCCATGCCTCCGAAGTTCTGGATTGAGTTGAGCCGTTTGACGATCACTCTCTTGCGACTCATGGCGAGCGCGCCTTTGGAGAGGCAGACCGAGACAATCATCGGCAGCATCTCGGGAGTCAGACCGACAGCGACTGCCAGAGCAAAAAAGAAAGCCCCCTTCCAATCGTGCTTGGTGAAGCCGTTAATGAGGAAAACCAATGGCACCATTACGGCCATAAACTGCATCATGAGCCAGGTAAAGCGGTTGAGACCCTGGTCGAAGCTGGTCTGCGTCCGTTCTCCCGTGATCGAGCGGGCCATACTGCCCAAGTAGGTGCGTACGCCGGTCGTGATCACAACGGCCGTCGCCGTGCCGCTCTCGACGCTCGTCCCCATGAAGCATGTGTTCTTGAGTTCAGTGGGTGAGCTCGCGTTTTCCGTTTCAGGCTGGTAGAACTTCTCGACCGGGAGCGACTCACCGGTGAGGCTGCCTTGGCTCACGAACAGGTCTTTCAATGACAACAGCCGCACGTCGCCCGGAATCATGTCTCCGGCGGCGAGCTTGACGATGTCCCCAGGCACCAAATCCCGGAGTGGTATCTCCCGCGCCGTGCCGTCCCGAACAACCGTCGCGGTCACGTGAATCATGGCCTTGAGCTTCTCTGCGGCGGCGTCTGCCCGCGCCTCTTGAAAGAAGCGCAGTCCCACACTCAGCGCCACCATCATCGCCATCACGGAGCCGGCGCGTGCGTCACCGGTAAAAAAGGATACCGCCGACAAAATCGTCAGCAGGATCACAAGCGGATTGCGAATGATCCTCAGAACTCGGATGGGCCAGCCTTGTTTACGCTCCTGGGCGATCTCATTCGGACCGGTCGCGCGCGCGCGTTCTTCGGCCTCCGCTTGCGTCAGGCCAGCGAGAGACGTTCGCAGGTCGCGGAGCAGCGCTTCGCCGTCCTTCCGGGCGGCGTCGAGCACTGCAGGCGCGACACGAATGTTCTGGCTCTTCGTCTTAGTAGGGATCGGCGGCTCTTTCAGGCGAGCCGGTGGCGCCGCGAGCCTGGCGCCCGCCGGTCCCGCGTCATGCACCGCAGCCCTGTCCGTGCCGTCCGCATCAGGTGGTGTCATCGTTGCCGATCCGTATTCAGCTGCGCCGCACAAATTTGCACGAAGATTGCATTACAATTGATCCACATGACCGTCTGATACGCTATCGATTCATATTGTGCGGAAATCCCGGTCGCGCTCACGCCGTGGCGCGATCGCAGAACTGCAGCATATCCCGGACACGCCTCTCAAGCCTTAGCCACGCCGCTCCGCTAGTCACATCTTCGTCATCCGGCTAACCCAGACTTGGAAGCAGCCCATAGAAGGAACCTATGCAAAAGACCGCAGCAGTGGCCTCTCTCGGCCAACGCAGATTAATGTTGCCAGCCTGGGTCAAGGCGGCCTTGTCCGCCAACGATCGTCTGAAGGTCTACTTGACCGTGCTGCAGGCAGCGTCATCGCACGCCTCGCAGCCGAAGCGTGAGCTGCCCGGTCTGGAGGCCGAATTGGCAGCCGCCGGCCTCAGTGATGGTTGGCTTCAGGATGTCGCAGCAGGCACGACTCGAATCGAAGCAGACCTCCATATCCCTGATATGCCTCGGCTCGTCAAGTGCTTCACGGAAGACCTTGGCACCATGGCTCGGCCCGTCCTTGAGACCACGACGGCGGACGCGGAGCCACAGCATCGCGTACAGCACTGGCTCAGCTGGCTCGGCGCCCTGCCCTCGGATCGGCTGAGCGGCAAGCAGATCGAAGGGTTCATACAGGGCCGTGGGGACGGCCCAGACAGCCTGCATCTGCTCGTGATGGATCTGCACAAGCAGATTAATCGGCTTTCGGGCGAGTTGGCCAGCGAGGTGATCGACGGCGCAAACGTGTGGGAATTGCAGCCCGAGGACCGCGTGCGCGTAGCTGCGTTCATGCGTGGCCTGAACCGGACCGCGGCTCTGAAATTCGACCACCCGGGGTTGGATACTTCCGCCACGAGGGACGGCGAACGCCTGCTGCTGCAAAACGACATTGGCACCAACGATGCGCACGTGTTGGTCCTTCAGGTGAACGCCCGCAGGATCACGCTGACCTATTCCGATCTGCATCGCCGTCGCCTGGAGTTCTTCCAGGCTCTGCTCACACCCTTTGGAGCACAGTGGTCGCTGCTGGAATCTCGCACGAGCGCGGAACTCAACGAGGGCGCGCCTTACTCCGTGGCCACCGCCCAGTTCGATTGCCTGGACGACCGCATCCTCGATGCTGCGCTGGAAGGCATTGCTTCGCGCATCGTTTTCCTGATCGACTGGAACCATGCTCGCAAACGGCTGCAGGCGTTCGTCGAGAAGGCGGATGCGATTGCGGTGCTTGCCGAAGCCGCACGCCTCGACGTCGGTCACCGGGCGTGGCTGCAGGTTGGCGGGGAGCGACTGATCTTCGCGGCCATGCAGGCGGCGGGCGAAGGTGCGTTTCGGATTGGCGATCGGCTCGATGAAGTTTTGGGGGTCGCGGACGCGCGCGACTTCCTGGTGGCTGTCCTGCGGCTGGCTTGCGATGCATTGCGTGGCGGCCAACCCTCGGCCCTGGTGGCCGACGAGACACGTATGCTGCTTGCCCAACACGTGCGACACCGCACCAGCGAATTCGATCTGCTGGCTGAACATGCGTCGTACTGCCATGCACTGGCGCAAGCGGTCAGCGATGGCCTCTCCCACGGTGTCGAAAGCTCGAGCAACGCCGCGCAGGAGCTTGCGGCGCGCACGAAAGTGTGGGAACGCCGCGCCGACCACCTGGTCATGCAAGCGCGCGAAAAGGCCGAGCGTCAGCCTCGTTGGCGACCGTTTGCCAGACTCGCGGAGCAGTCCGACGACGTGGCCGACGCGCTGGAGGAAGCCGCCTTCCTGATCAGCCTGATCGCCGACCACCACCTGAAAGGTTGGAACGCCGATGTACGCAAAGCCCTGGCACGCCTGGCCGCCACCGTGCTGCAGGCGACCCAGGACCATGTGAAAGCGCTGGCGATCGCTCGCACGCTCAGTGCAAACAGCGACGTAGTCGACAATGACGCGTTCCTCGGGGCGACCTGGCGGGTCCTGCAGGCGGAGCGGCAATGCGATGCGCTGCTGCGCGACGCCCGCCGGGTGATCCTAGGGGCAGTGCAAGATGCACCGTCGCTGATGCTCGCCAATGATCTTGCAAGCGCGTTGGAGTCGGCATCCGACCGCCTGCTCACGGCCGGGTACGCGCTGCGGGATGTCGCCTTCGACAAAGCCGGAGTGCAGTGATGAATTCGCACGTCCAGGGCGTAGCGGCACCTGCGCCGCCGATCACGCCGTCGTGCGAGCAGGCCTTGGCTTCGCTGCCCGCCGAGGTCTATCTGATCGGATGCGGCGGCGAGACGACGAACGACTCTCAACCATCGGCACAGACGATGGGCTTCAAAGCCTGGAATTTGCTGCGCATGGCGCGAATGTCCCTGCCGGTTCCGCAGGCCTTTGTGCTCGGCACGCACTACTGCGCCGACGCGGGCGCGCGCGAACTGGCCTCCAGTCCAAACCTGTGGAAGACCGGTCTGCACGCATTGGAACGTGCGACCGGCCTGTCCTTCGGCGACGCCCGGCGCCCGCTGCTGCTCTCGGTTCGTTCTGGTGCGCCTGTATCGATGCCCGGAATGATGGAAACACTTCTGAATGTCGGGCTCTGCGACGCTACGGTCGGCGGGCTGTTGCGTCAGACCGGCAATCCGCGGCTGATTTGGGATGCGTATCGGCGACTCGTGGCCGCGTACGCGGAGGTGGTAGCCGGCTTGCCGGCGCAGCTCTTCGACCAAGCCTGCGCAACGCTGGTCGGCGCGCGCGACGAGCGCGATCTCGACTTCGCGGAACTGCGCGAGCTTACCCGTCGATTTCTCGCGATCTACACTCAGGCAACGGGCCTGCCGTTTCCTCAGGAACCCGCTCTGCAGCTCGCCGGCGCGATCAAAGCCGTCTTCGCATCCTGGCGCTCAGAGAAAGCCCGTGAGTATCGACGCCTGAACCGCATACCGGAGGCAATCGGAACAGCGGTGACCGTGCAGCGCATGGTGTTCGGCAATGCGGGCGGGCAGTCAGGCGCCGGCGTGGGGTTCACCCGTGATCCCACCACCGGAGAGCCTGCATTGTGGGTAGATTTTCTGTTCAACGCGCAGGGAGAAGACGTCGTATCGGGGCGGCGCAGTGCCCACGGACATGACGAATTGGCCGCCGTCTTGCCCGCCGTGTGGCAGGCATTGCGGGATGCAGCACGGCAACTCGAGCACGCGATCGGCGACATGCAGGACTTCGAGTTCACCGTCCAGGACGGGCGGCTATTCATGCTGCAGACCCGTGACGGGAAGCGCACACCGCGCGCTGCAGCCCGAATCGCGCTCGACATGCTCGACGAAGGGCTGATCACTGCCGAGGTGGCGTGCGAGCGCACTGCCGGGCTGGACCGGGAAGCACTGGCAAGGCCTCGCATCGTTGCCATAAATGGTGCGGCGTTGGTGCCGCTGGCGCGCGCTGTCACGGCGAGCAGCGGCGTTGCCATCGGCGAGATTGCCCTGGACGAAGCCCGCACCGTCGCTCGCCACGGCGCGGGAGTGCCAATCGTGCTGGTGCGTCGTGACGCGGAAACCAGCGATATATCCGCACTGGAATCGGCTACGGGACTGCTGACGCAGCGTGGCGCGCGCACATCTCATGCCGCTGTTGTGGCTCGCCAGTTGGGCAAAGTCTGTCTCGTCGGCTGCGCGGATCTGCAAATCGACGAGGCCTCACGCACGGTCAGGCTTGGCCGCACGACGCTGCACGAGGGCGACCTGCTGACGCTCGACGGCAACGGGGGCGCGCTCTACGCGGGCGCAGTGCAGACCGAGATCGAATACCCGATGGAACTTCTGTCGCGGCTGGAGTCTCTCAGGCAACGCGTGGCAATGTCGAAAGGCTGATCAACGGTAACCTGAAGTCACCACGCGTGACGGAAGCAGCGGCCTTTACTTCGATGCCGACGGGAATAACTGGGCCCGGTAGGATTCGAACCTACGACCAAGGGATTATGAGTCCCCTGCACTAACCGCTGTGCTACAGGCCCGTCGACGAGCCGGCAGTTTAACTCATCGGCCTACGGCGGCGACCCTCACCACGGCAGCACTTGGCCGAGATGGCTGAAGCTGCCGCTGGGCCCATCGGCGGCGAGCGTCGCCAGCGCGACGCTGGTCTTGGCGCCATCGACGATTTGCATCGGCGCGTTCGCCCCACCCATGTCGGTCTGCACGTGACCGGGATGCGCCGCGTTGACCTTGATCTTCGTATCACGCAGCTCGTAGGCCAGACTGACCGTCCAGGCATTCACGGCGGTCTTCGAGGCGTTGTAGGCGGGGTTCTGGGAGTGGTAGATCCGTGATGTGGGATCGCTGTGCAATGCCAGCGACGCGAGAATGCTCGACAGATTCACAATACGGGCGGCGGGCGCCTGGCGCAGCAATGGCAGGAACGCCTGGGTCACCGCGACGGTACCGAAGAGGTTGGCCTGGAACGTTCGCTGCCAGACATCGAGTGACTGCGCGGACGGCGTCCTGGCCGGATCATCGAGCAGCACGCCGGCGTTGTTGACGAGGATGTCCAGCATCTTGTGTTTGCGTGCCACCTCGCTGGCGGCGTTGGCAATGCTCGGCGCCGAGGTCACGTCGATGAGCAGCGCGTCCGCGCTCAAGCCTTCACTGCGCAACTGCGCGGCGGCGGCCTCGCCGGCTTTGGCGTCGCGCGCGCCGATCAGCAATTGGATGCCGAGTTTGCCCAATTGACGTGCGGTCTCGAGGCCAATGCCTTTGTTGGCGCCCGTGATCAATGCGAGTTTGCTCATGGGATCTCTCCTGGTATTGGAATCATCGCCGGCGTGACGGCACGACGCCCAGAGCTAAGCTTGCGGATGATCAGGTAAAACACCGGCGCGAGTTAGGCCGCGCCGCGTTAGGCCGATTTCAGGAACGCGTCGCAGCTACGGCGCGCGGCCTCGGTGTCCGGAATCTTGACGCAGATCTGCTGCATCCGTGCGCGCAGCCCCTGCAGCACATCAGCGTGTGCACCCTTGGCGGCATCATTCCAGGCGCGCAGCTCGCGATCGAGTTTCTCGAGCCGCACGCGGGCGCGCCGGTAAATGCGATCCGGTCCATCGAGCTCACCGAGCACCGCGGTGCCGGCATCCTCGATCCGCTGGCTATCCTTGGGCGCCATGCGCAGCAACCCGCTGATGTAGAGCTGTCCCCACTGAAAGCGCGTCGCCGCCCCCTGCGACTCGCGGTAGGCCTCATCGAGCAGCGTGACCGCCTCGTCCTTGTGCCCGAGCTTCTCGGCGATCTCGGCGAGGTCAGCCTTGTAGTAGTACGGCGCGCTGGCGCGCGCAATCTCCTCGTGCGCGATTTTGTAGGCACCCGGGTAGTCGCCGATATCTTCCAGAATATCGAGCGAGGCATTGACCAGTCCCGAGCGCACGAACGGATTCTGCTCGGCCGCCAGGGCGGCGTCGATGCGTTGACGCGCGCCCGCGACGACATTCTTCGGCAGCGGTGCCTTGGGTTTGCCGAGATCCTTGAGCGCGCGCAGCTCGGCATCGATGAAGCCGAGCTGATCGGCCAACACGTAGCGTCCATCGTTGGCGGCGGCGTCCATCGTCGCGACGTAGCGATCGCGCAGCAGCGTAGGCACTGACCCGCCGCGCAGACGCACAGCCTTGAAGAAGCTGTCATCCAGAATGGCGAGCGCGCCAGCGGTGCTGACCGCCAGGGCAGGCTGCGCGAGCCCCTGTGCCACCTGATCCTGCAGCCCCGCGAGCAGCGGCGAGGGCTGGGCCTTGGGTTGATCCAGCGCATCGCTTTCCGCGTTGGCCGCATAGTACGCGGCGTAGATGATCAGATTGGCGCGCTCGAGCTCGGCGTTGCGCGGACAATCGGCCGCCGCGGCCATCAGCGCATTCGCTTGGCTAGCGAAGCTCGCGGCCTCGAGCGTATCGAGCTCCCAGGAGTTAAAGGCCAGGCGGCGGCATTCTTCGATAGTGAGGGCCTTGCCGCCGGCAGCGGACTGAAGCAGCGCGTCGACCGGTTGAATATTCTCCAACGCCAGATCGAGCACGGCTGCGTATTGCGCCACGTCCCGGCCAGCACCGAGGCGGATGATTTCATGGCGATCGGGGTCGAACACGATCAGGGTCGGATAGCCCTGGATGTGGAAGCTCTCGCCCCACTTCTGCGCGCCCTCGTCATCGCCATCGAGATAGACCGGCAGGAACAGCTTGCTCTTGGCGATGAAATCCGGTCGCGAAAACACCGTGGATTTCAGCGTATGGCAGAACGGACACCACTCGGCGCCCCAGTAGATCAGCACCGGCCGGTTCTCGCGCTTGGCGACGATGAACGCCCCGTCGAGGCTGCCGTCGAACCAGGCGATGTCGGGCGGCTCATTGGCGTGCGTGGCGTGGTTCGCATGCAGGGGCTGCGCCTTTTGGCAGCTGCCCAGCATCAGCAACAGGCCCAGGCATATTAATCGTTGATACATGACCCGAAGCCTCCACAACCGCCGCGTCTGCGTCAAGGATAAGGATAAAATACCTCTAACGCGCATGACCCATCGCGGCTGACAACACGGAGTCCCCCCATGCAGCTGTATTACGCTCCCGGCGCCTGTTCCCTCGCCTCGCATATCGCTCTGCAGGAATCCGGCCTGCCCTACCAGGCAGTGCGCGTGAATCTGCGTGACAAAAAGGTCAGCGACGGATCGGACTACAACGCCATCAACCGCAAAGGCTATGTGCCGGCCCTGAAGCTTAGCAACGGCGAGGTGCTCACCGAGGGGTCGGCGCTGCTGGCCTACATCGGCGAGCTGCAGCCGACCCGACAGCTGATCGCCGCGCCCGGCACACTCGAGAACTACCGCGTGCGCGAATGGCTGGCGTTCATTGCCACCGAGCTGCACAAGAACGCGGGCCCGCTGTTCAACCCGAAGACGCCCGAAGCCACTCGCGCGATGCAGATCGAGGCCCTCAAGGGCCGCCTTCGCTATGTCAACGACGCACTGGCCAAGCCAGCGTTCCTGGTCGGCGAGCACTTCACGGTCGCCGACGCCTACCTGTTCACCATACTGAGCTGGCACGAGCGTTTGCATATCGAGCTCAGCGAATTTCCTCATCTCAAAGCCTATTACGAGCGCATCAAGGCCCGCCCCGCGGTACAGACCGTGCTCAAGACGGAAGGGTCGCCGAACTGACGGTTCATCGACGCACGCCTTTGGCGCGGCCTCGCGCCGCGCCGCGCGTCGGGGTTGCCTCGAGAGGATTCTCGGGCCAGGCGTGCTTGGGGTAGCGGCCGCGCATGTCCTTGCGCACCGCGGCGTAGCTGCTGCGCCAGAAGCCGCCCAGGTCGCGCGTGATCTGCACCGGGCGCTGCGCCGGGGACAGCAGTTTAAAGGTCACGGGCACCGCACCACCGCCGATGCGCGGCGTGGCATCCAGACCGAATACTTCCTGCAATCGAACGGCGACGCACGGTGCGTTGTCGTCGAGATAGTCAATGGCGATGTGCGAGCCGGTGGGCACCACGAGTTCGCGCGGTGCGAGCGCCTCGAGCGCACGGCGCTGCGCGGGCGTAAGCCGCTCGCGCAATGCCGCAGGCAACGGCAGGCGCGCGAGATGCTCGCGGCGCGTTAGTCCCGCGAGCCAGGAGCCAAGCCACTGATCCATGTTCGCGGTGAGCGCCGCATCGTCGCTGGCGGGCCAGTCGGTGAGATCGGCGCGGGATAGCGAGCGCACGAACTCCATGCGCGCCTGCAGCGTTCGCGCCTCGCGATCCCATGGCAGCGCCGTGAGACCGAGTTCGCGCAGGCCCTCGAGCATCGCGGCGACGCTCTGCGCCCCGTCGGGCGCCGCTCGCGTCTGGTCCTCGAGCACCAGGGCTTCGAGCCGCCGCACGCGCCGCCAGAGCACGGCGCCCTCGCGCGCATCCCAGCCGAAGGACTCCTGGGTCGTAATGTGGGCGGCAAATAGTTGCTCGAGCGCCTCGCGCGGGAGCGCCGCGGCCAGATCGATCCGCGCCTCGCGTTCACGATCATCGAGCGCCGCCGCGACGATGAATGGCGATCGCGCGAGTGAGGTGGGATGCGCAAAGGCAGCACCACGACCGTTGGCGAGCAGATAGCGACCCTGCGCGCCCTCGCGGCGCTGGCCGATGCGGTCGGGAAAGCCGAGCGCGAGCAACGCGCCGACCGCCTCGTCCCCGCCCGCCAGACGCGGGGACCGCGCGCCCGCTGTCGAAGCACGGCGCGGCAGCCCCTGCACCGCCGTCTCGAGCGCTCGCGCGCTGCGCTGTACGCGCTCGAGCGCAGCTCGATCTGCAGCCTCGCGGCCCGCCATCCCGCGCAGCAGCTCGAGCCTGGCACGCAGATCCGGATCGTTCGAGCCCGCGCCGTATCGCAGCAGATCCCGCTCAGAGAGCACGGCCGCGAGCTGCGCCGCCAACGGCACGGCGCCCAGATCGCGCGCGGCGAGCAGCATGGCCCCGAGCCGCGGATGCACCGGCAGGCGCGACATCTCATGGCCCAGAGCCGTAAGCCGAGCCTGCTGATCGAGCGCACCCAGCCGCGCGAGCAGCGCGCGTGCCTGCTGCAACATGGGCGCTGGCGGGGCATCGAGCCAGTCGAGCGGCATCGCATCGCTTGCCCCCCAGCGCACGAGTTCGAGCGCCAGAGATGCCAGATCGGCCTCGAGGATCTCGGGTGCGGTCGTCGCCGCCAGAGACAACTGCGCCCCTTCGCCCCACAGCCGGTAACAAATTCCGGCTGCGACGCGCCCGGCGCGTCCACAGCGCTGTTCGCTGGCCGCGCGCGAAATGCGTTCCAGGTCCAGGCGGCTCATGCCGGTGACCGGATCAAAGCGCGAACGGCGGACCAGGCCGCAGTCAACCACTGCGGTGACGCCCGGAATAGTCAGGCTGGTCTCGGCAATGTTGGTCGCGAGCACCACTTTGCGCGTGCCGGCGGCGCTCGGCGCGAGTACCGCATCCTGCGCGGCGCCGCTCATCTGGCCGTACAGCGACAGCACCCGCACTGTGGCCGGCAGGCTCGCCTGGGCCAGAGCGCCTTCGACGCGGCGGATCTCACCTACGCCCGGCAGGAACGCCAGCACATCGCCCTGCGTAGCTTCGAGCGCACGTTGCACCGCGCGCACGACGGCCAGCACGAGCCGCTGTGCATCCAGCTGCGGAGCGCCGCGGCCGAGGTACTGCACCGCCACCGGGAAAGCGCGTCCCGGCACATGGACCACCGCGGCATCGCCGAGCAGCTGCGCGACCCGCTCGCTCTCGAGCGTCGCCGACATGATGAGCACGCGAAACGTGCCGCCCAGCTGGCGGCGTGCATCGAGGCACAGCGCCAGTCCCAGATCGGCCTGCAGGCTGCGCTCGTGAAATTCATCGAAAATCACGCAGCCCACGCCCTCAAGCGCCGGATCCTCCTGCAGCAGCCGCGTCAGGACCCCCTCGGTCACCACCTCGATGCGTGTTGCGCGCGACACCCGGGTATCGAGCCGCATGCGATAACCGATCGTCTGCCCGACGCTCTCACCACGCAGCGAGGCCATGCGCGCGGCCACTGCGCGGGCTGCGAGCCGTCGCGGCTCGAGCATCAGTATTTTCCGGTCCCCGAGAAAACCTTCCTCGAGCAGCGCCAATGGCACGATGGTGCTCTTGCCCGCGCCCGTGGGGGCTTGCAGCACGGCATCTCGATGCTGTGCGAGCGCCTCGCTTAGCGCGACGGCCAGCGGATGCGCCCGCGCAGTCACCTGCACTTCATTTCGCAAACAGCTCCTTGACGCCGCCGGAGATCAGCACCGAGATGTCGAGCAGGACCCGGGGGAGCGCAAGACCGCCCGGTGAGGCGAGATATTTGGACTCCCAGACCGGATTGAATTTTGCCTTGTATCGGCGCAGACCATGGAAGTTGTAAAAGTGCTCGCCGTAGCGAAACACGAAGTTGCCGACGCGATGCCAGACTGGCGCGAGCGGATGGCGTTCGAGTCCGGCGAGCGGTGCCATGCCGAGATTGAGCCAGCGATGTCCCTGCGCCTGACCCCAGAGCATGAGCTCGACAAACAGGAAATCCATGGCCCCGCGCGGCGCGTCCGCGTCAAAGCGCATCAGATCGACTGCGATTTCCTCGCCGTTGCCCGACACCCACAGGCTCGCAAACGCCACCGGCTCATTGGCGCAGCTGACCACCGCCACTGGAAAATGGCTGATATAGCCTTCATTGAAAGCGCCGACGGAGAAGCTCTTCTCCGCCACCGCCTTCTCCTCCAGCCAGGTATCCGAGATCGCGCGCAGCTTCGGCAGCAGCGGCGGCAGCTGTTCCGGGCGCAGCACCTGAAAGCTCGCCCCGTCGCGCTCGGCGCGACGGCGTTGCGTGCGCAGCTCGGCCCGCGCACTGCCTTCGAGCGAGAAATCGGTGAGCCGGACGCGCGCCTCCTCGCCGAGCTTCATCACCGCAAGCCCTAGATCGATGTACAGCGGCAGCTGATCGGCACTGATCTGATAGAACACGGTCCAGCCGCCGTGGCGGTCCGAGAGCTCGCGAAAACGCCACACCAGCTCCTCCTGGCCAGCGCGCTCGCCGATCGGATCGCCGAGCGCCACCCAACTGCGGCCGTTGATCTGGTACATCAGGAACGCATCCCCGGCGGCGCTGAATAGCAGCCGCTTATCGCCAATGAGCGCCGCATTCGCGAGCGCCTGCGAGCAGCCAGCGATGAGCGCACGGGCGCGCGCTAGATCCTCGCTCGAAGCCACGCCGGGCTCGGGCCGCGCCGGCCGCAGCAGATTGGTGGCCAGAAACGCCGCGGCCAGCAGTACTACCACCAACGAGGCACGCAACATGCGTGGCGCATCGGCTTCAAATGCAAACGTCCACCACAGCGCATGGGAGTAATCGACGTGCCGATAGGCGAAAAAGCCGATCCACACCGCGGTAGAGATCACGATCGCGAGACTCACGATCCACGCCGGTGTGAAGCGCTGCGCCATGATCTCCGCCGGCCGGTAGAATGCCCGCCGTCCAAGCCACAGCACCGTCAGCACCAGCCCCAGTATCGATGCCTGCTCGAACTCCAGTCCGCGCAGCAGCGCGGCGATCATGCCCGCCGCCAGCAGCCAAATCGTGACTTGATAGGCTGCCGCCACGCGCCGGAACAGCGCCCGGGCCAGGATCAGCAGCGCCAGGCCGATCACGCTCGAGGCCAGGTGCGATGCCTCGAGCACTATCAGCGGCAGCACATCGCGCAGCAACGACAGGCGCCGATCGATCGATGGCGTCGCCCCCGTGACCAGCAGTGAGAAGCCCGCGACGAATACCAGCGCGCCGCTGACCTGCGGCACGATCGGGGAGATATAGGCGGCGGCGAGCTGCTCGATGCGCGCGAGGGTGGAGCGCTGCGACCGCAATTCCTGGCCGCCGAACAGCACCGTCGCGACCAGCAATGGCAGCAGGTAGTACACGGCGCGCCAGGCCAGCAATGATCCGATCAGCTGCTCGGCCGGCACGCCGGGCAGCGCGAGCACCAGCAGCGATTCGAACACACCGAGTCCGCCGGGTACATGGCTGATCACCGCGGCGGCCATCGCGGTCGAATAGGCGCCGGCGAAGATCAGCAGACTGACCGGGCTGCCGGCCGGCAGCAACAGCCACAGGACCAGCGCTGAGATCGCCAGATCCACCACCGCGAGTGCGATCTGCGGCAGCGCGATCGACGGCGCCGGCGCACGCAGCGCCCAGCCGTGCAGCTCAAACTGTTCCGGCCCGAACAGCGACCAGGCTGCGTACAGGCCCACCAGCACCAGCAGCAGCACCCCGAGGCCGAAGACGATGGTGTGATTCATGTGCACCGCGTGCGCACCCTGATGCGGCGCGACGATGAACGACACCCCCGCGAGCACGCCGAGGCCGATGGCGGTGGTCACACCGCAAAAGGCCGACACCGTAGCCACGTCCGCCGCGCTCAAGCCTGCCGAGTAATACAGACGGTAGCGCACCGCACCGCCCGTGAAGGCGGCGATACCAAAGTTATGGCCGAAGGCGTAGGCGATGAAGGAGGTGAACAATGTGCGGCCATAGGGCACGAATTTGCCCAGATAGCGCAGCGCCAGCACATCGTAGAAGCCGAGCAAGCCGTAGCTCGCGGCCGTGCACAGCACCGCGCCCACGAGCGCGCCGCGCGCAATGGAGCGCAGATCCGCCAGTACGTTGGCGAAGTGAATTTCCGCGAGCTCGCGCCGCAGGCCGAGAGCGAACAGCGCAAAGATCAGCAGCGTGATGCCCGGCAGCAGCCAGCGCCGCCACAGCTCTCGAAGATCTTGCCCGGTTTGCGCCTTGTCCATCGCGCCTGCGCTTGCGCTTGCGCGCTTAAGGCTCGCGCTTGTGGCGCAGCGCCACAGCGCTCACACACCAGCCAGCGATCAATGCCAATCCGCCGACCGGCGTCAGCAGGCCCAGCGCTCTCGGGGCGCCGGCCACGAGACAATACAGGCTACCTGAAAACAGCAGCACGCCGACAAACAGCAGCCAACCCGCCAACCGCAGCAGCGGCATCGGCACACGATCGGACAACAGCCCTAGGCCTAAGAGCCCGAGGGCGTGAAAGAACTGATAGTGCACGGCAGTCTGCAGCACCTCGTAGCGGTCGGCGGTCAGGCGCGGTTTGAGTCCATGCGCGCCCAGGGCGCCAATGAGGGTGGCAAGCGCGAGCAGCAGCGCTGCGAGCATACAAAAGCGTCGCGCCGCCGGCTGCATTGGCGTCAATAATGATCGCGTGAGGACTTGCCACGAGCTGACGGCGTGCGCGGCAGGCCGGTGTGCTGCGTGCGAAACGGTCGCATTGGCATCGGCGCTGCCGCGGCCGAGCTTGCGCGCTTGGGCGCGCGCCGGCCATCGCCCTGCTCGCCGGTGCCGGGCGGCTGATACGCGGGCAGCAACTGATGACGGCCGCTGCCGATCAAATCGGCACGCCCCATGCGTCGCAGCGCCGCGCGCAGCAGCGGCCCGTTGTTCGGATCGTGATAGCGCAGGAACGCCTTGTGCAGCCGCCGCACACGCAGGCCCTTCGGAATGGTGACCTCTTCGCTCGCTCGCGTGACGCGTTTGAGCGGATTCCTGCCGCTGTGATACATCGCGGTCGCGCTCGCCATCGGCGAGGGCAGGAATGCCTGCACTTGATCGGCGCGAAAGCCGTTGCGCTTGAGCCAGAGCGCCAGCTCGAGCATGTCCTCATCGGTGGTGCCGGGATGTGCCGCGATGAAATAGGGAATCAGATACTGTTGCTTGCCGGCCTGCTTGGAGTAGCGGTCGAACAGTTCCTTGAAGCGATAGTAGGTGCCCACGCCCGGCTTCATCATTTTCGACAGCGGCCCCTCGCGCACGTGTTCGGGCGCAATCTTCAAATATCCCCCGACGTGGTGCGTTGCGAGTTCGCGCACGTACTCGGGCGATTCGATCGCGAGGTCGTAGCGCACTCCGGAGGCGATCAGGATCTTCTTGATCCCTGGCAATGCGCGCGCTTTCTGATAGAGCTGAATCAGCGGCGCATGGTCGGTGTTGAGATTTGGACAGATGGCCGGATAAACGCAGGAGGGGCGGCGGCAAGCGCTTTCGATCTCGCGGCTCTTGCAGGCGAGCCGGTACATGTTCGCAGTCGGCCCACCCAGATCGGAGATCACGCCGGTAAAGCCCGGTACGCTGTCGCGGATCTTCTCGATTTCGCTGAGCACCGATTGCTCCGAGCGGCTTTGAATGATGCGGCCCTCGTGCTCGGTGATCGAGCAGAAGCTGCAGCCGCCGAAGCAGCCACGCTGTATCGATACCGAGAAGCGGATCATCTTGTAGGCCGGAATATTGGCCTCGCCGTACAGCGGGTGCGGACGGCGCTGATACGGCAGCCCGTAGATCCAATCCATCTCATCGCTGCTCAACGGGATGGGCGGCGGGTTGAGCCACACCTGCTGCCGGCCGTGGCACTGTACCAGTGCGCGCGCGTTGCCCGGGTTGGACTCCAGATGCAGGATGCGCGAGGCGTGGGCGTAGAGCACCGGATCGCCTGCGACCTGCTCGTAGGCCGGCAGTCGAATCACGCTGCGCTCGCGATCGGCATTGCGCACGCGACGCACGAAGCGCACCACCTCAGCGCCGTGCGGCGCGGGTTTTGCGCGATCGCGTCCATTATCGGCCATCGCGTACGGATCGAGCGCGGGGTTCAAGGGACCGGGCGCATCCAGATGCGTCGAATCGATCTCGATCCACTCCCCCGAGGGCACTGCGTGCGCAAACGCCGTGCCACGGATATCGCGCAATGCCTCGATCGGCTCACCGGCGCGCAAGCGCCGCGCGATTTCACAGATCTGCCGCTCGCCGTTGCCATACACCAGCAGGTCTGCCTTCGCATCGAGCAGGATCGAGCGCCGCACCTTCTCGGACCAGTAGTCGAAATGCGCGATGCGGCGCAGCGAGGCCTCGATGCCCCCGATCACGATGGGCACCGAGCGGTAGGCCTCGCGCGCGCGCTGCGCATAGACGATCACCGAGCGATCCGGTCGCTGTCCGCCCTGCCCGCCGGGCGTATACGCATCATCGCTGCGCACGCGCTTTTCGGCGGTGTAGCGATTGACCATGGAGTCCATGTTGCCGGCGGTGATACCGAAGAACAGCCGCGGCGCACCGAGTGCCCGGAACGGCTCGGCACTGTGCCAGTCCGGCTGCGCGATAATGCCCACGCGCAGGCCCTGCGCCTCGAGTACGCGACCGACGATCGCCATGCCGAAGCTCGGATGATCCACATAGGCATCGCCGGTCACGATGATGACATCGCACTGCTCCCAGCCGAGCGCGTGCATTTCGGCGCGCGAGGTCGGCAGAAACGGCGCGGCGGCGGGTGCGGCGCCTTGCGGGGCCGGCGAGGCAAAGTCGGGGCGTAAATCGGGGGCCGTGAGCATGGGCCTCCATTATAGACGGGGGTGGCAACAGCCTGCCGGCAAACCCGAAATCCCGTAAAATCCTACCGATCATGAGCCGCAGCGCGCATGACGCGATCGTCGTGCGCGGCGCGCGTCAGAATAACCTTCGCAATCTTGACCTTGACCTCCCGCTCAACGAGCTGGTGGTGGTCACGGGCGTGTCCGGTTCGGGCAAGTCCTCGCTGGTCTTTGACACGCTGTATGCGGAAGGGCAGCGCCGCTACGTCGAGACCTTCTCGCCCTACGCGCGCCAGTTCCTCGACCGCATGGACAAGCCCCAGGTCGATCGCATCGAGCACATCCCGCCTGCCATTGCGATCGATCAGGTCAATCCAGTGCGAACCTCGCGCTCGACCGTGGGCACGATGACCGAGCTCAACGATCATTTGAAGCTGCTGTATGCGCGCGCCGCACGGCTGTATTGCCGGCGCTGCGGCCACCCGGTGCGCCGTGACCACGCGCAGAGCATTGCCGATGCGCTCACCGTAGCGCTGGCGGGCCTTCCGCAGGCGCTGCTGCTGATCTGCTTCCCGGTGCCCTTGCCGCCCAGGATGAAGCTCGGGGAGCTGCGCGCCGAACTCGAGAAGCTCGGTTATGTACGCATCCATCGCGAGGAGCCGCAACTGCTGAGCGTGATCCAGGATCGGTTGCGGCTGGAGACCAGCGATCGCAGCCGCCTGGTCGAGGCGCTGGAGGCGGCGCTGCGCGCGGGCCACGGCCGCGTGAGCGTGCACGCACTCGATCGGGAGGGCAGCGAGCAGCGGGTGCTGCGCTACTCGAGCGATCTGCATTGCGCCGATTGCGATCTGCACTATCAGGACGCGACGCAAGGATTGTTTTCATTCAACTCACCGATCGGCGCCTGCGAGACCTGCCGCGGCTTCGGCCGCGTCATCGGCATCGACTACGGCCTCGTGGTTCCCGACACGAGCAAGACGCTCGCCGCCGGCGCGGTGCGGCCCTGGCAGACCCCGTCCTACAAGGAATGCCAGGACGACCTGCTGCGCTTTGCAAAAAAGCGCGGCATCCCGATCGATGTGCCGTGGCGCGAGCTCTCGCTCTCGTTCCGGCAGTGGGTCATCGAAGGGGAAGGTCCCTGGAACAAGAAGGTCTGGTATGGCGCGAGGCGTTTCTTCGACTGGCTCGAGACCCGCGCCTACAAGATGCACATCCGCGTGCTGCTGTCCAAGTACCGCAGCTACACGCTGTGTCCGAGTTGCCACGGTGCACGCCTCAAACCCGATGCGTTGCTGTGGCGACTGGGCTCCAGCGCCATTGACGCGGTCATGCAGCTGCCGATCGAGCGCTGCCGCACCTTCTTCGATGAGCTCGTGTTGCCGCCGCCGCTCGACCAGGCTGCGGACCTGCTGCTCGGGGAGCTGCGCACGCGCCTGAAGTTCCTGTGTGAAGTGGGCTTGGGCTATCTCACGCTCGATCGCCAGTCGCGCACGCTCTCGGGGGGCGAAGTCCAGCGCATCAATCTGACCACCGCGCTCGGGACTTCACTGGTCAATACGCTGTTCGTACTCGATGAGCCATCGATCGGTCTGCACGCGCGCGATATGCAGCGCGTGATCACGGTCATGAAGCGACTGCGCGATGCGGGCAATACCCTGCTGGTGGTCGAGCACGATCCGCAGATCATGCTCGAGGCCGACCGCATCCTGGATTTAGGTCCGGGCGCCGGCGAGCACGGTGGCCGCATCGTCTGCTACGGCACCCCGGCTGAGATCATGTCGCATCCCGAGTCGGCCACGGGTGCGTGGCTCGCCGGCCGTCGCAGCCTGCCGCCATTGCGCGCGAGTGCCGCCCTTGGCACCGCGTTCGGCAGCGTGAGGCAACACATTGCGCTGTTTGGTGCGGCCGAGCACAACCTCAAGTGCCTCGATGTCGAGATTCCATTGCAGCGGCTGGTGTGCCTGACCGGCGTCTCGGGCTCGGGCAAATCCACCCTGGTGCAAAACGTGCTCTATCCGGCGCTGCAGAAGGCGCACGGTAAGCCCAGCGATCCGCCGGGCGCATTCGCGCGGCTGGAAGGCGCCGAGCGGATCGAAGCGGTGGTGCTGATCGATCAGACGCCGATCGGCCGCACCACGCGCTCCAATCCCGCCAGCTACGTCGGGGCTTTCGATGAGATTCGCGCGCGCTTCGCGGCCGAGCCCGAGTCGCAGCTGCGCCGCTACACCGCCGGCACCTTCAGCTTCAATTCCGGCACGGGCCGCTGCCCGACGTGCGGCGGCAACGGCTTCGAGCACATCGAGATGCAGTTTCTGTCGGACGTGTATCTGCGCTGCGGTGACTGCGATGGTCGCCGCTACCGCCCGGAGACGCTGCAGATCCGCCTGACCGGCGCCGACGGCCGTCGGGCCAACATTGCCGAGGTACTGGCACTGACGGCGACCGAGGCGCTCGCGTTCTTTGCCGATGCGCCGGCGGTTTGCGCGCGTCTGCAGCCGCTGGTGGATGTGGGTCTCGACTATGTGCGGCTCGGTCAACCGGTGCCGACCTTGAGCGGTGGCGAGGCGCAACGGCTCAAGCTCGCGGGCCATCTGGCCAAGGCGGCGCTCGGCAGCGCGCAGCGCGGCAAGCTGCTGATCTTCGATGAGCCCACGACCGGCCTGCATTTCGAGGAC
>OCZU010000124.1_pt1 | contig 56813 bp, 62 predicted proteins | sample 1539001 | NCBI WGS metagenome assembly OCZU01 (sample SAMEA3539306, study PRJEB22396) | soil metagenome | biome: tundra; feature: field; material: soil | place: USA | collected 2010-05 | depth 0.15 m | reverse complement strand
CCGAGGGGCAGTGGGTTCGATTGGGCATAAGCCGAACCGGAACCGAGAATTATCGATAAACAGATTGCTGCAAGAGCGGCGAGCGCCCAGTTCTTCATAGTGAAAGATCCTTTTCTGAATGACCGCTGGCGCGCTTGTTCAAAAATCGGGAAAGAGCCCATGCCCGCCCAGGGTTTCAGGAACAGCGCGTCACGTTTTGGTCAGGCACCTTCTAGCCTATAAGGTCGACGACTCAGGTGGAACATCTGGAAGGTACATTTCTGACTTTGCCAGATAATGCCCGCCCGATGCGGGACGCGGCGCTCGCGGGGCTGCTATCATCTTTTGCGGAGCATTTCTTGGAGCGGCAGCATGGAAGACGAAGAACTCGAAGAAGAGATTCCTTATATTTCCGGATCAGGAGAAGGACTTATGGAAGAAGGACCGACTTTGCATGCCAGCGCGCGCCGCGATGAAGACATCGCGCTCGATCTGATGAAATTTGTAGCGATGACTACGGGATATGGACGGACTACGTCATCCGGCGTAGGGTTTCAGGGCACAGGTTCGGCGTCGAAGCCCGACGAATATGCGGCGCAGTTGCTCGAGTTATATGGAAAGTGCAAGGCGGCGGTGGGAGGAAAGAAGTAGCGAGTACCGAGGACTGCGTTTGCATCAAGGCCTCGGGCGTTCCGCATCGTTGGACATCTCTGCTTTCGATCCGATTCCGTGGACTGCGTAGAATATCTCTTCGCAGAGGGAACACTGCGCCCTGGCCCAATGGCCGGGTTGGAGAATTGCGTATTCGCGGGTTCGCCTTCGGCATGCGGCTGCCAGATCCGTGCAGTAATTCTCGGGATCGTGCAGTTGTGCGTCTCGCTGTCCGAACAAGAGGACAGGCAAGAAAAGACCGCGGCTCGGAGCCGCGGTCTCACTTTAAAGCCAGCGCCAGTATTTCTAGCGGCGGCCTTTCTTGGCTTTCTTCTTTGCTGTTTTCTTGGCCGCTCTTTTCGCGGGCTGCTTTTTCGCAGGCTTCTTTGCGGCTTTCTTCTTCGCCGGTTTGGCAGGCGCTTTTTTCTTAGCGGCTGGCGCCTTCTTCGCAGGTGCTTTCTTTGCCGGTGCCTTCTTTGGAGGCGCTTTTTTTGTGGCCGCCGGCTTCTTCGGGCCTCCACCGCCGCCGGCGGGAGCAGCGGGCTTGGGTGCGGGTGGTGGTGGAGTAGCGGGAGTGGCGGGCTCGCTCACATCGGATTCGGGCACGCCGGCTTCTTCTTCCTCCTCCTCTTCTTCTTCAAAATCTTCTTCGAGCGACTCGCTGTAGGCACCGCTGTCGCCGAATTCTTCTTCTTCATCACGTCCGTAGAGTGTGGGATCGTAGAAACTCATTGCTCCTCCTGATCTTATTTTTGGCCTCCGGGCGCAAGAACAAGCGCGCAAGGCTGCCGGGTACGGGAAATTAAAAGACCACCAGAAACTCTGTGCTGGAACGGCGCGCGATTATAGCACGACGTTTGTCGCAGGCTGCAAGGACCGGGATCACATCCAGCCCGCATAATCCTGTTATCACACGGAGCGGCGGAATGGAAGAAGATTCGACAACGGCCGAGAAAGAACTTGGGAGATTCGCAGGCTGAGTGCGGGAAAGGAAAGCCGGGAGCCGGTAACAACGGCTTCCGCCTGGGGTTGCGGCCTCAATCTAACTGGTTCTACTTCTTGCCGCCGGTGAAGGGCAGGCCTGGGAGAACCTCCGTGCCTTCCTTCTGTACGCCTTGCAGTGCTCCAGGATCGAATCCCAGGGCCTGCAGGACGGTGGGCGCCACCTGGCGGGTTTCCACCGTGCCGGTGTAGTGCTCGGTGAATAGCTGGGGTTGGAGACGATCAGGAGCACGTTGCGATCGTCATAGGCGAAGCCGCCGTGCTCAGAGACCTTGGCCTTGCCGCCCGTGTAAACCACGCCCACGTCGGGTGTGACGATGATATCCGGTGTACGCGAGTCGGTGAGAGGGCTGGGGAATGACAGCTCCAGAGAGTTGCCGGCAAAGATCTCGCCGCCGCCGAAGAGGGTTCGGTTGGCCGCGAGGGTAGCGACGTCAGCCGTGGTCTGGCTTTGGTCGGTTAGCCACAGCAGGGAAACGTCGTCCTCATCCGCCTGAGCTACCGGCAGGCCGGGTCCAACGCCGCCGGGCGAAAGGATTTGGGATGGCGGCTGGTCGCTAGGGTTGTCGGCCGGGATTCGCAGCAGGGCGCTGATGTCGATGGGCGACTGGCCGTGCTTGGCGGTGATGACTATCAGGGTGGAACCGTACAAGTTCTGTTTCTTCAGTTCGCGGACGAACTGGCCGATGGAGGAGTCGACGAATTCGATTTCGCCTAATAGTTCGGAGCTGGGAGTTCCGAGGGGATCGACGTATCCGCCGGTCTGGCCGATCGAGGGCTCGACCAGCTTTTCGCCGACGCTGACCGCCTGGAAATTGGCGCCGAACAGCATTGGCACCGGGGCGGCAGCCGAGCCGTCGTGGGTTTTGCCATCGATTTGGTTAAGGATGGCCTCCACGTGCAGCTTGTCATAGCACTGGATGTTAGCGAAGCTCGTGGTCCAGTCGGTGGTTGAAGTGGGGTCGGGGAGAACATGGCAACTGGGTACGCTGTAGCCTTTCTGGGTGAGAGGCACGGCAGTGGAATTGATCTCGGGACCAAAGAAATCATTGAGGCCGGTCCCGCTGGGACCGTTGGTCCACTCGTAGGAGGGATGCTTGTCGGTCCAAGCAGTGTAGCCGCCGTTTTGCTTGACCACTTCGAAGATAGTGTTCACGCGCAGGTAGCTGTGAGGGTAGACCGGCGAGCAATTCCTGGTGGCGTCGCGGGGCAGGTAGTCGGTATCGATGCCGCCGCCACCATTGATCTGGGTGAGGTCTACGTCGATTTCCTCATCGTAGCCAACCTGGGTGCCGATCACACTGGGGCAGAGCGTAGGACCGCCGATAATGCCGTAGGGCGTGGTCGCATAGGGCGGCGAAAGCTTGCGGTCATAGCTGACGTCGTAATACATGCCCGCGCTGCGCGGCGTGGCGCCGGTTACGATCGCCGTGAGGCCGGGGAAAGAGTCGGATGGACGGGGAGTGAGAGCCTGTAGGTAGTGAACTCCGTGGTTGCTAAGTGCCGCCAGCTGAGGACAGTAGGGCGCGCCGTCATTGATGGTGCTGATGCCCTTGGAGCAGTTGGCGAAGTCAAGAGAATGCATGCCGTCGATGCTGATGAGCAGCACATGCTTGATCGGGTCATCGCCAGGGCTTTGCGCGAATGCTGCCGAGGCCGAAAGCAATAAAGCCAGAGCGGACACGCCGACTCCGAGTGTGCGAAAGAACTTCATGGATTTCCTCCGTGGGGATTTTGAGAAGCTGTCTCAGAACTAGCAGAGCAGGATCAACGGCGGGTTACAGCTGGATTAAGGGCGAGTGAAAAACGGAGTAGAGCTGTGGATTTTCAGCTGTGCTCACCCCTGCGGTCGCGGGCGTTTACTGAAGACGATGCTCACTTGTCCGAATCGATTCGATGCACAGAAAGCGCGCTCCACGGCAAGCGCCGTGAAGCGCGCTGAATGTTTGAAATAGGGAAATGCCACATTACTTCAGGGTCTTCACAAAGTCGGCGACGGCTTTGGCGTCGTCGGCTGAAACTCCGCTCAGGGCTTTTTTGTGCGGTGGCTTCCTGGCGTCGTTGCCTTTAGTGAGCAAATCGGTGATCTGTTCGGCGGTGAGGCTGGTTCCTTTCAGCGCGGGACCGACTTTGCCTTGGCCTTCGGGACCGTGACAGCCGGCGCACTTTGCTTTGTAGGTAGCCGCTCCGTCTTGTGCGACGGCGGGCAGAGCTGACGATGCAGCGAGCGACAGGATGACGAACAAGACGAGCAGATTGCGGATTGGCATGAAACCTCCTTCGGAGTGGAAATTTTGGTTGCAGCGCAACTGCAAGAGATTGTAGCGCCGACCGGCGCCAGATGGAAAACAAGTCACCCAGTTTTCGAGTGCCAGAACTGAGGGACATGGCGGGAAGCCAACGGGAAGTCTTTAGCGGGAGGGTTCGACGACCAGGATCATACCGGGGCGCAGCGTGGCGACATTCTGATTGTTGCGCTTGAGTGCGGCGACCGTGGTTTTGTAGGTGGTGGCAATCGAATACAACGTTTCGCCGGACTTCACCTTGTGATGCAGCACGCTGGCCTGCTCTGAGGCATCTTCATCCGAAGGATTCGCCGATTTGGCGGCGGGAACTTTGGAGGTGGCGACCGGTGCTCTCTTCGGGGAATGCTTGGCCGGTCTGCCAGGCGCCGTCGACGCCAGTTCGCCGGTGGGTGTAACCGGCAGGTGCAGGGCGAGCATGGTTCGTCCGTGCAGGCTGTCGCCGCGCAGGCCGTTCCAGCGGCGAACCATCTGCGGGGAAACGCCGAAGTTCTCGGCAACGGCTTGCACAGTGTCGCCCTTGCGAACTTTGTAGCGCGTGATCCGGCGAGCATAAGTGGCCGTATCGCTGACGTGCCTGCTGGGCGCAACTGGAATAATTAGCTTGGCATCAGTGGGAAGCTCTGTGCCCTCGAGATGGTTCGCTTCGGAAATTGACTTGGCCGTGGTGCGGTAGTTGCGCGCCAGCGACGCCAGGGTGTCACCAGAATGTACTGTGGGATAACGCCACCACAGGCGCATGCCGGACGGAATGGCGGCGACTGCGGTTTGATATTGCTGTTTCGTCCCAGCAGGCAGATGGAGCTCGAACGTTCCTTCCTTGGGAGTGCTCAGACGCAGAAGGCTGGGATTCAATTGCTGCAGTTGAGCGGGAGTTGCATCCACACAGTCGGCAACCAGCCGCAAATCTACAGCATAGTTGATGGTGACTGAATCAAAGGCCGCGGGCTCGTCCATCGATACGTCATCAAAACCGTAGTGCGACAGATTCTTGGTCATGATGGTCACGGCCAAGATGATGGGGACATAATTGCGGGTTTCCTTGGGAAGAACGTTGCGGCGGTAGAGTTCCCAGAAATCGGCGTAGCCTGTGCGCCGGACTGCGGCCTGTACCGTACCTGGACCTGAGTTGTAAGCGGCCATGGCAAGATACCAGTCGCCGAACTGGGCATATAAATCTTTAAGATGGCGAGCTGCGGCGCGAGTCGACTTCTCGGGATCCTGCCGGTCGTCGACCCAGGCGCTGCGCTGCAGGCCGTAACCCCGGGCGCGACTCCCCATGAACTGCCAGATTCCGCGGGCGCCAGCGCGAGAAACGGCCAGCGGCTGGAACCCGGATTCGGCCTGCGCCAGATAGATTAGATCCTGCGGAACGCCTTCCTGCTTGAGGATCGAAACCATCATGTCGTGGTAGCGGCCGGAGCGGGCGAAGGCGCGCTCGAAAGTTCCGCGTCCACGGTTGGAGAAGTAGCTGATATAGCCAGCGACCTGGTCGGTCATCATGAGCGGCAGGTCGGAGTGGGTTGATTTCATCTCGGATTGCGCCTTGGCCCTTACTCTCGGGTCGGCGGCTGGCGTGATGCCGTTGGTCTCATCGATGGGCGCGGGTTCTGATTTCTGTGCGTCCGAGTCCGGGGCTATGTCACCGAGATTCAGGTGGTTCACGCCTTCCGTAATCTGGTCAAATTCCTTTTCCAACCGGTCATCGGAGCGAATATCGAGGTTGCTTTCCAGCAACGCATTGAAGGCATTATCGAAGTCCTGTTTGGCGGCATCGGTGTGGCCCGCCCGGTAGTCCGACAATCCAGCCTGATATTCCTTTTCCACGCGGGCGACCAAGTCTCCAACTGGATCGGAAGCGGGCCTGAGTGTTGCAGATTCGGGATTGGCCTCGGCTGTAGGTTGAGCCTTCTGCTCGTTCTGCGTACCCGGCAGTGGCGCCGCTGGCTGAGTTCGCTGCGGAGCGGGAGCGACCGCTTTCGCGGTTAGCGGCGGCGGCATTCCGGGAGGCACCACGGAAAGCGGCTTCTGCGCCGTTTGGCAGGAGGAGCCCACCAAAACCAGCCCAGCGAGCACCGCGATCCGCATTTGGAGTTTTGCAACTCGCATATTTCTCTAAGAGATACGGATTGCTCCCTTGGTGTTAAAGTCCGGTGAATTCTACCAAAAATCGTACCTTGCAGTCGCGCCCGGGTCAACGCCGAAAAGGGATGTTGTCCGTTACTTTCGGCACCGCGCCCGAGGTTACCCATGGGCTCTGTACTCAGACGGCGGAAGCCGCGTAAAGGTTTGAAGATGATCTGAAGAGACCATCAAGTCCCGGCTCTTCTCAAGTCGACAGGGCGGGTCAAACGCGCCAATAGTCCGGGCGCCAAGTCTGGATTGCCTTTTTGATGTCAGCCCGGGAGAGTTTTTCTGAGAGCGCCCGCTCGGCCAATTTCGGTACTTCCGCATCCGAGGCGAAGCGGAGAGCGATGAGTTGTCCTTCGGTTAACTCCGGAATGCGCGAGCGCAGCGGCTCGGAGCACAGGATACTCAGGCGCAGCCGCTCTTCCAGGCGGATGACGCGGTCCTGCACTTTGAGCGCATAAACGCGAATTTTCAGGACCCCGATGACGGCGGCCACGAAAATCACGAAGAATGAACCCGTGTGGAAGCTGGGGTGCCAAAGGAAGTGGATGGCGCCACCGAGTGCGGAGAGCACGAAGACCGGCAATACGATAAAGTGAAAAAGCGGATCCCACCGCACGTGATTGGCGAGAGTTTGAGGCTTCTTTTCGGCCATGACGAAGTGCTCCTTGCAGCGGACGTGCAAGTGTAGCAGAGGAACAGTTCTCAGTTCGCGGTTCTCAGTTCTCTGCATTTGGGAAACGAAGAGCCGGGTCGGTTTTTTTTTGAGAACTGAGAACGGAAACTGAGAACAGGCAAGCCGCGAAATCGAATCCTTTGTTAGCGAGAGGAATCCAAGGCAACCATGAAAGCCATCCAAGTGAAACAAGTCGGTGGACCGGAAGCGATGGAACTGGCGGAGTTACCGGTTCCCCAGCCAAAGCCCACTGAGGCAGTGGTAAAGCTGGCAGCCTCTGGGGTTAACTTTATCGACGTTTACTTCCGTGAGGGACGGTACAAAGCGCCGCTGCCCTTCGTCCTCGGGCAGGAGGGTGCGGGCGTAGTGACCGAGGTTGGCGCGGAGACGAAGTCGGTCAAGGTGGGAGATCGTGTGGCTTGGACTGGGCTGCAGGGGGCGTATGCCGAATATGCCGCCGTGCCGGCAGACCGGTTGGTGCCGATTCCGCAGCGCGTGAGTGAACAACAAGCTGCTGCCGCCATGCTGCAGGGTATGACGGCCCATTATCTGTCGCACGATACGTATCCCCTTAAGCAGGGTGAGACGGCGATGGTTCACGCCGCGGCCGGTGGCGTGGGACTTCTCTTGGTGCAGATGGCGCACAACATAGGCGCGCGCGTGATCGCAACGGTTTCGACCGAGGAAAAAGCCAAACTGGCGCGTGGGGCGGGCGCGCATGAGGTGATCCTGTACACGCAAGCCGACTTCGAAGTGGAAACTAAACGGTTGACTGGCGGCAAAGGAGTAGATGTGGTTTACGACTCGGTGGGCAAGACGACGTTCGAGAAGGGACTGAACATCCTGCGGCCGCGGGGGATGATGGTGCTATTCGGTGGTTCGAGCGGGGCGGTTCCGCCATTCGATCTGGTGGCGTTGTCGCAGAAGGGATCGCTTTACCTAACCCGGCCCACGTTGGTGAACTACATCGCCACACGCGAGGAGTTGGTGGCTCGGTCGGGCGCGGTGTTTAGCATGATGGCGACGGGAAAGCTCAAACTGCGCATCGAGCATACCTATCCGCTGGCCGAGGCGCAGCAGGCTCATCGGGATTTAGAAGGACGGAAGACGACCGGGAAGCTGCTGCTGATACCCTAGGTCTGAAGCGTTAGGTCTCCAATCAAAACTAATTGCGATCCTGAGCAGCGTCGAAGGCACCCATACTTTCCGTCAATGGCATTGGCGCTGCCGACGAACCCATAGGTCAGAAGAGTGACAACTGTTGAGCAGCCGCAACCACAAGGAACAACCATGAAAGCAATCCGCGTGCAACGAACAGGAGGGCCGGAGGTGATGGAGCTCGTGGAGGTTCCGGTTCCGCAGCCGAAGCCTGCCGAAGCGGTGGTGAAGGTCTCAGTTGCGGGGGTGAACTCGATTGATGGCTACTTCCGCGATGGCAGGTTCCGCACGCCGCTGCCGTTCATCCCCGGCCAGGAAGGCGCGGGGGTCGTGACCGCTGTGGGAGCACAGGCCAAAACGGTGAAAGTGGGTGACCGTGTGGCGTGGAGCGGAGTGTTGGGCTCGTACGCCGAGTTCGTGGTGTCGCCCGAGGAGCATCTTGTGCCCGTGCCAGCGTCGATCAGCGATGAGCAGGCTGCGGCGTCGATGGTCCACGGCCTGACCGCTCACTATCTGGTAAACGACGCGCACAAGCTGAAAGCGGGTGAGACGGCGCTGGTTCACGCAGCGGCGGGTGGAGTCGGGCTGTTACTGGTCCAGATGGCGCGCGCGATCGGCGCGCGGGTGATTGGCACGGCTTCGAGTGAGGAGAAGGCCCGGCTGGCGCGCGAGGCCGGCGCGGATGAAGTGATCGTTTTTACCCAGCGCGATTTTGAAGCCGAAGTGAAGCGTCTCACAGACGGCAAAGGCGTCGAAGTGGTGTACGACGGAGTGGGTAAGGCGACTTTTGACAAAAACCTGAACGTCATGCGCCTGCGCGGGATGCTCGTGCTTTACGGCATGTCGAGTGGACCCGTGCTGCCGGTGGATCCGGCGAAGCTGTCGGAGAAAGGGTCGCTCTACATGGCGCGCACCACGCTGGCGCACTTCACCGCTACCCGCGAGGAATTGCTGGCGCGTACCAGCGCGCTCTTCGGCATGATCGCGGAGGGCAAGCTCAAACTCCGGATTGCGAAGACGTATCCGCTGGCAGACGCCTCGCAAGCGCACCGCGACATGGAAGCCCGCAAGATAGCGGGCAAATTGCTGCTGATTCCGTAGAAGAGATCTGCCGTCACATCAGACGGAGGTTGGGAAAATCTTGAGTATAGCGACTGGCGTCGCGGGTCATCAGCCTGTCTGCTTTGAGCAGTGCATGCGCCGCGATTAGGAAGTCCGCCGGCAGACGCTTTGGCGAACCTCCACCGGAGCGCCGTCGCCGAATGGCATAAGCCGCGAAGCTTGTTGCGGCTAATTGCCAGACATCTTCTCCTAGGTCGAAATCGACGGCGATGCTCATCTCCCTCAGCAATTTCTGAACGCGCTGCGGATCGCCTGTGGGAATGGCCGAAAGCTCGACGAAGACTGGCCCGCTTACTACCAGCGCTCCCTCTGACCGAACTTTCGATAACTGAGCGGCAATCGTGACTGCCAACGGTCCCGCCGACCAAAATAGGGATAGGATGTTCGTGTCAATGGCCGTTCTCATTCGTAGTCTTTATCGCTACGCATATCGTCGATCCAGGCCTTTATCCCCTCTTCACCGCCTGGGAATGGGCCCAAAATTCCGATGAACTTCTCGAAGGGGTTGGCTTCCGAATGTAGCGGACGCATCACGGTGCGACCTTCCTCCACCACAAACTCGACGCGGTCGCCAGCTTCCAACCCTAGGCGTTTGCGAATCTCTTGCGGGACGGTAATCTGGCCTTTGCTGCTGATTGTACTGGAGTTCTTCATCTTTACTCGCTAACTTTACAGTAAAGATAGCAGTCTTTACCGGCTGGGTCAAGTAGTTTCCGGTTTCTGCTTTCGTGAGTAGAGCCATGCATAGGCCGGAACCTCACGCGTGGGATCAAGCCGCGAATCGGCAATCGGCGGCCCTGCTGTCATCTCCAGGGGAATAACTCCCGCCCAGGTGGGGAACGAATAATCCTCTTCATCGTCAATCGGTGGCCCGACGCGCACCTTCGCGGAAAATTCTTCGATCGGCACACGCAGCACAGACGTTGCCTTGAGTTCTCGTTCATTAGGCTGGCGCGAGTCGGCCCAGCGGCCGGGAATGATGTGCTCGGAAAGAAGCCGCAAGGCCTCAATTTTCTCCTCCGGATCATGCACCAGAGTCGCCGTCCCGAGAACAACCACCGAGCGGTAGTTCATGGAGTGATTGAAAATGGAACGGGCCAGCACGAGTCCGTCGAGCAAGGTTACGGTCACGCAGACCGGCACGCCCTCTTTCATCTGCCGCAACATGCGGCTGGCGGCCGAGCCGTGAATGTAGAGGCTGTCGTTCTTACGCCCGTAAGACGTGGGGATGACGAAAGGCTGACCGTCGACGACAAAGCCGACGTGGCACAGAAAACCCTCGTCGAGAATGCGATACGCGGCTTCACGATCATAAACAGCACGATCAGCTTCGCGGACCAGACGGGTCCGCGGCGTGGGCGTATAAGGTTGGGACATTGGGGAGCGACTCCGGCAAGCGCCAAGGATGGGTGAAAGAAAAGTGTAACACCGGGAAGCGGGCGTCGCCTTTCAGGCTCATGCCAAGTACAAATACCTACAGCGGAGTCTGGACTCCGTGAGATCACGGAATCCAGACAACGGCCGATTGAGGGCAGAGACTTACCAGTTAAATTTCAACGCAAACTGGAACTGCCTCGGATCGTAAGCGGCAGTGGCCTGGCCCGCGTTGGTAAAGAGCGGGCTGACGGCGGCCACGTTGTACCGGTTAGCGATGTTAAACATATCGGCGATCAACTCCATGTTGAAGCGCTCGCCGAAGTAGATGCGCTTGGCGATGCGCATATCGTTGAAGATCGTCCAGGGCTGTATTCCGGCGTTGCGCCCCAGGTTCCCGTCGAGAGCGAGCAGCGGGTTGGGACCGGCGAGCTGAGCCAACGTGACATCGGCAAAACACGGCTCTTGAAAAAAGCCGGTGGGTGAGTATTTGGACGGCACGGTCGCATAGCCGCAATTGTTTGTGGCTGTCCCTGACGGCACGATGTTGGGACGGCTGGTCAGGGAGGATTCTTGGAGGTTGTCGCCGCCGCTGGTGATGATGTTAAATGGCCGGCCGGAAGCAACCTCGATGATGGGAGCAAGGGTCCAATTACTGAAGAACTTGCTACCGAAGCCGTCGCCGCCAAGCTTGCCGGACTGGTAAACGCCGCTGAAAACAAAACGGTGGCGCTGATCGAACAGCGAATTGGAACGATCCAGGGCAGGATAGAAACTATCCTGGGGAGTGGTTGTGGATTGCAGATCCGTAGAATCGTCAATCGCGTGCGACCAGGTGTACGAAGCGAGGAATTCGTAGTGGCGGCTAAAATGCTTGCGAAGGTTGGCACTGAAGCCGTGATAGACGGAACTGCCGTTCGAGTAGTTGGCGTCCATGTCGCCAAAGGGGACGCAACCGCTGAGGGTGGAAGGATTGCAGGTTGCATTGAGCCCGGCCACGCTCAGATCGGCAACGGCGTCTGCCACACAGGTCGGGAAGGCTGTGACCATCGAGGCGTTCAATCCGGAGGGCCGGAACACGTTGGTCAACGTGGTGGGGACGTAGAAGGGCAGTGCACCGGGGAACGCACCTGCGAGCGGGCTTGCGCCGCAAGTTGTGATGAATAGGGGGTTGGTTGACGCAGGGTAGGTACCTGTTGCTACCGCCGCCATCCAGTTCTGCGTCACCAAATCGCCGCGGACCGGGCTGGCGTTGATGGGGCGGTTCAGATGACGTCCACCGTTAAAGTTGTAGGCAAGACTCAGAGCGAAGCCTCCGCCAAGATCGCGCTCCACGCTGAAGTTGGCCTGCTGGGCGTAGGCGTAGACAAAGTTCTTGGCCTGCGGATAGCCGAAAGGCTGGAACGCCAGCGGGAAGGGAAATGGAGCATACGGGGCCGGCGGGTTGGTCAGATATTGCTGGCCGAGGAACAGGATGTTCGGCTGGTTCAGGGACTGAAATTGCTGCTGGTTCGCCTGATAATAAAGCTGGCTTACGGGCATGCAATTCGCATTTCCAAGAGTCCCAGTGAAAATACTGGCGCCATTAAGGTTAGTGGGATTGAATGGGGTGGAAGTGGCGCTGCAGGGCGTGCCGCCGGGAAATGCTAACTGCCCGCTGGAGGAGCCGTCGGAAGCATCACCCAGGAAGTAGAGACCCAGCAACGGGTGGTCGTAGAACATGCCGTAAGAAGCGCGGAAGACGGTTTTGCCGTCGCCCTTGGGATCCCAAGCTACGCCGAGGCGAGGCTGTATGTTGTTCTTGTCGGTCTGAATACCCTTCTGCAATCCCAGGTAGTTGTATCCCGCCAAGGCAAGTGCATCCGGCGGCTTGAACTTAGGCGGGATTTCCACGTCGTAACGCACGCCGTAGTTCAGAGTGACGGTGGGGCTCACGCGCCAAGAGTCCTGCCAGAAAACGCCGATTGGGATGTTCTTGAACGAATCGCTGGGGCTTCCGATGCCCTGAATGAAGTCTTGGGGGATGCCCGCGCCATAAGCCTGCACCGAATTGAGTGAAGGAAAAGGTTGCGGAAACGGACTGATCGGGCCGAAGTCGTACACACCGCCGTAGTTCACGGTGAAGGTTGCGGTAAGGGGCAGATAGTTAAAGTCCGCGCCGAACTTGGTATTGTGGCGGCCGATAGTCCAGGAGAAGTTGTCGGTGAACTGATAGCGCTGTTCCACGCGCTGGATGTACGAGTAGGGCTCGCGCCCGAAGTAAGCAAAGCCCGGAATATTCACGGCTGGGTCAGAGCCGCCGGGAATTTGAGTGTTGTAGTAATAAGAAAGCCCGCGGCGCGCATACTGGAAGGTGAATTCATTCACCTTGTCGTTGCCGATGGTCCAAGTGTCTTTCAGGACTCCCGTCACGTCGCGGTAGGTCTGTTGAGAAGTTCGCGAGTAGGCGTTTTGCCCGAAGGGCTGATCCTGGCCACCGACTTCGATTCCCGTGACCGTGCTGGGGCTCACGTTGACGCGCAAAGTCAGGCGATTATTGTTGCTGATGTTGTGGTCGAGGCGCAGCGAGTACAGGCTGGTGCCCTCGAAAACCGGAAAATTTCCGGCCTGCGACCCCAGCGTTTGATACGAGGCGGGAACCACGCAGGGTGGCCCCGCGCAAGTCGTGGGGAAGCCGCCAACGCCGGGAAAGCCGCCCGTCATCGTGAGCGGCCACGCCCCGGTCAAGGCCATACCCGATGAAGCGCCCAGAAGCTCTTCGTAAGACAGAATGTTAGGAACTCCGAGCGCCCCGAGATCCGCAGCCGTCAATCCTTGCAGGAAAGTTGCCTGCCCCTGAGTTGTCCAGATAGTGCCCAGCGGCAGAGGGAGCAATCCACCTGCGGTGGTGGACGTGTCGAAATTCTGCAGTTGGTAGTACGCCAAGTTGCTTGCCGGAGCGATGTCGGAAAAACCGGTCTCATGCCGTCGCGTGATTTCGTAAGAGAAATAGTAATAGGTCTTGTCCTTCTTGATCGGACCCCCGAAAGCGGCGCCCGCTTGCACGCGCGTGTAGGCGGGATTCGGAACCGTGCTGAACGGGTTCACTGCCTGGAAATTCCGGTTGCGCAAATAACCGAACACGTCGCCGTGAAAGTCATTCGATCCCGAGCGCGTGATAATGTTGACCACACCGCCGGCGGCGCGACCGTACTCAGGCGCGTAGTTGTTGGTAATGATCTGAAACTCCTGCACGGCCTCTTGTGACACTGTGGAGCGCACGCCGTTGGTGGAGTTGTCAGTGGCGTCGGCGCCATCCACATTCACCAGATTCGAGCGCGCGCGTTGGCCGCTCATGTTCAGCCCGGAAGTGGGCGCTGCGCCGAGGTTCGGGGCGTTGTCGCGGACCACCTGGGAATCCGTCAACGTGAAATTGATGTAGTTGCGGCCATTGATCGGCAAATTGTCGATGCGCTTCTGTCCAATTGTGTCCGTCGTTGATGTGCGCGACGTCTCTACCAGTTCCGCCTGGGAGCTGACCTCGACCACTTCTTTGCCAGTAGCCAGCGCGAGCGCAACTGGAAGTTCCACTAGCCCGCCCACGGTGACACCGACATCCTTGGCTTCAACTTTGCCGAAGCCCGCGGCTTCCACCTTGACGGTATAAGTGCCCGGGGGCAGCTGTCGAGCACTGTAGCCTCCCTGGCCGTCGCCCGTGGCGCCGCGTACCAGGCCTTTGTCGACATCGCTTACTGTGACCGTGGCGTTGATCACCACGCTGCCCTTGGGATCCTTAACGGTTACGTGCAAGTCACCGGTAGCTACACCGCCCTGGCTGAAAGCAACGGAGGAAAACAACAGGACGACCATTGAGATGGAGAAAATTTCCACGCTGCGGATTGCGATCATACGGATCATAGAGTCTCCCTTGCGTCCGACACTCTGATAGTGGCGGCAGACAACTCCAACGGCAGATGGCCGAAATGCCCGAGATTTTCAGTGTGATTAGGTCCCGCTGGTTTTTACACCAGAACGGGTAACGAAAACAAGGCAGGAATGATCGGAGGTAATGCGGGAGTAACCCGAGAGTCCGCTGGGGCGCGACAGGCCGCACTAAGCTTGGCACAGGCACCGAACGCCCGCATTGTGACTTATGTCACACATCGGTGGCTACCCATCAGCTTCGCGCCGACAGGCGAACTGCCGCGGCCGGATTCTGCAGTCGCCCCAACAACATGGCCGAGCCGCTGACTTGCTCATACCGGTCGATTACGCGCACCGCGGCAAACGTGGAGTGCGGCCACGCCAATGCCACGTAAATCCGCGCCAAGGCCACGGTAGTATTATGACGAAGCAGGAGTGCGTGGTCCACCAGTTGCTGCGCCGCTTCGGCAACTCGCGGATCGCCGGTGGCCAGAGCGGCTTCGCCCACGCGGACCAGCAGCGCGGCATTGCTTCCCGCGACCTGGACGTAGCCTGCCATGGCGCGCAAACGCACCCGACGGACCAGACGGAACTGAGCCGCCGGCAAGCGACAGCGCAAGTAATGGTCCTCGGCCGGGTCGATCAGATTGCGGAATGCCTCCACATCGATCGGACGAATGGTTGCGGCTAAATGGGAGCTTCCCTTGGCCTGCAGGCTTCGGGACACAGCCAGGCGCAAAATCACGCCCAGCGCAACGAAAGCGGCGATGACAAGGACGATGGCCAGATTCATTGTTGGAGTAAACGCTCCAGTTCCCGGTTCCAGAGCTCGAGATTGTGCTCAGGCAAAGGAGCCGCAGACGTAGTGACACTCTTCTGGGGGACGAGGAGGTAGTAAAACCAGATCAGGACGCAGACGTGATACGTGGCCATGTTTAAGAAATCTAGGATGTAAGTTTTCTGCCCGAAGAGCCAGCCAGCCATAAGAGCCCAATAGGCCAGATCCAAAGAGGCCACAATCCCAAAGCCGATTGTGATTCCAAAAACAGTCCGCCCCCAACGCAAGTGGAAGTGGGCGGCGAAAATAAGAACGAAAAGAATGAGCCCACACTGGACCACACTTAAGCTTCGGCCGAGGATGCGCGTTGCGGAAATGAGCCAGAAGGGCGTGGCACTCGCATAAGCTGCGATGATCGTGGCTGTAAATACAAGAATGGCGCCGACGCCACTGACCAGAGTCTTACTCAATTTGCCGAGTGAAGGATAGCGGCGGAGGAGATGAGTGAAAACTTCGCCTATGACGAGGAGTTTTATGAACACCTCGACGATTAAGAAAGAAAGGTAGCTCCACCAATAAGTCGTGTCTGAGAACCTAGACGGGTTAACATCTATTGCATAGATGATTCCCTCTCCTAAGGACTCAAAGACTGCATAACAGAAAAAGGCAGGGAACTCCTTGTGAAGCCCCCGCTTCCACATCAACAGGGCAAGAAGGGCCAGGAGAGCATGGGGCCCGATCCACAGGTAGTGCCACAAGAGTGAATGAGGCTGCAACATGACCGTTGCCGGGCACTATATCGCAATACACTATCGTCGGCAACAAGATCGTGGGCCGTGTCCGTTTTTCGTAACTTCCTGTGAATCGACTAAGGCCTGCAGGAGGCTTGGCCAGAACAATTACCGCCGCCGCCGCCGCCGTCAGCATGGGCCACAGTGGGAACTACCAGTGTATTGAGGAACATCAGAGCTGCTGCGACGATCAGTAGCGCGCGTTTCATGTTTGTTTTCTCCTTGTATTAGAAAATCGAACTGTGATACTTTCATGTCTTCCGGCCTGCCGGAAAGAGCACGCTGGGCCCTTCGTTGTTCGGAATTCGTAACAAATAGTGGTAAGAGCATGACGCTGAAATCCGCTCTGCAAGATCTGCGGGAAACTACCCTGGCCGCCGTTTCCGGACTGCTCGCCAAATTGGCTTATTTAGGCTCTTTGCGACGCCGCGAAGGTAGCTACAAGCATTGGGGCTTGTCGCTGATTTATGGGGAGGACTCGTCGGACCGCGCTCTAAAGGCGGCTCACACAGAAGTTCTGTCCAAAGTGCTGCGGACCCCGATCTCCGAACTCGAAGAAGACTTGCACGAGTCCAGCCAGGCTGGCCAGGAAACCGCGAGAACTTACATCGCAGGCATGCAAGAACAATTCACCCAACTGCTTCCTTCACCGCAAGACGCGGTCTCCGCACGGCATCTTAATTCAGTACTGATTGCGCTTTCGGCCCTGGAGAAGAACCGAAAGCCTGCCACTCGGTCAACTTCATAGCCACCCCGACAACCTGTCCGATGATCTCCGCTTCCTGAGGATGGCGCAGGACTCGAATTTGCACCGGCGAGAGCGGATGAGGCTGCAAGATCAGGTCATCTTTTCGCATGCTGCACCAGCAGCACGTGTGCCCGTCGCGAGTTTCCACGAAATAGATGGGGCGTTCGTACTCGGACCGCCAGGATCCCTCGGCAACTTTGCTCTTCTCTTCATCGATCTGGATGAAACTGCCGGGCGGAAGAATCGGGTACATGGTGAAATCCTGCGTGCCGATGTAACCGTAGGTAAAGTCGCTATGCGCGAATTGAGCGAGATAGGACAGCGGCACCAAACCCCACTGCTCCACCATGCGCCCTAAATTGGTGGTGCGATGCTCGTCAAAGCCAGGATCCATGCGGATCGGCACTTGTACCGAGGATAGTGCGGACAATGCCTCAGAGACATGCGATCGCGGGGGAGCAATCATGCCGAGATCCGCTGCCATATTGTTCAAGTCAACGCCGTACCATGCCAGCAGTTCCCGCAAATCGCGGCGATAGATTACGGCCAGCGTGTAGAGCCGGAAAATGCTGGGCAAAACACCCTTGGTCTCTATGTCAGACAGACGGCTCGGCGGGATCGAAAACTCCTCGTTGCGATGCTTCTCAGCCATCCGCGCACTGGAGAGTTCGATGTCGCGCATGGTTAAGCCGAGCTTCTCGCGAAGGGTGCGAAGACTCTTACCGGCCGGTAGCATGGGAGGCCTCCATAGAATATAAAGTGAGGGAGATCACCAAAGTGCCCGCCATCATAACAGGGAGCGGCGTCTGTGTCATGATTTTGCGAAGAAAATTTGGCCGACCAAGTCTTGTTACGAATTCCGAACAAACTTTTCCCCGCGTCCTCACTGGCGAATATCGCATATTGCAACTTGATGAAAGCGTCCGCCTTGCAAGTGCGGAATGCCGGGAGCGGACGGCTTTGTTCGTTTTTCGTAACAAGCATCCCCGGAAATTGCAAAATCGCATCTTTGAGCTTCCGGTTCCACGCTGGGAATTCTGCGGTCCCCGGGGCATCTCTGCCTTCACTGCCATGACATTTGTCACGACAAATCCGTGATGAACGGCACTGGCGCCCCACCCGAAAGTCCGCAATGATGCAAGCACCGAGACAGAACGAGCCTCGGTAAAGCGACGGCGGAGATGGCCAACATGATCGCGACTCTCGAAGAAACGCAAAGCCTGCAGCGGGCAAATTCCGGAGCGGTTGTAGCAAGTCTGGAGGGTGTCAGCAAGAACTATGAAGAAGTTCGCGCTCTGCGCAATGTGAACTTCACCGTGCGTGCGGGTCAGGTGGTCGCTCTACTCGGCCCCAACGGGGCAGGCAAGACGACGGCCGTGAAACTGCTGCTGGGGCTCATCCAGCCCAACTCCGGCAGGGTTCGCGTCTTCGGGGGAGATCCCACGAACCCGCAAAATCGCATGCGCACCGGCGCCATGCTGCAGGTGGGCAAGGTGCCGGAGACGCTGCGGGTGCGGGAGCACATTGATTTGTTCTCCAGCTATTACCCGAGACCGCTGCCCCTCCAGGAAGTGCTGGCCGCCGCGGGCCTGGAGAAATTGCGCGACCGCAAGTTCGGCGATCTGTCGGGCGGCCAGAGACAACGCACCCTATTTGCTTTGGCCATCTGTGGCAATCCCGACCTTCTGTTTCTCGACGAGCCGACTGTCGGGCTTGATGTTGAAGCCCGTCGCGCGCTCTGGGAAGAAATTCGTCACTTAGTCGACTTCGGAAAAACTGTAGTTCTCACCACGCATTATCTTGAGGAGGCCGACGCTCTCGCCGACCGCATCGCTGTAATCAATCAGGGCGAGATCATCGCCGAAGGCACGCCGGCAGAGATCAAGTCGCAAACCAGCGGCAAGCGGATCCGCTGCGTCACCGATCTCAGTGTGGCCACCTTGCTCCAAATTCCGGGTGTGACACATGTCAAGCGAGATCGCGAAGCGGTAGAGGTCCATACCGGTGAGGCGGAGTCTGTCGTTCGCATATTGCTGTCGCGCGATTCCTCCCTTTCCGGATTGGAGATCAGCAGTGCGGGACTGGAAGAGGCCTTTCTCTCCCTCACCCGGGACAATGGCGAAAACGGAAATCGCCAGCACTGATCCTTCATTCCCCTGCACGGCAGGCTTTAGAGAAACCGAGGAAACCACGATGAGTACCACTGTAGCGGCATTGAGCAACACGCGGATCGAGCGCTCCATCAACCACACCGCCACCATTTATCTGAAGGAAGCCAAGTATGAGTTTCTGAAGAACCTTCGCTTGCGCGTCTACACAATTTCGGTGATCAGTTTTCCGCTGATGTTCTACGTGCTCTTCGGGTTGGTGTTGAATGCCAAAGAAGCGATCGGTGGCACCGGGGTTCCTACCTACCTGATCGCAACCTATGGCACGTTTGGAGTGATGGGAGCTTCGCTGTTCGGAACCGCGTCGGGCCTTGCTGCCGATCGCGGCCTGGGATGGCTGCAAGTGAAGCGGGCCAGCCCCATGCCGCCTTTTGCTTACTTCGCGGCCAAGGTTGCTCTGAGCATGATGTTCAGCGCTATCGTCGTTTCGCTATTGCTGCTGCTCGGCATCAGCGTTGGCGGAGTGCGCCTACCGCTCGCGGAGATGGCAAAGCTAATCGGAACACTCGTGGCCGGATCGCTGCCATTTTCCGCCATGGGATTGGCCATCGGATACTTCGCCGGGCCAAACTCGGCCCCTGCCGCCATTAACCTGATTTATCTGCCGCTGTCGTTCTGCAGCGGGTTGTGGGTGCCTTACATGTTTCTGCCAAAATTAGTGCGGCAGATTGCGTTGGCACTTCCGCCTTATCACTTGTCACAACTCGCGCTGGGGATTGTAGGAGCGGGACGTCACGAGCCGGCCGCAACGCATTGGGAAGTTCTATTCGCCTTCACGCTGATTTGCCTGGGCGTCGCGCGTATCGGCTTCCAGCGCGACCAGGGAAAGCTCTACGGCTAGGAAAGGCTATTGCATCGGCCAGTCCGTTTCCGGCGGACAAACCGGCGGGAAAGGTAAGGCTCTTATGAGCACTGACGTCAAGAAAGGCTACGGATCGACAATAGTGCTGGTTATTCTAGGCATCCTTGCCCTGTATGGTGGTGCACGCTGGCTTTTGGTGCTGATTCCCGCCGCGGTGCTGATCTGGTATGTGGCTGCGGCCGGGGTATTCAGGAGAAGCCGGAACTAAACCAGATCGACGATAATAGAAGATCAAAGTTCAAGATGTTCGAAGAAATAAAAATCAGGAAGAGGCAAATCGAGAATCGCGCTGAGGGCGCGATTATGCTATGAGGCTTTTGCCCAAGAACAGCGAATATACCTGGACGATGTATTCCGTCCTATACTTCGGGTTCTTCTTCCTGGATCCCATCGAGAGCCATGCCAGCGCGCGGGTGTGGTTCTTCACGTTGCTGGCGACGGCCGTTTTCTTAGTCCTCTATTTCGGCCTCTTCTGGGTGAGGCGTAGGCAGGCCCTGCTGCACCTTGCGGCCATGGTTCTGCTCGGCGTGGCTTTTGCCAAGTACAACGGCGGCGCAACGACTTTCTTCATCTTCGCAGTGGCTTGCGGTCCCTTTATCGTGGACACCGAAGCCGATGGCATCAAGATTTTGTTGACGGTCGAGGTCGCTGCGGGGTTGACCTGGTGGGCCTTCCATCTCAGCGGTTGGTTCTTGCTGTTCGCCAACGCCCTTGCTTTCGTGATCGGTGCCAGCAACATTCATTTCGCGCAGCGGAATCGGACCAACAAGAAGTTGCTTCGGGCTCAGGACGAAATCGAGCACCTTGCCAAGGTGGCCGAGCGCGAGCGCATCGCCCGCGATCTGCACGACGTGCTCGGACACACGCTCTCGGTCATCATCCTGAAATCCGAACTCGCCGGAAAGCTAATGGACCGCGATCCTCAACGTGCCGGCAACGAAATCCGCGAAGTCGAACAGATTTCCCGCCAGGCGCTCTCGGAAGTTCGTGACGCCATCCGCGGCTATCGCTCGCACGGACTGGCAGCCGAACTTGCGCAAGCCAAGTCCACGCTCGAGACCGCAGGTGTGGCTGTGAGATGCGAGGCCGCCAAGGTGGCCCTGCCCCCACTGCACGAGAGCGTGTTGTCGATGGCGGTGCGGGAAGCCGTCACCAACGTGGTGCGCCACGCTCACGCTCACACTTGCAGTTTGCGTCTGGAACAGCAGGACGGTTCCTGCCGCCTCGAAGTTGAAGATGACGGACGTGGCGGCTTCCCGGGCGAGGGCAACGGACTCCGCGGCATGCGCGAGCGCGTCGAAATGCTTGGCGGCTCGCTCCACCGCGACTCTCAAGCCGGCACCAGAATTACGATTACCCTCCCACTCCAGGAAGTCACGCCGAAAGCCGAGGGGTGCACCGATTGAATCCCACCTCAAAGGAAGGCCGTAAGACCATTCGCGTCGTCCTTGCCGAGGATCAGGGCATGGTGCTCGGCGCTCTGGCCGCTTTGCTGGAGATCGAGGGCGATATCTCCGTTGTGGCTCAGGCGCATAATGGCAAAGAGGCGGTGGAGGCGGTGCTCGCACAAAAGCCCGACGTTCTCATCACCGACATTGAAATGCCGCTCATGACCGGACTCGATGCCGCTGCGGAACTCAAACGCCGACGCACGGGCACCCGCGTCATCATTCTCACAACCTTCGCGCGCGCAGGATATTTACGGCGCGCCATGGAAGCGGGAGCATTAGGATACCTGTTGAAAGATATGCGCGCCGAGGAACTTGCCGACGCGGTGCGCCGTGTTCAGCAGGGACTGCGCGTCATCCACCCCGATCTAGCCACTGAAGCCTGGGGAGAAATGGACCCGCTCACCGATCGCGAACGCCAAGTCCTGCGCCTGGCCGGCGAAGGCATGCAAAGCGGAGATATTGCCGCGGAACTAGGCCTCTCCGAAGGCACGGTACGCAACTATCTTTCCGAAGCCATCAGCAAGATGGGCGCCTGCAACCGCGTCGAAGCCTCAAGAATCGCGCGGACTAAAGGCTGGCTCTGAGACCATGCGATTGGGAAAGGGAAATTCCGCTCCTCTCAGAATCTGAGTAAATCCGCCATGAAGTTCTAATACTATAGCTCCATGCCCTCCGCCTACATCCTCGGCATTGAAAGCTCTTGCGACGAAACCGCCGCGGCTGTGGTGCGTTCGGGAGAACATCTCATCTCGAACGTGGTGGCCTCACAGATTGCGACACATCAGCCTTACGGCGGCGTAGTGCCTGAGCTAGCATCGCGCGAGCACCTCAGGGCGATTGTTCCCGTCGTCCGACAGGCGCTGGCTGACGCCAATCAGACCTACAGATCCTTGGACGCAATCGCAGTCACGCAGGGTCCGGGCCTCGCCGGAGCGCTGCTCGTGGGCATCAGCTACGCCAAGGCGCTGGCCTTTGCACTCGACAAGCCGCTGATTGCGGTCAACCATCTCGAAGGTCACATCCACGCGGTTCTGCTCGAAGAGCGCGAGAAGGGTAATCACGAGCTGCAATTTCCGGTGCTGGCTCTGGTGGTGTCAGGAGGACACACACACCTGTATCTCGCGGCGCAGAAGAACGAGGGTTGGACTTACGAAAACATCGGCCACACTCGCGACGATGCAGCGGGCGAGGCTTTCGACAAAGTCGCAAAACTGATTGGCCTGGGTTATCCCGGTGGCCCGATCATCGACCGGCTCGCGCCGCATGGCGATCCGGAAGCCGTGAAGTTCCCGCCCGCCCAGATTAAGCACCGCGATCGCCGGCAGCGCCGCGAACAGAAAGAAGTCGACAATAACAATGATCGCCCGCGCTTTGACTTTTCCTACAGCGGCATCAAGACGGCCGTGCTGCGTTACGTTGAGATTCACGCCATGCGTGAGTCCATCGAGGTCCGCCGCAAGGCGCTGGCGAACATTTCGCAGCCGAAGCTCGAAGATTACCTTGGGAATTGCGACCGCCAGACTCTCGATTTGGTCGCCTCATTTCAGCGTGCGATCGTCGACGACCTGGTGGGCAAAACTCTGGCGGCTGCCCGAGCCTACGACGTAGCTACTCTTTTCGTCACGGGTGGAGTGGCGGCCAACAGCGAATTGCGTAAAACATTTGAACGGAGAGGCGCCCAGGAAGGGGTGCCGGTTTGCTTTCCATCGCGAGCCCTGTCCACCGACAACGCCGCCATGATTGCCGCGGCCGCCTACCCCAAATTTTTGGCCAAGGATTTTGCCTCGATGGATTTTTCAGCCGAAGCGAGCCTGGTGCTGCGCTAGTCCGAGGTCACAAGAAACCGTAGCGGCGAAGATTTCGAAACGCCGCTAAATGCCTGCGCCCTGGCTGTGGCTTTTCCCCATGATGGCATCCAGTGCCTTTTCCAGCTGGCTCTGGATATCGATATCCTTGTAGATGGCGAAGTTGGCACGCTTTTCTTTTTCATCGAAGCCGCTGGCCCGGCCGGCAACAATAATGATGGGAATTCTTGAGGTCTCTGGATTCTTTTTCAGTGCGGTGATCAGTTCACTGCCTGACATTTTTGGCATCTGCATGTCGGTTACGATCACATCAGGGTGAACCCGCTCAAGAATCTGCAAGGCCTCCACGCCGTTGGTGGCGGACTCCACCGCAAAGCCACGCTCTTCCAGAGAGCGGCATACGGTATAGCGGATCAGCATGGAGTCGTCGACCACCAGCGCTACGGCAGGCATAAGTTTGCAACGTGGGGAATGCACGCCCCCGGCCCGCAGATTAGCAGGGTGCTTCCTCCAGGAACAAGCAGGAATGCGGCACCCATAGTTACGGTGGTGACTCGGCGTGTTGCGTTCCACTACGAGCTTGTCTACGATTCCTGGGTTTCGCCTTCAACGCTCTCTTCGATACTCATATCCCTGAGTTCGCTGGATTCAAAAATCTCGCGGCACTCGAGGCATTCCACGAACTCGGCATCTTCGTCGCGGCTCACGATTTGCACGCGCGGGTGCTTGCAAGGTTGGCTATTCGCGTCTTTCGGCTGGGAGAACGGCTTTGAGGTCATAAATCCGGAAACGTCGCCCTCTTGAATACGTGGGGGAACGATTCGCGGGAATTTCCGGTATTTTAGCCTCACTTTGTCAGTTGTCAAGGGCCTGTTGATAAATTTTAGTTTCATAGACTGAGACCGAATCCGCGAACATTTTTGGGAAGCTGACAGAATTCCGACCAAAATAATCGCCAACCGGTAAACCATTCAATCGCTAATAGTTACCATTCGATCAAAATTCTCCCTGCTGAGTGCAAGCCCTTGCGTTATTTCGGACTTTGGACGTAGAATTGAATTGCGATGGAAAAGGTCGCACTTAAATCCGACTTAATGGGTCGGGTTTAGAATGTTTTGATCGTGACGAGATGCTGAAGCTAACCAAGAAGGCCGATTACGCGCTCATGGCCATGAAACACTTGGCCGATCATGCCCAGGTAGGTACGGGCAGCGCCAGCGCGAAGGATGTTGCCGACTCCTTCGGCATCCCGCCTGAGGCGTTGGCGAAGATACTGCAGCGATTGGCCAAAGCTGGTTTGTTGCACTCGCATCACGGCACCCACGGTGGGTACAGGCTGGCGCGCGCAGCCCATACGATTTCGGCGTTTGAAGTGATCCAGGCCATCGACGGACCGCTGTTTATTACCTCCTGTGTCACGGTTCGCGGGGAGTGCGGCCAGAGCGACCGTTGCAACATCCGCGAGCCCCTCCGCAAGGTGAATGAGAGCATAGAAGCCGTGTTGAAGCGCATCAAGATTTCGCACATGAGGGAAGAGCCGGAAACAGCCCCGAGCGCCGTAAGCAAGCCGGCCGAACTGGTGACGATCGTCTAAGCGGTAGATGATAAAGATTGAGGATAGGGCAATCAACAAGGTAGGAGACGCAATTATGAGCACGGACGTAAGAATCCCCCAGGAACTTGGAGTCACAAAGCACGCCACTCCGCAGGGAGTGAAGCTGCCCATCTATATGGACAATCACGCCACCACCCGCATGGATCCGCGGGTGTTGGAAGAGATGCTGCCTTACTTCATGGAGAAGTTCGGCAACTCGGCCAGTCGCAATCACTCGTTCGGCTGGGCAGCCGAGGAAGGTGTGGAAACGGCGCGCGAACGCATCGCAAAGCTGATCGGCGCCACCACCAAAGAAATCGTTTTCACTTCGGGCGCAACCGAAAGCGACAACCTCGCCATCAAGGGCGTGGCCGAAATGTACCGCGAGAAGGGCAACCACCTCATCACCGCGGTCACCGAGCACAAGGCCGTGCTTGATACCTGCAAGCGCCTGGAGAAATATGGTTATCGCGTTACCTACCTCCCGGTGCAGAAGGACGGCCTGATCGACCTCGACGACCTGAAGCGCGCCATGGATGACAAAACCATCCTGGTGACCATCATGGCCGCGAACAACGAAATCGGGGTGCTGCAGCCTATTGCTGAAATAGGCAAGCTGTGCCACGAGCGCGGCGTGATCTTCCACACCGATGCTGTGCAGGCCATTGGCAAAGTTCCGGTGGACGTGATCAAGCAGAATATCGACCTCATGTCGATTACCGGCCACAAGATCTATGGTCCTAAGGGTGTAGGCGCGTTGTATGTTCGCCGGAAAAACCCGCGCGTACAGCTTTCCCCTGGCATTGACGGCGGCGGCCACGAGCGCGGCATGCGCTCCGGCACGCTGAACGTTCCGGGCATCGTTGGCTCAGGCAAAGCTTGCGCCATCGCCTCGGATGAGATGTCTCGCGAGGCAGTTCAGTTAGGCGGTCTTCGTGATCGCTTGCGCGACCGCATCATGAGCCGTTTGGACGAGACTTACATTAACGGTTCCATGGAGCATCGCTTGCCCGGCAACTTGAACATCAGTTTTGCCTACGTAGAAGGGGAGTCCTTGCTGATGGGCATCAACGATATCGCGGTTTCCAGCGGTTCGGCATGCACCTCCGCGACGCTCGAACCATCTTATGTATTGAAGGCTTTAGGCACGGGCGACGACTTGGCTCATAGTTCGATTCGTTTCGGCATAGGCCGCTTCAATACCGCTGCCGAGGTCGATTACGTGGCCGACCGCGTTATCGAAACCGTCGAACGCTTGCGCGAACTTTCTCCGCTCTACGAGATGGCGAAGGAAGGCATCAATCTAAAAGATGTTAAGTGGGCGGGCGAGTAAAAGCAGTACCGAGTACCTAGTACCGAGCAAGCCGCGAAGGGGCGGAATGTGAAAGCCCGGCACGGAAGTGCCGGGTAGGTCAGATGGAACAGAACGAGTCCCGATAGGGACGGCACAGGATTCCAGAGGAGAAACGAATGTCATACAGCGATAAGGTAATCGATCACTACAACAATCCCCGCAACGTCGGCTCGATGGACAAGAGTAGCGCCGACGTGGGTACGGGCCTCGTCGGCGCACCCGAGTGCGGCGACGTCATGAAGCTGCAGATCAAGGTCAATCGGGAGACCAACGTCATTGAAGAAGCCAAGTTCAAGACTTTTGGTTGCGGCTCTGCGATTGCCTCGTCGTCGTTGGCCACCGAGTGGGTCAAGGGCAAGACGGTGGATGAAGCCCTCACCATCAAGAACATGGACATCGTGAAGGAGTTGTCTCTTCCTCCGGTGAAGATCCATTGCTCCGTGTTGGCTGAGGACGCTATTCGCGCGGCGATCGGCGACTGGAAGAAGAAGCAGGAGAGCGCGAAGCCGGTTGCCGCCGCGGTCGCGCAGTAAGCTCCCCGTCTGCGCTTGAAAGGACGAGAGGGCACAACTCAGGGGAAGGGCACGACTTCGTTCGGGCCGTAAGCGTCCCGTGCAGGACGGCTTTAGCCGCTGAGGCACTGCGTTAGGAATTCGATGACAACGGCAACGGAACAAACCGCGCAGCCATCCCAAACCTTGCTAGGCAAGGGCATCCAGGTGACCGAGAAAGCCCTGGTCAAGGTGCGGAGTGCGATGGCCAAGGAAGGCATTTCGCCCGAACAGGGTGGACTGCGCCTGGGCGTGCAGGGTGGCGGCTGTTCCGGTTTAAGCTACAACGTTCGTTTCGATACGCAGCCACGCGAACGCGACCGCATCTTTCAGTTCGGCGATGTGCGCGTCTTCGTGGATCCAAAGTCGTTTATCTACCTGCACGGCATGATCCTCGATTACCAGGAAACGCTGATGCAGCAGGGCTTCGTTTTCGTGAATCCCCAAGCCACGAAGTCGTGCGGCTGCGGCACTTCGTTCTCGGCTTGATAGTTTGGCTCGACTTGGATTGTGTGGCGCGGGCACTCTTGCCCGCGAAGGTTTGCCAGGCGCGACCGTCCTCGCCCAGCACCTCAGCGCCCTGGGCTTGCACCGGTTCAAGCTATGCTTGGGTTGTCGTGTTTGACAGGAAACGTAGGCTGATATGACCAATTCATCCTTGACCACGATTTCCGCGAAGCCTGCGCCCGAGGAAACTCAGTCGTGCTGGTCGTGTGGCACCATGCGCGCCGTGCACTTCTGCGACGCTTGTGGCAAGGTTCAGCCTCCTGCGCCGGTGGACTACTTTACGTTCTTCGGTCTGTCGCGAAAGTTGAATCTCGATGTGGCGGCGCTGGAAAAAGATTTTTACGATCTGAGCCGCAAGCTGCATCCCGATCTCAATGCACGCGCCGGCGGCCAGGAGCAGGAGTGGAGCCTGCAGCAAAGTTCCCTGCTCAATGATGCTCATCGCACCTTAAAAGATCCGATCAAGCGAACGCAATACCTTTTGAAGCTGGAAGGCGTGGAACTGGAAGAGCAATCGAAATCTGCCACCGAACAGGCGCGATCGACCGGACAAGTCAAGAAGCAGATCGTCCCACCGGATTTGCTGGAAGAAGTTTTTGAGTTGAACGTGCAGCTCGAAGAATTGCGCTTGCAGAAGAAAATGGGCGAAGACGACCCAGCCCTGATTGAAGAGATCGGCCGGCAAAAGCTTGAGCTCGAAGACAAGCACGCAGCGCTGCTAGACGAATTGCACGCTCATTGGAAGACTTGGGATGGGTTGATTGCGCGCGAGCAAGCTGCTGATGTCGTCTCGGAACATGAACGCAAGCAGGCGCTCGACAAAATGGTCGACTTATTGAACCGCCGCAACTACATCCGCAACTTGGTGCGGGATGTAAACGAGGCTTTGGGAGAATGAAGTCAGAAGTCAAAAGTCAGAAGGCAGAAGTAAGAGTCCAAGTTGTTACTTCTGCATTCTGACTTCTAACTTCTGCATTGGAACTATGGCATCTGATCGCATCGTCGGCATCGATCTGGGCACCACGAACTCCCTCGTGGCCTTCATGCAAGGGGAGAGCCCTGTCGTGATTCCCGGCGACGATGGTTTGAATCTCGTGCCTTCCGTTGTCGCGCTCGACGAAAAGAATCAGCCAGTCATTGGCAACGCTGCACGCAAATATTTGGCTGAAACGCCGGAGCGCGCCGTTTACTCAATCAAACGCCTGATGGGACGCGGCGTTGACGACGTTCAGGAAGAATTGAGGTTCTTCCCATTTCGCCTTGCCGAAGACCTGCAAGCGGGTGAAGTGCTGCGCATCAACCTTGGCGAGAAAACCTTTACCCCGCCGGAAATTTCGGCTCTCATTCTTCGTCAGCTTAAACGCAATGCCGAGCGCTTCTTCGGAGCGGCGGTCACCAAGGCAGTCATTACCGTACCCGCGTATTTCAACGACGCGCAGCGTCAGGCTACGAAAGATGCGGGCCGCATCGCAGGCCTTGAAGTCTTGCGCCTGGTCAACGAACCTACGGCCGCGTCGCTCGCCTACGGCCTCGACAAAAAGCAGAATGGCATCGTTGCCGTCTACGATCTCGGCGGCGGGACATTCGACATCTCGATCCTCAAGCTGCACGACGGGATCTTCGAAGTCATCGCCACCAACGGCGACACCCATCTCGGCGGTGATGATATCGACAATCTGTTGATCACAATCGCCCTCGACGACACGCTTGGCGATCTCGGCCTCGACCTTCGGAGAAACGACCTCCGCCGCAACGCCGAAGCCGTGCAAGCCATTCGCAAAGCCGTGATCGAGGCTAAGATCGGACTCTCGTCACAGTCCTCGGTGAAACTCGAGGTCGAATTGCCCGGTGGCAAACACTACCTGCGAGAGATTACACGCGAGCAGTTCGAACAGCTCATTCAACCCATCATCGACCGCACGATCGGACCCTGCAAGCAGGCCCTGAAAGACGCCGGCCTCAAGCCCGAACAAATTGACGAGGTAGTCTTGGTCGGCGGTTCCACACGCATCCCCAAAGTTCGCGCCCTCGTCAAAGAACTGTTTCACCGCGAGCCGCACACCGACTTGAATCCCGATGAAGTTGTCGCGCTGGGTGCGGCAGTGCAAGCCAATATTCTCGGCGGCGGCTCCGTGGCCACGGAGAACATGCTGCTGCTCGATGTCACGCCGCTGTCGCTCGGCATCGAAGTTGCGGGTGGCGTCACCGACAAAATCATTCTGCGCAACTCAACCATCCCCGCGTCAGCGACGCAGTTCTACACCACCCAAATCGATGGCCAGGCTAACGTCGCCATTCATGTGCTGCAAGGCGAGCGCGAGTTGGCGAAAGACTGCCGCTCGCTGGCGCGTTTCGATCTCAAGAGCATTCCCCCGATGGCTGCTGGAATGGCGCGCATCGAGGTCAAGTTCCTTATCGACGCCAACGGCATCCTGCACGTTTCGGCGCGCGAGCAGCGCAGCGGCAAGGAAGCGGAAATTCAGGTCCAGCCCAGCTACGGCCTCACCGACGAGCAAGTCGAGGGCATGATCCTCGACTCTTTCGACAGTGCGGAAGAGGATTTCCGGCAGCGGCAGGTCATTGAAGCGCGCAACGAAGCTGCCATCATCCTGGCTGCGCTCGAAAAAGGCAAGAAGAGTCCGGCCTGGGGACACCTCACCACCGACGAGAAGAAAAAGATCGCGAAGATGGAGAAGTCCTTGATTGCGGTAAAGGCCGAAGACGATTACCAGGCCATCCGCAAAGCCATCGACGCGCTCAACCAGGGCACAACGCGTTTAGCCGAGTTGATGATGGATAGCGCTGTCTCCACCGTGCTGAAAGGTAAGACCATGGACGAGGCCGATATGGGCGAAGGCCCCACGGCGCCGCATCCCATGGCGAAAGCGGAGTTTGAGTAAACGGGATTGAGTAATTGGGTAATTTAGTAATTTGAAAACCCGACGTTTTAAATTACCCAATTACTCAATCTCCCCCAGAGGAGCATTCATGTTGGAAGAAAACAATCAGGGCGCCGGCACAGCCACCGAAGAAGCTCCCGGCGAAAACACGGTGCACATTACGTTCCTGCCCGAGGGTAAGACCGTGCAATTCGAGCACGGCAAGCTGCCCTACGAAGATCACGGCAAGGAAGAGTCGATTCTCGACATCGCGCTGAACTATGGCGTCACGCTCGACCACGCCTGCGGCGGCAATTGCGCCTGCACCACCTGCCACGTGTGGATCAAAGAGGGCGCCGAGAATCTTTCGCCGATGGACGACGATGAAGCCGACCGCCTCGACATGGCCGCCGACTTGCAGTTAAACTCGCGTCTCGGCTGCCAGGTGCAGATCACGAAGCCGGGCAAAGTAGTCGTCGAGATCCCCGCCTGGAATCGTAATTACATTTCGGAAGAACACCACTAAAAACAGTTTCTAGTTTCTAGTTTGCCGTTTCCAGTTTCCAGTAGTTCAAGAACTGGAAACCGGAAACTAGAAACTGGAAACTTCAACAAGGAACTCCCCATGCCAAAACCTCTCACCTGGGAAGACGCCGAAGACATCGGCATCCTGCTTTCCGAAACTCATCCCGAGCTTGATCCGCTCACCGTCCGCTTCACCGATCTGCACCGTTACGTCACCGGGTTGCCCGACTTCAAAGGTGATCCGAAAACCTCCAACGAAGGCAAACTGGAAGCCATCCAAATGGCGTGGCACGAGGAATTCCAGGACCGCACACAAAGCTAGCGGACTGTCCCGCCACCGCTCTCGGTCTTCGCAAACCTCGGGGGGGACCGCTCCGTCGAGCCCTAAGTTTTTACATTTTGGTGACAAATGTCGCCGAAGTCGGACTTAACCTACCGTAGCTGCTGTTCCAGCGGGAAACTAAAGAGCTTTCGCTCGCGGCCACCAGCATCTCTCTCCGTACCAACTGCAAAGGGCACGGCATTCTGGCCGTGCCCTCTTTTTCGCCTAACTGTTGGCCTACCCCACCGTCGCCGGAACCGGCTCTTCCACGCTGGCTTCGCGCAGAAACTTCGCCGCTTCTTCCGGCGGCGTGGGATTAATGTAGAAGCCCGTGCCCCACTCGAATCCAGCCGTCTTGGTCAACTTCGGCATGAACTCCATGTGCCAGTGGTAGTGATCGTTGGTCGGGTCCTGTGCCGGCGAAGTATGGATCACCAGATTGTACGGCGGATTATCCAGCACGCGATCGGCCTTGGTCAGCAGCGTCTTCACCGCTTTGGCCAGGTTCTCAAACATGTGCGAGGACGAGTTCTCAAACGCCGATTCATGCTGCTTCGGCAGAATCCAGGTCTCGAACGGGAAGCGCGGCGCATAGGGAGCGATAGTCAGGAAGTTCTCGTTCTCGGCCACCACGCGGCTTCCGTTCTCTGTTTCCTGCCGGATGATGTCGCAGAATACGCAACGCTCCTTATACAGAAAGTACTGCTTCGCGCCTTCCAGTTCCTGAACCACGTTGATGGGAAGAATCGGCAGCGCGATAAGCTGCGAATGCGCATGCTCCAGCGACGCTCCGGCGGCCTCACCGTGATTCTTGAAGAGCAGGATGTACTTAAACCGGCGGTCCTTTTTCAGATCGAGGATGCGGTCCCGAAACGTCCACAGCACGTCTTCAATCCGCTTTGGAGGCAACGTCGCCAGGCTGGCAGTGTGATCGGGCGTCTCGATAATCACTTCGTGCGCCCCAATGCCGTTCATTCGGTCAAACATGCCCTCGGCCTGGCGGTTCAACGTGCCTTCAATCCCCAGAGCCGGGAACTTGTTGGGCACCACGCGCACCGTCCAGCCTGGTGTATCCCGCTGCGAGGCTGGCCCACCATTCGAGCCCGGACGGTAGGCTTGAATCTCAGGCGGCGTCTTGCCTTCGTTGCCATAACAAAAAGGACAGAATCCGCCCTTCAACTTCACGTTCTCCCGGGCAAAATCGGTGGGACGCTTCGCTCGATCCGTGGAAATAATTACCCAGCGGCCAACAATAGGATCTTTTCTCAGCTCAGGCACTCAAGGACCTCTTTATTAGGATAGACGCGAATCCTCTATTCTAAGCCGTCAGGGAGGAATTCCGAAAGAGCTCGATCTGCGGCCGGCTGGCTTTCGAATGGTCATAGTATACGCTGACCACGTCGAAGCGCCACTGGCACGAAGGTGGGAGCCGGCGCAGATACTCCCGCACCACGGCCGCTACTTCGCGCCGTTTGTGGCGATCCACTGCCGCTTCTCCAGTCTTCACGTCGCGCGTGCTCCGGGTTTTGACTTCGACAAAGCAGAGAACATCGTCCTCCCAGCCGATCAGATCAATCTCGCCGCGGCAACGCGGCGACCGGAAGTTTCGCGCCACCATCGTATAGCCCAATTTCCTGAGGTGAAAGTAGGCGGCTTCCTCGCCCCGGCGCCCGGTCCGCTGGTGAGCGGGGCTCTTGTCGGGCGGAAGGGTGTGCTCCGCCAGCCAGTCGAGAGTTCGGACGGCTACGTGGACGAGGCGACTGGAAAGCATAAGGGGAGACCTGGCAGGCTGCGGAAAAACTCGGGTTTTGGCTGGCGCAGCGGTTCACCGCTGCGCGACCCCCTCGTGGATAGCATTTTTTCTTCTAAGCTCTGCCCCGCTCGCGTATTCGATCTTGATCAAAAAAAAATTCCAGATCTTGCTCGCAAATCTATGATTTTGGAGGAGTTACAGGGAATCGATTTCCAAAAATCCGCGTAAAATATTGAAAAATAAGAATTTGCGGGCAAAATATTACAAGCAATGGAGTTAGCTCCGCGATGGAGGGGGAGCACAGCCGAGTTGGATTGCAGAGTCGCATTGCTTTGACTTGATCGGACTCTTTTGTCTCGACCATGATGGGCCGATTCTTGAAGGCGGGCAAGGTCAGATGTCACATCGGAAGTGTGGATTCTGCTTGCGTCCAACGCTTTCGCAGAGTGCGCGAAAGGATCGGGCGGTCGCGGGTGGGTCTGTCCCTCAGTCTCCAGTTCCATTAAGCGCGGCAGTCTGTGGGCTACCGCCGGCGTTGTCCGGAACATCGACCAATGCACTGAGCGTTCCTGTCCTTTGCGGCGTGAAGGTTACCGTGATATTGCAACTCGCTCCGGCGTTCATCGAATGCCCGCAGTTGTTGGTCTCGGAAAAATCGCTGGAGTTGTTGCCGCCGATGTAGATGAAGTTCTCAAACTTCAGTGACGTTTTCCCTGTGTTGGTCAGTTGAATGATTTGCGGAGCGCTCTTGGTTCCTACCTTTTGTTTCGCGAATGTTAGGTGGGCGGGCGACAGCTTGACCACGGTGCCGGTTCCCAACAGCTCGACCACCTGCGGCTTCGAAGACGCGCTGTCGTTGATGGTGACGGCACCCGTTCTCGTCCCTTGCACTCGCGGGGTGAAGGTCGCAGTGATCGTGCAATTGCCGCCGGGTGCCACGCTTCCCTGGCAGGTAGTTTTCGCTTTGAATTGGTTGCCGCTGAAACTGACAGATGAAATAGTTAACGGGGACGTTCCATTGTTCGTGAGCGTTGCTATCATCGGTGCGCTGGTTGTGCCGATTAGTTGCGTCGGGAAAGTCACGGGCGTAGTGGGAGAGAAGCTGACCACTCCGGTATTGAGCAGGACGATCACATCGCTGGTTCCGGAATCGGGAGTGATTATGTCCGGTTTACCGTCGTTGTTGACGTCTGCCACCGTCACGTAACGGTTAATCTGGCCGGTATTCGTGCCGCCGTCTGGGTAATACACGCCTGTCTGGAACGTGCCGTCACCGTTTCCCGTAAACACGGACACTCCGCTGGTGAACTGAAGCAAGTTCGTGGCTACCAAGTCTTGCTTGCCGTCTCCGTTGACATCGGCTGCGGTCACCCACAGCGGGAAGGTTGTAGCGTAACGGACTTCGGGCTGAAACGTCCCATCGCCATTGCCGAGCAGGACACCCACCGACTCCCCCTCGTTTTCCGCAACCGCGAGATCGAGATTGCCGTCGCCTTTGAAATCGGCAACCGTGATCGATTGCGGGCCTGCTGCGACGCTTTCGATCTGGCCCATTTGAAAGGTTCCGTCGCCGTTTCCCAGCAGGATCTCGATCTGGTTGATTCCTCCAAATTCCTCCGCCACCGCCAGGTCCAAGTGGCCGTCGGTGTCAAAGTTACCCACTCCGATGGCAAACGGCGTCAGCGAAGGCGTGGTGATAATCGGAGGCTCCTGGAAAGTTCCGTCGCCGTTGCCGAGGTAGATCGCCACACACTTGCACGTCCCAGTGCTGTCCGAGAGGTTGATGGTCGCGATGTCGAGCTTTCCGTCGCCGTTAAAATCTCCCGTCGTCAGGAAAATTGGATCTGGAGGCGTACTGTAGTTCACTGCAGGCAGAAACGTTCCGTCGCCTTTCCCCAGCAGCACGCTGAAGTTGTCTGTGTCTTCATTCGCCACCACGAGGTCAAGGTTGCCGTCGCCATTGAAGTCAGCCGTGGCTACCGAAATCGGCCTGGTGCCTACGGAGTAGCTGACTGCCTTCTGGAAGGTGCCATCGCCGTTTCCAAGCAGAATCTGAAGCGTGGTACCAAAGGTCTGCTGCCCTTCCGCCGACGCGACCGCGAGGTCGAGCTTGCCATCGTGGTTGAAATCGCCTATCGCCACGGAGAAAGGGAACAGAGCCTCGGAGACTCCGCGGGTCTCGAATTGGGTGAGGGCGGACGCGAAGACGGGCGCTAGAAGAAAAGACAGTAGAACGATTCGACCGGTGTGCCCGAAATGAGCCAAGGAAGACTCCAGAAGCGCGGATTAGCGATTAAAACGGTGTACCGATCGCGCGAGCAGCGACCATTTGGGGGGATTGACTACCGCAGAAGGATAGCACCGCCGGTTCTTCGATTCTACACAATTTCTATTCCCGCGCGTGGCCCGTCCAAACTCCGCCCATTGGACTTCGCTCAGGGCAGGGTTTGGGCGGGGATTCTTCAGAGAGGATGTCACATCCTAGCGAGTCGATTCGCAACCGCCCACCGTGCAAGAGTTCAAGATTGTTTCTTCCAAACGCTATCCGTGTGCCGAGTCCGAAGGCGCGAAGTGTGAAGAATCTTGCAACATTTCTGGAGGCATCAACGAATTCCCGCGTCCAGTGCGGATTTCACTTGACATTGGCTACAGGCGAGTTAGGATTCGGTCCCATGTGTATTTGCGTCCTCCACGAAGAAGTCGCGAAGCACATTCTGCCGAACCACTACTCTGATCAACTCAGTAAACTCTCAGGAGGAACACAGTGAAAAAAACGATTTGCGCGATTGCATTAGTTGGATCGCTGTTTACAGTATCTGCGTTGGCCCAGAATACCCGGACCAAGGGCGTACCCTCTTTGGTAAAAAGCACAGGGACGCTAAAAGGACATTTCCCCACAGGCGCTCCGGCACTGACTCCACCCTCTTACTGCGCACCAGTTTGCTTGTTCTACGGTGGCGACACCAACCCCAACTCACCTGACGTAAATGGTTTCGCGAACGAGAATACTCTGCTCGTTCCTGCAACCCAAGTTTATGGCGCCTTCACAGTTCCTGCCGGTCAGACGTGGACCGTCTACGGCTTGTTCATCAACACCATCGCAGACGGCTACGACGGAATCGATCCGACCGAGTCGACTTGGTCGCTTTCCTCTGGGATTAGCTCTGGCAGCGGCGGAACCACCGTCGCTTCCGGCACTTCCACTGCCGCCGGCACCAGCTTCGTACCGACCGGACGAGTGCCCTTCGGTTTCACCGAGTACACCCTGAAGGTCAGGATTACGCCAACCGTTTTGTCCGCCGGTACCTACTGGGCAAATGTCACGCCACAGTGCACGGATAGCGGAAATTCAAGCTGCAGCATTTCTCAGTTTTTCTTTGATAACACGTTCGGCTTGAATCGCTACGGCCCGCTCGAGCCGGCCGACGAGGGATTCTTCAACTCCTCGTATTTCGGCTTCGACTATGCCAATGACTGCACGGTTTCCTCCACTGGATGCCAGGCGCTTTCATTCGGCATCATCGGCACCGGTGTCGCCGACTAACTCATCAACTCACCGGCTCTGCCGGCGAATCATGGGCCCGATCTCAAACCGCCTCCGGGTTGAGATCGGGCTTTTCTGTATCCTGCCTGGCCCCATACCGGCAGGCTTCCAACGGGTTTATAATCTCGAAAGCTGTTCCGCATTGCATGACTGATCAACTTAGAAGAAAACTACAGGAAGAAGTCGACGCGCTCGAGCACGAGCTGGTTCACGATCTCCCCAAAGAGATCAAGCGCGCCGCGGCACTCGGCGACCTCAGCGAGAACGCCGAGTATCACATGGCCAAGCAACGCCAGGAATTCGTCAAGGCGCGCTTCCGCCAGCTCGGCAAGCGCCTCGCCGATCTCTCCCTGACCAACATGAACAACATCCCCAAGGACAAGGTGGGGCTCGGTTCCACCGTCAAGGTGTTCGACAGTACCAAGAATGAAGAAATAGAGTACAAGCTCGTGACCAGCGAGGAGTCGGACGTAGGCGCGGGCAAGATCTCGACCACCTCGCCGATTGGCCGCGCCCTGCTCAACAAGAAAGTCGGCGATGAAGCTACGGTGATCACACCCAACGGCAAGCGCGAGCTGGAAATCTTGAGTCTGAGCACCGTTCACGACGAGGCCGACCCCGAAAAGGCGGGCGCCTGATGTCTGTTTCGTCGTCAAACAAATCGTCGTCAAACAAATCGTCGTCAAACAAATCATGGACCAGCGCGTTTGGCCGCGCTTGCGGCGTGCTGCTCGATACCATCGTCCGCTGGCTTGCACTCTCACGCATCAATCCCAACGTGCTGACGTTCATGGGACTGGTGGTAAATACCTGGGCTGCGATTCTGTTCGGGTCCGCCACGGCCGCCACGCAGAAGCGCATGTTCTTTCTGGCTGGGCTTGTGATTATCTTTTCTGGTTTCTTCGATCTGGTGGATGGGCAAGTGGCGCGTGCCACGAACCGGGTTACGCGCTTCGGGGCGTTCTTCGATTCGGTGGTCGACCGCTACAGCGACGCCTCGCAATTCCTGGGGCTGCTGGTCTTCTACGCGCGCGGCGACCGTTTCTTCTACGTAGTGCTTACCGCCTTCGTAATGGTCAGCGCCATCATGGTCAGCTACACGCGCGCCCGCGCCGAGTCGCTCATCGGATCCTGCCGCGTGGGCTTCATGGAACGCCCGGAGCGGTTGGTACTGGTAATTATCGGCGCGCTTTTCAACCGCATGGCGCCGGTATTGTGGATTATCGCGGTGCTTTCAACCATTACCGTGATCCATCGTATGCGCTACACCTGGACCCGCACCCAGGACGCCCCGCCCGCGGTTGCTGCCAAAGCGGGCCACGCCGCGTAGCGAGTTCCCGGTTTCCTGGCAGAGCGATGCTAGACTATTCAGTCGTTTCACTTCTTCTGGGGACTTTTCTTGCCTACTGATCCTGTTCTTGTTGTTCATGGCGGCGCCTGGGCCATGCCCGATGACATGGTGGAGGCCCACCTGCATGGCGTGAGAAACGCGCTGGCGGCGGGTTGGCAAGTGCTGCAGCGCGGCGGTCCAGCGTTGGATGCAATCGAGGAAGCCGTAGTCATCATGGAGGACGACGAAACCTTCGATGCGGGGCGGGGAAGTTTTCTGAACCGCGACGGCCGGGTGCAGATGGATGCGCTGATCATGGACGGCGCTACGCTGCGGGCCGGAGGTGTAGGATGCGTCGAGCGGTTGCGCAATCCAGTGCGCGCGGCGCGGAAGATTTTGAGTGAAAGTCCGCATGTGTATTTTGTGGCGGAAGGCGCGGAACAATTCGCCGCGGAGCATGGCGTTGCCCTCTGCAAGAACGAAGATTTGGTGATTACGCGCGAAGTGGAGCGCCTGCGCGACTATCAACGGGATGCAGCAGGCCACGGGAACGACCTGTTCGCGCCTTCGATTTCGCACGATACGGTGGGAGCGGTGGCGCTGGATCGCAACGGCAATATCGCGGCGGCGACTTCGACCGGCGGAACCCTGAATAAGGCTCCCGGACGCCTGGGCGATTCGTCGCTGATCGGGTGCGGCTGCTACGCCGACAACCTTAGCGCGGCCGCCTCCACTACAGGTTGGGGCGAGCCGATTATGAAGCTCGTGCTCGCTAAGTGGACCGCCGACCGCGTTGCGGCGGGAAATCTTCCCGAATGGGCGGCACAAGAAGCGATGAATTATCTAAAACAGCGATTGAACGGTCATGGCGGCATCATCGTGCTGAACGCGCAAGGGCAAATCGGCATCGCACACAACACGCCGCGCATGGCCTGGGCGTGTAAGACGGTGAAAAAAGAAGAATACGGTATCGAGCGCGGCGCAATGTGATTTTGCGCTGGCAGGTGCAAATGAACCGCTTCGCCCGTTGCCCAGAACATAGATCTGAGACTTCGCTTTTGAAAGGGCGGGGCTTCAGCCGCGCCGCAAACATCCCGTAAAAATCAACAGCGGCTCTAGCCGCCGGCGGCACATGTCCAAGAGTTTCGCAACCTCGATCATTGAAATTCTGCGCCAGCAAGGGTTTCAAGCCTACCTGGTCGGAGGTTGCGTGCGCGATCTTCTGTTGGAACGCGAGCCCGCGGACTTCGATGTGGCGACCAGCGCCACCCCCGCGCAGGTGATGGATATTTTCCCCGATACCTACGCCGTCGGTGCGCAGTTTGGCGTTGTTCTGGTGCCGCTGCCAGAGATGCAATTCATGGACCGGGGCGAGAACGTTATGCCGAAGGCCCATGCCGTAGAAGTAGCAACCTTCCGCAGCGATCTCGGATATTCCGACGGGCGCCATCCGGATCATGTTCGATTCAGCCAGGACCCGCGGGAGGATGTGGCCCGCCGCGACTTCACAATCAATGGCATGATGCTCGATCCCTTGTGCGGAGAAACGAACGGCGATGTGCTCGACTTTGTAGGCGGGCGGAAAGACCTGGAAGCAGGCATCATCCGCGCCATCGGCGATCCGGAGCGGCGTTTTGCCGAAGATAAGTTGCGTATGTTGCGCGCAATCCGTTTCGCGGCCCGTTTTGAGTACGCCATTGAACCGGCCACACTGGCCGCCATTCAACTTCTTGCTCACGACATTCAGATAGTCTCCCGCGAGCGCGTGCGCGACGAGCTTACCAAGATGCTCACCGAAGGCCACGCTCGACGAGCCTTCCTTCTGCTCGATCAAACCGGGTTGCTCAAAGAAGTCTTGCCCGAGATTTCAGCAATGAAGGGAGTTCAACAGCCGCCCGAGTTCCATCCCGAAGGCGATGTGTTCGCGCATACGCTGCTCCTGCTGGAAAACTTGCCGCTTCCTTGCCCGCCCACATTGGCCTGGGGCGCATTGCTGCACGATGTGGGCAAGCCCGCGACATTCCGCGTGGCGCCCGATCGCATCCGTTTCGATGGCCATGTTGATGTCGGCGTCAAAATTGCGGAAGAAATCTGTGACCGTCTGCGGTTCTCCAAACACGACGCGGCCCAAGTGCTTTCTCTGGTCGACAATCACATGCGCTTTGGTCATGTCACGCGCATGAAAGAGTCTACCCTGAAGAAACTCCTGCGCTTGCCCGGTTTCGATGAACATCTCTCCTTGCACCGCGCCGACAGTTTGGCCAGCCATCGCAATCTGAGCACGTATGCCTTCCTCCAGAAGAAGCTCCATGAGATTCCGCCGGAGAAGGTTCGCCCCGCGGCGTTAATCACCGGAGACGACTTGATTACAGCCGGTTATGTCCCGGGCCCAAGGTTCCGCGAGATTCTGGAGGCCGTGGAAGATGCTCAACTCGAAGGGCGATTGCATTCGCGCGAGGAAGCAATTGAGTATCTTAAGAATGCGTTCCCGCTTTGAGTGAGTGGTCTCGCTGAAGGTCACGTGCCATCCACTGGAATGCTAGAATCGGAATCTCTGCTGGAGGAATTGTCATGGAACAGGCTGGCGCAGGACTCGAAAAGATTATAGTGGGCTCGCTGCGCCGCGCACCGCAGGCCGAGGCCCCATTGCTCGCCTGGCCGCTGGTTTGCGGGTCAGCGGTAGCCGAACGGACGCAAGCTGTGGCGTTCGCCGATGCAGTTCTGCGTGTCGAAGTGCCCGATGCTGGATGGAAACGTGAGATGCAGAGCCTCGCTCCACGGTATCTCGCTACCCTGAATCGTTATACCGGCCAAAAAGTTGAGAGGATTGAGTTCGTGATTCGGCAGGGGAAACAGGAATGAATCGCAGAGTGGGTCGCAGAAAATGAAAGTCACAGAAAAAGACGTGACCTACGTCGCCGATCTCGCCAACCTGGAACTCTCCGGCGAGGAATGTGTTGGCATGGTGCGCGATCTGAATTCGATTCTCGATTACGTCGAGATGCTCAACGAACTGGACACATCGAACGTCGAACCGATGGCGCAAGTATCGGACCGCTACGGCGTCGACGAATCGAAGCAGGGAAGCGAGAGATTTGCTTATGCGAATCGCGAAGATGTACCTGAGGGACTGCGCAAATCCCTGTCTCAGGAATCGGCGCTGGCAAACGCGCCAGACGCGGACGGCACGTTCTTCCGGGTGCCGAAGGTGATTGAAAGATAGTGGCCAGCCTGCGACGCACGGCTTCACTGTCTACTTACCACTGATTTTAAGTCTTCCATGGAACTGACCCAACTCACCATCGACGCCGCTCGCTCCGCCGTACAGGAGCGCAAGACCACTGCGCTCGCGCTCGCCGAGGCGCACTACGCGCGTATCCAAAAAGAGGACGGACAAATCGGCGCGTATCTTACTCTTTGCAAAGAGCGCGCTCTGGAGCAAGCGGATCGCATCGACCGCATGGCCGCAGAAGGCAAGCCTCTGCCGCCGCTGGGTGGCGTGCCAGTTGGTATCAAAGACGTGATGAGCACGCGCGGCGTGCGTACTACGGCGGGATCGAGGATTCTCGGCAAATACATTCCACCTTACGATTGCACCGCGGTGGCGCGCATGGAAGCTGCCGGCGCGGTGATTCTCGGCAAGACCAACTGCGACGAGTTTGCCATGGGTTCATCGAATGAGAATTCCGCGTTTCATCCCGCACGCAATCCTCGAGATTTGAATCGCGTGCCCGGAGGATCTTCCGGCGGTTCGGCAGCGGCCGTTGCTGCGGACATGGCGGTGGTCGCACTCGGTTCCGACACAGGCGGATCGATCCGGCAGCCGGCGTCCTTCTGCGGCGTAGTGGGATTAATGCCAACCTATGGACGCGTCTCCCGTTACGGACTGATCGCCTTTGCCTCCTCGCTCGATCACATTGGACCGTTGGCCAAGACGGTGAAGGACGCAGCTACTGTGCTGCGTACAATCGCCGGCCGCGATCCGATGGATTCGACATCGGCCGACTTACCGGTACCGGACTATTCTGCCGCTCTTGAAAAGCCCGTGCGCGGGCTGAAGGTGGGTGTAGCCAAAGAGTATTTCGGAGACGGGCTGGACGATGAAATCCGCCATGCCGTGGAATCGGCGATCGACAAGTTAAGAAGCTTGGGCTGTGAAGTGGTGCCGGTTTCGTTACCGCACACGCCCTATGCGATTCCCACCTACTACCTGATTGCAACCGCGGAAGCGTCTTCGAACCTCGCCCGCTACGACGGTGTTCGCTACAGCTATCGCGCCGCTGGAGTGAAGACGCTCCAGGAAATGTACCGCCGCAGCCGTGATGAGGGATTCGGTGCAGAAGTGAAGCGCCGCATCATGCTCGGCACTTACGCGCTGAGTGCTGGTTATTACGATGCGTATTACCTGAAAGCGCAGAAAGTGCGCACGCTGCTCGCGCGCGATTTCGAGGAAGCCTTCCGCAAAGTGGATGCAATCGTCACGCCGACGAGTCCTACGGCAGCGTTTCGGCTAGGCGAGAAGTCGGATGATCCTCTCGCCATGTATTTGGCTGATATCTACACGGTGACCGCCGACCTCGCAGGTATTCCGGGGATTTCTATTCCATGCGGCGTGACGAGAGAGAAGCTGCCAATCGGGCTGCAAATTCTCGGCAAGCATTTTGACGAAGCGACTATCTTGCGAGTGGCGAACGCCTACGAGCAGGTGGCTCAGATTGGCTCGTAGTACCGCTCACCGGCGCAGGCACGGCAAAGCACTTTCTCTTCAGTGCGAACTTCTCTGCGGAAGTTGATGCCTTCGCCGCATGCTTCACACACCACCCGCTCACCTTTGTATCCCGGAAAGTCTTCAGGCGGTAGATCGACTTTTACCCACTGTGTGGTGAAGAGGTCATCATCTGTGATCTCGCGATAGGCCAGCATCTGCTGCTGATTCTTGTCTGCGATTTCAGGATGCATCTGGCGGGCAAGAGCCTTCGACGATTCTTTGGCCGCGATCCGGACGGCTCGGCCAGTACTCACATCCACAAACGTCGCCGCAACTTTTCCCCAGTCGCGAAACTTTAACGCACGCTTGCCCAAACGGCAACCCGTGACCACGGCGACTGCATCGGTGGCGCAGCGGTCGATTTCGACGAAGGTGACAAGCCGCTTGCGGTCTTCCTTATTGCCGCGCGGATCGTCGATGCCGAGTTTGACCAGGCCCAGCATCGCCAACCGCACACCGAGAACTTGTCCGGCGCAAAGATGCCCGTGGGCCTCTTCGGCATCGCGTAGATATTCGTCGAGGGATTTCATTCGAAGCTGTCAGCTTTCAGCCATCGGCTTTCAGCTTAACACTGCAAAGCTATTTCCTCCGCCATCGAACACCATCTTTTGTATTTTCGATGACGATGCCTGCACCCGTGAGTTCCGCGCGCACAGCGTCGGAAACCTTGAAGTTGCGGCCGCGGCGCGCAGCCTCCATCTCAGCGATTTTCTTTCCGATGTCGGGGTCAGAAAGTTGACCGGACTGCACCGCCTCCCGCAGTTCCGCGCTAATATCCTTCTCTCGACCTTCGCTCGGAGCCCAATCGAAAACCTCCTTCATCTTGCCCCCGTCGTCATCTTTGAGCACGGCGAAAATCTCATCGAATTTCTCCAGAGCCATGAGCAATGCTGGCACGTCATCTTGCTTGATTCCATTCGCATCGAGAGCGGCGTTGGCGTGGCGCACCATCTCGAAAAGTGCGGCCTGTGCCTGCGCCGTGTTCAGGTCGTCTTCCAGAGAGGCCCTCATCCGGTCGATCGTGTCTTTCGCCAGCGATTGCATTTCCGCGTTGCTGCCAGACGCAAAATTATCGGAGGCCAAACGCTGCCGGAAATTACGCAAACGTTCAACCGATACCGCGGCTTGCTTCAGCCCGTCAAAGGTGAAATTCAACTGATTACGATAAGGTACCGACGTGAGCAGATACCGGATCGACGAGGGCCTATGTCCTTTCAGCACCAGGTCGCGCAAAGTGTAGAAGTTTCCCAGACTCTTCGACATCTTCTGGCCCTCGACCAGCAGGAAGCGGACGTGAAACCAGAAATGGGCGAATGTCTTCCCCGTGAGTGATTCCGATTGAGCGATCTCGTTTTCGTGATGCGGGAAGACCAGGTCTTCTCCCCCGGCGTGCAGATCAAACGTCTCACCCAATTCCTCCATTGACATGACAGAGCACTCCAGGTGCCAGCCGGGGCGTCCCGGCCCGATGGACATATCCCAGAAAGCCTCGCCCGGTTTCGGTGCTTTCCAGAGGGCAAAGTCGCGTGCGCTGTCTTTGTCGTACTCGTCCAGATCGACGCGGGCGCCGTCAAGCATCCCGCCGAAATCTTTCTTGGAAAGTTTCCCGTACTGCGGAAAGCTGGCGATGCGGAAGTAATAGGAGCCGTCATCGGTACGGTAGGCAATATCTTTCTCGACCAGTTTCGCCACGAAGTCCACCATTTGCGCGATGTGTTCGGTAGCGCGCACCAGAGTGGGCTGCTCGATGCCGATCAGGGCAGAGTCTTCCAGAAATGCCTTCTCGAACTTCGCGGTGTATTGCTGAACGCTCACTCCTTCTTGAGCGGCGTTGCGGATGATCTTGTCGTCTACGTCCGTAATGTTCATAACGTAGCGCACGCTGTAGCCGGATTGGCGCAGAAATCGCTGCAGCATGTCCACCGCAATAAAGGTCCGGAAGTTGCCGATATGGCCGTAGCCGTAGACGGTCGGTCCGCAGGCATACATGCGGACTTCACGGTCGCGAAGCGGATGGAATTCCTCGACCTGCGAGGACATGGTGTTGTAAAGGCAAAGGGCCATAGATGGTCGTGCGCTCAGAGACGAACCCTTAATTCTAGGGGGACGTGCGAAAAAGGGTCAACTGGCGGGTGTGGCGGCGGAAGATTGTGAGGGTAAGGCATTCGTATGCGTCCGCAGGCGGTGTTGCACGAGAAAAACGTAATGCAGCGCGGAAATAATCGTGAAAGCAAATGTGGCGCGCAAGAAGACGGTGCGGGTAATCCACACCCACCGCTGTGGCCGCAGACAAAACAGCATGACAAAGAAAACGGCAGAGATCTGCGAAAAAGTGTTTGCCTTTCCGAAAATACTGGGTTGGAAGTTGCGCAGTCCCGCGATAGCAAACAGCACCGCACTGGCCGCCAGGATAGAAATATCGCGACTGAAAACCAATACCGTAAACTTCCACGGAATCCGGTGCAAGACGGAGAGCACCAGAAACATGGTGCTCAACAACAGTTTATCCGCGATGGGATCGAGATACTGGCCGAGTAAGGTCTGCTGGTGCAGTTTGCGGGCCAACAACCCGTCCAGGCCGTCGCTGAAGCCGGCAATCACGAACAGGGCCAAAGCCCAGAAATAGCGGCCCTCGACCAGTTCGATCACAATAAAGGGAACGAAAACCATGCGCAGCATCGTCAGTTGGTTGGGCGCGGTGAAGATTTGCGAAAGCTTCATGCTGGTTCCTTTTTTGCAAGGTCCGGGCGCACCGCCTTCGCCTCACGATCGCCCGTGCTGCTTGCCAGCGGAGACCCCAGCATCGCCGCCGGATGGAGACTAGTCTTCGCCGAGAAGCGCTGCGAAAGCGAAGGTAAATTCCCGTCGGGCAGGTCAAGTTCCACGCGTTCAATCCGGTGCATCGGAAAGAAAACGACAGCCGGACTGAACGATTCACCGTCTTTCACCGTCACCACAAAATCCTCAAAAGAGGCCAGCTCAATACCGCTCAGGCTAAGTCCTTCCGGTGCCAGCGACAGGATCATGCCCCAGAATTTGTCTCGGGGATTGCCCAGCGTCACCACAACCATAGCCCCAGGCATGAAAGGATCGCGGGCGGACGCCTTTGCGCCAGCGCTCTCTTGATCCCGCCGATTTGTCTCTGGCATGTAACGATTGTCGCCGCCGGAGCCCGGACTTTGCAACTGGCAAGCGCGGTGCATCTGGGTTGTGAGTAACGGAACCCCGCAAAAAGCCACTAGGCGCGGCTAACGCCTTTTCTTGGCCGCCTTCCGTTGCGCTCTCTGGTACTTCTTCATTGCCTTGCGTTGTTTTCTGGCCGCTTTCTTTGAAGATTTTTGCTGTTGCTTGGCGGCCTTCCGGGCCTCGCGTCCATTTTCTCCGATGCTTTTGTTTTCAGTCTTGCCCGGCAGTGACCATGCAACGCTCGAGGCGAGCAACAGTAATAAGGCCGTAAGTCGCTTCATTGACCTCTCCGAAAAGAATATCCTTCAGCGATCTTACACCGAAGTTGCGCACAGGCTGCTACACAACTTCATGTTCCTGCGAACCAAAGTGCGAACCGATTCGTCAGGAGAGAAGTAACCGGGGTCTAGGATAAACTCTTCATGGCAGATCGAAAGTGTAAACATTAAAATCTTCAGAGGCCGTATAGAGCACCCCGTTCACAACCGCGGGCGCAGAGAGTACGGACTTGCCAGTTGTGTAACTCCAAAGTTCTGCGCCAGTGGCGGCGTCCAAAGCGTACACTTTATCGTCGTAAGAGCCGACATATAGCACTCCGTTCGCGATTGCGGGCGAAGAGTGCACAACGCGGTCCGTGGTATAGTTCCACAGCTTGGCGCCGGTGGAGGCTTTCAGTGCGTATACATTGAAGTCGTCTGCGCCAAAGTAGACCACACCATTCTCGACTGCCGGCGAAGACAAAACCTCGGTTCCAGTGTTGAAGCTCCACAACTTGGCGCCCGTGGCGGCCTTCAGAGCGTAGAGATTCCCGTCGCGCGAGCCCACATAAACCACGCCGTTCACCACCGCAGGCGAGGACTCTATATTGAGCCCGGTCGGGAAGCTCCACAGCTTGGCCCCGGTCGCCGCATTTAGAGCGTATACGTTGTGATCCCAGGAACCGATGTAGACCACTCCGTTTCGGGCAAATCAGCAAAAACAGGGCGGAAGAAAAGGGGGAGTCTTGTCTCGTCGTGCTGCACAACGACAATGGTGCGGGGCATGCGGTTGTTGTTCTCGAAGACAATCGGATCTTCGACTCTGAACAGAGGTTCAATGAGAACGGCGGCAACTTCTACGCACAATGTATGGGCTTGGGCTGGAAAATAGATCACGTATTGGTGTTCAGGAAGCTGACGACGGCGTAAGAACTTCACCCTTACCCTTCGTCGCCTCTTGTTCTTTTTTCATAGTATGTTCAGCACTTTGCGGAAAAACTCGGTAGTGGGCTAATCAGTCACTAGCCCAGTACCAAAAACTCTATTAACTTGTTTCCTCATCCGTTACTACGACCGCCCGGCACTGGAGCAACGCGATCAATATCCTCACAGACACTCTCCTCCAGCCGCCGTTTGGCAATCTCTGCCGCATTACGGGCGGAAAGACGAGTTCCAAGAGTTCCAATGTAAAGTGGTCGTCAACGACCAAGTCACCCAGAAGCGGGTCCGTGATAATCAATTCCGGCCCCTGGTCCCCACGACGGACCGTCGCCTTCGTCACCCGCAATCCGTTGACCCGAAGGGCCACTTCCCGAGCTGCTGCCATCCTTCAACAACCTACTGTCCGCTCTGCGCGATTAGGTACGATCGCCCTTATGTCGCGCCGTAGAGTCATCAGAGACCACATGAGGGCAGATGCAGCCGAAAATTACCCCAGCTTGAAAATCAGGTAGATGTAACCGATCAGGCCGACGATGAGAGCCAGCTTGATGATCCACCAACAGATTTTATGCATCGTCTTTCCAAACAGAGTCCCGATAAGGATGACAAAGAAAACCAAAATGCCGCGAGTGGAGTGCCACGCAGGAGATGTACAAGGCAGTAATCGCCGCCGCGAACGGAGTTGGAATGAACGACAGGATGGACCCCGAACTACGAGATGAAGAAGTTCATCGGATGGAGCAGGAAACGCCAATCCTGCACCCAGGTTTAACGAATCGGGAGATTCGCCCGACCTTAACTGATGACGAGTACAAGAAGCTGAAGGGCTGCTACTTGTTGCCAGAACACGGCCCAACCGACATTGAACCGAACGTCCGCTATTACACGCGCGATAAGGATGGGGAGCACGTCAAGTTCCTGCTGCTGAAGAACGTCCTCGTAGATTCATACATCCCGGCCAAGATCGCATTAGAAGAGGCAACGTGGAAAGTCGCAGGACGCACAGCCGCCACGGGTCAGCCTAACCCGAAGAAAATTACTTATGGCTGGTTTCCGCAATTACCCGGTCACATAGAGGGCAGTGACTTTGAAAGTCTTCGCACCAGACCAACTTTGAGCCAGCCGGGACTCGCTCATGGACTCCGCCCAATGGTTCGAGCCATGAACGACCTGCTCAAGGAGTATCTTTCCGAGTATTATCCGAAAGTTCTGGAAGATGCAATGAAGGCATTGCGCCGCGAAGACGAGGTCGAAGCAAAATATCTCGCCGAGGTGCGCAACAACCCGGAGTCGCCCTTCCCGGAGAAAGATGTCGCCAAGTTAAAAGGCATGGATATGATGGGCTGGGTTCCCGAAATGGCGACGTACACATTATGGGCAACGGTCTTCTCCACGCTGGAGTTGAACAAGCACATCGTGTTTAGGGCACACGAAGATGCCTACAATGCAGACGGCACGCTCGTTTGCATTTCCGCCGTGGGAGACTGGGTTGGAGGTCGGCTCATCTTGCCGCGCTACGGCTATGGTGCGGATTTAGCGCCGACTGACCTGCTCATCTGTGACAACCATTCGGAACTTCACGGCAACCTCGGACCACTTGTCGGGAATCAGAAGTCCCCGCGATTCAGTGTTGTCGCATTCCTCCACAGCCACCTCTTCGATTATGCGCAGCGCAAAGGTCTCTGGACACCGAAAGACACCGTGAGGAGCGACGTTTAGGCAAACACAGCGAAGGTATCGTCCACCGCCTTTCGGGACTCCGCGCTCAACCACTCATCCATTCGTAGAATGCCCCCTGTATTTGCACGATATGGTTGGCCCATTGTGCTCCCGCGTATTAGAACGCTGGAGCACGACAATGCCCTCTGAAGTATTTCTAGAACCGTTTGTAGACGCAGCTCGCGCGGCAGATTTTCTCAGCATCACTCCCCGTCGCCTTCTTGATATGGCACGGACCGGAGAACTCCCTGCTCACCCACTCGGCTCCGGCGGTCGCAAGACGTGGCGATTCTTGCTAAGCGAACTTCACGACTACTTCCGTACAGGCCCAACTAAGAAGGTGTTTACGGAGAGACCGACACACAGTATGGTTCGACCCCAGGCTGGTCCCGTCGCCATCGGGACGAAAGGCTGAAATGTCACAACGGGGTTGGCTAAGCAAGGAAGATCGCAAGAAGCACGGCAAGGTGTGGATTTTCCACTGGTACAAAGCCCGATTCAGCGACGGCAAGAGAGTCGAGAACACTGCCGTGGTCGGGCGGGTCGCCAGCTTCACGAAAGAATCCAGCGCTTGGGAGGAAGTGGAACGTCGCGGCCTCAATCACAATATTGACGGAGCAAGCTCCCTAGCGGGGCGCATCACTTTCGGTGAGCTGGCTCACAGCTACAAACAACACGCCCTGCCGAAACTAGCCGGCACTACTCAGAAAACTGTTCGCCACATTATTGACGATTACCTAATTCCGAGGTGGGGTAAGCAAGCCGCCCTCGAAATTCGTGCTTTGGATATTGAAACCTGGCTCGGGTCACTCCCGTTGGCGAGTCCAACAAGAGATAAGCCTCGCCGGACGATGTTCCGCGTTTACTTCAAGAAGCACGGATTGATTCCCTGCAAAGAGGAAACCAATCCGGTCAATTGGGTCGAACAATCCGGCAAGAGCCATTACAAGGCCGTGATCGTCACCCCGGAGCAAGCCTTCCAAATCTTAATGGCGCTGCCCGAGGTGGAACGGGTCCTCACCCTCGTGATTGCTGCCACGGGCCTGCGTATCTCTGAGGCCTTGGGCCTGCAATGGCAGGACGTGGACTATGCCAACCAGCGGATCAACCTTCACCGCGTCTGGGTGGACAACAAAGTTGTGGAGCGTATGAAAACGGAGCAGTCCGAAGCTCCGGCTACGATGAGTCCCACGTTGGCGGAAGTCCTGAGGTGCTGGCACCAGCAGACAGCATATGCTGGACTGGGCGACTGGATTTTTGCGTCATCCAAACTCAAGGGGCGTCAGCCGCGAACGGCCAGCATTCTCGCAGCAGATCATCTCCGTCCGGCTGCTATCGCGGCTGGCGTTGTGCTCAAGCCGGGCCAGCGCTTTGGGTTGCATAATCTGCGGCACTCACTGGCTACCTTTTTCGTTAATAATGAGAACGATACTAAGACTGTTCAAGGTCTGCTACGCCATGCCAACGTGTCCACCACTCTCGGGCTGTACGCACAGAGCGTGAATTCGTCGATGGTGGAAGCGCAGGAGTCGATGCTGAAGGCGATTTTGCGGAACGGTTCGGACACGGTGAACTGAGCAGCCGACGACCAGACTTGGAACTAGAACGGCGAGGATTCTGCCAGACGGCTGCTATTGCAGCTTGGATGTAATGATCTCGGCGTTTTGTCTTTTTGGACATGAAGCACGCACGACCATGCTATACGGTGCGGTCTTTTGAGTCCCGCAACAGGAGGTAACGCCGCTGCTGAATCGCTTGCACAGAGCGCCCTAGAGCTTTGCTTAGTTTGCGGTCGTCGGTCGGACGATCTTTGGCTGTGAGCCGAGCATCTTCGACAGGAGTCCACCGCCTTCCCTTTTGTCGGGTGTTCTTTTGAAACTGCTGATAATAGCGAGCCTTCTGCTTTGCGCGGTTGAGCCGCCAAGCCTTTCGGTTCTGCTCTCTCCAGCGGAGTTGGCGTTTCCGAACTGTTTCGGCGCTCTCTCGTCCGCCCAATGCCCGATACTCTCCGTCAATGCGCGTTCTCGTCCGTCCACTTTTCGAGTGAGCGGCAGACGCTTTCTCATCTTATACAATCGAAGTCGCTGTAGCTGTTACAGACCGCTGTTACATACCAAGGGGGCACCAATGGGAAATTTGACCAATGCAATTCAGGAGCTTCGTGCGAGCGCAGTAGGGCGCAGTCACAAGTTGAAAAGCTGGACCAGGCAATTTCCGTGATCGAGTCGCTGAACGGCACGGGGACATCGGGAAAAACAAACCATCCAGCCCGAGTGATCTCGGCGGCTTCACGAAGGAAAATGGCGCAGGCGCAAAAGGCACGGTGGGCGAAGATTAGGAAAGAAACGAAGCCAGTAGTGGGCGGCGCAGTGAAGACAAAAGGATCGGCTCCTGCAAAACCCCATACCATGTCGGCGACGGCACGCAAGAAGATCGCAGCCGCTCAAGAAGCGAGATGGGCGAAGTTGAGGGCAGGGCAGAAGAAGGCGGCATAAAATACAGCACGAGAATAAAGCCCGCTGCTTCGGAGGCGGGGCTTTCTATTTAATGAGAATCATTGCGGCTTGGACGCCAGATGAGCTAGGCAATACTTGCGACCGTGCTCGGCCGCACTGTCACACTGTTTGCTTCCTGCGGCAAACTCGCAGCGCCATACCTCACAAGCGCACCGGAACCCTCCTGCCAAGCTCTTGTACCAATGGTGAAGATGCTTCCGATGCGACGTGACTGTCATGGGCTTCATTGTTTAGCGAGCTTTGTCTAGCATCGCTTGAAATGCTGCAATCTCCTCTCGCTGGCTCCATATCAACTCCTGAGTTTGCGTTTTGCAGTAATCGTCCGGATATTCCCAGACAGGCTGCACGGTCACCTTTGTCATGCCATTGAGTTCCGCCAGTGTGTATGACCAGACCTTTTTTGTGGGCATGCCCGCACACGCACTGGAAGCAACGAAGAGCGCGCTAACGATGGGCATCTGCGCTGCCTTCGAGAATCGGAACTGGAACGGGTCGTCGGAATCGAGGGCGTACCCTTCTTTTACATTCGCTTGGACGATTAGCACCTTCAGCGTTTGAGCAGACGCTTTGCTGGTGAATATATACGGTCCCGGCTGAGCCTTTGAGTTCTTGTCCCGCGCCGCAGCCAAGGTCGTTATCGCCAGAATTAGAATCAGAACTCGCTTCATACTTTTACCCCTCTGTGAACTCTAGCGGCATAACCCCTCGAACTGTTAATTACCGGAGTCATCTCAACGATTCTGGTGGAGTCAAGTTGGCCGAGCGATTGGGAAGGCGGAAAGTTGCTGGGAGACCTTTCTGAGATTGCTCGCCTGATCACCGGAATTCCACTCTTTCGGCTTCAACGAATCCCACGAGGCCGACGCCGCCCGTTTTCTTTTCTGTCCTCGATTATCTTTCGGCGGATTATCTTTGCCCGCGGCCGGACGCTTTTTTGTGTCCTGTGCCGATACCTCATCTTTACTGACTGGGACGCTGTTGTTCTTTTTCCTGTCTCTGCGTTCCGACTCGTGGATAGTTTCGAGCCACACGTCTTCCATTGTCATTGGACACTCCTTGGCACGGGCACAAAAGGAGGATCGTCTTGCATCACGGTCGGTACTTGTCGGCTGCCAAGGATCAGGAGACCACCTGCGATGACGACTTGGATCACTGGAAGGATTAGTTCTAGCTTTGCTCGTGCCATACAGTTCCACCGAGTGCTCACGAGCAGCGAATCTACATGCCGGGATCGTAGAGAACTATACGTAGTCTGAGGCCTGAGGGTTCCAACATCAAGCCAAGTGTCGGTAACAGGCGATAGCGCTCCATTGACCCGTCGATGAGTGTAACCGCGATATTACGCCAGTTGACTTGGGTAGGCCTTGCGATTGCGTCTGTCGAACTACTACCGTCCGCGGCTTTAACCTTGTGCACTATACTTTTCACTGGATGCGACTTCTTACCTTCATCTTCGTTGCCGTTCAGTTGTGCACTACGCTGGCAGCAGGCCAGATTTCTGATTGCGCATCCGTTAGCCAAAGCGACAAGGAAGTGATTCTCACCGCCAACTCGTGGGATCCCGTTTACGCCATTGGCGCCACGTTGGCCGATCGTTACGGAATAAATATCAGCGTGGAGAGTCCGCAATGGGCCTTTCCGGGTGACAATGAAGACGTTGCCATTGCTGATCCGCAATTCAGCGCGCAACACAGGAATACCCACTACTTGATTATGAAGCGTCATACCGTTGAGGTACGGTTTCCGGCTCCTGTTGCGAATGCCACTCCGGCTGACGTTTCTGTCATTCTGCTCCGTGTGGCGGAAGCGGCGAACAAAGAAATGCCCTATTCCTCTCGAGTCGACATTCACGACAACGAATATGTGCTAGTTCCGATAAAAAGCCGCAGTTCATCGGGTGAGGTCTAGGACGCACAGCCTCTGCTAGATCGTCATGTGAGTCTCCCTACGGCTTCGCGACCCATCGCCGAACACGCCAGGCTCATGGCCGACCAGCTCAGCGAACAAACGGGGTTAAATATCACTTGTTGCCAGACATTAGTGACTGGGGTTCCTTGGGGCTTGGCAGAGGTTCCGTTTCAGGCAGACGACGAGCCCGCGCGCGAAGTTCTGCGGAAGCTCATTCGCTTGGAGCAGCAGGAAAACTCTCAAGCGCCAAACCGACACTCCGATTACGATCACTGGACGGTCCGCTGCGACGGGACAGGCGCACCGTGGTGCTTCATCGAAGTCCAAGGCAGGCTCGCGCATCGGTGCCGTTAATTACCCTTTGGCAAAATGATCCTTTGAGGGTTCACGACAAGAGCCCGGTTATTTTCCTCACTTAATAGTTGACGTTACCACGGCTTCGTGAGCGAGGCGGCGCACGGCTGCGAGTTGTTGGTTGATGGTGTTGGCCGCCAGACCGCGTGATTCCAGGTGCATGCGGTAGCGCACAACTACAATCCGGTTCAGTGCGAGCCGAGGTTCGGAACAGTACCAAGCGATGAACTGATCGATGGCGTACTCGTAAACGCGGCGAGAGGCTGGCGAGCCGAGGCTGTTGAGCACTGCCAATTTGCAATGATCCAGATCCGGCAGCCGAAGCACTCGGCGACGGTAATTCGGCTTGATTCTCTGTTTGCCCATAGCGACGGCCTCCCATGCCGCAGCCTTTGGGACGACGGAGTCCGACTGGACGTTGCAAGCGGGTGGCGCTTCGTGCTGGGCTGGTGGTTTTGAGCGCTATCGCCTGTTCTCGGCAGTTACGATTCGAATCGATAGGACCGAAAACATTAGCAACTCACGATGCTCGAACTTGTGCCGATCGGATTTTTATGGACGACGCCACATTGCGAGGCCGCTTGAGCCGAGGGAAAGTGCGCCCAGAGTTGCCGGTTCCGGTTCGGGCTGAGAAGTGACGAACACTTCACTCGTTGGGCCACTACTTGTGCGTGCAAGTGCGCCACTGCCTGAGCTTGAAAAAGCGGCTCCGGGAGCACGGGATAAGCTGCTTGTCGCGGTTTTGTCTTTCGTTTGCCCTGCTCGGATCGCCGTATTTGGCTCGGTCTCGTAGGCGAAGCTGCTGATGCCTACCTGCATCTCGCCGGCGTTGAAATTCCGCACACTCAGGCGCGCCCAGCCATAGTGGATTTGGCCGTTGATCTGGAATTGAAGACCGAGGTAGCGATTGTCCTTTCGGAACCAGTGCCCTGCCGAATACACGCCTGTGGAAAGCGTGTAGGTCGACTCCAGCAGAATGGATTTGTCCTTCCATGCATTGCCTGAGCCGATCCCCTGACCGAGGGTGAGGCAGGCCGCATCGCCCTCAGAGGTCGCCACTCTAGCGCCGGCCAGGGCCGCAATCGCCATCCGATCCTTGAAAAAGAAGTGCGATGTCCCGCCGCGGAAGCTGTTTGCGATGACGAAATCGACGGCGCCATCGTGGTTCAGCTGAATCGCATAGTGACCATCACGACCGACGATCTGATTTACGATGGTCACGACCACTTCCGCGTCGGCGGGTCGGGCAAGAGCGAGCACGCTGACACCAGCCGCGCCTGCAACGAGGGCATAGACGGTCAGGTCGTGGTGCACAGACTGACGAAGCTTAACAGTTTTGCGGATCTCTGCGGCTGGTGGCATTGGACGATTCTTCCTCCTAAGCGACGGCCATTATCCTTCTGCTACAACGCCCTGTCAATCGCCCATCGTGCCAATTGTTGAAATATCGCCTTAGCGCTCATTGACTGGGTTCTGAGCGCCATCGCCTGTTACCAACAATTATTCCGTAGATGAGACTGAAAAGGCGATACACTCTATCCATGACGGCCACCGAGACCGTGGCCTGGTGCACATCCATCCCGATATACTTCTCTTGACTCATAAAGGCGCTCCTTTCGCCAGGTTGACGATGCGAATGATCTCAACCTACCGCAAAAGTGGGCACCTTTTTATATTGCGTGAAATGGCGATATTGCAACAGTCGTGGTTCTTGGCGCTCACCGTCAATCAGATGTGACCCACGTCACTGACAATGTGCGCCTATTCGTGTGAGGTATTACAACATCCCGCCTTCACCGAAGAGCAGGTCCCACCACGGTGTGCACACCCCCTGAGGCGAGAGCTTTGTCGGCCCATCTAGTAATTGTAATTGTCGTTGACGATTCGTATTTTGGGCCTGGCAGATTGAGGGCCGGAACGCTCGTAGCTGAATGATCGACCTCGACCAATGGCCCCTGCTTCCGTCCGTGAAGGAGGCCTGCTATGACCGGCAAAACCACTCGTAATTATTTTCTCAGTGTCGTTGCGGCTTCTGTCGCAGTTCTGGCAATTCTGACGCTCTTGGTCGCGGCCGCCTTGAGATTAAGGTAACTGGAAACGCAAACAAAGGGGAGTGGCAACCAGGACCACTTACGATGAGTGGATAATGAAGTCTGGACGCATCGGCGCATCGCTCGGTGGCGTCGCCGGGTTTTTCTATGGAACCTACGTCATGGCGACCAGCCATCCTCTCAGCTGGACAGATGTATCAGACACGATAGAGTCCGTTGTCGTTTTGCTTGTAACCGGGGTCATGATAGGTAGCCTTTGTATTGCAATTGGTTGGCTAGCCGGACTGGTCTTAGGCACCGTTGCGTCTCCGCTCCGCTCACGCACTGAAAAACGCTAGCTAGAATGCTTGAGCGCCTGGCTCCTAGTGTTAAGATATTGCCGCCATGGAGACACACGAAGCTCCAATCAAATGCGTTACCTGTGGCAAGCCCGTTCAACTAGCACAAGCAATATTGAATGACGATGGGAAGCCTGTCCACGAAGAATGCTACGTGCCCACGCCCCAATCAGACAAGCACAGCCCTCAGCAACATTAAGTTAGATCAGCAGCTTTGCCTGACTGGCGACTGGTTCTTGATATAACCAGTGCATGCCGTAGTGTGCTCGAAAAATGCTTGACACTGCCGACATTGTTAGAGATGGCGATTTTGCGCCAGTCTACCTGTGTCCAGAGTGGTGGCCCCCTTGAAATCACACAGAGGGGTGACTGTGGGCACAAGAGTCTTAGCTAGTACTTCTGCCAGTTTTGCACTCACCACTGAATGCCTATTCTTTCCCCAGTCCTTGACAACGGCCCGTGGAGTGGGCAGAGAATCTCGGACAACTTGTCGCCGGGCACGACACACTCAGCCCAGCTTTGAAAGAGGAGTTCCACTCTCCGGGGAGGAGAATGCTGAGAAAACTGCTTCAGATAATGGCTTTGACTGCGTGTCTCACCCCGGCCTGGGGCAAAGAAACTTTAGAATTGTCGTTCTTCCGACAGCCCAGCACGGTCTTCGTCGTAGGACCCGGAACTGTCGTGACCGTTCATCTTCTACAGTTACCTTTTCTCGAGCCCCACTACGTGGTCAAGTACAAGAAGGACGGCGGAGAACTGATCGAAGTGTGGACTCCCCGGAATGACATCTTGGTGCTGGAAGGGATGTACGGGATACTTACCTATTCCACCAATCCCGAGAGGATCCTTAACTTTCGAGTGGTCGAGCAGAAGCCAACAAAGTAGCGACATTTTTTTCTACCGCCAGTCGCCACAGCACCTGCCCGGCCAACGGGTCGGAAGTCACAACAAACAAGGTCAATGAGCGCTATGGCGATTAACGTCAACTACGAGCCAAGACTCCCAATTTCAGAGTTGCCAACCCTTCGGCAAGTGTCTCGGTTGCTGATGACAAGGGCGTTTATCACTACTAATCCTCTTTGAGCTTCCTGATTGGTTCCTTGATGAGTGATTCGCGTGTGATCGTACAGCGAAGTCTTCGTCAGCCACGTCCCTCGATTGACAAGGCTTAACGGGCAGTTCCGCCACCTCTATCCGTTAACTAGTTCAAGGCCGAACCCCAATGAATATCCACTTTGACCCTATATCATGGATGTACCCGATCACCGTTCGTTTCATTGCTCTCAGACGAACCGGGAAAGGACATGGATATTGATGGTAGTGCCGAGCTTGAAGACTGGCCATGATGCCGCTCGCCGCCGATTCTGGTTGGCGATTTCGGGGTTTGTGATGGCGCTTGCGCTGCTGCCCTTTTCCTACAAAGTCGAGCGTCGCCTCGAGACAGCCGTTCACATCAAGAGCGGAGAATCCGAAAAAGTTGACCTGGAACTGGCGCAGCGTTTCCAGTCTCCGTA
>OCZU010000122.1_pt1 | contig 57487 bp, 46 predicted proteins | sample 1539001 | NCBI WGS metagenome assembly OCZU01 (sample SAMEA3539306, study PRJEB22396) | soil metagenome | biome: tundra; feature: field; material: soil | place: USA | collected 2010-05 | depth 0.15 m | reverse complement strand
ATTGGAATCTGCGGGATGGAAGGGCAGGGAAGGAAGCGCCATCGCATGTAATCCCCATATCCGGCAGTTCTACGACGAAATCGCAAGGTCCGCCGAACGATTTGGATATTTATGCATGTATTCCCTGGAATTCAACGGAGAATTGTTGGCCGCACATTTCGGTTTATCGCACCGGAGCCGCTACCTTTCTCCCAAGGTTGCTTACAATGAAAGCTTACCGCAATACGCCGGGGGCCACCTCATCGTAAGTGAGATCCTGCAAGATTGCGCGTCCCGAGGCGTTTCTGAATACGACATTACCGGCGTCAACGACGAGTGGAAGATGAAATGGACCTCCGCATCCCGGGCCAAATTCATTCACTTCATTTTCCGCCCTGGGCTTCCGGGCAGTTTGGCGCACGCTCTCCGATTTCGTTTGAGACCGGCGGTCAAGAAACTTGTCCAGCGATTTCGACCTGCCAACAAGGTTGTGCCACATGGTTGACACCTACGATGGCCGATAAGACGGATGTTTCATTGAGCGGAGCACGATGAAGCGGCCGGTTCTGATCGTCGGCTCTGCGCCGCGTATCACGATTCCGATCGCGCGGTCGCTGCATGGCCAGGGTGTGCCGGTCGAGGTGGCGTCCTTTTCGGCCGTCGAGCCCCCTCCCTGGTCTCGCGCCGTTTCCGATTTCATCCGTCTGCCCACTTTTCATGATCGAAGAGATCACGATCGAACAGAGGAAGACAATCGCTCCCCCACCATTGTGGAATCTCTGACAGAGCTCATTTCGCAACGCCGGTACGACATGCTGATTCCAGCGAACGACACAGCTCTGGTCCTTGTCTCCCAGCACGACGCGCGTCTTCGCGAGCTACTTTACGTTGCCTGCCCACCTCCTCATGTTGTCCAGAGGGTCCTCGATAAATCACTTACGCTGGAGATCGCCCGCAAAGCGGGGATCCACGTGCCATCAACATACCGTGTCTCAAGTGCTTCGGAACTGGAAGCAATATCCAGTCAACTTCGATTTCCTGTCGTCGCCAAGCCTTATCACAAGGGCGACGAAACGGATTTCAAGGTTCGATATTTCCAGACTTACGAATTGCTCCACCAGGCGCTGGCGGATGATGACCACCTCGGCAGCAGACTCCTGCTGCAGGAATTCGCCCAGGGGGACGGCGTCGGGATCGAAGTCCTGATGCACCGCGGCGAACCAGTTGCGATCTTCCAGCACCGGCGTTTGAAGGAGGTTCCTGCGAGCGGAGGAGTTGCCGCCGTGGCCATCGCCGAACCGCTTGAACCGATGCTCGTCGACCAGGCCCTGGCATTATTGCGTGCTTTAGAATGGGAAGGCGTTGCCATGGTCGAGTTCCGCTATGATCGCGGACGGCACCGTAGTTCTTTGCTAGAAGTGAACGGGCGCTTCTGGGGTACGTTGGCGCTTGTCGTCCAAGCCGGCGTGGATTTTCCCTGGTATGTATGGCAACTCGCTCATGGCGAAAAGCCGGTCGTGCCCCTCAATTACTCAGTTGGTGCACGCTGGCGCTGGAGCGCAGGCTACCTGAGCCGCTGGCATGACCTGGGCAAGGATTCAGTCAGGAAGGTGTTTCAACATCCGGCCGGCTTGAAAGAATTGATCCCTTCATTCGCGGATCTGAACACGCGTGACGCCCTCTGGGATGCAACCGATCCCATGCCGGCAATCGGAGAAATGTTGCGAACGGTAAAGGATTTGGCCGTATCCGACGTAAAGGGGATCATGCGGGCGTTGTCGCCCGTCCGCCCTCGAACCCGTATTTAGTCTGCTGATCGTTCTTATCATGAGTGCTGACAACCTGGAGATCCGAACCTACCGCAGCCTCGACGAACTGGAAACGCTTCGCGCGAATTGGAATGAGCTTCTGGAAAGCTATCCCCTGGCGACCACGTTCTCCACGCCGGACTGGCTGATTCCCTGGTGGCGGAGTTTCGGGAAAGGTCAACAATTGCTGGTAGCTGGCTTCTTCGACTCTTCGCGGCTGGTTGGACTGGCGCCCCTGTCGTTGACTCGAACTCGAATCGCGACAGCCGTTTCTCTGCGGTTATTGCGGCTGATGGGGGACGGCAGTCATGATTCCGATAATCTTGACCTGCCAGTCAGACCGGGATTTGAAGAACGATTCGCGGAATCACTCCTTCATTACTTGCAGAACCAGCGGAGCCTCTGGGATTTTTGCGAGCTGAACACTATACCTCCCCTGTCGCCGGGGGTCAATGCCTTTCGGCAATTGCTCGAACGGGAAAAATGGATCGTAATGGAGAACAGTAGACCGGCCTCGGCCCTAGCCCTGCCCGCAACATGGGAAGAGTATCTGCTGCGGCTTTCGGCCAAGGAGCGCGGGAAAATTGCCTACTACGGCAAGCGGCTCGACAAGAAATATCAGACGCGCTTCTATAAATGCGAAACCGAAGCCGAACTTCCAGGTTGTCTGGAAGCATTATTTCACCTGCACCAGAAGCATTGGCAGGCCGCTGGTCAACCGGGAAGCTTCGAGTCGCCAGCACGCCGCCAGTTCTATTTCGATTTGGCGCGCCTGCATCTGGCTCGAGGCCTGCTGGAATTCTGGATGCTTGATGTGAACGGGCAGCCCGCAGCAGCGCAGTTTGGATTCCGCTTCGGCAATACAGTTTCACAACTGCAGGAAGGGTACGATCGCAAGTATTCGACCGACAGCGTTGGTTACGTGCTGCGCGCGCGAGCCATCCAGGCCCTAATTGCCCAAGGCGTGCGGACGTACGATTTTCTCGGAGGAGAACCAGGATACAAGACCAAATGGGGTGCCGAACCTGGATACTACTTGGATCTGCGATTTGCCCGGCCATTCAGCGCGGGAGCAGCCTGGCTCCGGACACGAGACTATGCCGCACGAAGCAAATCGTGGCTGCGGCGCAATCTTCCAGAGACGGTTTGGGAGATCCTTCATAAAACGAATGTCGGTATCAGGCGAAGAAGAAAACAAACGGGTTCGACAAAGGATGCCGCGGAAGAGGCGACGGTGCAAGATCCACGGTAGGAAAAGCGAAAAATCTTCCTCCTCCCGCCACGCTAGCATTAACGACGCGCAAATCTCGCTCAGCTTATCACCGAGACTCTGCATCACTTCACGGTTCACAAACGATGGCGTGCAGTAGAGCCTGTTGGCACGGAGCAGGTCGCAGTTCCTATCTTCCGCCGAGCGCCGACCAAACCAACTTTGCAGTTTCCATGAGCCAGGTCTTCGCCGACTGGCGGTGACGCCACCACGGCTGCTGAAAGTCCGGGTCCGTCACGCCTTCGATCCAGATGTGAAATTTCGGCTCATGCCTGGCCATCCTTCGCCAAAGCATTCCGGCCCGGCGCGTGTGATAGTTCGAGGTCACGATCACGATCGATTGCCAATGGTGCTCCTTGATGCAGGAGCTGACAGCCTGGGCCTCCTCCACTGTGGAGTTCACGTCTTCGCTGGTGTCGCAAAAGTCGACCCGGGCGGCTATGTCGCTGCCGTAGTTCCGTTCGACATAGGAACGGGCAACCGGTGGGATAGACTGGCCCCAGTAAGATTCCTTGGGAACGCTAAGCAAGGCTCGGTCGGCCCCCCCCCGCCGCAACAAGTTCATGGCTCCGGCGATGCGGGCTTTTTCCGCAACAATCGAACCTTGGAGCACGATAACGGCATCCACATGCGGCGGCGCCGGGTCGCTGGCGATCAAAAGATCTCCGCCCCAACGCAGCAAGCAAATGGCAATAAGGATCGCAGCGGCGAGGAGCCATCGCAGAAGGCCAAACAAAACTACGCGGGACAAGGGCCTGGCCGGTGAAGGCATCCGATGAGCTCCGCAATACCGGTCCGTGCCGGTCTCGCGCGCAACGGGTATCGCCGAAAGCACCCCGATTCTAGCATGTGCTCCGACGGCGAGCGCAGGATAGGAGCATCAGCAAGGTGGTCTTAGCCCCAATCTCGACCGTCTGACCGTGGGAGTGGATCTGGGGAACCAATGGAGCCTCAAAAGTTCCACGATTCGCTGACAATCCTTCGTATCCGTCTTGCGTCCTGGAACTGCCTTCATGTTGCTGTGCGTTCGCCAGCACGATTTGAAAGTGACCTTCGAGAACATTCCACCCTGGCTTCCAATAGACACCTTTGGACTCCATTGCCACGTGCTCAACGCCAAACTCATGCAACCAGGCGACCAGTTCACGAAGTTCGCGTGTGGTGCATCCGAAGCGGCGAATGTGCTGCAGCGGTTTGCGCGATTGCTCTAGCAGACCCACAAGCGGTGATGGAGGACTTGTGTACATCCAGTGCGCAGCACCGCGGGTACAAAACTTCCATGGCTGTCTCCCTCCGCCGTAGGACGTAAGGATGCACAAATCGCGAACATCTCCCTCGCGTGCTCCTCTCCGAAGAGAAGGAGACAGTCCGTTGTTCTTAATCGCATCCAGAGTCAAACTCATCCGCGGGCTCTTCGGCTCCACTAAAGCGAACGACCACAAACGTCCACGGCTCCACGAGCCTAGCCCGGTTTCATTCGCCGTTGTGCCAAAAAAGGCATGTAGAACTCACCCCATCTAACGACAGTCTCCGACGGTTATCTGGACATCGACTGGGCTTTATGCCAACCTGAGACGAATGCGGTGGCAGCGAGCACAAGTCAGCGACTCTGAGCAATCTTGCGCCACCGCGCCACAGATCGGACTGAAGTGAAATGAGTCTAAAGACCCGGGCCCTGATTAATGTTGTCTCAAGTTGGGGAGGCTTGGGGGTAAGCATTGCCGTCGGCTTTTTTCTATATCCGTTTATCCTGCATCATCTCGGGGATGAGGCCTCTGGTCTGTGGATTCTGATCTACTCCGTGACCGGCTACTATGGCATCTTCGACTTCGGTATCCGATCTTCCCTGGTCCGCTATGTCTCGAAGTTCCAGGCCACTGGAGACAAAGACGAACTGGCACGGCTGATCAACACCAGCCTTTTCACCTACACTTGTGTGGGTTTGTTTTTAGTAATACCGACCACGTTGGGCGGTTTCTATGTGGATCGCGTCTTCCACATTCCAGCCAATTTTGTCAGCGACGCCCGAATTCTGTTTCTGATGGTGGGATACTCCATGGCTCTTGGTTTCCCCTTGGGCATCGCGGGAGGCATCCTGGAGGGACTGCAAAGGTTCGATCTGACTAACTGGACCAACATCCTGGCGACATTCGTGCGGGCGGCTCTGATCATCTATGTTCTCCGGCACGGTCTTGGACTTCTCAGCGTAGCTCTAATCACCGTGTCCCTGCCATTGCTCTCCTCGGCGGTTCGCGCAGTGTTCGCGCAAAGGTTGCTAGCCATTCCGTACGGATGGAAATACGTAGGTCGAGAATCTCTCCGGCAGGTCGTCCGCTATAGCTCGGTCACTTTCATGATTATCGTGGCCGGCCGCCTGCGGTTTAAGACGGACGCGGTCATCATCGGAACCTTCCTTTCGGCGGCGGCCATCACGCATTTTACCATTGGAGCACGCTTGGTCGACTACGCCTCGGAGGTTGTGAGCAGCCTGGCACAGATTTTCACCCCGATGTCCAGTCACTTCCATGCTACCGGGGACTACGACCAAATCCGCAAGATCTTCGTTTCCGGAAACCGGGCCTGTGCTCTGGTTATGTTTCCGATGACCGTCGCTCTGATCGTGATGGGCAAATCGGTAATCGAAGCTTGGGTAGGGCCGCGCTATGTGACGAGTTACATCGTGCTTCTGTGTGTTTTAATCCCGTCCACGTTCTACGAGGCTCAGTCGACTTCGAACCGGATCTTATTCGGAATGAGTCTGCATAAATCGCTGGCGTATGTCGTGCTCATGGAAGGCATTGCCAACGTGATTCTCAGCATCGTGCTAGTCCGACCCCTGGGAATCGTTGGCGATGCGATCGGCACCGCAATCCCTCTGCTATGCACGTCCCTGTTCTTTTTGCCGCGCCATATGTGCCGCCAGCTTGGTATTCCAGTCCGAAAATTCCTTGTGGAAGCCTACTTTTTTCCGGTGATCCTTTGCCTCCCCATGATTTTTGTCCTGGTCCTGATGCAGCGCTCTTTCTATGCTCACCGCTATCCGCAACTCATTCTGAATCTGCTGGTGGGCCTCGCGGCCTATGGTGTGTGCGTTCTCTGGTTTGTGCTGACCCACGAACCCATTGGAATCCGACTCAAGATCACGATATTCCGTTACTTCGGACAGACGGGCGAGCCCGAGCCGTGACAAAATGAGGCAAGGTGGAAGTGCCTCGCCGGTCGCGGTCTTTTTCAGATGCGGACGTCACGGGGAATTTGAGCCGCGCGCCGTTCCGCAATATAGTAGTTACGCGTCTCTGAGGACGGCTGAGAAGCGCGGCTTAGCACCAGCTAGATTCCGTAGAGCTACGAAACCAGAGAAACCATGACGTTGCTCCGATGTCTGAAATGCGGTGAGAAGCTTGATTGTGGCCCGCATCAATGCGTTTGCCCTAAGTGCGGGACGACGTGGCCAGTTCGAAACGGCATTCCCCGCTTCTTTCAGATGCCAGATCACTACTGGGGCGAAGTGAACCGCAACCAGGCTCTCGAACTGATTGAGGCGGCTCGTCAGGGATCATGGGTGGAGGCGGTGCGTGCCCGCTTTCCCGAGAAAGATAACATGATCTTTGGATTGCTCGATCCGCAACGCGCATCCTGGGCACCGATGCTTGGCCTCGACGAAAAATCTACCGCTCTCGACATCGGGTCGGGCTACGGTTGTATTTCGCAATCTATTTCTCGTTTTGTTGGAGAAGTTTATTCGGTTGAAGCGGTAACGGAGCGGATCGACTTTACACAGGAAAGGTTGCGGCAGGAACGGATCCGTAATGTCCATTTGGTTCAGGCATCGGCTACTGCGCTGCCTTTGGCGGAGAACAGTTTTGATTTGGTGGTCGTGAACGGGGTCCTCGAATGGGTTGGAGAATGGGACCTTACAGTCTATCCCCGCATGGTTCAGCTGAATTTTCTCAAGAAGATTTTTCGCCTGCTCAAGAATGATGGCATCTTGGTGATTGGCATCGAAAACCGCATCGGATGGGACTTATTCCTGGGGGGGAACGACCACTCGGGAATGACATACACCAGCCTGGTTCCCCGTGGGCTGGCGAACTTCATGTTAAAGCACAATCCCAAGCCCCATTTCCGCACCCAATTGAACCCGCGCAAGCAATACCGAACGTACACGTATTCAGAGCGCGGATACCGTAAGCTCCTCAGCGAAGCAGGGTTTGCGGCGACATCGTCCTACTGGGCTGAGCCGGGTTACAACCAGCCCTACCACCTAGTTCCGCTCGCAATGCCGAATTGGGTACGACAATACTCCGCGGAATTACTCGATCACCCCAGCGCTGCGCCCCGGCGAAGCTGGCGTCGCAGGTTGAAGAGAATCGCCGCGCCTATTTTTTCCTGGCTCGTGCCAGATTTCTTGCTGCTGGCTTCGAAGCAGCCGGGCCGCAGAAACAGATTGCAAACATGGATTGACGAGCACTTGGCGGAATCTGATGGGAGGGCCCTCACGACAAGCGCTCTTTCGCTCCCGTGGGCACTGCACACCTGGGCCTTCAAAGACAAATCCATTGTTAGGCTCGGGGATGCGAAAACAGGTTCCGACGTTGCCTATCTCAAGATCTTCACCGGAGATCAAGAACGCAGAGCCTACTATGAAACGGAGATCACGAACCGGACTAAGGTGCAGGAAAGCCTGAATGGTTCCGGCACTCAACTGGTACGGGTTCCGCGAACTTATGGTACGCTGCAAATCGGCATCACGGGTTATCACCTGGAGGCAGCGTCGCGCGGACGCCAAATCAGCGCCATGGTTCGCGAGTTGGGTTATTTTGAGAACGCAAAAACAGTCGAGCGGGATTTTTCTCAGATCTGCGACCGCATCATCGAGCTCACGTCGGCCCTGCAGAATGTGTCAGGCGCGCGGACGATCACACCAACTTGGCGTGAGATTCCGGAGACGCTTCGAAGTCGTCCCGACCTGACCCGCCCGCTTGCGGAGGAGAGATATTTTAAAGAGAGTCCTCCGGGGTTCTCTGCGACCTGGATTCAGCATGGCGATCTTTCGGTTGAGAATGCTCATCTCGATCGGAAAACCGGAGTGTTCGAAGTATTCGACTGGTGTGATCTGGCCAGCGGTCTGCCTCCACTCTACGATTTCTTTCAGTTCGTCTATTCGACCGGCTATCTTCCGCCTGAGGAGCAAACGGTCCGGTTCGCATCAGAAGAAGACCGGTGGATTGCCACCTTTAAGGCTGTGTTCCTTTCGGATTCATTGTTTGGGCGATTGACTCGACACCTCATTCTGCATGCCTGTGAACGATTAAATATCCCGCCCCAACAGGTTCCATCGCTTCTGCTGGAGTTCCTGATCGTCCGATGCAACTACTATCAGCCAAGGTCAGGAACGCAACGCGACATGCAGCTTCGATTGCTCGAACTTTGTATCACGGGGTTTGAGCGCCTGAAAACGGACTGGGAACGATTCGATTCTGTTGCACCGCGGTCGATGGCGAGGTCGTAGATCCCTCCTGCCATGAAGATTCTGTGGGTAAAAGCTGGCGGCCTGATACCGCCCGATACCGGCGGGAAAATCCGTAGCTACAACATCCTTCGGGAGCTTGCGCGGCGGCATGCCATCACTTTCTTTTCCTTCTATGCCGCGCACGAGCGTGATGTGCATCCGGAATTGAAGGCGGTGTTTGAACATGTGGTCTGCATGCCGCTTGAACTTCCTGCACCGAAGAGCCTGGCGGAGATGCGCGACTATGGAATTCGTCTGCTCTCTGCGGAGCCGTACAACATCACAAAGTACTGTCTACCCGAAGTGCGCCGCAGATTGCGCGCCCTGCTCGAGCGGGAAAGTTATGACGTTATCCTCTGTGACTTCCTGGTGGCTGCGGGCGTGATCCCGTGGGATTGGCCAACTCCCAAGGTGCTTTTCACTCACAATGTCGAGGCTGATATCTGGCGGCGTCACTATGAGGTTGCCACCAATCCAATCTGGAAAGCTATCTCGTGGCAGGAATGGCGAAAGACGGAAGCCGCCGAGCGACGGTATTTGCGTCTAGCCGACCGGGTTCTCACAGTTTCTGAGAGGGATCGTGACGCGTTCGCTTCTTTTCTTGACCTCGGAAAGCTAACCGTTATTCCCACCGGCGTGGACGTGGACTATTTCCAACCCATGCCCGTGGAAGAAACTGCGAATTCCCTGGTGTTCACGGGCTCGATGGATTGGCTTCCCAACGAAGACGCGATTCTTTACTTCGTCGACGCCATCCTTCCCTTAATCAAACAGCAGTGCCCCGAAGTGTCCCTCGAAGTAGTGGGCCGAAGCCCTTCCCGCAAGCTGCAGGCGCTAGCCGAGCGGGAAAAGAGAGTGCGGCTGACGGGTTGGGTGGAAGACATACGGCCGTTCGTGGCACGAGGCTCAATTTGCATTGTGCCACTGCGCATCGGAGGGGGCACTCGGCTCAAGATCTTTGAAGCTATGGCGATGAGCAAAGCGGTCGTTTCCACGTCCGTAGGAGCCGAGGGTTTGCCAGTGCAAGTCGGCGAAAACATTCTGCTGGCAGACACGCCCAGTGATTTTGCCGATTCTGTAGTTTCTCTACTGCGTGATCCCGACGAGCGGAAGCGAATGGGCACTACCGCAAGAATTCTGGTAGAAGAGAAATACAGCTGGCCAAAAGTGGCGGACAACTTCGCCCGCACTCTGCACGAAGCTGTCGTTTCGTTTAAGCCGAGCGATATTTCAGGCAACTAAAGGAGATTTTCTCAACTCCACGGGTCATGCGGTTCTCGACTGTTTGGCAGTCTTCTGATGCATGATTAGAATTAAAGGAGTAAGTCGATGGGAATGCAGCGGCAATCGACCTTTCCTATGAAAAGTTTCATTTGGTGGTTCACGGCCCTGGTTTTGAGCGCAGCCTCCTGTGCGGCGCAACGCCCTGCAGACGCTCGCGCTGCCGCCCCCGAGAGCACCAAATGCGGACCACCGGAATATTGTGCACCCACCGACCGGCGGATGGAACCCTATCCCGATAAACCTCCGGCGATCGGACCCTCGGGATCAATTATCAGCGATCCGACTTTCGGATCGCGCATTCTACGCGTCACCGACAATAGATCGGATCCAACGCAGGCCGGGCGTCCACTCTTCACACCTTCTTCCGCGGAACAGGTTTCGTGGAACTCAAACTCCACCAGATTCTACGTGAGTACTTACGGGGGCTCATTTCTGCTCTACGATTTCGACCCCGCGACCATGAAGGCCCGCCCAGCCAGGAACTCCAATCTAAATTGGGGAGGCGAGCCGCAGTTCAGCTTCCGGCAGGCCAACATTCTCTATGGCCTGAGTCACCGCGACTTTGTGCAATACGACGCATCGAGCGGGCGGGTAACCGAGATAAATGACCCCTCCAATTGTGTCAAACTTGGCTCCGGCGACAGGGGAAGCACGATTACGGTTAGCGCCGATGACAATCGATTCATGGAGACGTTAGGACCGGAACAAGACGAGTATTACATGGTCTACGTTTACGACCGAACCCAGGGGTGCCGCTGGCTTAACACGCAGACCGGTGAAATCGGCGGGCAGTGGGGACCCAAGGGTACGATTTCCGTTCCCGACCGCTTTCTGCTTCATAACGCCCGAATGTCGAAATCTGGGAAGTTCGTCGATATGAGGAGGGGGCGTAGTTTCATCGGCCATGGCTGGGCAGTTTGGGAGGTCGACAGCATGAATGTCAGAACGTGTCCTCGAGCTTGCGGCGGACACCATGTGCTGGGCTACTCCCACATTATCAGTTCGCCCGGCATGACTCATCCCATGGATCTGTGGTTGAGGCCGCTGAACAATCTGGATAACACGACTCCGATTGTCACCGGATTGCAACCTGACAAAGGACCTTGGTTCGATTCTCATTTCTCGTGGAACAATGTGGATCCCAATGATTCCGCCCCGGTCTGCTTTTCGACCTACCAAGTAACAAATCCGAACACGCCTGGGGCTGCGCCTCTGGTGACCGGACCGTGGGAAAATGAAATCGACTGTGCGGAGATGGATGGGAAGGCTTCCAGAGTTTGGCGGTTTGCCCACACGTACAGCACTGCCAGAAACGGCTTCTGGTCGACCCCGCGAGGAAATGTTTCGCAGGATGGACGCTTCTTCATGTTCACATCCGACTGGGAAGACCAGCTTGGAAAAACACCGGAGGGCGAGCACCGGACCGATGTTTTTGTTGTCGAGCTGAAGTGATGCGCTAGAAACAAAGTCGGCGGGGCGCCCGGCCTAGATCGAATCGTCCAATTTCCTTGCCGTCGACCGTGAAAAACGGATCCAAACATTTCCAAGTACGGGCTCGGTGACATTCAGCTGCCCTGTGAACGCCGGACGGAAATCATCTCTACCAGCAGATTCCCTGATAGGACGCGGCCACCCCGGGGCGGGAAGCCGATGCCAGATTGATGAGATCAATCACGATCTGGTCACGGCCCAGGCAGCGCGCAAGCTGGTCTTTGTCAACCTTGGTAGCTATGACGACAACCTCACCGCTTCGAACCACCTCTTCAAGGTCAGCGGAAAGCAACGAACCAATATGGGGAATAACTTCCTCGATATACTGTCGATTCGAGCCAGCGAGCCGACCCAGAGAGACGTCTCGATCCCATATCCGCAACTGGCTGCCTTCCCCCAGTAACCGCTTAATCATCTGCACTTGGGGACTCTCTCTGAGGTCGTCAGTCCCCGGCTTGAAGCTTAAGCCTAGGAACGCAATCCTCTTCTTGTTTGTCCGCAACACGGCGTCAACCGCCCGATCGATATGGAGCGCGTTGCTGGGCAAAACCGACTCCAGAAGGGGCAGCCCCAGATCGAGCTCTTTCGCGCGATGACTCAGCGCACGCAAATCTTTCGGCAGGCACGATCCGCCAAAAGCGAAACCCGGCGAGAGGTAGGCTGGGGAAATATTCAGCTTTGTATCTGCGGTGTAGATCTTCGTGACCGCTTCCGCGTCGACTCCAAGACCTTTGCACAGCGTCCCCACCTCGTTCGCAAAGCCAATCTTCAGCGCATGGAATGCGTTACATACATATTTCACCATCTCCGCCACGGGAATACTGGTCTCGAAGACCGTACCGGGAATGGCTTTATAAAGCTGCCGTGCCACCGCGAGATGTTTCGCGTCCTGAGCGCCGAGCACGGTGTAAGGAGGCTGAAGAAAATCAGCTACCGCGCTTCCTTCGCGCATGAATTCGGGGTTGTAGCACACGGCGAAGTCTGTTCCCACGCAACGCCCGCTGGCCTTCTCCACGGTCGGAATGACTAACGACTCAGTCGTGCCCGGCAAAACCGTACTACGCAGCACGATCACGTGATAGGAGTTCTTCTGCTTTAGCGCAGTACCAATTTCATGAACCACCCGCTCGACGTAGCTCAGATCGAGCTTCCCGCTGCGCAAACTCGGAGTACCCACACAGACGAAAGAAATCTCCGAATCGCGAACCGCCTGCGCTGCGTCGATTGTGGCGTGGAGCCTCCCGGCTCGATGTCCCTCTTCCACCAGTTCGCTCATGCGGGCTTCAATGATAGGACTACGCCCGCTTGATATCATTTCCACTTTAGCTGGGCTAACATCCACCCCGGTTACCCGGTGGCCGACGTGAGCAAAGCATGCGGCCGTGACCGAACCCACATAGCCCATGCCAAACACACTAATTGACAGATCCACTCTCAAGCTCCTCAACGCACACTGCTATGGCGACCTTCTAGTATGCCAGTTCTTCGGTTGCTTCGAAGTGACTTAAGTTTTCCCTTCTCTTCAACCTTTCTCCAGTCACGTTGGAGTATACCGGGAACTTGAGGATAAACTCTGAGTGTGCCTCTCACCGGACTAAGACTCTGGTCTCGTTTGTCTAACATGAGTTGGGACGAACTCGAGACCCGCGTGTGCCAGGAAGTTTCCAAGCGGCTCGATGTCACCTTGTGCGGGATCGGGCTGCAACCGGGTCGGAACGGGCTGCGCAGCGCCTCTGGGCCGTCAGGACATTTTTTCTTTTCTGCGGATCAACTTTCCAAGCGCGTTAGCCTTTTGCGAGAACATCTGCCCCACGAGGCGGAGGAAATTGTGGCGGAAGCCAGCGAGATCTGCCGCCACCGTTTTCGACTCTTAGGGTACCGCGACCTTGACTACGGCGCCGAAATCGATTGGCATCTGGACGCGGTACATGGTCTGCGCTCGCCGTTGATACCGTGGTTCAAGATTGATTTTCTCGATTTTGCCCAGGTCGGCGATCACAAGGTCACTTGGGAGTTGAGCCGCCATCAGCATCTGGTCACTCTGGCGAAGGCTTGGCTGCTTACCAGCGAAGAAGCCTACGCGCGGGAAATCCTGGCGCAGTGGTATTCGTGGAGAAGCGCCAATCCTTATCCGCTTGGAGCAAACTGGGCTAGCAGCCTTGAAGTCGCGTTTCGCAGTCTGTCCTGGATTTGGCTCCGTTCCTTGCTGGCGGAGTGCCCCATCGTTTCTGCCACCTTCCAGAACGATCTCCTGAGCGCATTGGCGCTGAACGGCCGGCATATTGAACGATATCTCTCCACTTATTTCTCTCCTAACACGCACCTTCTGGGAGAGGGCGTCGCGCTTTTTTTTATCGGAACGATGTGTCCTCAGCTTTCTTCTGCCGAAAGGTGGAAGCGGACGGGCTGGCGAATCGTTCAGCAAGAAGCCCTGCGGCAGGTGCGGCCCGATGGCGTATATTTCGAGCAATCGTTGTATTACCACGTGTACGCTCTTGATTTCTTCCTGCACGCGCGTTTGCTCGCGTCGCGAAATGAAAGGGAAATTCCATCCGGATTCGAACTTGTCATCAGAAAGATGCTGGCCGTTATCCAGGCGCTAGCTCAAGCCGGTCCCCCTGACGGCTTCGGCGATGATGATGGCGGAAGAGTCTTCAATCCCCGACGCAACCGCGCTGAACACCTGACAGATCCTCTGGTGATAGGCGCTGCGCTTTTCCAGGACGACGGCCTTCGAACCAACGCGAGTTTAACCGACGAAGCAATCTGGTTGTTGGGCGAGGAGGCTTTGTCTTACGCTACACAATCATTCAAGTCACCTCCCAGCGCGACATCGCAATCCTTCCGCGATGGCGGAGTTTATCTCGCGGCAAGCTCCGATCCTTCTCAGCAGATGCTCATTGACGCCGGCCCCCAAGGCACGGGCAGCAGTGGCCATGGCCACTCCGATGCATTGAGCGTGCAACTAGCGTTCTCCGGCCGCCCCTGGCTGGTCGATGCCGGAACGTTCTGCTACATCGGCCCCGGCGATGAGCGGAGTACATTTCGTGGTACCCGCGCCCACAATACTCTGGCGATCGACGGTCTTGACCAGGCCGAGCCCGAAGGCGCGTTCGCCTGGAGTTTCATCCCGGAGACGAAGGCAGACCTTTGGATTCCGGGCAGTACTTTCACTTTGTTTGCCGGCTCGCATTCCGGATATGAAAGGCTCCCTGAACCTGTGCGGCACCGGCGTTTTGTCTTTCACTTGCATGGCAGCTTCTGGCTTGTACGCGATGTCGCCGAGGGGCGCGGCTCCCATCTTCTCGAGACCTCCTGGCACTTTGCAAGAGACCTGGACGTCTCTCCGCGTGGAGGCGGTTTTGTTGCGGCTTCGGTAAAAAACCAATCAGCCCAAGATGGATGGAATCGTCTGATTTTTCTTCCCGTCGCCGACCCGCGATGGAGATGCGAGCGGCTTTCGGAGTACGTTTCTCCAGCTTACGGCGTAAAGGAGAGTGCGCCCGTCGTGCGTTGCAGCGCCCGGATTGAACTTCCTGCGGAGCACGCTGTCATGCTGATCCCCGCCGTCGGCGGGGCGGAAGAAGCCGGCGAGTTTTTCCGCGAGGACCGCCCGGAGAACGCTTCCGCCGCACCGGAAGCAGCCTACCGTTATCAACAGGGGAATACCACGCATGGCATGATTTTTCGGCAAGCGCAGAAAGCTGTCTGGAGTTTTGGTCCATGGACGAGCGATGCGAGGTTTTTTTATTTTTGCGTTCGAGACCGGCGGGTAGACCATGTAGCGTTTTGCGAGGGAAGTTTCGTCCAACTGCACGGCGAGTCCCTGATTTCGCAAGCCGCCACTTTACAATGGTTGGAGTGTACCCGCCGGGAGGGCGAACATCAGGTGGTCTGCTCCGATGCGGCTGCCGGGCGTTCTTTTTGCGGGAGCGTACTCGATTCAGAGATCGTAATGTGAAATTCAGATTTGAAATTCGTGCGAGCACCTGGAACTCAGATTCAACAGAGGAAACCTAAGTAAATGTGCGGTATCACCGGGGTCATGCAATTCGGGAACGCGCGGGTGGAGCCTGAGACTCTCCGGCGGATGTGTGCTGCCATGGTCCATCGCGGCCCAGACGACGAGGGAATCTACACCGCTGGCCCCGTCGGGATCGGCATGCGCCGCCTCAGCATCGTCGATCTGGCAACCGGACACCAACCCCTCAGCAACGAAGATGGCACGGTCTGGATCGTTTTCAACGGTGAAATCTACAACCATGCCGAATTGCGCGAGAAGTTGCAGGCGCTCGGTCACCAATACCGCACCCACAGCGACACGGAGACGATCGTCCATCTATACGAGGAATATGGCCCCGACTGTGTGCAACACTTGCGCGGCATGTTTGCCTTCGCCATCTGGGACGCCCGCCGCCAGCGCCTTTTCATTGCGCGCGATCGGCTGGGCATCAAGCCCCTTTACTACCACCTGACATCCCAGCAGATAGTTTTTGGCTCAGAGATCAAAGTGATTCTCGCCTTTCCGGGAACCGGAGCGCAGCTTGATCGCACCGTTCTTCCCGAATACCTGGCGTTCGGATATCTCTCCGGAGAGCAAACCTTCTATAACGGAATTCGCAAGCTGATGCCGGGTCATTGGATGGAGGTTGATCCGAGTGGGCAAATCCGCATAGCGCGCTATTGGGATCTGCCCGTAACCGAAAGCGACCGCTCACAACCGGAAAGCTACTACATCCAGGCCTACCGGGAAATGCTGGAGCAGGCGGTGAATAGTCATTTGATGAGCGATGTGCCTCTTGGCGTCTTTCTCAGTGGCGGCGTCGATTCCAGCGCGGTGGCCGCGTTAATGACAAAGATCCGTCGTGCCCCGGTCGAGACTTTCTCCGTAGGCTATGCCGAAGACGCATACAGCGAACTGCCGTACGCCCGCGTTGTGGCTAAGCATCTGAATTCGATTCACCACGAAGTTTTGGTCAGCCAGCAGGATTTTTTCGACAGTTTGCCGCATCTTATCGGGCACGAAGACGAGCCCATTGTCTGGCCCTCCAGTATTCCTCTGTATTTCGTGGCTCAACTGGCGCACAGTCGCGTGAAAGTCGTGCTCACCGGCGAAGGTGCCGACGAGACCCTGGCAGGCTACACGCGATACGCCTTCACGCTAAAAAATGCGGCTTGGGACCGCCTTTATCGGCGCCTGATTCCCGGCGCGGTGCGCGGCGCAGTTCGAGGATCGATCGCCGATTCAACCTGGATCAATGCCACAGTCCGGCGCAAGTTGTCGCACACCTTTCTGGCCCGCAACGGCAACTCGTGGGCTTCTTTCTACTTCGATAACTTCTTCTCGGCATTCAGCGAGAGCGAGCAATCCGGATTATTCACCCACGAAGTTCTCGCAGAATGTGGAGCGGGGGCACCCTATCGGCACGTTCTGGAATATTGGGAGCATTCCTCGGGTGAGATGCTGCAGCGCCTCCTCTACACCGACATCAAGACGTATCTGGTTGAACTGCTGATGAAGCAGGACAACATGAGCATGGCCGCCTCGATCGAGAGCCGTGTTCCCTTCCTCGACCATCTCCTGGTCGAATTTGCCACGAATATCCCACAGAATCTGCAACTCGGAGGACTCGCGGGCAAGCGCATTCTGAAAAAGGCTGTCGAAGATCTGCTGCCGCACTCCATCCTGTACCGCCCGAAATTGGGATTCCCCACTCCTTGGAACCGCTGGCTGGCCGGACCGCAGTTGGACGTGATCTGCAAGCTGCTTCTGGAACCGCGGAGCATGGAGCGGGAGTTGTTCCAGCGTTCCGCCGTGGAGCGCTTGTTCGCGGAGCATCGGTCAGGGGATCGCGATCATTACGACCGCATCTGGCGCCTGCTGAATCTGGAGTTGTGGCATAGAGTCTGCCTAGAAAAGGAAGCCCACAAGCCAGTTTCTGCTACGGCGGACTAATGTTCGAAGGAGTCTGTGCGGCCGGAAGCAAACTCCCTCGCCGCTTTCATTTCACAAGAGGCCAAGGCTCGATAGACCTCCAACCACTGTTCCCGCACGACGGGCCAGGAGTAGCGCTGGAACTCCTGCCGCGCGTTCGAAACGAGGCGGTCCGCCAACTCGGCATCCTGCAGAACCCGGATTACATTCTGCGCCAGCGCTGTCGCGTCTCCCGGCGCCGAAAGCAACCCGGTACGTCCGTGGTCGACAAGGTAACGCATCCCTTCCGGCTCCGTACTGACAACAGGCATTCCTGAAGCGAATGCCTCCAAGACTGAGACCGGCATGTTGTCGAGGCGGGAAGCGTTGATGAAGATGTCGGCCTCGTCGTAAAATCGCCCAATCTCACCGCGCGTGGCAACGCCTTTGAAGTCGACTCCCGTGAGCTTCATCTTCCGCACCAGATTTCGAATGTCCTTCTCGAGTGGCCCACCACCGACCAGGTCGAGCCGCGCATCCGGGAACGTCTTTTGTACTTCAGCAAACGCCCGCACCACCAAGTCAACGCAGTAGTAGGGATGAAAACCTCGCGTGCACACCAGGTGAGGACGCAGCGGCCGCCGCACCCGAAACGAGAATTGCGATACATCCACGATGTTTGGGATCGCTTGTGCCGCCAGACCGAACTCCCCAAGAACATCGACCAAGTACCCGGACGGAACCACCAGTCGATCAGTTCCTTTCAGCACCCGGCGCGCAATGTACGACCGGCGCAGATGGTCCCGGCATTCTCCGCTGTGGTAGTTGATCAGCATCCTCTTGCCGCGTAGACGTGCAACAAACCACGCCGGAAGTGGCGCCAGTAGAAAAGATGAGTAAGAGGCCGAAAATATGTGGACTACATCCGCACCTTTCAAGCTTTGCCAAAGTGCTAGAATGTACCGTGGTTCGCGGAGAATTGTGCGCAACAGCGGCACTCGCTCGACCCAACCGAGTCCGCGAGGTGGACTGGGGTCAACGGCAACGAAACTAGCTTCCACGTCCGGATCGTCTTTCCAATTTCGTGTTAACAGGTCAGCCTGTACCGCCTGGCCACCAACGTAGCGCAAACTGGGAGCAACAAAGGCAACCCGAATGCGGGAACCTGTATCGGACTCCGAGCCAGCCTTGCGCCTTAGACTGGCACTCTTGCCTCGGCTGGTAAGCACCTCGGCATAAAGTTCGCAATATTGCCTGCGTACGCGTTCGATACTGAAGTTCTCCTGCGCGAATTCCCGCGCTCTCCGAGCCATTGCCGACCGAAACTCCGCATCTGCCAGCACCCGCTCCACGGCAGCGGCCAGAGATTCCTCGTCGTGCGGAGGAACCAGCAAAGCTCGCCCGTTGCCACCGAGTTCACTGTTCCCCCCCACAGCTGTCGCGACGACCGGCACTCCCGCGGCCATGGATTCCAGCATGACATTGGATAGACTTTCCGAAATAGACGGCACGACTGACACATCGATGCTAGCCAGAATCGCGGGTATGTCGCGGCAATCTCCCAGAAAGCGCACCCGGCTCCGCAAGCCGAGGCCGGCTGCCTGACGTTCCAATTCCGGACGCAACGGACCGTCTCCAATGAGCAGGAACTCCACGTTGGAATATTTGTCTTTCAGACGCGCCGCAGCGCGCAGAAACCCGCCCTGGTTCTTGTAAGCCGCATTCATTCGGGCAATCATCCCCACCCGAAGGATTCCCTCGCGGCGCTCCAAAGCCGGCGCATTCTTTGCAAACATTTCGGGCGGCAAGCCATTGCCAATCACGACCAGCTTGCGCCCCGGCAAACCCGCTTGCAACAGACGGTCTGCGGCCGCACGGGAGTTGCACACCACTCGGTCACACCAACGAAACACCGCTAACTGCGCTCGGAACTTGGCAGGAGTAAGAAGGTCCCCCAGTTGACGGTGACTGCCGATCACAACCGGAACTCGGGCCAGTTTTGCGGCTGGAATGAGCATCAGATTCGCGTAAAAGTCGAAAGCGTGAGCTACTGCGAACTCTGAATTCCGCAGATGTCGCATCAACCGCCAGCGACTGCAAATCGAATGCAGCCCATAAACGCTCCGCCGAACTCCAAAATCATGCAACTCACCGAAATCCTCAAGGCCCGCTCTATCGAGGAAGGGGCCTTTTTTTAGTATGCAACCTAGCTCAACGGCATTGCCGCTACTTTTCAACGAGCGCGCCACTTCGACAAACTGACGCTCCGTACCGCCAGTCTCCAGGCTGTTAATCATGAGAAAGATGGCCCCGGAGAAATAGGAAGAAGGAGATGGACTCACTGCCTGCGCGGATGCAGGCTGCGCCGGTCCTACTGTGGATTGGTGTTCCGCGGCCGAATTCATCCGAGGTCCCCGGCGACACTTGTAACGCGGTAGGGTTCGGTGCCCCAATCCGCCGTCCGGATTTTTTCCAGAAAGTTCCGATGCCAGAGTTCGAAGATCAGTAATCGCCAAATTCCGCCCGAATGGTCGTGACGACCCCGAAAGTGCTCGTCGAGCAATCGCTTTACGCCGTTTGGATTGAAGTAGCCCCTTTGAAGAGTTCGAGGCTCCAGCAGAACCGACAGAATCAGATCCTTCAGTTCATTCCGAATCCAATGCACCAGGGGCAACGCGAAGCCCTGCTTTGGTCGGTCCAGCGCCTCCTTCGGTACTCCGACTCGTTCGGCCAGTTTGCGGAGAATGTATTTCTGTTGTCCTCCGCGCAGTTTCCAATCGACAGGTAGTCCTGTGACCCATTCCACGAACAGGTGATCGAGAAGGGGAACGCGTACCTCCAGAGAGGCGGCCATACTCATTCGATCAACCTTGGTCAGAATGTCGCCCACCAGGTAGGTCTTGGTGTCGACATACAACATTTGACTGACAGGGTCCTTCGTCGGGGCCTGCTCGAAGTACCGGTACATCACGCTCTCAGGGTTCCCGTTCGTCGCAAGAATCTCCCGGAACTCATTGGACAAAAGTGGTATATCTCTTTCAAACGAGGGAATGAACGAAATGCTGTCCACATATCGTTCCCGCCAAGGCAGGGTGATGTTGTAGGAGAATCTTCGGCCACGCATATTCTGCGGCAAACGCGGAAAAACCTGCTCCCGGTACAAACCTCTTGCCCAGAGGGGAATTCGCTCGAAGACCTGCCGGCGAAGATTGATTCCATAGCGGTCGTATCCGGCGAATATCTCGTCCCCGCCGTCGCCCGATAAAGCCACCGTCACGTGCTTCCGGGCCATGCAAGAAACGTAATAGGTCGGCAACATCGAGGAATCGCCAAACGGTTCCTCGAGGGAACTGGTCAGCGTCTCGACGGTTTCCAGAACGTTGGGTTCCAGCACGAGTTCGTGATGCTCAGTCCCGAAGTGCTTCGCGACAATTCGGGCATAGTGAGCTTCATTGAAATCGTCGTGACTGAAGCCAATCGAGAAAGTCTTGACCGGTTTGGAGCTCGCCCGTGCCATCAAGGCCACGACTGTAGAGGAATCGGTCCCTCCGCTCAGCAGAGCACCGAGAGGAACATCAGAAATCAGTCGGATCCGCACCGCTTCGGCCAGCCGCCACTCGAGCTCCTCCAAACATTCTTCCTCGCTGCGAGGCTGGTGCGTGCCGTATTCCGGCAAGTCCCAATACTGCCGAACCTGAACCTGGCCTGCTTCGAACTCAAGCAAGTGCCCGGGCGGCAGTTTTTGAATGGGCAGAAAGGAAGTAATGGGATCAGGAATGTACCCGAAGTACAGGTATTGCAGAAGCGCTTCATTGTTCACGCTGGCGAGTTCCGGAGCCACCGCAAGGATGGACTTGATCTCGGAACCAAACAGTAAGCGGCCGCCCGCGAGGGCATAGTGTAACGGCTTCTTCCCGAGGCGATCACGCGCCATCACCAGCTTGCCGCGGCGCTCGTCGTACAAGGCAAACGCAAACATGCCTCGGAGTTTGTTTACGCAGTCAGTGCCAAGATCCTCATACAGATGAACGATCACTTCCGTATCAGTATGGGTATAGAAGCGGTGGCCGCGTTTCTCGAGCTCGCCACGCAGCTCTGGAAAATTGTAGATTTCGCCGTTGAAAACCACCCAAATGGTCTTGTCTTCGTTGAAGACCGGCTGGTGCCCACCCGCCAGGTCGATGATGCTGAGCCGACGCATGCCCAGTCCGACGCCAGCCTTCACAAATATCCCCTCGTCGTCGGGACCGCGATGCACGATGGCCGCACACATCCGGTGAATCGTGGTGCGGTCCACCGCGCCATCAGGATGAGTTTGAACCATTCCCGCTATGCCGCACATTTAACTTCTCCTGGCTGCGAACCCGATCTCTGCTTCGCCTGAGTCATGGCCGATCACGGAGGACGATGCCTGGCGATCTGGAAAATTTGGCCGATTCGCCGCGAACCGAGGCAAACTCGCCCGCTGGATTCTTCGCTCTGGAGAATCGCCGGGGACGATTCGTCGAATCTTCCCGGGGAATGTCCGGTCGTTCTCTCTCCTTGGCGATCGCCAACAACACCGAAGTGTAGGCCACAGCAAAATAAGGGAAGTACTCGTACGCCTCGGGCGCAAAGAATGCCCCCACTACGAATCCGATCAGAGTCGCGTACAAGGCTCCCGAAAACAGATCAATCTCAGCATCGTAGCTGGGCATTCGGCGCAGCCGCCTGAGATTGCCGAACCCACGACCCAAGAAGAGTAAGTAGAGCACAAAAGTGCCAATCCCGCCCTCCACCGCGATCTGGAGATAGGAGACGTGAACCTCATGCCAGTCGCCAGAATAGACGGTGAAGTTTCCCACTCCAATCCCGAGGGGATAGTGCTCAATTCCCTCGATGCTCTTCACCATTAGAAACCGGCGTTGTTCGTAAGAGTCGTGGGCGCTCTCTTCAAGCCTCGTATTGACATTGTTTCCGGATATGGCAAAGAAGCGATCCTTCAGCTTTCCCCCAGCGGCCAGCGCAACCACCAACACCACTACTGCGGCAGCCGCAATAAGGTGGATCCGTTTCCCCTTGACACCGAAAATCCACAAGCATACCGCACCCGTGACCAGAAGGTCGATAAATCCGGCACGCGAGGCAGTCATGAACAAGGCCGCGCACATCACCAGCATTGACGCTGCCCATGCGGCTTTGCTCAGAATGCTGCGAGTACTCAACAGAAAGGCGAAGCAGAATGGGAGGGAAAGCACGATCGCGAATGCCAGGTCATTGGGATTGGAATAGAGTCCTCCAATCACACCTTCCAGCCGGGGATTGGACCATCCTTTCAGCACGGACACGACGGTAATCACCGCGACCGACGCCGCCTGGATGAAAATGATTCGCCGCAATCTCGCGAAGCTTGTGATCACCAAGAAAGTCAGCACCCACGCGACTAGAGCCTTGGAAAAATCCAGCGTCTTGAAAAACGCCCCCCCCCTCCACACCGGAGAGAGCACCGCGGAGACGAACAGCAGACAGATGATACCGGCAAAATAAATCGCCTCCCTGGGTAACTCGCGGAACCTTCGTTTCGATCTTCCTGCGGCCATCAACAGCGCCAGCAACGCGAAGACTGTCGAAATCTTTGCCAGAGGAATGTACGAGAGTCCAGGAATCCAGTCCTCCGGCCGGGCACAATAAACTATGTAAAAAACATTGAGCCAGAAGAACGCACCCGCCAGCGGCTCGCCTTTCAGCGCAAACCGCTGCGCCAACCTGGCGGCCGGGACATCCTTTTCAAGAACCGCCATCATAATTCCTCGCCTCAAAACGAATGAACGTTCCCGCGCCTGTGCCACGGAAAAATCTGGTTACTTTGACCGAGAGTGTCCCCATCAGGCCTTTATCTCCCTGTGCAGAACCGGCTGCATCCAGGTCGTCTTGCGTCCAGTCACAAAATTCGCAAACGCCACAAGGGCAGCCGTGTTCAGCGCCACGAATGTGTATGCAGCGTCGCTGAGTCGCGACACTGGACCAAGACTCCACCTGGTCCATCCCAACAAGCTCAACCCATAGAACCCCAGCTGTGTCCAAAAGGCCGCGCGGTAGAACGGACCGGGCAGAAACCATGCCGCGGTCAGCGCCGCCACCAGCGCAAAGGGAACCGCCAGCCGCATCAGCTTGTGGCTTATGAATTCGAACCGCAGTGGGTTTTCTCGACGCAACAACCATGGCGCCAGTTGCAGGAGTTGGTAGTTGCCGGTCAGCGTCCGCACCTTTCTGAGAAATTCGCGCTGCGTCCCCAGGTCCGGACGATCCCATGCTCTTGCCCGCTCATCGAACACCACCCGAAATCGCTGCCTGGCCACATTCATCGGAATGAACACATCGTCGAGGATTGTGTCCGCCGGAACCTCGACCACCAGTTCCCGTCTCACCGCGTAGAGCGCGCCGGTCGCGCCTACAACCGATCCCGCCGCTGCCTCCAGTTCACGCACCCGCTTCTCGATCCGCCAGTACAGCCCCATCCCGCATCCGGTTTCACCGTTTTCGGGATCTCCCAGCATGAGTTCCCCACTGACTGCGCCGACTTCAGGATCCGCAAAATTCTCCATCAGCAAGCGGATGGCCCCTGGTTCGATCTCCTGCCGCGCGTCTGTGAACACGACAATGTCTCCGTGCGCCACGCTCATGGCAGCATTCAGCCCCGCCGCCTTACCGCCGGCCAACTGGTTGAGCATCACATGCACCTGGGGGTTGCGTGCGTGCTCGCGCAGAATCGCTTCCGTCCCATCCGTCGAGCCATCCGAAACCACAACGATCTGACAGTTCTTCCCCGGATAGTCCAGTTCCAGCAAGTTGCGCAGCTTCTGCGTCAGCACAGCTTCTTCGTTGCGCACCACCATCACTACCGATACCCGCGGTTCACCGCGGCCGCGCCTCACCGGCTGCGGATGCCACTGCGCGCGCAGCCACAGCCAGCCCATATAACCCACGTAGGTATAAGCGATCAGAAAAGCTGCTCCCCAGAAAATCCAGCTCATCGCGCGCCCCTTCCCAGCAGCACGATCTTGATGGTCTGGAACACGATCAGCATGTCCAGACCGATCGAGGCGTTCTTGATGTAAAAGAGGTCATATTGCAATTTCTCGCGCGCATCGTCCAGCGTATTCCCGTACTTGTACTCGACCTGCGCCCAGCCGGTGATTCCCGGCCGTACAACGTGGCGTACGCGGTAGTAGGGAATCTCCTTGCTCAGCCACTCCACAAATTCCGGCCGCTCCGGGCGCGGACCCACAAAATACATGTCGCCCTTCAATACGCACCACAGCTGCGGGATCTCATCGAGCCGCGAGGTCCGCAGAAATTTCCCCACTCGCGTAATTCGCGGATCATCGTCGGAAGCCCAAGTCGCTCCCGTATCGGCTTCCGCGTCCTTACGCATGGTACGGAACTTGTAGCAGTAGAAAACCTTCCCGCGCTGTCCCACGCGCTGCTGGCGGTAGAGAACCGAACCCGGCGAACCCAGCTTGACCGCCAGCGCAATGAATGGAAGCAGGGGCAGCGAGAACACCAGTGCAATCAGTGCTAGCGAGAAATTCAGCAACCGGCGCACCAGACGGAAGAAACTGCCGAAGCGAAACCCTTCCGCGAAGATCAGCCAACTTGGATACAACTGCTCGACTTCGATTCGGCCGGAGATTTTCTCCAGCCAGGACGTCGCTTCTTCGACCTTTACGCCTTCTAGACGCAAGTCCAACAATTCTTCAACCGGCAATGTGCCGCGGCGGTCGGGCATCGCCACGATCACGCGATGCACTCCTTCCCCGCCGGTCAAGGCCAATAAATGCGATGCCACGGACTCCCGGGTCAGTTCGCCTTCAACGTCTCCGGTCCACCCCACCACTTCAATCCCCATGGTGGAACGCTGGCGCAGACCGTTCACCAGCCGTTGCGCACGTTCTCCCGTGCCCAGCACGTAAACCCGCTCCCGCAGGAACGGGCGTTTCACCATCCAGCCGTAAGCCCCGCGCCAGCAAAAAAGAGTGCAGGTGAGAATGATGAGTCCAAGCAGAACCGAACCATTCCCCGGCAGAAATTGGGGAAACAGAAAGCCGATCCCGGATAGCGCCAGTGCCACGAATCCCAGCACCAGCAGTATGCGCAGACTCTGTTCCCAGTTCTTGCTCAGGCTGGAGGAATCGTAAAGGTCAAACCAGTGCGAGAGCAGCAGCACAGCTCCCGTAACCGCAAGAATCTTGAGGTATCCGCCTTCGACATTGAGCAGCAGCCAGCTATCCTGGTTCCGCAGCATCGTACCCAGTACGAACGAAAGCCAAATGATCAAGGCCTCACCCGCCAGCAGAACCAGCGTGCGCAGCGGATAATAAACTTTAAACAGCCGGATCACGTTTCCCTGATTCCCTAGCTCTTGGACTCGGTCGCATCCTTCTGATTTGCGTCGTAGTAGTACCGCGTATAGGGCATCGCATCCGCGCTGATGCCATTCAGCACCACTCCGACGAGGGCGTCATCGGGAAATTCCTGCCGCGCCCGGCGGGCCATATCGACCGGCGTTATATTCGAGCGCACTACCAACAGCACCCCGTCGCAGGCCTTCGCCAGCACACTGGCATCGGAAACGGGCACAGCCGGCGGCGAATCGATAATGATCCAGTCGAACAAGGCTTCCACCCGCTGCAGCAGGAACTTCAACCGGCCATTTGCCACCAGTTCGGCGGGATCGGAAATTTCCTGACCGCTGGGAACAAAGAACAGGTTTTCCATGGGCCCGCGCTGCATGATCGAAAATTCGTCGCATCCTCCCTGCAAATAGTCCGCCAGGCCGGGAGCCGAAGTTGTGCCCAGCATCAGGTGCAGCCGCGGACCGCGCAGGTCGGCATCCATCAGCAACACGCGGCGGCCGTGCTGACGCACCAACACCTGAGCGAGGTTCGCGGCCGTGAAGGATTTGCCTTCTTTGGGCAGCGCGCTGGTGACCAGGACTTTCTTCAGCGGCATCTTCTCGCGCGCATGATAGAGACGGGAGCGGAGCGTGCGAAATTCCTCGGTGCCGCGCGCGTTATCGTCGCCGTTGAAAAACAACATCGTTTTCTCGTCTGGGCTCCATTTCTGTGGAGTACACCGGGCCAGTAAGGCGTCCAGGCTAAAGGGGCTGGCGAATGTCGGCATGGCTGAAGTCAAGGGAACTCCGCCAGTCGCCGATCCCCCTGCAGCCACCTCGACCCGCTGCTCTTCCGCCGCAGGCATCATCGGTGGCTCGGTGGCGACCGTGGCCGCGTAACCAGGCTGGGATGGACCTCCCTGTGCCGCCCGCTCCTGCTCGGCTTTCTTTAACGCTTCATGAATTCTGCTCATAGTTTCCTTTCCTTGGGGAGGTCCTTCTCTTCGTCGCGCAACCGGTCGGCTAAACTGGCTAGCGACCGCAAAGTTTCTACCAAGTCAAGCTTCTCGTGGCTCCCGGGTGGCGGGGGCGTCGTCATGGCCCCTGCGGCGCTGTCGTCGCCCAGATCAAAGTCCCGGGCCACAATCTCCACCACCGCTGGCCCAATCACCTTCTGCTGGTCCACGAACGAGCTCACCAGGCAGTGTTCGCACAACAGGTTGATCACGCGGGGAATGCCGTTGGCATAGCGGTGGATCGCAACCACTGATTCCGGGTCGAAGATCTGCTGGCCGCTGGAGCCTGCAATTCGCAAGCGCTGCTGGATATAAGCTTTGGTCTCTTCCAGCGTGAGCGGATGCGTCTTGGCCCGCAGGGTCAGCCTCTGACGCAATTGCCGTAATTGCGGCTGCTTCAGCTTATGCTCCAGTTCGGGCTGGCCTACCAGTACGATCTGGAGCAATTTCTCCGTGAAGGTCTCCAGGTTGGTAAGCATGCGAATTTCTTCCAGCACTTCGTCGGTCAGGTTCTGCGCTTCATCCACGATGAGCACAGCGGTCTCGCCCGCACGGTAGCGGTCCAGCAGCCAGTTGTAGAGCCGCAGCAGAATCTGGCTCTTGGATTTCGAATCGCCCGGAATGCCGAAATCCGCCATCATGTAATCGAGAAACTGGGTCGTGTTCAGGCGCGAGTTGAAGATAAACGCGGTCGCCACCTGCTGCAGGCGCAGCCACTCCAGCAGTTTGTTGATGAGGGTCGTCTTTCCCGTGCCAACTTCGCCGGTCAGCAGCACAAATCCTTTGCGGCTCTGGATGCCGTAGGTCAGACACGCCAGCGCTTCCTCCGTATGCCGCGTCAGGAACAGATAACGCGGGTCGGGGTTGACGTTGAACGGATTCGCCCGCAGGCCGTAAAACTCTTTGTACATAATCTTGGCCTAAAGTACTCGCCTAGAACTTGGCAGGTTCCTTTCTCTCCTCCGGTTGTTTTTTCCGGTTCCAGAAATGGCCATTGCCGTTCGCCGGAGCATTCTCCACTACCACCCAGGGCACCGCAACCAACATGGGAAGCTCCAGAGCCGCCTCGGCATCCGCCTGGGTGCGAATGGATTTGTCGCGTAATTCCAGCCAGAGCGCGAGACCGACCCCAAGTACCAGACCTGCGCCCAGTCCGCCGCCAGCAAACAGCAGCCGGTTCGGGAAACTCGGCAAATCGGGTAGATTGGCGGGATTGAGCATGCGCATCAGTTCGCCCTGTTGCGCCTTCTCCATCTTCAGCGCCATGTCGGACTTGCTCTGGTTGGCCAAAAGATCCTGGTAGACCTTCTGCGTATTGTCGTAATCCCGGGCCAGTTGCTTGTATTGTTCCTCGATGGCGGGACTAAGCGCCATGCGCCCCTGGTACACGGAAATTTCCTGCTGCAGCCTTTTCTGATCGCGCGTGGCCTGTGCGATCAGTTCCTCGTATTGGTGGACTTGCAGGCGCAACTGGCGAATTTCCGGTGGCTCCGAAGCGGATCCCTTATCTTGCGCACCGGCCGTCGGTGTATTGGCGGCGTTGTTCACCTCGTCCAGTTTTTTCTGTACCTGTGCGATGTCCGCCTTGGTCTTGATTACATCGGGATGATCGCCGGTGTAGCTTGCTTCCAGGTCGATCAGTTGAGCCTGCAGTTGCGAAAGCTGCTGCTGCAGAGTCTGCGGGTTGCTGGCCGATCCTGAATTCTTCCATGCCGACAATTGCTGGGCCAGCAGCGATTCCGTGTAGGCTTTATCCTGTTGCGCGCGGCTCAAGGATTGCGTGTTGGCTTCGAGCTGCGAGTTCAGCCCCATCAGGATCTTTAAATTATTGTCCTCGTCCCCGGGAAGCTGCCCCATGTACTGCTTCTTGAAGGCGGCCAGCTTACTATCCAGGCCATCGAGATTCTGCTTGGTATCTTCGACTTGCTTGCTGAGAAAGTTAGTGGTGCCGCGAGCCACGTCTTCGCGCGCTTTCAGGTTCTCCTCCAGCAGGAGCGACGTCAGCTCGTTGCAAATCTGCTGGGCCTCGCGCGCGCTCGACGCGGTGTAGTTCACATAGAAACCGGGAACCAGGGTGCTCTGGCCTGGCCGCTTCTTGGCGCCAATCTGCGGGAGGTCGGTGAAAACCGGCTCGACCGACATGCTGAGCCGGATGTTGTCAATGACCTCGTCCATGTTCTGACCCGGCTTCGCCAATCCGGAGCGCTCCAGCATAGGTTGCAAGCGGCTCTGGCTAAGCACTTGTTGCTCCAGGGTGGCGATGCGTTCGGCCAGATCCTCGGTCACCACCGGTTGAACCATACCTTCCGGAACTTTTTGGCCTTCCACCAGCACCAGCGACTGCGACGTGTACTTGGCGGGAAAAGCATAGGAGACCAGAAATCCGGCCAGCGGCGCGAGCAGCGTAGGAATAAGAATCACCTTCATCCGGCGGCGCAACATTGCCAGATAATCGTCCATAGTTAGTTCGCGATTTTCCATCATTTCAGTACCCGTTCCGCCGGCCCTAACGGCCAGCCTCGAAAATTAGTCGAGCCGGATTGGCCGAGGGGTCCAATCCAATCCGATTGATCCCACCTGCCGCTGCGACATATTGCTGCATGAAACTATGCCTGAAGACCCACCCGCCACCAGCGGACATGAAGTATCGAAAGCCAATTCGTTGAACTGGTAGCTCACAAAGCCCCGCAGACTGCGTCCGAATTGACGATGCAGACCCACTCCGGCATAGCCAGTAGTAAAGGCGCTGGCATTGACCGCCGATCCAGGAATCTGCAGGCGAGTGTTCTTGCTATAGCCAAGGTCTGTAAAGACGTCCCAGACGCGGTTCAACGGTCTGCTGGCATCAAGGTACGCAATGTTGCTCAGCGAGCCCGCAAAGATCCCGGACCCACTCGTGTTGTAACGCTGATACCTGAGTGAGACCGTGGTTTTGGGGAACCTGTAGCGGATCGATACGCTGCCGGCAGCGCCAATGTTATTGGCCTTTACGTGATAGGGCTCGAAAGTCCCTCCAAACGTCGTGCAGTCATCCGTAGTAAGAAAGGGAATGGTGCATACCTGCTCGGTCGCTGCGATGTGCGTAAACTGCGGTCCGGCTCCAATAGTGAAATCCAAACGTCCGGAAATGCGGTGACCATACATCAACTGAATGACATTCGAGTGAAACGCCGTACCCACGGTCGAAAAGTCAAAGCCTTGGTAGCCATAGCTCAACGCGACCTGGTCTTTCGCGTTGAGGGTACGGTCATAGCCGAATTGAGCAGTGAACTCGCGGCTGCCGACAAAGGAAACATTGTCATCCGGACCGCTTGGCGAAATAAGTTCCCCATAGTAGTGTGCGAGCCCGTATCCCACGGCCATTGTTACCGACGATTTCGGCGTCAGTTCCTCGACGACATCCGCCAATCCCATATTCGTAAGCGTAGGCACCAGGCCCACGGAGGCGCCCCCTCCCCCCGTGAGGAAACTACTGGTCTGGCCGCCGAATGCGCCCGCTCCCAACATGCCCGCCCCCAGGCTGCCGAGGCCTGAGTTGTAAGCTCCGCTTCCGCCGTAGGCTCCAAAGCCGAAGGTGCCTTCGGGCAGATAACTGAAAGAGTCCCGGATGGCCAACTGCCCCCGCTTCCAGTTGATGCGGTTGTCGATATCGAATTGCTGCAGTTGCTCTAAGCCGACGCCTGTGTGTGCGTAGTAGGACACTCCGCCGATGTAATCCATAGCCACATCGTAGTTTTTCCAGAGCTTTTGTAAGGTCAGACTTCCCAAGCCCCGTGTGACCGAACCGATCGATGACCCGCCCAGAGTATTTCCGACGTTCGAATCCACAGACTCACTGAAATGCAAGCCGGGCAAAAGGAAGCTCTCGGGCGCCGCATGAGGGTCCAATCCGGGCTGATCGATCGCGGAAATGGGCGGATTCTCGCTCACCGGCGGCACTGGGTTTTCCGGTCCGAACGCCGGCACTGGGGGAGGCGCAGGCGGCGGATTCTGGTCGCTCTGCGCCCAGGCCACGCCGACCCCAATCAGGGTCAGCGCTAGGGTCATCATGATTAGGCCTTTGCTCATCTCGATTCCTCTTCGACCTTTCTCGTCAATCAACAGTTCTTACCCAAACCTAGGGGACAACGAGGGTGTCTCCCGGCTTGAGTATTATATTTTGCTGCGCTCCGCGGCCCTTGATCGCATCTTTATAGTTAAATGGTAATTTCGTCTGCTTGCCGTCTTGTACGCGCAGCAAATAAATGGCCTTGAGATTCGCGAATTGCGTGAATCCCGCACTCGATAGTGCCTGCAGGACCGTCATATTCGGCAGTAACGGCATTGCGCCGGTATGCGTTACCTCGCCCAGCACGTAAATCCGCTGGCTGTTCATCGCCGTAACCACCACGGTGACGCGCGGATCCGCAATGTATTTCTTCAGCTTTTCCTTGATTGAAACTCCCAGTTGCATGGGAGTCATGCCGGCCGCCTGCACGTCGTCCAGCAAAGGCATGGAAATCTTGCCGTCGGGCCGCACCGGCAGAGTCACGCTCATGTCGGGTTCTTTCCAGACTGAAATACGCAGCGTATCGTCCGCCCCGATTATGTAGTCGGAGGGAACGCCCGGAGTGGACGCCTGAACCTCCGGCACCGCGGCCTTCGCCGGCTTGGCGGCGGCATCGCCGGTATGGTCTTGGGCCCGCATGCCGATGGCTACGAACCCTAACAGCACCAGGCAGGCAAGCTTTGTTACTTTCTTCATGCGCTCTCCTATGAGCTTAAGAGGCTCGGTATTCGGAGCATCCCATCTGTTTGAGCTTGTACAGCAAAGCTTTGTAACTGATTTGCAGATCCTGCGCCGCACGCCGCCGGTTCCAACGCGTGCGGGTGAGTGCCCGCAGAATCAACTCCTTCTCCATCTCACGAGAAGCGGCGCGCGCCGCCTGCTTCAGTGAAACCCGGCCGCTGTTGACTCCAGCGTTCGGCCGGCACAGCATGGCGCGCAAGCCGCCCATGGCAACAGTCTCGTCTCCTAGAGCCACAATGGCCTTAGCGGCGTTTTCCAGCTCTCGCACGTTTCCCGGCCAGGAATATTCCTGAAATAAGCGCCGGGTCTCGTCGCTGAGTGCCGGGACCGGCCGCTGGAAATCGCGCCCGAATTTGCGTAGAAAATGTTCCATCAAGATTGGGATGTCTTCCCGGCGCTGACGCAGTGGCGGAAGCCGCAAACACACGCCGCTGACCCGGTAATACAGATCCTCGCGCAAATTTCCCGCCTTCACTTCCGCTTCCAGGTCGCAGGCGCTGCCACAGATAAGTCGCGCCGCGCGGGGCGCGCCGCCACTGTTCGTATTCCTCCCGGTTAAGGCCTGGAGCAATACCGATTGACCCTGCGCGTTCAATTCCGACAACCCTTCCAGAAAAACCGTACCTTCACCAACCAAACTGTCCCGGCCAGCCGGATCCTCGAACTTGCCAGACTCCTCTGTGCTGCATGAAACGATCCTGAACCATTGCCCGGCCCGCTGCGAGAGTTCGTGAATGCGCCGGGCCGTCGCCTTCTTGCCCGCGCCTTTCTCTGCCAGCAACAGCACTGGCACTTCACTCTGCGCCACCTCCAGCATAACGGAGACCAGGCTCCGCATGCTGGGGCTCACTCCTTCTACGAACTCGTAATCGGGAGCCATCGCACTCTGCCTGTTTTCGGCGCCTTGGCGAAAGTCTGATTCCATCTTCCGGCCTCTTCCACGGGGCTGCGCAAATCGGCGCCCCTAGGGCAGTATCCCAGGAGCATGGTAAGTGCCATCCTCGCTCCTGCCGGAGCAACATTCCACAACGAGCTTAGTTCTCTATTTTCAACAGTTATAAGCCAGAACCGGGCTCAAGGGGAGAAAAACCTACGGATTTTACACTACATCGTTCCGCACAAAAGGGAAAGTATTTACCCAATCAGAGGTAACCCGATGGTCACCAGCACGGCACAACGTGGGGAAAACAAGCGCACTGGTTTGAGAAAGGCCGACCCGAACGAGGCTGTTACGAAACTCGTGCCGTCCGCTGAAGCGGACTCGGTTTGCTCCACTTCCGACCTGCTGGCACTGCCGTGCCGGGCTTCCACATGTCGCCACTTCGTGGTGCAGTTTGATGGCCGACAATCTCCGTCCATTGGGCGTCATCCTGACCGTAGCCGTTTTTCAGGCGGAGGGAACGAAGTGCTCGAAACGGCTGATGTCGACATTGATATCTCCTTAGAATTCGGTTGATCTGACACGGACCGCGGTTAGCGTTCTTGCCATTCAAGGGCCATATCGGCCTTAAGAGTTTCAAACTTCAATGTCGCCCCGCCACTTTCTTGCGTTAAGATCGCCCGGGTTAGATTACGAAAGGACGAGGCACAGGCACGTCCGCTAGCGGGCAAGACCCTTTCGCGGCGATCGCGGCCCGTTAACTGATCACCGCGACACACTTGAGAACTGTTCAGCAACTGTAGCGCCTTGGAGGAAATACGGAGTATTTCGGGGCAGCCATCTACGTGACACCATGACCGGCGAATCTTAAAGTGGAGCCAGGGATAGCCCAATTCTGCCAGTAACCTTGCCGCAATCGCAGCCCTCGCGAGAGGGTTAGGCCGTGGTTAGGATGCTCGCAGGTTTTGCCGGCTTGCGGGCATTCCCTTCTACTTCAACAGATACTCTTTCACGAACATCACCGTGGCGTAGAACTGGTAATCGACATTCTGCTTCTTGCGGAAGCCGTGCCCTTCATTCTTGCCCAGCAACCACCACACCGGGGTTCCGTTCTGGCGCACGATCTGCACCATCTGCTCCGACTCACTGGCGGGAACCCGCGGATCGTTCTTTCCCGCGATCACGAACAATGGTTTGGTGATGTTCTTGGCCTTGTTGTAAGGCGCAATCCGTTCCAGAAATTCACGCATCTTAGGGTCGCGCTCGTCCCCATACTCCACACGGCGCAGATCCTGACGATACCCGGAGGTGTGCTCCAAGAAAGTCACCAGATTCGAGGGCCCCACCACGTCCACCGAACAGCAGATGCGATCGTTGTAATTGGTTGCCACGGCCAGGGTCATGAATCCGCCGTAACTGCCGCCGGTGATCATCGCCCGGCTGGAGTCCAGATCAGGCTGCTCGTGAATCCAATCCAGCAGCGTGCCGATATCCTGGTACGATCCCTCGCGCAGGAAACCGTTGTCGAGCGAAAGAAAAGTCTTGCCGTACCCGGTCGAGCCCCGCACGTTGGGGAAAATCACCGCGATTCCAAGCTCGTTGAGCCAATAATTGATACGGCCCAGAAATCCCGGCCGGAATTGCCCTTCCGGACCGCCGTGAATATTCACGATCACCGGCCGTTTCCCTGTGAACTTCGCCGGCGGCCGGTAGAGAAAACCGCTGATCATGCGGCCATCCCAACTCTTCCAATGGATCAGTTCAGGCTCCGGGAGGTTGGCCGTATTGAGACCGCCGGTTTCGCTGAATGTCCAGCGCTCCACTTTGCCGCTTTCCACATCCAGTGAGTAGACATCGGAACTGGAGCGCGCCGAAGTCAAATCAAATCCCAGGTCGCGGTTATTTTTGTTCCATTCCAACCCCGCGACGATTCCTTTGGGTAGCTTGGGCACGGATTTTTCTTTTCTTGTCGTGGTATCAAGCAGGTGCAGTACGCCGTAGCCGTCTTCGTTGGTCACGAACGCGATCATCCTGCCGTTATCGGAGAGGTCGAACTCCTCCACGTCCCAAGGAATCTTGCTGGTCAGGTAGGTATGCTGCCCCGTTGCCAGGTCGATGTAGGCCAGTCGATGGAACTCGGAATCTTTGTCGGTCGTGGTATAGATTCCCTTGCCATCCTTGCTGAAGCGTCCGCCCGCGTAGTTCACCTTGACCTCGCCCTTCGCCGTCAGCAGCCTCTTTTCTCCCGAGTTCGCATCCATCAACCAGAGATAACTCTCCTCGGCGGAAATTTCGTTCACCACTAGAACCTTCTGCCGATCCGGAGACCAATCGTGTGGTTCCCAGCCCCCACCATCCAGCTTGGCCACCATGTGATCGCTCTTCGGATCCTTTGGATCCATCGCCCAAATGTCCACGTCGTTGCCATCTCGCCTGGTCGAGCCATAGGCGATTCCCTCGCCGTCGCGCGACCATACCATCCCCACATTGCGCGACTTTCCGTCCGTCAACAGCGTCACGTCGCCGCTGGACATTTCATAACGGTAAAACTGATAAAACTCCCCGCCCCCAACATCTTTGCTGAAGACGAAAGAGCCGCCTTGCTTCGGATTGAATTGAGCCGAGGTCACCGGATCGGGATAAAACGTTAATTGGCTGCGATCGCCGCCCGGCATCTTCACCAGATGAATCTCCGGCACATCGGCAAAGCGCGTCGAGATCAGCATCTCCCGCCTGTCCGGATTCCAACTCACCAGGCTTGCACCACGGTAATTGCCGTAGCGCTCCACGCTCGCCGCGATCAAACTTGGGATCGGAGGCACACCCTCCGCCGCCAGATTTTCGTTAGGGACGATCTGATCGCTTTGTGCCCAGCCCAGAGTGGTAAGCAGAAGAACTGCCAGCAACCGCGGAACATGCTTGATTGGACAGCGCATGATAATTCCTTTCGGAATCGAACCCAGAATTTCCTTTGGAGTGGAAAACGGCAGCAATTGTACATCTTTTTCGGTGCGCGCGACGTAGCGAGCCTAGCGGCACGCTTCGCGAGCGTATGGCACTTTCGCACCAGTTCTTCGTTCTCCGGAGAGTTCGGATCGTTGCCTACGTCGATAAGAAGCAGCGCCGCAGCGGATCGATCAGTCCATCGCTAGGGCCGTTTCGTGACCGCTTCGTCTCACGTCGGCGATGATTCTCTGCACCACTTCCTCGACTGCACGCTGTACTTCGGGAGAGATCCCGCTCCCGGGTTCGAATCGCCGTCCCTCGACACCATAGACCCGTAGCCGCGCTGGAAGGCGATCCAGAACGTGAGCCAGTTCGATCGCTTCCGCCACGCCAAGGCCATGGGTCGAAGCAGTTGCTCTTATGGTCGTCAGCGGCTGCCGGCCGTCCCATGCCTGCACCGTGCCGACCGGCGCGCCGGTCACCACTGCGTCGACCACGATCACATCTTCGGCACCCTTCCAGGCCTCGATAAGATCCGCGGCGTCGCCAATGCGCGTGTCCGCTTCTATGCCGAGCTCCCGCAGTCGCTCTGCGACCAGGATTCCGGCCCCATCGTCGCTTCGCTCCCGATTGCCACAGCCAATGATAAGCATGCTTCAGACCTTGACTTCCTCACGCTCCACCACGACCTTCAGAAAGTGGGTAGCGCAGGAAATGCACGGGTCATAACTCCGAACCTCCTGCTCGCATTTCCAGGTCGCTTCTTCGATGGGCCAAGCCACCAGCTGCGCCGCATACTCGCGAAGATCATCTTCGATCCGTTTCTGGTTTTGAGAAGTTGGCGGCACGATCTTGGCGGTGACGATCAGCCCGTTTTCGTCCAAAGCGTAGCGGTGATAGAGAATGCCGCGGGGCGCCTCAGTGATCGCCTGACCCACGCCGATCCGGTTGGGTGCCTCGACTCGTGGTGCGGCCGGAGGCTCGTATTCGTGAATGGCTCGCAACGCCTCCGCACAAGCGAAGACGAGTTCGACCGCACGGACCACGATGCTCCGAAAAATATTCTTCACGGGCGGTCGCAGGCCCGCATCGATCGCCGCTTTGCGCGCCACCTCGGGCAGCTTGTCGAAATTCAAGTTGAACCTCGCCAGCGGCCCCACCAGATACGAACCTCTCCCCCGCACCACCGAGTGCAAGGCGTTCGAGTGTTTGACGTGCATCTCGACAAAATGATCTTCGTATTCCGCGGCCTCGATATCCAGGCCGCGATTCGACACCAGGCGTCCTTCGTTGAAGGGATACTCATCCGCATGACGCAGTGCTACGAACTCGTAGTCCTGCTCGAAGTTGGGGAACTGCAAACCAGCCGTCCAGCGCACGGTCTCCAGCGAGGCTTCGAGAGCCCATTCCAGATCGTCCACCAAATCACGCAACTGCTGCTTGGTGGGTGTCTTGTAAAAACCTCCGACTGCGGCGGAGATGGGATGGATCTCGCGTCCGCCAAGCAATTGCACAATCCGGTTGCCAATTTTTTTCAGCCGGAGCGCTTTTTCCACCACGGCCCGGTGATCTTTCGCCATGGCGATTGCGTCCTGGTAGCCGAGGAAATCTGGTGCGTGCAACATGTAGACGTGCAGGGTATGACTCTCGATCCACTCGCCACAGTAAAAGAGACGCCGCAGCAGGCGAACCGCAGGGTCGATGCGTACTCCCAGAGCCCGTTCGATGGCGTGCACTGCGCTCATCTGGTAGGCGATAGGGCAGATGCCACAGATCCGCGAAGTGATATCCGGAGCTTCGGAGAAGTGACGTCCGCGGAGCAAGGCTTCAAAAAAACGGGGAGGCTCATAGATCTTGAGCTTCACATCGGCTACGCGTTCGCCCACGAGTTTGATGTAAAGAGAACCCTCGCCTTCCACGCGGGCCAGCGTGTCGACACGAATTGTTCTTGTTCCGCGTCCGGTCATGTCCGTTCACACTCCTCGCTGGCCTTGCGGAACTGCCACGCCCAGGCGTTGAATCCACGGAATGCGCGTGCCACCTGGCTATCCGTCTGTCCCAGAATCCGGAATTGGCTCGTCATCGAGGCGGTATTGGGGGTTTCCATGGGGCCGTAACAACCGTAGCAGCCACGGTCGTAGCTTGGGCACAGCGCTCCGCACCCCGCCTGAGTTACCGGACCAAGGCAAGGGACGCCGCGGGCCACAGCAATACACACATTCGCCTTGCGCTTACACTCGATGCACACACTATAGGAGGGAACATTCGGTTTGCGCCCAGCCAGCGTCGCGGTGATCAATTCTATGAGTTGATATTTGTTGATCGGGCAACCGCGCAATTCGAAGTCGACGGGAACATGTTCGGCGATCGGGGTCGACAGCTTCAGCGTGCTGATGAACTGCGGTGTTGCATACACCACCCGGATGAACTCATCGACATCCTTCCAGTTACGCAAAGCTTGAATGCCGCCTGCAGTGGCACAGGCCCCAATCGTGATCAGAGTCTTCGATTGCCTCCGCACTTCCTGGATTCGCTGGGCATCTTGATACGTGGTAATCGATCCCTCCACCAGGCCGATGTCATAAGGACCTTTCGACATCGCGCGAGTGGCTTCAGGAAAATAGGCAATATCCACCGCCCCAGCAATCCCGAGCAGTTCATCTTCCGCGTCGAGCAGGCTTAATTGACAGCCGTCGCACGAGGCGAACTTGAAAACACCGATTCTGGGCTTGTGTTTTAACTTAGAGCTCATACTTCTCCAGTAACTTCCCGATCTGCTGGTAGCGGAAGACTGGCCCATCCTTGCAGATGAAGTGCGGTCCATATTGGCAATGTCCACAAAAACCGACCGCACACTTCATGTTCCGTTCCATCGAAAGGTAGATATCGTCGCGGCTCAGCCCCTGCGTTTCCAGTTCCCGCGTGACGAAGCGCATCATGATCTCAGGACCGCAGACCATCGCGATCGAACGAGCCGGCTGCAGCCGGGAGTACTTGAACAACGTTGTGACTACGCCGACGTGGCCTCGCCAGCCCAAGCCACCGTAATCGACCGTGACCAGCACTTGAGTCTCGCGGTTGCGAGCCCATGCCGCCAGTTCCTTGCGATACAGCAGGTCGCGCGGGCTGCGCCCACCGTAAAGGATCACCAATCGCCCATAGTCTTTCCGATTCTGCAAGATCTGATAAATCAGCGGTCGCAACGGCGCCAGGCCGATGCCGCCAGCCACCACGATGACGTCCCGCCCCCGTGCGGCCTCTACCGGCCAGCCTGCCCCGAACGGACCTCGTACACCTACGCCGTTGCCCACTCGCTGGTTCACCAGCGCATGAGTAGCCTGCCCGACCGAACGTACCGTGTAGACCAGGCGGTCGTGCAATGCCGGGTCGCCACTGATGGAGATTGGCAACTCGCCAACTCCGAACACCCACAGCATACTGAACTGTCCTGGCTGGAACACGGTTCTGTTGACTGCGTTCTCGGGCTCGAGCCTCAAGGTAAACGTGTCCGGCGTCTCCTTGGCCAGCTCGCGTACCGAGTAAGGTTGCGGAAGCATCGGGTCGGTTGTGATCGCTGTTGCCATGATCATCATCGGATTGCGTATACGTCGAGCAACTGCAAGCGTGTCGCCTCCAGCCGCTGCTCCATGATCTGGGCAAATCGCTTCAAAACCTCGTAGCCGAGATCGTGGTTCTCCTCGCACTTCGTTCGCAAACACTTTCCGTCGAGGGCGATGGCGCGCACGTCATCGACAGCACGCGCGTGGAATTTCCATTGAAAGGGTGGCAACAGCCACGACCACCCCAGGATTTCCCCCACGCCCAAGGTCGAAACGATAATCGGCTTGTGCTGGGGCGCAAGAACCTCCACGGCTACCTTCCCTTCACGAATGAGGTAGAAGTTGTTGGCTGCCTCTCCTTCTTTGAGGATGTAGGTACCTGGTTTGAACCGTACGTTAGAAGCACAGCTCACCATCAGACTCGTGAAGCGGTCATCGAGGCCAACGAAGAACGGGTGCTCCGCAATGATGCGCTCAAGGGTTTCCACTCTTGCCTCCTTCCCGAATAGCCCGGACCTCTTCGGTGATGTCGATGCCCACCGGGCACCAGGTAATGCATCGACCGCAACCAACACATCCCGAACTGCCGAACTGGTCGATCCACGAGGCTAGCTTGTGAGTCATCCACTGGCGATAGCGTGCTTTGGCGGAGGTTCGTACACTGCCTCCGTGGATATAGGAAAAGCTTTGCGTGAAGCAGGAATCCCAGCGTCGCCAGCGTTCCGCGTGTTCTCCGGTAATGTCAGTCACGTCTTCCACAGCCGTGCAAAAGCACGTGGGACAGACCATGGTGCAGTTGGCACACGTCAGGCAGCGGCTGGCCACGTTGTCCCAGCGTGGATGCTCAAAGTTGTCCTGGAGAAGCTCTTTGATGTCTGTGGTGTCGATGCTACGCACCTGCTGGCGCGCCGCGGCTTCCACCCTCGCTCCGGCTTCCTGACGGTCTTCTCCGGTAGCTGGAACCGCTTCCAACTCGCCGAGCATCTCGGCGCCGCGATCGCTGCCGGTAGCTACCAGGAAGCGATGCCCTTTGGACCCAAGGAGTTCTGTGAGGACAAGATCAAACCCATCGGATACCTGCGGACCCGTTCCCATCGACGCACAGAAACAGGTTGACGCCGCCTGCGTGCATTGCACCGCAATGACGAACGCACCCCGGCGGCGCTGGTCGTAGATCGGATCACGGTACTTGTCTTCCAGGAGTACGCGATCTTGAACGGCGATCGCCGCCAGTTCGCATGCCCGAGCTCCCAGGAAAGCATGCGGACGTTCCGGCTTTGCCTCATTGTTCAGGATTCGGAACGTTCCACCCTGACGCTCGGCCGACCAGAGTCGCACTTCCGCCGGGTGCATGTATTTCTTCCAGCTCTGTGGTCCCACCGCGTATCCGAACAGAGCCTCATCTGCGCGGCGCTTCAGACGATAACGCCCCGGTTCCTGTTCGTCGGTCCATCCCGCGGGCAGATCCTCGACTGACGCAACCTCATCGTAGACGATCGCCCCATCGCGCATCGTTGGCCCGATGACTTCATAGCCCTTGCACAGCAATGCCGCAATCAGCTTCCCCAACTGGTCTACGCCTAGGATTTGCTCCGATCGCTGAGCCACGCGATCCTCCGCACCATGACGGGTCGCCAAAGGCCTCCGGCGACCACAAGTCAATGCTACTCTCTTGTGCAACCGTTTGCGGGAATGACTGTCTGCTCTGGATCTCTGCTCCGCGATGAATTCGGCGCCGTTGTGCATCCAGTCACAGTGAGGTGTCACGTACGTCACAGACCCTTGTGGGATAAGGGAGCAGACTCGGAATTATCATAATTGGCGCGGATGGTGTGCTGTTATGGTCGCCAAATGTAGTAATCCCGCTTGTTCCGCCTCGTTTCGCTATCTTACCCAGGGCAGACTCTTTCTCCTCGAAAGTAACCCGGCGCTCCGCCCGAAATCGAACGCAGTCGAGTACTTCTGGCTTTGCCATCGCTGTTCGTCTACGTTGACTCTAAGTCTCGGAGAAGACGGGACAGTGATAACCGTTCTGCTCCCAGAGCCCATTCCTGGTGTCCCCGATGGTGTCGCTCTCACCTCAGCAGATCGAGAAAAAGGGTTATTGCTCCGGACGGTTAGCTCTACTCTGACAGAGTACCTCGGAGGCCGTATAAGAACGCGCTTGAAACAGGCACGCCATGCCAGATGGTTGGGATGAGCACGATGATGCCCTAGAGCCAGCATTAGAGCCAGCATTCGCGGGAGGGCTCACCCCCCTGAAAGACGCTCCAACAAAGCGCAGCATAATCACCGCTGTTGATCTGATTTTTGCCTTTTGCGTAAACCTGTCGCATCGTGACACGGATCACTGCAAACCAGCTGTCCAGCGCGGAGAATGAAAACTGAGGAAGTGTCCTCTACCGAAGCGGCCCATCCAAAGCGGCTCGCCTCGGCCTGTTTGCCCATCCCGACAAGGGGCCGAGCGGTCCTCTTTCAACTGCGGTAGTCGAAGGAGGGTGTTATGAAATCCACCAAAGTGTCTACGCTCAAAGCTGAACTGCCGGCCACGCCGCTGCGTCCGCCAGATCCCGAAATCCTACGGTCTGAGATGCCAGCGGTACAACTCGCAATTGCCCGTAGGGCTTTTGAGTTGTTCGAAAAGCGTGGTGGTGAGTGTGGCCACGATTGGGAAGACTGGTTCCAAGCGGAGTCGGAATTATTACGTCCTGAGAAGGCGAACTTAGCATCGAGCCCAAACGGCTCACCATCCTTGGAAAAAGAGAAGTTACCATCAGTCAGGCGGGAGGAGAAAAAATCGACTTCCAACCAAGATTGATCCAGCGGGAGCAGTGGTCGAACGGCACGCGGGGCTGCTGAAGATCTTTTCATCGCAGCCCTGCTGTGCCAAAAAATCACCCTTAGGTGTGATTAGCGGTACAGCGGCCACCCTCCAACCAGCGAGAAGATATGAAGTAAACGATCTCCGCTGGAGGGAGGGATTGCTATGAAGAGAGTCTTGATTCTTGGTGCCGCAGGCCGGGACTTCCATAACTTTAACGTTTTATTTCGTGATAATTCCGACTACCACGTAGTCGCATTCACTGCCACTCAGATTCCTGATATTGCCGGGCGCCGTTATCCGCCGGAACTTGCAGGATGCTTGTATCCGGAAGGCATTCCTATCCTGGAAGAGAAGGATCTGGAAAACCTGGTCACCGGACACGAGATTGACGCGGTAGTGTTTTCCTATAGTGACATTTCCCACCAGAACCTGATGCATCTCGCCTCCCGCACCGTGGCAGCGGACGCCGACTTCTGGCTTCTCGGAACTGAGCACACGCAGCTCAAGTCATCGGTCCCGGTCGTCTCCGTGTGCGCGGTGCGAACGGGATGCGGCAAGAGCCCGGTCTCGCGCCTGGTCGCGGCAGAATTGCGCCGGCAGGATCGAAGACCAGTAGTCATTCGACATCCCATGCCTTACGGAGACCTTGCGGCGCAAGCTGTGCAACGCTTCGCCACCATGGAGGATCTCGACCTTCAGCAATGCACTATTGAGGAGCGCGAAGAGTATGAACCGCACATTCGCCAGGGGACGGTGGTCTATGCGGGAGTGGACTACGAAAAGATTCTCGAGCAGGCAGAGAAGGAAGCGGATGTCATTTTGTGGGACGGAGGCAACAACGACACTTCCTTTTATGCCTCCGACCTGGAAATCGTGGTCGTAGACCCGCACCGTGCTGGGCATGAACTGTCTTACTTCCCGGGCGAGGTCAATCTGCGGCGCGCGGATGTAATCGTCATCAACAAGGTAGACACCGCCTATCAGCGTGATGTTGAGACGGTACACCACAATATAAAGCTCCACAATCCCAAGGCAGTTGTTTTTGAGATGGCCTGCCGCGTCTCCGTTTCTGAACCGTATCTGGTGAAGGGACAGCGCGTACTGGTGGTGGAGGACGGACCCACACTCACTCACGGAGAGATGCCCTACGGCGCCGGCGTGGTGGCGGCAAGACAATGCGGGGCAGCAGAATTGGTAGACCCGCGGCCTTATGCCGTTGGATCGATCCGCGGTACCTACGAGCGTTATCCGCACCTGACGAACCTTTTGCCCGCCATGGGTTACAGCGCCCTGCAGCGCCACGAACTGGAGGAAACCATCCGCCGCACTCCCTGTGATCTCGTGCTGATCGCCACTCCTATTGATCTTGCACGAGTCATCAAACTAGAGAAGCCGAATCTGCGAGTGACCTATGAAGTGGAAGAACTCACCCAGCCCGGCCTGGCCGAAATGCTTGCCAAGTTCGCGTGCGAGCACGAGCCAGCACTGGCAGGAGTCGGAAGATGAATGGCAAAGATTTTCTCTCGATTCGAGATTTCTCGCCCTCGGAGATCCAGTACCTGCTCGTTCTTGGCCGTCAAGTCAAGGCTGATCCGACCGCTTTTAGCAATGCTCTGAGACGTCAGACCCTGGCCATGATCTTCGAGAAACCTTCTTTACGCACGCGGGTCACATTCGATGTCGGCATTCAGCAATTGGGCGGCTTCTCCCTTTATCTCTCTCCTGCCGAGATAAACCTTGGCAAACGAGAGTCGGTTTACGACGTGGCCAAGAACCTGGAACGCATGGTGCAAGGCATCATGATCCGCACCTTTGCCCACGAAGTGGTGGTGCAAATGGCGCGGTGGGCCGGCATTCCAGTCATCAATGGGCTCACCGACTACTGTCATCCCTGTCAGGCGATGGCAGACTACCTCACCATTTGGGAGGCGAAAGGCAATCTGGAGGGCCTGAAGATTGCTTACGTGGGCGATGGGGACAACGTTGCGCGCTCACTGATGTTTGCCGGAGCGCAACTCGGCGCGCATGTGTGGTTGGCCACGCCTCCGGGATACGAAGTCGACGCCGAGTCTGTGCAGTGGGCTCGCGGGCGCGGCGCCGAGACCGGTGGCACTTGCACCGTGACGAATGATCCCGAAGAGGCAGCCTCAGGCGCCGATGTGATCTACACCGACGTCTGGGCCAGCATGGGAAAAGAAGGCGAAGCGGAAACCCGGAGACATGTCTTCCTCCCCTACCAGGTTGATGCGACCCTGTTCCGCCGGGCTAAGCGCGACGCCATTTTTCTGCATTGCCTGCCCGCACACCGCGGCGACGAAGTCACCAACGATGTGATCGACTCACCGCGGTCGCTGGTATTTCAGCAGGCGGAGAACCGGCTGCACTCACAAAAGGCGATCATGCTGGAATTGATGAAAGGTGAGTTCATCAAGCTGCCCGGACTTGTCGAGTTGCAAGAGTTAATGCACGCGTAGGAGGAATGGCCAGTTTTGTTTTGAAAGGGCGCGGCTCATAACGGCCTGGCTGAAGCCAGGCCCTTTCAAAGCACGATTTATGAAACACGCGCAAGTCCGTTGTGACTATTTATGAAGACCATGCTCCTTGCCGTTGGCGGAAACTCCCTGATTCGCGCGGGAGAAAAGGGAACGATCGCCGAGCAACGGGCAAACGCCCAGCGGACAGCGGTGCAGATCGTCGGCTTGATCCGTGCCGGCTACCGGATCGTGCTCACGCATGGCAATGGTCCGCAAGTTGGGGCGGAGCTTCTGCGGTCGGAACGGGGAGCGAGCCAGGTCCCCGGGCACCCGCTGGACGTTTGTGGCGCCTCCACCCAGGGTGAGATCGGATATCTTCTCGAGCAATCGTTGCAAACCGAACTGCAGCAGGCCGGTCTGCACGTGCCGGTTACGACTGTTCTCACCCAGAGCCTGGTGTCCCCGGATGATCTTTCGATGAAGCATCCCAGCAAGCCCATCGGTCCTTTCTATTCGCGCGCCGATGCCGAGGAACGCAAACGCCTTTTTGGATGGGAGATCGTGGAGGACGCAGCCCGCGGCTATCGCCGTGTGGTTCCGTCGCCGGAACCGATTGACATTGTTGAACTCGAGGTCATTCGCGATCTGGTCGAGCAGGGTGTGCTGGTCATTGCCTGCGGTGGCGGAGGGATTCCTGTGGTCTGGAGGAACGGGAGATTGCAAGGCGTCGAGGCTGTCATCGACAAGGATCGCGCCTCCGCGTTGCTGGCCTCACGCCTCGGCGTAGATCTGTTTGTCATTTCCACCGACACCGACTATGTGTACCTGGACTACAAGAAACCCACGCAGCGTCCGCTATGGCGCGTCAGCGTGACTGAGTTGGAAAAGTTCGCGAGGGCGGGCCATTTTCCGCCCGGAAACATGGGCCCCAAAATCGAATCCGTATTGCAGTTTCTACGCAACGGACGGAAGGAAGCCATCATTACTTCTTGCGAGAATCTGTGCCAGGCGGTCGCTGATCTGGACAGCGAGGGATCGCCGGGCAAGGGATCTGCCGGCACCCACATATTCCCCGATTACGCTCGAGCCAAAATCGAACTGGCCGCAGAACTTGAACTCCATGTGGGAGGACGCTAATGCCACAGCCGACCATCACCCCTCCTAAGCCAATCCTTCTCAAGCCCAACCAGCCTCCCACTTTGGAATCACGGCCGAGACGTGGCATGACATTGAAACACGTCGTCGAATCTCAGCAATTCACTGTACCCCTGCTCATGGAGTTATTCGAGCGGTCGCGAGGCATGGAGCGCGTGGTGGCGCGCGGAGGCTCGCTGGATTACCAGAACCGCATCATGGCCACGCTCTTTTATGCGCCCTCCACCCGCACTCGACTCTCGTTCGAGGCCGCCATGCATCGCCTGGGCGGCCGGGTCTTGTCCACAGAGAATGCAGGTGCGTTTTCTTCCGAGGTCGAAGGCGAGCAGGTGGAGGATTCCATCCGAATCATCGGCGGTTATTCGGATGTGATCGTGATTCGACATCCCGAAGATCACGGCGCGCGACGGGCCGCGGAAGTCTCGCCGGTACCGGTGATCAATGCAGGGGATGGTAACGGTGGACAGCATCCGACTCAAGCCTTGCTCGACCTCTACACGATTTATCGGCAGCGTCCGCTGGATGGCTTGAGCGTTGCCATCATTGGCGAGTTGGATAAGGGGCGTACGGCGCGATCGCTGGCATATCTGCTGGCCAAGTTTGAGCGGGTAAAGATGTTCTTCGTCAGCCCACCGCAACTCCAGATGAAAGCGGACATCCTGGATTATCTCGATGAGCATAACGTCCGCTACGAACTGGAGTCTGATATCGACCGGGTGATTGGCGAAGTGGATGTGGTTTACCAGACCCGAATCCGGCCCGAGCGAGTGCGAGACACGGATGGGCGGCAAAACGACGGCCGAGAAAACGACGGCCTGAAGCGTTATGCCATCGATTCGACCGTCGTGCAGCGCATGAAGCCGGATGCGCTCATCCTTCATCCGCTGCCCCGCACGGTCGAGTTGGATAAGTCGGTCGATGCCGATCCCAGGGCCATGTATTTCCGCCAGGCCAGGAATGGACTTTACGTGCGGATGGCGCTGTTGACCATGCTGTTGGAGTAGGAGCACTCGATCCGCGATGTTCGTAGCAGGAAACAGGTAGCGGAAGAGAAATCAAGATAATCGCGAAAAGGAACTTATGACAACGCAACTCATAGAGCAGCCCCTACGCACCCAGGACTTCATCGAACTCGAAAACCAGTACGGAGCTCATAACTATCATCCGCTCGACGTGGTGATCGAGCGGGCCCAAGGCGTGTGGGTGTATGACGTCGAGGGCAAACGCTACCTCGATTGCCTGGCCGCGTATTCCGCGGTGAATCAAGGCCACTGTCACTCCAAAATTCTGCAAACTCTTGAAGAGCAGGCCCGGAAAGTCACCCTCACCTCGCGCGCCTTCCGCAACGAGCAACTCCCACTGCTCTGCAAGGAACTCCATGACTTGACCGGCTTCGACATGGTTCTCCCCATGAATTCGGGCGCGGAGGCCGTCGAAACCGCGGTCAAGACGGCTCGCAAGTGGGGCTACAAGATCAAGGGCATTCCCCAGGACGAAGACCAAGCCGAGATCATTGTCTGTGCCAATAATTTTCATGGCCGCACCGTCACCATCGTGAGCTTCTCCACCGACGAACAATATCGCGACGGCTTCGGCCCGTTCACTCCTGGTTTCAAAGTCATTCCTTTCGGCGATGCTGGCGCCCTCCGCGAAGCCATCACCCCCAACACTTGCGCCTTTCTCGTGGAGCCCATCCAGGGCGAAGCCGGAATCGTCATTCCGCCCGAGGGATTTCTCCGCGAAGCGGCAAAGATCTGCCGTCAGAATAACGTGCTGTTGATGACGGATGAAATTCAGTCCGGTCTGGGACGAACCGGCAAGCTTTTTGCCTACATGCACGAGGGCATCACGCCCGATGTGTTGATCGTCGGCAAGGCACTCGCCGGCGGGTTCTATCCGGTCTCAGCTGTATTGGCGTCTCGAGAAATCCTTGGCGTGTACAAACCCGGCGACCATGGCAGCACCTTCGGCGGCAACCCCATGGGCTGCGCCATCGCGCGGACGGCGCTGCGTGTCCTCATCGAGGAGAAGATGGTGGAACGTTCCGCCGAGTTGGGCGCTTATTTCCTGACCCTGCTGCAAACGCTGCGCAGCTCAGATTTGAAAGACGTTCGCGGCAAAGGCTTGTGGATCGGCATCGAACTCCACAGCCCAGCGCGTCCGTACTGCGAAGCGCTCAAGGACGAAGGGATCCTGTGCAAGGAAACGCACGACCGGGTGATTCGCATCGCACCACCGCTCATCATCAGCCGTCAGGAAATTGACTGGGCCTTCGAGCGAATCGCGAAAGTGATTCAGAGTCGTTGAACGAGCAGGATTCACAGGGTGCGTTTGCCACCGGAGGCGGCTGACTGTTGACGCAGACACGGGCGGATAAGCGGCGGGCTCACGCGAAATCGTCAGAACTCAGAACCCAGAACTCAGAACTCAGAATAAAGAGACGCCCCGCATCAAGCGGGCACCACGAAGGCCCCGGGGCAAATGATCACGGCACCGGATTGCCAACTGATTGCGCAGTCCGTAACCTGTTGAAAATCTGGCGGAGAGAGTGGGATTCGAAACCGATCTGAAGCGTTAAACAAAGGACTTAACCGAGCACGGTCAGCATTTTAAGTCCACGTAAGTTCATGAAAAACGAAGTACTGATTTTAAGTGATTTGTGCGGAGGCTCAAGATATCCGGAAAACCGTCCGGTTTTCCTGTCGTGGGCGAGGAGACATCCGCCAATCTATGACAGTCTGCGGAGCAGTGCAGCGATGGCAACAAAAGAAAATTATTTCCTCAGGAGCCGACTTCCGGGGCCGGATTAATCCCGGATGGTCCGTCATCGGACCACAATGGCGCAACCAGGAGTGCGGATGCCCCAGAACCCAAGCTTCCAGATCAGTCCTCTCCTCGCCCAACCGGTTAGTGCACTTGAGGTTTCAGAAATGGCCCACGGCTGCCCTGAAACAGATGTTTTCGGGCAAGACATTTCACTCATTGTCGTACTCAGGGCCAAAATGATCTGCGAGGAATTCTTCTGGATCGATGTAGTCCGTTGGATCTATACCAAAAAACTCCATGGGATCCTCACTCTCTTCCACGGTGTAGACATTGCCAAGGTTTGCCTGGCGCAACTCCTGAAATCCGTCCAACTTAAGTTCGCAGTGGGTACAACGAAACTTCGTCGGCAAGATCCGTACTTCTCTGTCGATCGTCGTCGAGCTTTCGTCAATTCTCACCGGGCCACGACCGACGACGTTGCCCCCCATAATCGCAGACAACCCGCAAGCAGGGCATTTTATCTCGCGGAGCAAACGCCGATTGTTTTGAAGCAGATCTTTCAAGGTGGAGGCCCACTGTTCGGCCCTTTTGGTTTTCTCTTCGGGCAACAAGCCTCCAAACAATTTCTGGGCGGCAGTAATCCGATCCAGAACTTCTTTCTTGATGGTTTCCCGCCGGTCCCGCAGCATTTCGATCGCGGTAGTTGCGTGATCATCCCCCAGAAAGTCATTGATATTTGTTCCGAAGTGCTTCAGCAGAACCTCGATCACCTCATATGTACTTGGAAGCGCCGAGTATTACGGTTCTGCCGGTTCCTCCGGCTATTACCCCTTTAGAGTTAATGGCCGGCTACTAGAGCGCTATTGACACGGTAGAGGTCGCCCTCACCTGAAGATGCGCTGGCGGCCCGGTGAAGATTCCGAAGCGTACGTCGGACCACGCGCGCTCTCCGACGCGAGGGAGCAATAAGGGAGCACCAACTGTGTCGTACGATTACTTTCAGCTTTGAAACTCTCATCTCCGCGCGATTCGTTGAAATTACGTTTCGGTTCGAATTCGACTTCCCTCTCTTCGCAGTCCGAGACTTGGACTCGTCGGTTCGTCGAGATGCGCAGGTCGAATGTCCAATTCATGTCCAATACTTGTTCCTTTGGCTTCCGTTGCGGTGTTTTGGTTGCCACCCGAGTCCCGCAAGTACTTCATTTTATTGAGACGCCACAGATTCGACTCCTAAGCCTCGGACATTTTTCCCGCACTGAACTGGTGCGCAGTTTTGTTCGCAGGAACTCAGACGAGCTTCCGACTGTCTACGAGGTACGTATGCGCGGAGGAGAGTGACCTCATTGCCACTGAGCGAAACCAAAGAGGTCGAATCGCCTGAGGTTGTGCAAAGCTTCTCTTGGATTGGTTGCCTTCCGATCTGCGTGCTTCCTTTGAGCGCAGTAGCTTGTTGCAATGCGCTGCCGCCGTGGATGTTCATGTGGATTCTGTCGTTCGCCATCTTCATCAGCCTGAAGTGGCTGACATGGTGGAGGGCACGATTTCGAATTGCACATTCGTCATGGCGCTCGGCGAGCTATCTGGCTTGGCCGGGAATGGATGCAGAAGCTTTCTTGGACGCGAATCAGTGCGTACCGACGCCACCGCCCACGACTTGGCTGTGGGCGATCTGCGAAACGGCGCTTGGGGTGATTCTGCTCTGGGTGGTGGCACGGTCCGTTCCGCAGGGAGAACCCCTTCTACGCGGATGGGTGGGAATGCTGGGTCTGATCCTGCTGCTGCACTTCGGCACTTTCCAAATCGTTAGCTTGCTGTGGGGAAGCTTTGGCGTCAATGCAAAGCCCATCATGTCTGCGCCTCTCCGTTCCACGTCCCTCGGAGAGTTTTGGGGGAAACGATGGAACCTCGGTTTCCGTCAGCTTTCTCATGAGTTGATTTTTCGCCCGTTGTATCGACCGCTGGGCGCGGAGGCGGCTGGCTTCTTGGTATTCGTGGCTTCTGGGTTGCTCCACGATTTGGTGATCTCGCTGCCCGCTCGCGGAGGCTACGGTCGCACTCTAGGCAGGTGCCCTCTTACAGCTTAAATAGGGATCGCAAAGAATCGTCCTCAATGTGGCTCGCAGGCCCTAGCCAATGAACAAACTCCTTGGCACTGATGTGCGTCGGCCGTTGAACCTCTTTTTTCTCAAGGCCGGATTCAAGGTCTGCTTGTTTGCCTGTGTTGCTAATAACCTTCCATGTCTTCGTCTTCATTGGTTTGCCTCTCTTGACGCATCGTCTATCGCGTGATTGATGGCCCTGCCTCAACTTCCTGCTGTTCAACCAAAAAGTCGCACCACTGACCTTCCTCACTGAGTTCCGGACGCCAGACACGTCGGTAAGTGAGATCGAAGAGCACTGCCGAGCGAGGTCCGCAGGGCGACTGGATGCGCCGGATTGTGTAATAAGTTTCAGGTGTCATACCACGCTGCCTTCATTGCTTCTGCGAAATATGCGTTTGATGGGCGTGCCACATCTGCGCATCACGCGGTGAAATGGGTAGGGGTCGGCGATGTGCCACCCAGGCGTGCTCGTTCATCGCCTTGGCCGCTTGGGTGCGGCAGTTGCCGTTCTGGCTGCTGAACTCCTGTGTGGTGACGGAGTGTTTACAAAGAGGACACTTGAACGTGCTAAAGCCGCCCATCATTTTGATGGTGTAGTATCTCATAGCTTCAAGTATAGTCGCTTGTTTCGGTATGACTCCGAACTAAAGTTACCCTCAGCGTTCGTCACGAATGGATCGCGATGTGAGGGTGATTCGTCGGCGCTTACCTTTGTGGAGGCTGTCGCCCGTATCCTTTTCATGTTGGGATTAGGACCTACGCCGCCGCTGGGTGCCCCGCGACATCCATGTAGCCCTCCATCGCCTGCGTCAACTGCGAATCGACCTCATCCGCAATCGTCATCACATCCGGCAACAGCAAGCTGAAATCCAGAGCACTCAGATTCTTCTGCAACGTCCCGAACAGGGTCACTTGAAGGATTCGTGAATCGTGCACCATACCAAGCGCCAACTATGGGCCTACAGTGGTTTCGCAGTCGAGACCCAGGACAGCGGGGAGTACCGCTACGTGCGCGGCAAACTGCAACGCAACCGCGAGCGCATCACGGTACGCGGTCTGAATGACAACCACAATAAAGATCTGAAGAATCTCTTCAAAAGTGCTGCCCTATCTGCCAGCACACGCCCTGGCCCCCTGCGCGACTTTTATGTGGCTCGGGTTGAGAAAGGGATACGGCCGACCATGGCCCGTCTCACCTTAGCACGGAAGATTGCCGCGATCAGTTTAACTATTTGGAAGAAAGGAGTGGAGTTCGACGCCCAACAATTACATCGACAAGCAGCTTGAGCATCTCTGAGCAACAGGCTTTTCCATCTCTGCGGTTTACTCCGCTGGTGGGCGGTCGGGTTCTGCAGATGCTCGGTTCGAGGGTGCAGGGATACCGAAACAGAGGAGAACCTGCCTTTGGGCCATTTTGTTTAGAAAGACACCTTGCATTGCGGAACGTATTTGTAGAGAAGTGGCCGTCACTGGTGAAGTTCGTGCTAGTGGCGGGTTTCGTGCTGTTCGTTATGATTCGCTGGGACTAAACTAGAGTCATTCAACACGTTCTCGTTCGGCACTGCAATTAGAGACCAACCCGGTTTAGGCGTTGGACAAGGGGTTTAACATTTTATCGTGACGTGCCCTGACTGCAAGCATTTGTTCGTTGCAGTCCTTCCGTACAGTCTGGAGATCGCCTACCAGTCTCATGTATTCCCCATGCGGTAAGTTAGGGGGCACATGTAGCAATTGGACAGCAGCGGCGTGCTCTTTTGCACGGGACGCCTCATAAATTGCAATGAGCCGATACTCTTCATCGTCTCGCGGAAGTTTTGTGTCTCGGGTCACTGATTCTACACGATATGCATACAACAACGACCGCGAACGCGCCCAAGGACATCGCCGCCCCCGACTCGCGTCACGCAGGATTAGGCCACGTCACGAATTGTTGCAGATCGATCTAGCGTGCCCAAGGAATTGTGGCGCTCGGTCTCGGTAAGCCGATCTTTTCCGCCATGGCTGGCCACGTACATAGCCAGTTCCAGCCGACTCCAGACTCCAAGTTTGTCAAATGCCTTGCTCAACTGATTCTTGATTACCTGTTCGCTCCTGCCGACGATCTCGCCAATTTCGCGATTGCTCAAGCCTTCCCAGACCAGCGTCGAAATCTGAATTTCCGTTGGGCTGAGACCCTCACAACGTGTCATGACCTCACTTTCGTCTTCGTAAGCATAGCAAGCCAACTTTACACGTTTGCTGCCCTCGCGGATTCCGGTCCGCAAAAACAGGGTACGAAGGTGCTGTTTTACAGTTCGCAGACTGATATTTAGCTCGCCTCCAATTTCCTTATTGCTGAAACCCTGCACGAGCAAGTTCAAGATTTGCTGTTCGCGGGGCGTGACTTGATCGAGATTCATCATGATTTGTGACTCCGATTGGACTTGACGGTCGGACGGATTTTCAATCACCGCGTTCCGCCGATTGTTCGCAGTCGGGACGCTAGCCAGGGTTCGCCGACTACTTGGATTACGCTGCATCACGTTTTTGCATTCCTACGGTTTGGACAGACTTCGAGAGTCTCTATTGGTATTTCGTTTAATTCCTGGCTATCCCTCGGCCCTTGAATCGCAACTACCCTCTTAGCGGATTGCGAGCCTTGCTTCAGATCGTCACTCCGCAGATCGCGACGGCCGACAATGACAGCCAGTTGGTTAACCAGAGAATCGACAAATGAGCGCGCAAGCTCAATCGCACGGCGTTTCCGTGCGTGCAAAACTAGAATATTGTCTGGACGGCTTTCGTATTTCTTACAGAAGGTACTCATATTTCCATTTTCCCAATATTTTCTGGTTAAGTATGGTCTTCCGGTCCGTGGTCAATGAACGGCCACAAGCAATCTGGCGGCCAGTGGAATGTAGCCTTGGGTTTGCAAGTCGGGACCTGCACATTCTTCCGCTCATCATCGGGAAGCTGGTCGGAACCGTAAGCTGGTACTTCGATTGTCATGCGCGACCCTCTGAAAAAACGATGGCGCAGTATCTCCCTAAACTGCGCCATCAGAGGAAAACAGCGGACGACGGGGGGAGGGCCGCGTGAGTTCCGTTAAACATCCAACTCCTTGGAAGCAATTTACAACCGTGTCATATCTTGGAAGAGTTCACAATTGCACAGTGTTTGGAATAAGTGATCCCAATTTGGGAATGAGTCACCGGGGGGCTGCATCCTTGGCGGCAGTCAGTCGAGGAGATGCTCGCGCCTCGCTCAAGAGTCTGCGTCTCCTGTCTTGCCTGGCCGCCGCCTCCTGCCACGTTAACCGTCCCTCACAAAGGTCCATTCATAACACTTGTTGGCACGGCCCTTGGCGTTGACACTCGGCATCGGGTGGAGTCTCAGGGCCAGCGAGGCAGAGAACGTGCGAATGCACGCGAGGAAATGCAAGCGCAGGCGGGTGTAGGAACTCGGCTACCTCGCAACTGAAGCAGCGCGGATCGCTTACGTTGAATGGCAGCATACTCACATTGGGCCCTGTTGGGGCCGGCCGAACGGTGACGATCGCATGCCGAACACTGCGTTTGATGAACGGCGCGCGAATCATCACCAACGGGATTCACTTGGTCCTCGTCGCACTGAACGCGCGCCTCGGCGATAACGCCGGAATCAGTTCATTTTCTCCAGACGGTGTCAAAGCCGCACCCTCTGCTAACGGCCTGAGCGGAGGTAAGGTTCGCATCAACGTGCTCCAAAGTTTTAGCGGTTCGTTGCATGTATCCTTGCCCGGCCAGAATGGTGGTGACGGTTCTGGGGGCGGTCAGGGAGCCTCTGGAATGCCGGTGAGTCGAACGGAATCATGAGCTTTCACGAAGGGACAGCGGGTGATTTCTCCGGTAGATGCGTCGTACAGTCGCAGCGCCGCGTCCTCCGTTGTGCCATTGTCAATCTCAAGCACACCTTTACCCGTTGTTTCGGGAGTGCCACAAAAGGCCGTTCCTGTGGGCAAGGATTCGTAGTACTTCGGACGCGGTTCTTGCTTCCGAGTTTGAATAAAATCTGGACCCTTGGAAGTCACTTTTTTGGGCTGGAGCGGGGAAACCCTTCATTGCTCCCCCTCTTTCCCCCTCCAACTTTCTGAATCGGACAATAGCAGGAAACGGTGTGGAAATACGCGAACGAGACCTGGTTAGGCACAAATGGCAGAGAGAGGAGCGTAATCCGCGCACCCCGATATTGAAATCGGGTCGCATCTGAGGGGCACCAATCTTGGAGGGTGCGCTCAGCGCCATCCTCTAACTCGCATCACGGAAGATCAGGCCATGTCAGGGATTGGTCAATAGCAAGGTCGCGGCATGTGCGACGAATGACCTCATGCATGGAGTCTGAGTCAACGAACTCAAAGCCATAACGAAAAGCGTTCCTTTGGCGACCTATCGCCTGAATCGTCACAGCACCGCATGGAAGCGCGAAGTCCAACTCTACGACCTCGCCCAAGGGCGCTTCAATTCTCAGCATGGCTGCGATCCCGGATTCGCTAATGTCCACGGTATGCCCCTTCAGCACACCGCACGTGCGGGAATTGATGGTGATATCAACCTCAATTTTGAAGCGGGGCTGGCGACGGGCGTCGGTTCTAAGCGAGGCGACTGCGAACTGATTGTGAGCTTCCCGTCCGGGTTCGCTCCGCTTGTTGATCCTATCCGCCAGCGGGGCTACCCGAACAACAGGGATTACGTTGGACTCCTCCATACTGCCGCCTTTCTTCTGTAATGGAATCTCATCCCGCTTTGCGTTCGGGGGGCGGAATTACAACGACGCTAACCCCGCGTCCGGCCAACCGTCGGCATGGTATTCGTTTAATTCCTTGGCCATCTCTCGGGCTATCTCTTGAATCGCGCCGACACGTTTGGCGCATTACCGTGGCGAACCCAAGCCACCAGAATTTCATTAAGGCAAGAAAGAACGGTCGATTGGTTTGTAGCTGTTCATGGATTACGACAGCGATACATAGACCAACCTAACGTGGGCATCTTCGACTACGCCGCCGCTGCCGTCCGCACGACATCCGTGTAGCTCTGCATCGCCTGTGTCAACTGCGAGTCGACTTCATCCGCAATAGTCATAACATCCGGTAACAGCAAGCTAAAGTCCAGCGCACTGAGATTTCTCTGCAACGTCCCGAAGAGGGTCACTTGCAGTATTCGCGAGTCGTGCACCAGCATGGCAGCAGTGTAGCCTTGCAACTTCCGCATCTTGCCATGAGCGACGGCGGCGGCGGAACAGATGGATTCGCTTTCTTCTCCGGGGCTGTGGGACGCTCTCAGGCGCACAATCAGGTCACCAATCAGTTTCGGAAGATATCCCGTGCGCTCTTCGTCGCTAAGAGAAACGTAGTTGAGTTCTTTACTCTTTTTGACCTTCGCCAACCATTCACCGACGATATCGTCGGTACAACGCAGCAATATTGCGGCCACTCTCTCCTTGTTCGACCGGGCAGCGGGTTTGCGAGTTGATATTTTCTCGTGAAGAAGTTCAGCAAGTCTTCCGGCTTCGAATGGCTTTACGATGATTTCGTCCGCCTCTAACAAGATCGCGGCCATCGCGCCCCGAACGTCGGGGTAGCCGCTGACCAGCAGGGTAAGCGCATTTGGTTGAGAATGGCGCATGGCACTAACCACGGTAAAACCGTCACTGGGGTTTGGCATATGCAAATCTGTAATGAGCGCGTCGAAGGTCTGGGCCGTAATTAATTTCAGAGCTTCCATCACATTGGCGGCAGCGACTACTTCAAATCCCTTACGTTCAAGGGTCGCGGTCATCATGTCGCGAATGGCGTCATCGTCATCTACAAGCAAGACCTTGTGGGAAATTGGACGTTCGGTCGGAGTCATAATCAATATCTGCCTCTGTTACTAACTACAGCATGGCTGAGGCTAGCGTCCGGAAATGGCCAAAACTGAACAGTTACTGAGGTTGTTGCTGGTATTGTGTCCCAAATTGGAACTCGTGAACGTCGTCATGAGTTTAATTCGCTTGGCTGGAATCATTTCCGGCGACTGCGCGTGCGCTACCAAAAGCGGGCGGGAACCTTCATGAGGCATCCCTATCCTTAGGGTGCGCTCTGATCTGCTGGAACGCTCTTGAAGGCCGCGCAAGAGAAGTGATTCGGTGAGCACTTTGTTTTCTTATTGCGCTTGCGACTCGCTGAGCCGAAGAAAATCAAGGCCACTTCACATCAAGTGCGTAGGTCTCCTGTGTACCGATATCGTCACGATTTGCTCTGGTTTGTATCTCTTGATCGGCATGACCTGCTTTTCCTCCAAGTGGATTCTCTCTCATTCTACTTGGTACAAATTCTGCCGGTCACGTCAACTACTCGGCGCTCGTCAACGGCAAAACTGGGCCCACCGTTAGTTGAACTCTGGGATCGCAGGGCAAGCAGGAACCCACTAACCTCCGGTGCTGGGTTCATCCCGTAGGTCTGGATCTCTCGGGAAAATCGCATGGAGCAGCGCCGCGCTTTCCCAACATCGCAGCTCTCATCCGCACTTCTGTGCTGACTATGAGTTTGTCTATGCCGAACGTTGCGAAACGGTCATCAGCCCTTTCCCTTGCACCTTGGGCAGCTGATAGTTGTACGCCCTCGCCATCCGATAGACCGTGGTTTTCCCAATGCCCAATAAACGTGCCGCGAGAGGACAATTCCCGCCGCACTTGTCGAGCGCGTCGACAATCACACGACGTTTCACTTCGTCTAACGGAAGAATAGTCCCGAACGGCTTTCGTATTGTCTTCAACAGAATACTCATAGCCAAATCCTCCTTAGGTTGTCTGCTATGTCTCGCTGTCCGATCCGTGATCCATGAACGGCCACAAGCATTCTGGAGGCCAGTGGAACGTAGCCTTGGGTTTGTTAGTCAGGACTCTTAACGTCGGCTCATCGTCGGAAAGCTGGTCGGAAACTTGAGATGGTACTTCGATTATCAGCGTGCCGTCCACCGTGAAGTGCACGCCTTTGCCATCCTTTGCATGACATTCTTCAACCAGAGCGAACATAGCCTTCTCCTTTACCATCGAGCACCTTGCACGTCTTGCTCCATCTCAGAAAACAGCTATCCTATAGAAAACGTTGTCCTAAGAATCTTAGTGTCCTAGTGTCGACCCTGTCGAAAGACAGCCGATTCGACACTCTCAGGTTTCAGCTAAGGCAGGTTTTCCTAGTGTAGTGCTTCAAACAGATCGACGTTTATTCAGGGTGCGGCGGCCGCGTTTCACCTTTTCCAGGATGTCGGCGGCGCGCGCGGTCCAGATGAATGGTTTCGGACTTTCGTTGTGGCGGTCGATGTAGGTGCCGATGGCCATGATGAGTT